>OBYZ01000004.1_pt1 | contig 382706 bp, 378 predicted proteins | sample 1501501 | NCBI WGS metagenome assembly OBYZ01 (sample SAMEA2580213, study PRJEB22360) | human gut metagenome | biome: human gut; feature: human-associated habitat; material: faeces | place: Denmark | collected 2008/2010
AGCACGTGTCAGAAACACCTCTTTAGTTTCATCAGTCCCAATCTTTAATGGCTCGCCCACATAAAGATCACATAGTAATGGGATCGGTAAAATAAAGCCTTTTGGTAAAACATTATTCATATTACTAATCCAAACGGGCACAAACTCACAATCAGGATTTTCTTTTGCTAAATAAAACAATCCACTTTTAAACGGCTGAAGTGGTAAATCATCATCCATCTTACGAGTTCCTTCAGGGAAAATAATCAGGGAGTCATTGACTAATGCTTCACTCATTTGTCGTATTGCCGCTTGTGGATCTTGGCTATTACGTTCAATCAGTAACATATTGAACACTTTATAAGCTAAAAAGCGACGAATTGCGCCTTTCGTCCAATAATCTTTTCCTGCAACAGGGCGAGTTTGTTTTCTTACTTCATAAGGCAATGAAATCCAAAGTAAGATAAAATCCCCATGACTATTATGATTGGCAAAATAGACACGATGCCCTTCTGAAGATTGTTCTGCAATTGCGGGTTGTGGTCGAACGCCTGTAATAAAAGAAGCAAAACGACACAATAAAAAATCGATTAATCTCGCAAACATATTTGCTCCTATTATTCCGTCACTTCGGCTAAACCATTTTTTACTCGCTTAATACAAGTCACAATGAGCAAAATAATGACGATATTGGCTACCCACCAGAAAAGTGAATGCAAACTACCATTCACCGCATAGAGTAAACCGAGCACACCAAACACAAACGCACGATCACTTTTACCCATTGGACCATCATAACGACGCGTTTTGCCTTGAACTTGCCCTAAAATGCCACATAACTCACTCAACGCGGCAAGCCAAATAATACTTGAGATTTGAATACCATCAAAAGGTGCGACAAAAGCAAAAGGAAGATAAAGAGCCGCATCTGAAACGACATCAGTAATCTCATTAAGATAGCCCCCTAATCGGCTTTTTTGATTGAATTCACGTGCGAGCATGCCATCAATGGCATTCAACGCCATGCGCAAAAACAACCAAATAGGGATAAGGAAGAAAAGAGAAGAAAATGTCGGAAATAGTGCGAGAACCACACCGAGTAAAATAGAAAGCAAGCAGGCAATTAGCGTAACTTGATTTGCCGTTACGCCTTTTGCCGCTAATTGCCTAACTAAAGGCCGAAGTAAATTCTGAAATTTGGGTTTTAAGGCATAGATACTCATCTACCATCTCCTTGTTTTTATTAAAAAACATAAATATGTTTCTAATAATAGGACGGTATAGAGTATTACTCAAGTTTTTTATTCATCCATATAACCTAAACTTCTTAAGGCACGTTCATCATCTGCCCAACCAGACTTCACTTTTACCCAAAGTTCAAGGTGTACTTTATTATCAAATAAGCGTTCCATGTCAGCGCGCGCTTCCATACCAATGGTTTTAATTTTTTGCCCTTGAGCACCAATCACCATTTTCTTTTGGCCTTCACGCTCAACTAAAATCAAGCCATTGATTTCATAAGTACCACGCTCATTTACTTTAAATTGTTCAATTTCAACCGTTACCGAATAAGGTAATTCTTCACCAGTAAAACGCATTAATTTTTCACGGATAATTTCTGACGCCATAAAACGTTGTGAACGGTCCGTTACATAATCCTCAGGGAAGTGGTGAACGCCTTTACGTAATGATTGACGAACAATTTTCTCTAATTGATGGACATTATTACCACGTTGTGCAGAAATCGGCACAATGTGCGCAAAGTCAAATTTACTGCCTAAATCAGTAATAAATGGCAATAAATCATCTTTATTCTTAATATTATCAACTTTGTTGATGGCGAGTACGACAGGTGCTTTCGCATTACGTAATTTGTTTAACACCATTTCATCATCGGCATTCCAATGTGTACCATCCACGACGAAAATAATGAGATCTACATCCCCGATTGCCGAGCTTGCTGCACGGTTCATTAAACGGTTAATCGCGCGTTTTTCTTCGATATGAAGCCCCGGCGTATCTACGTAAATTTCTTGGTAGATACCTTCCGTTTTAATTCCCACAATACGATGACGTGTAGTTTGCGCCTTGCGAGATGTAATCGAGATTTTTTGCCCCAAAATTTTATTTAATAGGGTCGATTTCCCTACATTTGGGCGACCTACGATAGCGATAAAGCCACAATAGGTCTCTTGTTCTTGATTTAATTCGGTCATTTTATTTCCAATGTTTTTAAGATTTGTTCTGCGGCCGCTTGTTCTGCTTTACGCCGGCTAGAACCTTTCGCAATAAAAGTACGGTCAATATTGGGTACATTTTTTACTGTACATTCTACGGTGAAGGTTTGGCAATGGGCTTCGCCTTCAATTTTGATTACTTCATAGGTTGGTAAGGCAAAATGCTTACCTTGTAAATACTCTTGCAAGCGCGTTTTGGCATCTTTTTGGTTATCACCCGGTTTAATTTCGGCGAGTAAAGTTTTATACCAGCTACGCACAATATCTGCTGCTTTATCAAAGCTTGAATCTAATGCCATTGCGCCAATTACTGCTTCAACACAATCCGCCAAAATAGATTCACGACGAAAGCCACCACTTTTCAATTCACCTGAACCTAAGGACATATAATCCCCAAGCTCAAAATTGCGGGCAATCATCGCCAGGGTTGGCTCACGAACTAATGTGGCACGCATTCTGCTAAGTTCACCTTCATTACAACGAGGGAATTGATGATAAAGCGCATCAGCAATGACATAATTGAGAATCGAATCACCTAGAAATTCTAGGCGTTCATTATGTTGAGTGGAGGCACTGCGGTGTGTCAGTGCCAATTTTAAATTTTTTAGATCGGAAAATTGATAACCAATTTTTCGTTCTAGACGATCTAAATGATTCATATTAATTAATTTTTGTAAAGAAACGGTCTAAACGGAAGCCTGTAGGCCACTCATTTGGTTCTTTTTCTAAACTCATCCAAATATAAGTGGCTTTACCCACGATATTTTTTTCTGGTACAAATCCCCAAAAACGGCTGTCATCACTATGATCACGGTTATCACCCATCACAAAATATTGCCCTTCTGGCACAATCCATTCTGCAGTAGGTAAGCCTTCTTGTGGATAGAATTCAATCCCCGAATAACGGCGCATTGGCTCCACTAAAATACTGTGTGTCACGTCACCGATTTCCAAATATTCCACTTGCGTTGGGAATGCTGGATTTGTAGGTTCTTGTTTATATTCAAACGCTTTAGTTTGGCAATCTACTTCGCAAGGTTTGCCATCTTTGCCATAAACCAGTGTTAAAGCACTTTTTTCAACATCAAGGATAATGCGGTCACCGCCTTTCCCTACAATACGTTTAATGTAATCTACCCCAGACATATTGTTTTTAGATGTTAATGCAAGATTTTCAGCATAAGCCGCTCGCGTTGCCCCTAAACTTGTACGAAGTAACGCTTGTTCCGGCGCTTTAAACACGATCACATCACCACGTTCTGGTTTATTACCTTCAATAATCGTATTTTGGAAAATGGGGTCTTTAATACCATAAGTATATTTATTAACAACGAGGAAATCCCCTACGCGCAACGTCGCTTCCATTGATCCTGATGGAATTTGGAATGGTTCAAAAATAAATGAACGCACAAGGAATACCACGGATAACACAGGGAAAAGCGAAGAAATAAATTCTGAACCTTCTGAAATAGGCTCAATTTTCGCTTTTTCTTCGTCTGTTAATGCTTTGCCTGAACGTTGTTCTGCGCGTGCAATTTGACGACGACGTCTTGGCATCACGGCAAAGCGGTGATAGCACCATAAAATGCCGGAAAGTGCGGTTAAAATCAGCAATAAAATACTGAATGTGTTAGGCAGTTGGAAATAATCTAACGCTTTCCAACCAGCAAAGCCTACGGCTAACAACAGAATAAAAAATACATTCGACATTGCTCTACTTTCCTATTTATCTTTACCTACATGTAAGATCGCTAAAAACGCTTCTTGCGGCACTTCCACGTTACCTAAAGATTTCATTCGTTTTTTACCTTCTTTCTGTTTCTGTAAGAGTTTTTTCTTACGGCTCACGTCACCACCATAACATTTTGCTAATACGTTTTTACGCAATTGTTTTACCGTTGAACGCGCAATAATGTGGTTACCAATCGCGGCTTGGATCGCGATATCAAATTGTTGACGTGGAATCAGTTCACGCATTTTTTCAACTAATTCACGACCACGATAAGGGGCATTATCTTTATGAACAATTAATGCTAACGCATCAACACGATCACCATTGATCATGATATCCACGCGTACCATGTCCGCTGCTTGGAAACGTTTGAAACCATAATCCAAAGACGCATAACCACGCGATGTTGATTTCAAGCGATCGAAGAAATCTAAGACAACTTCGCCCATTGGGATTTCATAAGTTAACGCAATTTGGTTACCGTGATATACCATATTAGTTTGTACGCCACGTTTTTCCACACAAAGGGTAATCACGTTACCTAAGAATTCCTGTGGCACGAGCATATTACACTCTGCAATCGGCTCACGAATTTCTGCAATATTATTTAATGGTGGCAGTTTTGATGGACTATCCACATAAACCACTTCACCATTGGTCATTTCAACTTCATAAATTACAGTTGGTGCTGTGGTAATCAAATCAAGATCGTATTCACGTTCTAAACGCTCTTGAATGATCTCCATGTGTAAAAGCCCCAAGAAGCCACAACGGAAACCAAAACCTAAAGCCGTTGAGTTTTCTGGCTCATAGAACAGCGATGCATCGTTTAAGCTTAATTTACCTAACGCATCACGGAAAGCCTCATAATCGTCAGAGCTCACTGGGAATAAACCTGCATAAACCTGTGGTTTTACTTTCTTAAAGCCTGGCAATACATGGCTTGCAGGATTGTGTTGATGCGTTAAGGTATCCCCTACTGGGGCCCCTAAAATATCTTTAATCGCACAAACAACCCAACCTACTTCGCCGGTATTTAATACTGTCGTATCCACTTGTTTTGGCGTGAAAATACCTAGACGATCGACGTTGTAAGCTTGCCCGGTAGACATTACTTTGATTTTGTCACCTTTACGCAACACACCATTCTTAATACGAACTAATGACACCACACCTAAATAGTTATCGAACCAAGAGTCAATAATCAATGCTTGTAACGGTGCATCAGGATCACCTTCTGGCGCAGGAATTTTCGCAACGATTTCTTCTAATACATCTTCGATACCCACACCAGTTTTAGCCGAACAACGTACAGCTTCCATCGCATCAATACCGACGATGTCTTCAATTTCTTCTGCAACACGTTCAGGATCAGCTGCCGGTAAATCGATTTTATTCAAAATCGGCACGACTTCTAAATCCATTTCAATGGCGGTATAGCAGTTTGCCAAGGTTTGTGCTTCTACACCTTGTCCTGCATCCACAACTAATAATGCCCCTTCACAAGCCGCAAGAGAACGCGATACTTCATAAGAGAAGTCCACGTGTCCTGGTGTATCAATAAAGTTTAATTGGTATGTTTCACCGTCTTTGGCTTGATAATTTAAAGTTACGCTCTGCGCTTTAATGGTAATACCGCGCTCACGCTCAAGATCCATGGAATCCAACACTTGCGCTTCCATTTCACGATCCGAAAGGCCTCCACAGGTCTGAATTAATCGGTCAGAAAGGGTCGATTTACCATGGTCAATATGGGCAATAATAGAAAAGTTGCGAATATTCTTCATAAATAGATTAGTTTTCTCAAAAATCATTAAATTTAACTGGCGGATTGTACCTGAAAAGCGTGGAAATCGCTAGGGATGAAAGGGAAAAGTGCGGTCAAATTTTCAAACCTTTTAGATAAAACAAAACCCCGAATTACTTCGGGGTTTCTTTTTTCATTCAAACTGAAATTATAGGCTTTCAGTGAAAGTACGAGTAATAACGTCACGTTGTTGTTCTGGCGTTAAAGAGTTGAAACGTACTGCGTAACCAGAAACACGGATAGTTAATTGAGGGTATTTATCCGGGTTGTTTACAGCATCTTCTAAAGTTTCACGACGTAATACGTTTACGTTTAAGTGTTGACCACCTTCAACTTTAACAGTTGGTGCTACGTTTACCGGTAATTCACGGTATTCGATTTGGCCTAATTCGCTCACTGCTACTACTTGGTCTTCTGCGAATTCAGCTTTTGCACATAAACAACGAGCTTCATTTTTTTCGCTGTCTAATAACCAGAATGAGTTTAAAAGATTGTCATTTGCTGCTTGAGTAATTTGAATACCTTTGATCATAAAGTGCCTCCTAATTTGGCGGTTGTATATTTATTAAACTGTGCAAATTTTATCAAACTATTTGAAGAATTCAATTAATTTTGACCTAAAACAGGTTCTTTTTTCTGACTAATTTTTAAAAATTGATCTAGATTAAAGTTTCTGACACTGCAAGGCCTCAATACACTATCTCATTTAACAAAATATTAACATAACTTCAGATAAAGCCTTTCTAAGCAATTTCATTTATAATGTGCTCAAGCTTATCCAATAAGGAAATACAGAATGAAAACCTGGACAGATGTTATCGGTCAAGAGAAAGAAAAACCTTACTTTAAATACATTTTACAACAAGTCCATCAAGAGCGACTCGCGGGAAAAACCATTTACCCACCGCAAGACGAAGTGTTTAATGCCTTTAAATATACGGCATTTGATGAGGTGAAAGTCGTCATCTTAGGGCAGGATCCCTACCATGGACCAAATCAAGCGCACGGTTTAGCTTTTTCGGTGAAACCTGAGGTTGCTATTCCGCCTTCTCTACTGAATATGTACAAAGAATTGGCTAACGATATCCCAGGTTTTAAAATGCCAAATCATGGCTACTTGGTGAAATGGGCGGAGCAAGGTGTACTGTTGCTTAACACCGTGCTAACGGTAGAACGTGGCATGGCACATTCACATGCTAAATTTGGTTGGGAAGTTTTTACAGATCAAGTGATTGCAGCACTTAATGAACACCGTGAAAAAGTCGTATTTTTACTTTGGGGAAGCCATGCTCAGAAAAAAGGGCAATTTATTGATCGCAATCGTCATTATGTTTTAACTGCCCCACACCCTTCTCCACTTTCGGCACATCGTGGTTTTCTAGGATGTCATCATTTTTCTAAAACTAACGAATATTTAAAACAAAATGGTTTAAGTGAAATTGATTGGCAAGTTTAAGATTGCGACTCAACATCAAGCGGGAGATTCTTTTCCCGCTTTTCTCCCTTTTTCTGCTCTCGTCTTTTTTTAAAAAAATCACTCAATTTCTGACCGCACTTTTCTGCCAGCACGCCAGAGGTAATTTCTAGTGTGTGATTCATTTTATAATCATCAAAGAAGTGGAAGCGAGAACCTACAGCCCCCGTTTTATAATCTGATGCACCGAAGACTAATCGTTTAATCCGGCTATGTAAAATCGCGCCCGCACACATGGTACAAGGCTCAAGGGTGACATAGAGTGTGGTATTGAGCAGACGATAATTTTGAATATTTTGCGCTGCGTTACGCAATGCGACAATTTCAGCGTGAGCGGTCGGATCATTTTCAATGATAGATAAATTCCAGCCTTCACCTAGGATATTTCCTTCATCATCCACCAACACCGCCCCAACAGGAATCTCGCCAAGTGCTTCTGCACGATCGGCAAGCATCAGGGCGTGTTGCATAAATTTCTCGTCTAAATCTGACCGCACGTTGAATGCCTAAACAGAGAAAGGATATTTGATCGGTTCGTGAGATTGATAACCCACCACCTTGAAATCATCCATCGTTACCCAAGTTTCAAGATCTTCAAGGGTTTTAATATCAGGATTAATTTCTAATTGTGGTGAAGGGAATGGTTCACGTTTTAATTGCACATCACGCATTAACTCAAGTTGGTCTTCATAAATATGCGCATTTACAATTTTATGATATGCCTTACCCGGTTTATTGCCGGTAATTTGCGCCATCAAAGCAAGAAAAGTAAAGACCTGAATTTGATTGAAGTTTAAGCCAAGTGGTACATCACAAGAGCGTTGGTAGCTCGTTAAGTGCAATGTATCACCTACTAAAGAGAAAGTATGTGTGTGCATGCAAGGACGCAAACAGCCTAGGTCAAATTCGCCTGGGTTGAAGAAAGTCAGAATTTCACCGCGGTCATCAATCCCTCGGCTTAAATTATTCACAATTTTACGAAGTTGATCGATGGTTTCGCCATTCGGTTTACGCCATGCTCTGCCTTGTACGCCATAAACGCGGCCCATATCATCGGTGCCTTTACGGTGTGGATTGGCAAGCCATGCTGCATTTTCATTGGCATTTGCATCCCACGTTTTGGTGCCAAGCTTACGGAAATCTGCCGCATTATCATAACCACGAATATAACCTAAAAACTCCGCAATCGCTGCTTTCCAATAGCTTTTACGAGTGGTAATTAAGGGGAATTGATTATTGGCAACATCATATTCTAAATCCGCATTAATCACCGTCAGGCAACGCTTGCCAGTACGCTCGTTAGCAACCCACTCACCTTCATTTACAATGCGTCGGCAAAGATCTAAATATTGTTTCATAAAAAACTCCTTAGTGGTGAACCACACTTTTCGAGCGATTGTATGCCCATGCCATAATTAATCCACCGCCAATAATCATCGGCAAACAAAGGGCTTGTCCACGTGTCATGATGCCTAAGAAAGATTCCACTTCTGGCTCACGGACATATTCAACAATAAAACGGAAAATACCGTAACAAACCAGGAATAATCCAGCTACTGAACCCACAGGACGAGGCTTTTTAATAAAGACATTCAGAATAATAAACAGCACGAAACCTTCTAAGAATGCTTCATAAAGCTGTGAAGGATGGCGTGGTAATAACAATGGATCATTTGGGAAAATCATGGCCCACGGCACATCCGTTTCTCGCCCCCAAAGTTCTAAATTGATGAAGTTACCAATTCGTCCCATCCCTAAACCAAATGGAATCAAGGGCGCCACGAAATCTGCCGTTTGCCAGAAGCTTCTTTTTTGAGAATAAGAGGTCCAAATCATTGAGATAATCACCCCAATTAATCCACCATGGAATGACATTCCCCCTTCCCAAACACGAAATAAATACAGCGGATCTTGCACAAAATGATCAAAATTATAGAAGAAGACATCCCCAATGCGACCACCTAAGAACACGCCCATAAAGCCATTAAAAAGTAACGTATCCACTTGATCCACAGTCCAACCACTATTTGGTTGATTGGCACGACGAACCGCTAGCCAGCGCGCAAAGATAAAGCCTAATAGATACATTAAGCCATACCAACGCAGCCCTATATTGCTATTACCAAAAGTAAAAATAGTCGGATCAAAATGCGGAAGCATCAAAAATTCTGAATTCATAACATTCCTTATTTAATAAACATATCAACTGCGATCGCAACTAATAGCAAGGCAAAGCCTTTTTTCAAGGTTGGGACAGGGAGTTTGGAGGTGGCTGTTGCCCCTAGTTTAGAAGTGAAGAATGAAGTGCCCGTAATACCAAGCACGGCAGGCAAATAAACATAGCCTAGGGAATAATCTGGCATGGTAGGATTACCCCAACCACTCACCATAAAGCTAAACATGCCTGATAAACCAAGAAGTGCCCCACAGAATGCAGAAGAACCGATGGCTTTTTTCATATCAATCCCGCGGGAATTTAAAAATGGCACGATAAAACCACCACCGCCAACGCCTGCTGCACTTGATGCCATCCCAATTAAAATACCACCGATAACAGATGCTTGTGTTGTTAAAGGTTTGGTTTTCCCTGTGTTTTTCTTAATAGAAATCACCATTTTTGCCGCTAAATATACGACTAAACAGGCAAAGATTTTGGCTGATACATCACGATCAAGTTTGCCAATAAACAAACCAGAGATAAAGACTGAGATCATCACCATCGGTGCCAATACTTTCACGGCACTCCAGACTATATTGCCTAGTTTATGATGACGCTGCGCAGAAGAAAATCCAGTAATCACAATGGTTGCAAATGAAGTCCCTAATGCAGTAGACATCAGCAAGGGTTCAGGTACGCCTACCATCGGCAATAAATAAACCAAGGTAGGGACGATAATTAACCCACCACCAATGCCAAATAATCCCGCAAGAAAGCCAACCACAGACCCGACAAGCAAACAAAGTAAAATAAAAGTGAGCATTATTGCCCCCTTGATTTATAAAACGAACGTTTTTGATATTTAGAAGAACCATTTTTACGTGGAGCATGATAAGGTTTATTTATCTCATGCTCCTGCGTATTTTCAAGCAATGTTTTTTCGTTGCCAAACATCACTTGAGCAAACTCTTTCATCGCTTTGCGATAAACATCTTTCTTAAAGGACACAACCTGACGTACGGGATACCAAAAACTTACCCAACGCCAACCATCAAATTCGGGTGATTTTGTTGTGTTCATATTAATATTTTTTTCATCACCCACTAATTGCAACAAAAACCAACGTTGTTTTTGCCCAATACACACGGGTTTGCTGTCATAACGCAGCAATCTTTTCGGCAGCTTATAACGCAACCAATGTTTAGACGCGTAAAGCACCTTCACATCTTTGGGTTGCAAGCCAACCTCTTCATATAATTCACGATACATAGCTTGTTCGGCACTTTCATTATCGTTAATTCCACCTTGCGGGAATTGCCACGAATTCTGCCCGTATCGTTTAGCCCAAAGCACCTGCCCTTTGCGATTACAAATGACAATGCCTACATTTGGACGGTAGCCATCAAAATCGATCACTATCGTTCACCTTAAATTTTGTACAAAAATAATTTGCAGATTGTTTCATAAATTCGCTTTTTTATCAACCGAATGGGCATATTTACCCTATTGTGGATAACTCTGTGGGTAACACTTGGATAGTCTAAATTTAACTGTGTATAAAAATTAAAAACCGCTTTTCACACTTCATTTTTTTCATTTTTGCATAACCTTTAATCAAAAATTTTCCCAAAAAAATGACCGCACTTTTTCTCATCAAAGTGCGGTCAAAAATTCAGCCATTTTTTAGTTTAAACATTTCTGGCTTGGTGAAGAAATAACAGCTGTGAGTTATTCAATATTTCTGTGGATAAAATTGTGATTGAGCAAATGGTGACTGTTGCATAACTCTTCTTAGCATTTTACCATAGAGCTTTGAGGAAAAATTTTATCTTTAATTTCATAAAGATAACGCTTATTCACAGAAGTCATCTTATTCACATTCAAGTAAAAATTTTAGTGGTTATTTTTCATACAAGCCTTTTTTAACTAACGCAAAATAGCGTTTCCATTCAAAATATTGACCTGGATCGATCTTACGACCAGGCGAAATATCGCAATGCCCAACGATACGATCGAGCGTTATTTTCGGGTAAGCTTGCATAATATCTCGTGTTAATGCAGCAAGCACTTGGTATTGCTCCGCTGTAAAAGGTTGTTCATTACTGCCCTCTAGCTCAATCCCAATCGCAAAATCATTACATTTATCCCGTCCTTCAAAGCAAGAAAGCCCCGCATGCCATGCTCTATCATTGAAACTAACATACTGTGTCACCTTGCCATCCCGTTCAATTAAACAATGGGCAGACACGCGAAATTGATAAATTTCCTCAAAATAGGGATGGATGGTTGGATCGAGTTTACCTTGGAAAAAATCATCTACATATCCACCACCAAATTGTTCTGGCGGCAAACTGATGTAATGAATGACGAGTAATGAAATATCCGCTACATCAGGACGTTCATCAAAATGTGGTGAAATCACTTTTCTTGCCTGGCTTAACCAGCCATTTTTTATCTTATTCATCTGTTTTTCTACGATTAAATTTCATTTTTGCGATCTTGATCGCAAAAGAAGTGCGGTCAGTTTTACTTTCATTTTTCCCTTTTAGACAATGTTGCCGCCAATTCTGGCATTTTTTTATTCAACCAAAAGGAAATTTAATTTAATGAAACTGACTTTTTCTAAACCTTTACATAAAGGTTTTACGTTAATTGAATTGATGATCGTAATTGCGATTATTGCTATTCTCGCAACGATCGCCATTCCGTCTTATCAAAATTATACCAAAAAAGCGGCTATCTCCGAATTGTTACAAGCTTCTGCACCTTATAAATCTGATGTGGAACTATGTATCTATAGCACCAATGCCCCGACAAACTGTTCAGGTGGTTCAAATGGCATTGCAGCAGACATCACTACTGCAAAAGGCTATGTCAAATCCATCACCACGAAATCGGGGGTGATTACGGTGACAGGAAATGGTGCATTAGATGGGATCAGTTATTCTTTAACGGCGACAGGTTCAACCTCATCAGGTGTCACCTGGACAACCGCTTGCCCAAGCAATGCAGATTTATTCCCTGCAGGTTTCTGCTCTTCAGCTAAATAGCGAAACATGGCTTATCAAGCAATCGCAAAAAATGGCGAGATTTACCAAATCTCGCCACAATATTGGCAACAAAATCAACAGCAACAAGCATTGCTGTTACGTTACTTTGCACTCCCTCTTAAAGAAGATGAACACCATTTATGGCTTGCAGTGGACTCACTCAATAATCTTGCAGCTTGTGAAACCTTTGCTTTTTTAAGTGGAAAATTGGTTGAACCGATTTTATTTGAAACGACTCAACTCAAACAACTTTTACAATCCCTTGCACCTAAAGCCAATCAAATCGAAGAGCAAACCACGTTTTATCATCATTCAGAAGACGAAAGCACGGCTAATTTAGCTAATGAAGATGAACCCGTTATTCAATTATTAAACAGTATTTTTGAAACAGCCCTGCAAAAAAATGCCTCCGATATTCATTTAGAAACTCAGCCAAATGGGCTCTTAATTCGTTTACGTATTGATGGTGTGCTCCAACCGCAACCGATTATTAGTAAAGCGCTCGCCAATCGTGTAATTTCTCGCCTTAAACTCTTAGCCAAACTGGATATCAGTGAAACTCGGCTACCACAAGATGGCCGCTTTCAATTCAAAACGACATTCTCCGATATTTTAGATTTCCGCCTTTCTACCTTGCCTACGCATTGGGGAGAAAAAGCGGTATTACGATTACAACGAAATAAACCTGTTCAGTTAAGTTTTGCTGAGCTTGGCATGACACAAAACCAACAAAGTCAATTTCAGCATGCACTCAGCCAACCTCAAGGTTTAATTCTGGTGACCGGACCCACGGGAAGCGGAAAAAGTATCTCGCTTTATACCGCACTTCAATGGCTCAATACGCCAGATAAACATATTATGACAGCAGAAGATCCCGTTGAAATTGAATTAGAAGGTATTATTCAAACTCAAGTGAATCCGCAAATCGGTTTAGATTTTAGCCGATTACTTCGTACATTTTTACGACAAGATCCCGACATTATTATGCTTGGTGAAATTCGAGATGAAGAAAGTGCATTGATGGCATTAAGAGCCGCTCAAACCGGCCATTTAGTGCTTTCTACCTTACATACCAACGATGCCATCTCAGCGATTTCACGCTTGCAACAACTAGGCATTCAATCTCACGAAATTGAAAATAGTCTCTTGTTAGTTATCGCACAGAGATTGGTGCGTAAACGTTGCTTAAAGTGCGGCCAACATTTTAGTGATTCTTGCGATTGCCATCAGGGGTATCAAGGGCGTATTGGGGTATATCAATTTTTACAATGCGAAAACAATCGCTACCAAACTGATTTCGATTCACTTTATCAAAGTGCGTTAGAAAAAGTGAAAGATCACATCACCGATCTAACCGAAATTCAACGCGTATTAGGTAAAAAATAGGTATCACTATGGCAAAGCAAACACTCTTTTATTTTCAAGCCTATGATCAGCGACAACAATGGCAAAAAGGCAGTCTGGTTGCCCAATCTAAACAAGCCGCACAATTTCTGTTAATTGCAAAAGGTTTTAGCCACATTCGCTTGCAACAAGATTGGCAGCTTAATCAGAAACCAAAAAATGCAGAAATTAGTGCTTTATTGAATCAACTGGCTACATTACTCAGTTCAGCCATTCCATTAAAGAATGCATTACATATTTTGCAAGATAACTGCACGCAATTGGGATTGCATGAGTGGCTTGGCGCCTTAATTGAGTTAATTGAAAGTGGTCTTCCGTTTTCACAAAGTTTGGAAATGCAAGGAAAGTATTTAAATTTTCAAGAAATTCAACTTATTCAAGTGGGAGAAATGACCGGAAAACTGGCGGAGGTATGCACTAAAATTGCAGAACGTCGAACACAATCATTAACGCTTCAACGCAAATTGCAAAAAATTATGCTTTATCCTGCCATGGTATTAGGTATTTCGCTTTCACTTACGTTGATTTTATTACTCTTCGTTGTACCACAGTTTGCTGAAATGTATGGCGAAAACTCAGCTGAGTTACCTACATTAACTGCCGTATTATTAGCTATGTCTCAATTCCTACAACATCATTTTATTTCATTGATGATTATCTGTATTTTCGCTCTTTTTATGCTGAAGATGGCATTAAAACATTCTCTTTGGCTAAATCAAAAAAAGAATGCGCTGATTAGTCGCATGCCGATTTGGGGCAATATCATTTGCCTTTCTCGCTTAATCAGTTTTAGCCATAACCTGCAATTAATGCTTCAATCTGGAGTGGCATTAACGCCTGCGCTAAATAGTTTTCTCTCCAAACAACAAACTTGGCAAACACAACGTACCTTAAAAGGTGATATTCTGCTACAACAAGAAGTGCGGTCAATTTTACAGTGGGTTTCTCAAGGTTATCCATTTTCAGAAAGTGTCAGTAGTCATCTTTTCCCAATGGAAGCACAACAAATGCTACAGATTGGAGAGAAAAGTGGAAAACTTGCGTTGATGTTGCGTCATATTGCTAATAACTATCAAGAAAAACTCAATCATCAAATTGATTTACTTTCCCAACTTTTAGAGCCTTTAATGATGCTCATCATTGGTAGTTTAATTGGTATTATCATGATGGGTATGTATCTGCCGATTTTTAATATGGGATCGGTAATCCAATGATGATATTAGCCTTTTTCTTATTGGGTGGTTTAGCGGGCATCTTTGCTTGGCTTTATATTGATCATTTTATCCCTAATCTCCAACAAGAAATTTATCAGAACTATATCGAACTTTATCCTGAAAACAGACCCATTTTCCATAGCGAAAAAGCAACAATTCAATCTCAAAAGTGCGGCCATATTTTCCTTTATTTTTTAGGGTTTGGACTCTGTTTTGCTGCACTCAATTATTTTCTTCAGGATGAATTATTTACTTTATGGCTCGCGATTACGCTTAGTCTCATCTTTGTTATCAGTTGGCTAGACTGGCATTATCAACTGATTTCACCAACACCTTGCCTATTTTTATTTTTCCTGGGGCTATTCGGCGCACATCAAGAATTTTTAATTCTGACTATTTCTCAAAGTTTAGAAAGTGCGGTTAGTTTTTTCGGTGTTTTTTATACCATCTATCATTTGTCTAAATGGTTTTATAAGAAGGAAGCGTTAGGCCGTGGCGATTATTGGCTCGCTTTAGGAATCGGCGCTTATCTCACCATCGAGCTCTTACCACTTTTTTTATTCATTGCCTGTCTATTAGGCATCATAGGTTATTGGATTTCTCGTCAACCTGTTTTACCTTTCGCGCCCTTTCTTTGCTTATCGTTAATCATCACCAGTGCAATCAACCTATAAATGTAATATATTGGCAACATTGAAAAATATTATGTTTAAGGAGGGGGTGTAAAACATCCTCCTCTTAAATCAAGTAGCAAGGAATATCATGACTTATATTGTAGGACTCACTGGCGGTATTGGTAGTGGAAAAAGCACGATTGCAAATCTCTTTGTTGAACTTGGTGTACCCATTGTTGATGCAGATATAGTGGCAAGAGAAGTGGTTGAAAAAGGCTCACCGCTGTTTACTCAAATTGCTGAGCACTTTGGAAAATCAATTCTGACTGAAGAGGGCGAATTAAATCGAGCTGAGTTACGAAAAAAAGTATTTGCAGACGAAAATGAAAAAAACTGGCTCAATCATTTATTACATCCTGCTATTCGCGAAAGAATGTTAGCGCAGTTAAATGCTCAGACCGCTCCTTATACGTTATTTGTCGTTCCATTGCTTATTGAAAACAAGCTCACCACACTTTGCGATCGCGTGCTTGTTATCGATGTTAAACCTGAAACTCAGCTAGCTCGTGCATCATCGAGAGATCATAATAATATTCAGCAAATTCAAGCTATTATGAATGTACAAGTCAGCCGAGAAGAAAGATTAAAATGGGCGGATGATATCATTTCAAATGATGCAAAATTGCCAGAAAACTTACCGCACTTAAAACAAAAAGTGCTAGAATTGCACCAATTTTATTTAAGTGAATCGAGAAAGAAAAATGTCTGATGAAATTTTTGAAGTCCCTTGCCCGACATGCCAAAAACCCGTGTCTTGGACACAAGAAAGTCAATTTCGCCCTTTTTGCAGCAAACGTTGCCAACTCATTGATTTAGGCGAATGGGCTGCAGAAGAAAAAGCTATTCCAAGTGACACAGCAGATTTTGCCATGGACCCCAATCTCAGTGATGAATGGGGTATCAAATGAGTCTTCAGCATCATGATAATGGTGAGCAGGGAGAGTTTTTCTTACTCGATGAGCAAGGGAAGAAAATCGCGAAACTCACCTATTTTTATGAAACACCCGATACCATTAATTCTAATCATACGTTTGTTGATGATTCTCTTCGAGGACAAGGTGTGGCAGACAAACTCTATCAAGCCTTAATTCATTTTATCCAGGCTAAAAAGCTGACATTGCACCCAACTTGTAGCTATATTGCAAGAAAATGGGAACGAACCCAATCTGCTCAATCCCAAGCTTAAACCTATTAATAAGCGTTTTATTTTTAAGGATATTTTTCCAGCTTCGTGCTATCCTTAGCCCCATTTATTTCTGAGAACATATTATTTATTATGCAAGAAAATTATTTAAGTCAGCAGCGATTTGCTGATCTTTCATTACATCCTATCGTACAAAAAGCCCTACAAGACAAGGGATTTGAATATTGCACCCCTATTCAAGCGTTATCATTACCTATCACATTACAAGGAAAAGATGTTGCTGGCCAAGCGCAAACCGGCACAGGTAAAACGATGGCATTTTTAACGGCAACATTTCATCACTTATTAACACATCAACCTAATTTTGCCACCAATCAACCCCGTGCATTAATTCTTGCACCAACCCGTGAACTGGCCGTGCAAATTAATCATGATGCTGAGTTATTAGCAAAAACAAGTGGATTACGAACCGCACTTGCTTATGGCGGGGATGGTTATGATAAACAACTCAAAGCGATTGAAGCCGGTGTGGATATTTTAATTGGTACCACTGGCCGGGTGATTGACTACGTGAAACAAGGGATTATCCGTTTAGATGATATCCAAGTCGTGGTATTGGACGAAGCGGATCGTATGTTTGATTTAGGTTTCATTCGTGATATTCGTTATTTATTACGTAAATGTCCTTCTCCGCAAGAACGGCTCACCATGCTCTTTTCTGCAACGCTCTCTTACAAAGTACGAGAACTTGCCTTTGAAGATATGAACACCCCAGAATACATTGAAATTGAACCAGAACAAAAAACGGGGCATCGAATTAAAGAGGAACTCTTCTATCCGTCAAATGAAGACAAAATCCCCCTCTTACTGACGTTAATGGAAGAGGAATGGCCAGAGCGTTGCATTGTTTTTGCGAATACTAAACATAAATGTGAAGAAATTTGGGGCTATTTAGCCGCAGATGGCCATCGTGTGGGATTACTCACGGGTGATGTGGCACAGAAAAAACGTCTTTCATTGCTCAAACAATTTACCGATGGTGAACTCGATATTCTCGTCGCAACCGATGTTGCCGCGCGTGGGCTACATATTTCAGATGTGACACACGTCTTTAACTTTGATTTACCTGATGATCGAGAAGATTACGTTCACCGTATTGGCCGTACTGGTCGAGCGGGTGAAAGTGGCGTATCTATCAGCTTTGCTTGTGAAGAATATGCGATGAATTTACCGGCAATTGAAGAATACATTGGTCATTCTATTCCTGTCAGTCAATATGACCCGAATTCATTGATTACTGATATTCCAAAACCTTATCGTTTAAAACGCAATCCTACGCCTCAAACGAGAAATACTACGACAAGAAAAACAAACTACCGTCGTAAAAACTAAAAAGAAAAGCTGATGAATATCTTCATCAGCTTTTTTTATGATTAATGCAATCCGACTCGTCGACGTGCTGTGCGCATCAATAAGAATACCCACGGCCATAACACACCTGATGCGATGGCTCCAAAGATTTCCTGCCAGTTAAAAAATGCCCCATGTAAAGAGAATTCAACCAAGAAAATCGCCACACGAATGGCAAAAACGAAAAGAAGAACCAATAAACTTTGAAACCAAAGGGAAAGATTGCGCAACATTAAGTAATATTTGGAAACAAAATAGAAGGCGACAGAAAGCACTAATGCATGCACGCCTAGAATAGAGCCTAGCACAATATCCCATAAAACCCCGAGTAGAAACGCCCAGCCAATGCTTACTCTATCAGGTAAAGCAAGGGTCCAGTAAAGCAAGACTAAAATCAACCAAGAAGGTTTAAAGGCTTGAAAGCCTGCTGGCCATGGTGCTAACTCCATCACTAATGCTACAACAAAGAAGCATAAAATGGTCGCCCATTGAAAAATAAAACGCCCTTGCATTAGTCTTCATCCCTATGTTCTTGTTGATCTGGAGAAACCGGTTCCTCTTGTTGAGGCATTGTGGTTGGAATTTCAGGATCCACGATTTCTTTTCCTGTATGCGGTTGAGTGCTATCCGCTTGGTCATCCGTAATTTTGGTTTTACTCACAGAATGTGTCGCTTCATGGGCTTGGCTTTCTAAACGTTGCTGTACTAAACGACGCACTTCTTCGGGTGACATGGATTTCACTTTCGACATATCAAGATTGCTCGGCCAGAGTAAAAGTAAATAACGTAAACGATCTAATTCAGCTAAAGGTTTCGCTTTCACTGTTGCAAAATAATTAGAACCATCGCGAGAGACACTTTGTACGACTGCCACCGGATAGCCTTCTACAAAGCGACCGCCTAAACCGGAAGTCACCAATAAATCGCCTTTTTCAATATCCACGGAACGAGGCACATTATCTAAAGTAAGTTCATCAGAGTGTCCTGTACCGCTCGCGATCACACGCACATCATTACGTAAAACTTGCACTGGGATAGAATGGGTTACATCCGTTAAAAGCAAGACTCGACTGGTGTTCTCACCCACAGATATAATCTGACCAATCATTCCTTTTTCATCAATCACAGGCTGACCAACATACGCACCATCACGTTCACCTTGATTGATCACCACTTGCTGACGATAAACATCAGTTTCAGCAGTAAGCACTTCAGCAATTTTTTTGTATTCATCGGTGCGTAAAGGCGAATTAAGCAGTAAACGAAGACGTTGGTTTTCTACTTTGAGTTGATCCAATAATAAAAGATCAGCATTTTTCTCACGCAATTGCTCACGCAATACTTTATTTTCAATGAGTAACTTATTGGTATCAACCAAGTTACTTGATACACCATCTAGAACTGTTCTTGGCCCATTCGCAAGGTAATACAAGCCTCCAACGGCAGTTTCCATCACACTACGCGCCTTCGTCATTGATGAAGTTTGTCCATCAACTAAAATGAGCGTCATCGAAGCAATCACCGCTAATGCGAGTCGGATACCTAATGGTGGTGCTTTACCAAAAATGGGTTTCATTCACTGTCCTAGGGTTGAAAGGAAAAGTGCGGTCAAAAAATCAGACGAATTAAAAACGCCGATTTTTCTGACCGCACTTTTAGAGATTAAATTTCGTCGCTAAAAATATCGCCGCCGTGCATATCGATCATTTCGATTGCTTCACCGCCACCACGAGCTACGCAAGTTAATGGTTCTTCTGCGATGATTGCCGGTACGCCACATTCTTTTGACAACAATACATCAATGTTGCGTAATAAGGCACCACCACCCGTTAACACCATGCCACGTTCAAAAATATCCGCTGCGTGTTCTGGTTGGCATTCTTCAAGCGCTGTGCGCACCGCTGCAACAATACCATTTAATGGTTGTTGAAGAGCTTCTTGTACATCTCGAGAGGTTAATTTGAATGAGCGAGGCGCACCTTCAGCAAGATTATGACCGTGCACTTCCATTTCTAAAATTTCATCACCTTCTTGAATGTAAGCTGAACCAATTTCGTGCTTGATACGCTCTGCAGTTGGTTCACCTATCACAGAACCAAAAGTACGACGAACATAAGAAATGATTGCTTCATCAAAACGGTCACCACCAATACGTACCGAAGATGAATACACGATACCATTTAAAGAAATCACTGCCACTTCAGTGGTACCACCACCGATATCAATGACCATTGAACCGATCGCTGTAGAAACCGGCAAGTTTGCACCGATTGCAGCCGCCATTGGCTCTTCAATTAAATACACTTCACGAGCACCTGCACCTAATGCAGATTCTTTGATTGCACGACGTTCAACTTGAGTCGCACCTGCCGGTACACAAACGAGCACGCGCGGGCTAGGACGCATGAAGTTACCGCTATGTACTTGTTTAATAAAGTATTGCAACATTTTTTCAGTCACAGAGAAATCTGCGATAACACCATCTTTCATCGGACGAATTGCGACAATGCTTTTTGGTGTACGGCCAAGCATTTGTTTTGCTTCTTTACCTACTGCTGCAATGCTTTTATATGCGCCCATACGATCTTGACGAATTGCCACTACTGAAGGCTCATCAAGTACGATACCTTGGCCTTTCACATAAATTAATGTATTTGCTGTACCTAGATCGATAGAAAGATCGTTTGAAAATAAACCACGAATTTTTTTGAATAACATAAGAATTCCGTCATTAGTTTGGTGAAAAATCACTCATTTCTGAGCATAGAAAAAAATTGTGCTAAATGTACCAAAAAATCGAGCTTGATAACAGGATTTTTTGCCTTGATCCTCTACACTGACCTCGTTATTTTTTCTAACAAGGTTAGTGCGGTTATTTGTGAGCGTGTTTTATGCCTGATTTCGATCAGTGAATTGCCACTTACCGTTACCTAAAATCATCAATTGTTGCTGATGGAAAGCTTGTAAGGTTGAACGATGCCCTACGCTAATAACCGTTGTATGGGGTAAGCGTTCTTTTAATAGACGATACATCGTATCTTCTAAACCTTCATCCATACTCGCCGTAGCTTCGTCCAGGAATGCGACTTTAGGCTTATGTAATAGCAAACGAGCGAAAGCTAAACGTTGTTGTTCACCAAGCGAGAGAATACGTGTCCAATCTTGCTCTTGATCTAAACGATCTTGTAAATGCCCTAAAGACACTTGTTTTAATACCTCAATCATCTCATCACGATTAAATTCCTTTTCTTCATTCGGATAAGCCAGTGCCGTTAACAAACTACCTTGTGGTAAATAAGGTTTTTGCGATAAGAAAAGCTGATGAGTTGGACAATATACATCCCCTTCAGAATAAGCCCAAAGCCCTGCCACTGTTCTCAACAACGTAGTTTTACCCACGCCTGAATTACCTTGAATTAATAGGGTTGAACCTTGTGGCAGTATCAAATTTAAATTCTCAATTAAGGTTTTTCCAAATGGATTACTGATGGTTAAATTCTTAAAGATCACGTCAATTTCATGTTCGTGTAAATGGGACGTAGATTGACGATTTGCCATATCAATCGCATAACTAAAGCCTGTTAAACGATCTAATGTGGCTTTATATCCGGCAAAACCATCGTAAGAATTACGGAAGAACGAAAGATTTGAATGCAACTTACCAAATACTTGTAGCGTTTGCATAAGATCGCCGAGTTTAATTTGCTTTTCGAAATAACGTCCCACTTGAATAAGCAAAGGAAACACTACAGAAACCTGGCTTACAACTAGGTTAAAACCAGAGAATTTTAAGGTTCGATAAACAATATCCCACATGTTATTGATCACTGCGCCGAATTGTTTATAAAGTTGGCTACTCTCAACTTTCTCACCCGCATAAAATGCCACGCTTTCCGCATATTCCTTAATACGAATTAAAGAATAACGATAGTTCGCGTTTAAGCGTTCGTTGACGAAATTCAACATAATTAACGGACGCCCTAAACGGAATGCAATCGCGGTAGTGATAATCACATAAGCAAATACCAAGAACACCATCATGCGTGGAATTTCAGTACCAAATACCATCATTGGTCCCGCTAATCCCCACAATAAGATCGTATAAGAAATCATGGAGGTGACGGCATCAATCACCCCAGTACTTAAAGAGAGCGTAGTTCGCACATAGGATTGCACATCTTGTTGAATACGTTGATCCGGGTTATCTAAGTTAGCGGAAACATACTGCGTTTTATAGTACGCGCGATTATTCATCCATTTATCCACTAGCTGACCATTCAACCATTCAATCCAATCAATAGAAAAACGTTGTTCTAAATAGTAGCTAAGCAATGCAGCAATCACTGAGCTTGTCGCAATCACACAAAACAGTACCATTTGATCCCAAAATACAGGTTCATTAAATTCCTGCAAGGATGTGTACATATTGTTATACCACTCGGAATGCACCAAGCTAATACGCACGCTAACTAATGTCATCGCCACAATTAATAAGAAAAATAGCAAAGGTTTAATACTTCGGCGTGGTGAAAGATACCCGCCCGCAAATTGCCAAAATTGTTTTCCCCAATGGGTAAAACGGACTAATAAGAAAATACCAAAGCTAAACACCACAGCCGTCATCGCTAATGTTTTTGCTATCCATAAAAGCGAATTAATGGCTTCTTGAGCGTAATCCATAATCAACCTATAAAATCAAAAAAGTGCGGTCATTTTAGGCGGTGTTTATTTTTAAGCAAGAAAAAATGTGATGGAGATAACATTTTTTGACTTTGTCACAAGCGAGTAAGAAATCTAATTGATATAATCCAAAATAGTTAAATTTTTAATAAATTAGAGGTCGGTATGAGTGAAACTGCGATTACCATTAGTTTGCTTGCCCTCGTTGCCGTGATTGGCCTATGGATTGGGCATTTTAAAATTAAAGGTGTGGGACTGGGTATTGGGGGTGTGCTATTTGGGGGGATTTTAGTTGCCCATTTTACCACTCAATATGGCATCAAATTAGATAGCCACACATTACATTTCGTGCAAGAGTTCGGCTTAATTCTGTTTGTTTATACGATTGGTATTCAAGTGGGGCCGGGCTTTTTTGCTTCCTTACGAAAATCAGGCTTAACCTTAAATGGGTTAGGCATTTTAATCGTTGCACTGGGTGCAGTGGTGACAATTCTCATTTATAAGCTTGCGGATATTCCTCTTGATGTCGCGCTTGGTATTTACTCCGGTGCGGTCACCAATACCCCCTCTCTCGGTGCGGGTCAGCAAATTCTTTCTGAATTAGGCATGTCGCAAACGACGTCTAACATGGGGATGGCCTACGCCATGGCCTATCCTTTTGGAATTTGTGGTATTTTGCTTTCTATGTGGCTTATTCGTCTTTTCTTTAAAATTAAAGTGGATGAAGAAGCGGCAAATTTTGAAAAAGAAAGTGGTCACGATAAAGAAGCGCTCAAAAGCATGTCTTTGAAAGTCACCAATACTAATCTCAATGGTATCCATTTGATTGAGATTCCTGGTTTTGATGATGAAGATGTCGTATGCTCTCGCTTGAAACGAGGTGAGCTCGTCATTGTGCCAAAAGCAGATACCGATGTTCAACTTGGCGATATTTTACATTTGGTCGGTAATCCTGAAGGCTTGAAAAAAATGCATCTCATTATTGGGGAAGAAGTAGATATCCCTGTAGCAAGCTTGAGTGGAGAGATTCGTTCTGAGCGCGTGGTCGTCACCAATGAAAAAGTACTTGGAAAACAAATTCGTCATCTTGGTATTCATCAAAAATATGGTGTAGTCATTTCGCGTTTAAACCGCGCAGGTGTGGAATTGGTACCAACTGCCCATACTACACTTCAATTTGGTGACGTATTGCACATGGTTGGTAAAACCGACATTCTCAACCAAGCCATTTCAGTGATCGGGAACGCCAAACAGAAACTGCTACAAGTGCAAATGTTGCCAGTGTTTATTGGGATTGGCTTAGGGGTATTACTCGGCTCCATTCCTTTCTATATTCCAGGTTTCCCTGTGGCATTAAAATTAGGGCTAGCAGGCGGACCGTTAGTCGTCGCATTGATCTTGGCTCGAATTGGTTCTATCGGAAAACTCTACTGGTTTATGCCGCCGAGTGCGAACTTGGCATTGCGCGAAATTGGTATTGTACTCTTCCTTGCTGTAGTCGGTTTAAAATCTGGCGGTAGCTTTGTGGACACACTCACCAATGGTTCCGGTCTTGAATGGATGGGATACGGTATTTTCATCACTCTTGTACCATTAATGATTGTAGGTATCATTGCACGTTTATATGTAAAATTAAATTATCTTTCTCTTTGTGGCCTGTTAGCAGGTTCGATGACAGATCCTCCTGCGCTTGCTTTCGCGAATGAACTGAAAGAAGGAAGCGGTGCCGCAGCACTCTCCTATGCGACAGTCTATCCGCTCACCATGTTCTTACGGATCATTTCACCACAATTGTTAGCGATTCTTTTATGGGTTTAATACCCTTTCAAACTTGGGGCAGAATAGCTGCCCCAATATTCATGCTAAGCACTATGACTGCCATAAAACAATTCAAATAAAATCAGCCCCAAGCCTACCCCTTTCCCTCATTCAATGATAGAATTCATCGCTTTATTTAAATAGGAAAAGAAATGTCATTAGTTGAATTTGTAATTGATAAACTCGATGATTTAAAAGGCACCGAAATTGTGCATTTTGATGTAAAAGGCAAATCATCGATTACTGAAAATATGATTATTTGTACCGGTACATCTAGCCGCCAAGTGTCTGCTATGGCAGATAACCTTATTGCAGAATGTAAAAAAGCCGGTTATGAAACCTTTGGTGAAGAAGGTCGCAATACCGCAGATTGGATCGTGGTTGATCTTGGTCAAACCATCGTACACATCATGCAGCGCGATGCACGTGAAATGTATCAATTAGAAAAACTTTGGGCATAAAGTGCGGTCAATTTTGACGGTGTTTTAAAAGGGAAAAGGATGAAAATCACATTAATTGCAGTGGGCACCAAAATGCCGGCTTGGATTACCACCGGATTTGAAGAATACCAACGTCGTTTTCCTAAAGACATGCCTTTTGAACTCATTGAAATTCCTGCAGGCAAGCGTGGCAAAAATGCGGATATTAAACGCATCTTAGAACAAGAAGGCAAAGCGATGCTCGCAGCTTGCGGAAAAGGCAAAGTTGTCACATTAGATATCCCTGGCAAACCTTGGACAACGCCACAACTTGCTGAGCAATTAGAGGGTTGGAAAAATGATGGTCGAGATGTTTGCTTGCTTATTGGGGGGCCCGAAGGCTTATCCCCTGAATGCAAAGCGGCAGCAGAACAAAGTTGGTCACTTTCACCACTCACACTTCCCCATCCGTTAGTGCGAGTTGTCGTGGCAGAAAGTTTATACCGTGCTTGGTCACTGACGACAAACCACCCTTATCATAGAGAATAACGTATTACATTACCGATGAATTTAAAAAAATTCTTTTCTGCACCAACCAATGAACCGATCCGCGATAAAAAAGCGGAGCGGAACTTGTTTGCGCGTCGAACATTGGTAGCATTCATCGGTATTTTAGCCCTAAGTGGTGTGCTATTTGCTAATATTTACCATCTCCAAGTGGTGAATTACGACATGTACCAAACTCGCTCAAATGGTAACCGTATTAAATTACTTCCGCTTCCTCCTACTCGCGGATTAATTTACGACCGTTACGGCGAGTTACTGGCAGAAAACCTCACTTTTTTCGGTTTATATATCGTGCCGGAAAAAACAGAAAATTTAGACCGCACTTTTGAAGAATTGCGCTATGTTGTAGGACTCACTGATGAAGACATTGAACATTTCAAAAAAGAGCGTCGTCGTGGTACACGCTATACGCCGATTTTACTCAAACCAAGTTTAACGGAAGAACAAATTGCCCGTTTTGCGGTAAATCAATATAAATATCCAAGCCTTGATGTACGTCCTTATTTCAAACGAAATTACCTATATGGCGAAGCCATGACGCATATTTTGGGTTATGTTGGACGCATTAATGACCGAGATGTGGAGCGCCTAAAAAAAGAAGAAAAATTTGCTAACTATTCCGGTTCTACGGACATGGGGAAACTGGGTATTGAACGTTATTACGAAGAACAACTCCATGGTACAACCGGTTTCGAAGAGGTTGAAATTAATAACCGTGGTAAAGTTATTCGTAAACTACGTGAACAACCAGCCACCGCGGGTAAAAGTATTCATCTGACTATCGATTTTACCCTTCAACGCTATATTATGTCGCTCCTTTCAGGTCAAAAAGGCGCTGTTGTTGTGCTTGACCCGAAAGACAACAGTGTATTGGCGATGGTTTCAACACCAAGCTATGACAATAATTTATTCGTCGATGGCATTTCTTCTAGTGATTACAAACGTTTACTCGAAGATCCAACTCGACCGCTTTACAGTCGTGCGACACAAGGTGTGTACCCGCCGGCCTCTACTGTAAAACCATTCGTTGCTGTTGCGGCATTAACTGAAGGGGTGATTACGCCTAATACCACAATTTTTGACCCAGGTTACTGGACATTGCCAAACTCAACAAAGCGTTTCCGAGATTGGAAAAAAACAGGGCATGGTTATACGGATTTAAACAAAGCCATTACTGAATCATCGGATACCTTCTTCTATCAAACCGCCTTTAATTTAGGTATTGATCGTTTCTCCATGTGGATGAAACGTTTTGGGTTTGGTATGCCGACAGGTATTGAAATTCAAGAAGAAGCCACGGCCAATATGCCGAGTAAAGAATGGAAACAAAAACGTTATAAAAAACCTTGGGTACAGGGCGATACAATCTCAGTGGGTATTGGGCAGGGGTATTGGACAGCGACACCATTACAAGTGGCAAAAGCGACTTCTATTGTGGTCAATAACGGTAAAATTCATACGCCACATTTAATGAAATCAGTTGAAGGTGCCACCATTGAACCGTATCAAGACCCGCTTTTATATGCAGATATTACCGATCCAAAACAAGCTTATTGGGATGCCGCTAAGCGCGGGATGTTCAATGTAGTAAATTCAGGTGCAGGGACAGGGCGAAAAGCTTTTATCGGCACCAATTACCATGTAGCAGGGAAATCCGGCACAGCACAAGTGTTCAGCTTAAAGGAAAACCAAAAATATAATGCCGCTGGGTTAAAAAAAGAACTACATGACCATGCTTGGTTCACGGCTTATGCTCCTTATGAAGATCCAAAATTAGTTGTCACCATTATTTTAGAAAACGCGGGCGGTGGTTCAAGTAATGCGGCGCCAATTGCACGGCAAATTATGGATTTCTACTTGAATAAACGCTTGCCGCAAATTGAACGTCTAGAAAATGCTGAAAAAGAGAAAAAGACGAACCAAACTGATTTAGATGCGCCAGCACTAGAATCTCAACCAAGTGAGAATGAATAATGGAAGAAAAAGTGCCTTTATGCTTGCGATTATGGCAACGCTTACATATTGATTTTTTATTATTTATTGGATTAGCCGCTATTACGGCTTATGGCATGCTTGTACTTTATAGTGCATCAGGCGCCAGTGAAGTGATGTTCCAAAATCGTATCATTCAGGTCATATTAGGTTTTGCTGTGATGATGATTATGGCACAACTTCCCCCTAAATTTTATCAGCGACTCGCTCCTTACTTATATTTGGTGGGTTTTATCATGCTGATCTTGGTTGATGCTATCGGTACAACCAGCAAAGGGGCACAACGTTGGTTAGATCTTGGATTTATTCGCTTTCAACCTTCTGAAATTGTCAAACTCGCGGTACCATTAATGGTTGCGGTATATTTAGGTAACCGTCCGCTACCACCGAAAATGAGTGAAACCTTTATTGCTATCGCCATGATTATTGTGCCAACTTTACTTGTGGCTATTCAACCAGACTTAGGCACATCAATTCTGGTTAGTGCATCGGGCTTATTCGTGGTATTCTTAGCAGGGATGAGTTGGTGGCTTATTCTTGCTGCTGTAGTTGGATTAGCGGCATTTATTCCTATCATGTGGATGTATTTAATGCATGACTACCAACGCATGCGTGTATTAACCTTACTTGACCCCGAGAAAGATCCACTTGGGGCGGGTTACCATATTTTGCAATCCAAAATTGCTATCGGTTCAGGCGGTATATCTGGCAAAGGATGGATGCAAGGGACACAATCCCAATTAGAATTTTTGCCTGAACCACACACTGATTTTATTTTTGCCGTGATGAGTGAAGAACATGGAATGGTCGGTTTTCTTATTCTGATGGCAATTTATTTGTTTATTATTATCCGTGGCTTAATAATTGCGGTAAATGCAGAAACCTCTTTCGGGCGTATTCTTGCTGGTGCAACCACACTGATATTCTTCGTTTATGTCTTCGTGAATATTGGTATGGTGAGTGGCATTTTGCCTGTTGTAGGGGTGCCTTTACCACTCTTTAGCTACGGCGGTACCTCATATGTCGCCATCATGGCAAGCTTTGGTTTAGTGATGTCCATTCATACTCACAAACCTCGCTTTATGAAAGGGAACTAATTTCCCTTTTGGCTTTCTTATGAAGAGCACCGATAATCTTGAAAGTAATAAGTATGACATTAAAAAACATCTTAAAAACGACCGCACTTTTTACCTTGATAAGCAGCTCAAGTTTTTCTGCTTTTGCCGATACGCAAAAAATGTATGGTATTCAAGGGGATTCGCTGTCGATTACTACGACCGTTCAAGCGCCACAAAGCTATGAAGTGAATGGTAAAACATACACCACACAAGGTGATGAGGCAAAGTCCTATTCAAAAGAAGGGACAGCAAGTTATTACCACCATAAATTTAATGGTCGTAAAACAGCTAATGGTGAACGCTATGATTCGGCACTTTTCACTGCCGCACATAAAACCTTACCTTTGAATTCTTATGCGGTTGTTACAAACTTACATAACAATCGCAAGGTGATTGTGCGAATTAATGATCGTGGTCCGTTTAGTGAGAAACGTATCATTGACTTATCTCATTCTGCCGCAAAAGAATTAGGCCTTATTGCTCGTGGTACAGGGCAAGTAAGAATTGAAGCTTTACATGTGGATCACAAAGGTCAAATTTCAGGTGCGGGGGCAAAAACACTCGCCAAGCATGCTAAAACGCAAGAAGCCAGTGATCGTTTAGTTATCAATAAAAATAACGAAAAAAAAAATCAAAACTTAGACAGCACAAACGATGCAAAAACTGTCTTCAAGCTAAAACTACTCGCGCTGTCGTCAAAAAATCAAGCAGAAAGCATCATCACAAAGCTCGCGTTAGACGACATAAAAACCGAAATTAACCAAAATGGGCGAAACTACGAAATTCATTTTGGACCAATTGCGGATCAAGCGGATATGAATCAATTAAAAACAAAACTACAAAAAACGATCAATGGGCAACCCGTAATCGTTTATACTTATAAAAACCAATAAGCTATTAAAGGAAATGCTATGTTAAAACAATCTGCAAAATTGAAAAAAATTGTACTCTTCTTGGGATTAATGGCAGCCTCAACATTTGCTGCGGCTGAAGATATTCAATACGGTATCGCAGTACCGGAAGTGAATGCGCAAACTTATGTTTTAATGGATTACAATTCTGGTGCGGTACTTGCATCACTTAACCCAGACCAACGCCAATATCCTGCCTCATTAACAAAAATGATGACTAGCTATGTGGTTGGTGCAGCATTAAAACAAGGTAAAATCCATAATGAAGATATGGTGACAATTAGCGAAAGCGCTTGGGGTAGAAATTTCCCTGATTCATCAAAAATGTTCTTAAATTTAAATCAACAAGTGTCTGTGGGTGATTTAAACAAAGGGATTATCATTGTTTCTGGTAATGATGCCTGTGTTGCTGTAGCTGAACATATTTCGGGTACCGTGGCTAACTTCGTTGATACCATGAATAAATACGTTCAACAATTTGGCTTAAAAAATACTAACTTCACCACGCCACATGGTTTAGACGATCCAAACCAATATTCAACTGCACGTGATATGGCGATTATTGGTGCGCATATTATTCGTGATTTACCGGAAGAATATAAAATCTACGCTGAAAAAGACTTTACTTTCAACAAAATCAAACAACCTAACCGTAATGGTTTATTATGGGATAAAACCATTAACGTGGATGGGATGAAAACCGGACACACAAGCCAAGCAGGTTATAACCTTGTCGCATCAGCAACAAGTCCAAACAATATGCGTTTAATTTCTGTTGTAATGGGTGTACCAACCTATAAAGGCCGTGAAGTAGAAAGTAAAAAACTCTTACAATGGGGTTTTGCTAACTTTGAAACCTTAAAAACTCAAAAAGCAGGTGAAGAAATTTCAAAACAATCTGTTTACTACGGTGATAAAGGTGACGTTAAACTTGGTGTCTTAGAAGATGGCTTTATCACAGTGCCAAAAGGTAAACAAACTGACTTAAAAGCACGTTATGAATTAGATAACAAATACTTACAAGCACCTTTAGCAAAAGGCCAAGTGGTAGGTAAAATCGTTTATCAATTAGACGGCAAAGATGTCGCTACCGTAAATCTTCAAGCATTAGAAGATGTACAAGAAGGCGGCTTCTTAGGTAAAGGTTGGGACTGGTTAGTGTTAACGGTTAAAGGATTATTTGACTAAACACCTTGAAAATTAACCGCACTTCCCCATTTATATCACATCAATAAATTTGTAAGGTGTATGAATTTAGCTGATTCACGCACCTTATTCTTAAATTAAGGAAACAACATGGCAACCGAAAACGATTATGAAAAGCTAAAAGAAGTAATGGAATTCCCCGCTGCAATGACATTTAAAGTCGCAGGTGTTAACCGTGAAGGTTTAGCGCAAGACATCGTAGCAGTGATACAAAAATATTTACCGGGTGATTATATTCCAAAGGAAAAACCCAGCAGCAAAGGAACCTATAATTCTGTTTCAATTGATATCGTGGCACAAAACTTTGAGCAAGTAGAAACCCTTTACAAAGAGCTTGCTAAAGTTGAAGGTGTCAAAATGGTTATCTAAGATGAACAAAACAGATTTAATTGTCCGTCAATTAGGATTACAAGATTATCAAGAGATCTGGCACAAAATGCAGGAATTCACGGATAATCGAAATGCAGAAACCACCGATGAAATTTGGTTAGTTGAGCATCATCCTGTTTTTACACAAGGCCAAGCTGGCAAACCAGAACACTTATTACAACGCAGTGATATTCCTGTTGTTCAATCGGATCGTGGTGGTCAAATTACCTATCATGGTCCTGGTCAGCAGGTCATGTATGTGCTCATTGATATTAAACGTCATGAACATTTAAATGTTCGCCAATTAGTGACCGCACTTGAACAATCTGTTGTAAAAACCCTTGCAGACTATGGTATTGAAGGTTATCCCAAACCCGATGCACCTGGCGTGTATATTGATGGCAAAAAAATCTGTTCATTAGGTTTACGCATTCGAAAAGGCTGCTCTTTCCATGGGCTTGCGTTTAATATCAATATGGATCTCAATCCTTTCCATTACATTAATCCTTGCGGCTATGCAGGGCTTGAAATGTGTCAGCTTACTGATTTTATCGGTAAAGAAGAGGCGACACTTGACAAGGTTTCCCCAAAATTAATTAAACACTTTGCCAAACTTTTGGGCTATAATGTTACAAATTTATAACATTCACTTTTATAACATATTTAAAAATGCCTGAATCAGGCATTTTTCTTTAGGAAAGAACAATGTCAACGCCTTTTAAAATGGAACGCGGTGTGAAATACCGTGATGCCGCCAAAACATCGATTATCCCTGTTAAAAACATCGATCCTAATCAAGAATTATTGAAAAAGCCGGAATGGATGAAAATCAAATTGCCATCTAGCTCATTAAAGATCGAGACTATCAAAAATGGGATGCGTCGTCATGGTCTACATTCTGTCTGCGAAGAAGCGTCTTGTCCAAATTTACACGAGTGCTTTAACCATGGTACGGCAACCTTTATGATTTTAGGGGCAATTTGTACTCGTCGTTGCCCATTCTGTGACGTTGCACATGGTAAACCCTTACCGCCCGATCCAGATGAACCACGTAAATTAGCTGAAACTATCCAAGATATGAAGTTGAAATATGTAGTGATTACCTCTGTAGATCGTGATGATTTACCTGATCGTGGTGCAGGTCATTTTGCTGAATGTGTAAAAGAAGTTCGTGCATTAAACCCTGGCATCAAAATTGAGATTTTGGTTCCTGATTTCCGAGGACGTATTACTCAAGCCTTAGAAAAATTAAAAGACAATCCACCGGATGTGTTCAACCACAACTTGGAAAATGTGCCACGTTTGTATAAAGAAATTCGTCCGGGCGCTGATTATCAGTGGTCTTTGAAATTGCTTCATGATTTCAAAGAAATGTTCCCAAACATTCCAACTAAATCAGGTTTAATGGTTGGATTGGGTGAAACTAATGAAGAAATTCTTCAAGTGATGGAAGACTTACGTGCAAACGGCGTAACCATGCTTACACTGGGTCAATATCTTCAACCTAGTCGCCATCACTTACCGGTTGCGCGCTATGTGCCACCAGCAGAATTTGATGAGTTCCGTGATAAAGCCAACGCAATGGGCTTTGAACACGCAGCCTGTGGCCCATTTGTTCGTTCTTCCTACCATGCTGATTTACAAGCAAGTGGTGGATTAGTGAAGTAATCAAAAACAGATAAAAAAATGACCGCACTTTGAATCTCAAATGCGGTCATTTTTTATATTATCCTTTCAACTAGTCAGTTGCTGCTGGCTTCTCTTCTTCGCCCTCATCAGTCTCCATCATGCTTTCTTGACGAAGATCTTCAAGCGTGCGACCATTAATTAAGTAGCCATTTTCCGTTTTTTCCACTCTAGAAACGTAATTATCACCTTCTTCCACAAATTCTCGATGAAGTTTTCCATCATGTTTCACAAAGCTACCTAAATATTGCCAAAAGTATGAATTTTCCTTAATGGCTAAGGCTTTTTCATTTTGATCATCAAACAACATTTTACTTAATGTCAGATTAAATGTGCCCTCAATATTATCTGGAATCATGTCTGATGAATCATCTTCTGGCACTTGAGGCACAATACCACTCACTTCCAATTTAACTGGATAAGCATTAGTCTCCGGATAAGTATTTAGATTCAAATTCAACGTTGCATTATCAACGATTAAATCAAGCTCTTTCCATGAGTTTTTGATGTATTTATCAAATGTTGCTGACGTTAAATGCGTGCTGCATAAGGCCCCATAAAACGGTGCTGAGCAAAATCTTGCTGATAAATGCGCTTTGCTGTGATTAATTTTAAATGGTGCATCAACCGCTAATTTTTCAAATTGGAAGCCTGCACTTGGATAACTGGCTTTGTTCGCTGACAATGTGATATGTTCATTATATTGATCATTGTCTAAAGTTTCCGTCTGATCACTAGCTGATACGTCATCAAGCACTAAATCGGCCATATTAAATGATTTTAATGTTGCCTCAATATTGGTTTTACCACTAAACTCTTTCACCCATTTATCTTTGGCATTCAAGAAGTCTTTATTGTCTTTTGACGGTGCCTCTTTCTCAGCAAAAGCATCTAATAAAAACGGTACAAAGGCCAATTCGTTTGCCACGTTATAATCCTCTAACTGGATATTAACTTTACCGTCTTTAGCTTCCCATTTACGTTCTTCATCGGCAGGCGTTTGCTTCACACTTTCAACATTCAGTTTAAAATCCACATTGGCCTTGGTTAAATCCGTATTAGCCAGCTTAAGTTCAAGACCGGCATTTTGTAAGTTAAAGTAAGGTTGATTATTTTTAGGCACATTGACAGAAAGCACGGATAACGAACCATCAAAACGATCGTTTTGTGTAAAAATTTTCGTTAACAAATTGACGCCGTCTTTAATGTCTAGGGAGCCGTCACTTAATTTTTTAAATTCATGATGAAAATTGACCGCACTTGGCACGCCATTTTGTTTAATCAATAAATTTAAACCACCCGCTGTTGCTTGGCTTTCTTCTGTCGTACGACTTTTATTGGCAACGCGCAAAATATCACTGCTGAATTTTGTACTCAGATCTCGCTTATCTGCTTCGCCTGGTTTTACGTCAAAATGATAAGTCGCATTTTTCATATAAACATGGGTGTTTTCCCCATTTAACAATGCCACTTCGGCATTTTTCGCGGTTAGGTCAATACTTGATAGGTCGTATTGATTTACACCGACAGGCACAAGACGAGCTTCACCATCAATTTCTTCAAGTTTCGTATCTTTATCGTAATTAAAACCGCTTAAGGTGGTTTTTAGCTCAACCTCTTTATTTTTTAAGAAATGAAGACCGATAGAAAGGTTTTGGGACTTATTCGCAAAATCACGGAATTCCGTCAAAATATCAGACTGTAAATAATCTCCTACCGGCGAAAATTTACTATTAATCGTGTTTTTATCAATCGTGATATTTAATGTTTTATTTAATTGACGAACTAATTGATCGGATAACTGAGACTCTGCTGTAATGAAGAAAGGCAGCGCGGTGAGCTTAGTTGAAATCACATTTGTGCTTTTCGCATCGCTATCTTTTACACTAAAGATCAGCTCACGAATAAAAAAGTTTTTCGCAGTTTGCGTCACATTCAATGTGGCTTGATTATCCAAAGAGTAAGGGAAATTTTTTAATACCTGATCGATTTTGTGATTGGTATAAAATTGTGCGCCGATCCCAAGTGCCACTGCAATAGCCGAAATCGTCAATGCTATTGTTCTTTTCTTGCTCATAATGTCCCCAAATACGATCTCAATTTACGATCTCAAAATCCTTTTGAAAAATTAACCGCACTTTTCTCTTCAAAGTGCGGTCAGTTTCCAGTCTATTTTAGCCTAAGATTTTATCTAACTCTTGGCTTACAGCTTCCACTTTTTGAGTACCATCTAAACGGAAATATTGCGTATTACCTGCTTTTGCTTCAGCTTGGTAATAATCAATTAATGGGCTGGTTTGTTTGTGGTAAACCGCTAAACGATCTAACACCGTTTCTGGTTTATCATCCGCACGGATAATTAAATCTTCACCCGTTACATCGTCTTTACCTTCCACTTTTGGTGGGTTGTAAACGATGTGATAAGAACGGCCAGATGCTTGGTGTACGCGACGACCACTCATACGTTCAACGATCACTTCATCCGGTACATCAAACTCTAAAACGTAATCAATTTTCACGCCAGAATCTTTTAATGCATCCGCTTGTGGAATCGTACGTGGGAAACCATCTAATAAGAAACCATTTGCACAATCTGGTTGAGAAATACGATCTTTTACTAATGCAACGGTTAATTCATCCGGTACTAATTTCCCTTCATCCATTAATGCTTTTGCTTGTTTACCTAATTCTGTACCCGCTTTAATCGCTGCACGGAACATATCCCCTGTTGAAATTTGTGGGATGCCAAACTTGTTCATAATAAATTGTGCTTGTGTTCCTTTTCCTGCACCAGGTGCACCTAAAAGAATAATTTTCATACGAATCTCCAATAAATAATAGACCTGTTTAAAATACCGTTAAAGCCTTGTTTGGTCAAATGATTTTGCTGTTAATTTTGACCGCATTTTATTTTATTTTAAGCTTTTTCATTTCCTTTTTCATTCCATGGCGCCACCCAGAATAAACAAATCATTCCAGGGATAGCGAGGAATAAACAAATCCAGAAAAAATGATAATAGCCCACTGCTTTGACTAGATAACCTGATAACATACCAAGCCCTTTACTTGGTAAAGCGGAAAGGCTAGTAAATAAAGCTAACTGAGTGGCTGTATAAAGCGGATTCGTTTCGCGAGCCATAAAAGCAACAAAGGCAGCAGTGCCGAGACCGACACCGATATATTCCCCCGCAATCACGAAACCTAATTTCCAAAGTTCAGCTGCACCGATTTGGTCAAAATGCCCAAATGCCGCTAACCAAATAAATCCACCAATAGTGATTAATTGGATAAAACCAAATACCCACAATGCACGGTTAATGCCTAGGCGTAACATAATCACGCCACCGACGAGTCCGGCAGAGATACTTGCCCAAAGAGAGGTACTTTTTACCACCAACGCAATATGTTCTTTCTCAAAGCCCATATCATAAATGAATTTGGTTTGTAACGTGGTGGCAAAAGAATCGCCAAATTTATACAAGAACAAAAAGAGTAAAAAACCGATGGCTTGCGCGACGCCTTTACGTTGGAAGAACTCTCTCAAGGGTATCCAAAACACCATATAGAAAGGTTGATCACGATTGACCTGTGCAATGTTTGGTTCTTTCGCTAAAAAGAGCGTCATAAATATGCCCGCTAGCATACAAAGTGCGGTCAATAAAAAGACGGTTTCCCATGGATAAATCGTCGCTAAATAAAGCGAGAGCCCGCCAGGAATTAAGCCTGCAACACGATAAGCATTAATATGGATGGTGTTCCCCAATCCTAATTCATTATCCGTTAAAATTTCACGACGATAAGCATCGAGTACAATATCTTGTGTCGCAGAGAAAAAGGCAATAAATGTGGCAATTTTAGCCACCGTACTTAACTCTGCCAAGGGATCAAACTGACTAATCGCATAAAGAGAAATCAGCAAAATCACTTGAGAAATCAATAACCAACTACGACGACGCCCTAAAAAATGTGGGAAATAGCGGTCTAATAACGGTGCCCATAAAAACTTCAAACCATATGGCACCATCACCCCTGTCAAGGCACCGATTAATTCAACGGAAAGCCCTTTATCTGTCAGCCACACTGGCAACATTTGCAATAACACGAAAAGTGGTAAACCCGAACTAAATCCAGTGAAAACACAGATCAGCATTTTGCGGGTAAATATTTGACTAGAAAGGGATTGTTCTGACATAAAGTGCGGTTATTTTTGAGCGTGTTTTATCTGATTAAAATAGTAAGGGCGGAATGATGCTCCGCCCAACAAAAGTGAGATTAATCTCTGTATCCTTTCGGATTATTTTTTTGCCAATTCCAAGTGTCTTTCATCATTTGCTCAAGACCACGTTCTGCTGTCCAATTTAACTCTTTCGCTGCAAGGCTTGGATCGGAATAGCATGTTGCAATATCACCAGGACGACGTGCCACAAGACGATACGGAATTTCGATATTGTTCGCTTGTTCAAACGCTTTCACCATATCAAGCACAGAATAACCCGTACCTGTACCTAAGTTATAAATGTGTAACCCAGCGTCATTTTCATGGCGATTTAATGCTTTTAAGTGACCAATCGCTAAATCCACCACGTGGATATAATCACGTACACCTGTGCCATCATGAGTATCATAATCACTACCAAATACCGAAAGTTGCGGTAATTTACCGATCGCAACTTGGCTGATGTAAGGTAATAGGTTATTTGGAATACCATTTGGATCTTCACCAATCAAGCCGCTTGCGTGAGCACCTACTGGATTGAAATAACGTAAAATCGTCATACTAAATTGTGGTTCAGCTTTCGCTACATCGGTCAGAATTTGTTCTACCATGTATTTAGAGGTACCGTAAGGGTTGGTTGTCCCACCCACTTTGCAATCTTCTGTAATTGGAATAATTTCCGGATCGCCATAAACCGTTGCAGATGAACTAAATACAAAGTTCCACACACCTGCTTTTTTCATTTCTTGAATGAGAACAATCGTGCCTGCGACGTTATTCATGTAGTATTCAGCGGGTTTCTGGACACTTTCACCCACGGCTTTTAAACCCGCAAAATGGATGACCGATTGAATACTGTTTTCAGCAAAGATTTTTTGTAATAAAGCACGATCTAAAATATCGCCCTCATAAAATTTCACGTCTTTGCCCGTGATTTTTTTTACGCGTTCCAAAGATTTTGGGGATGAATTGCATAAATTATCCAATACCACCACTTCTTTATTTGCATTTAATAATTCTACTACAGTGTGTGAACCGATATAGCCTGCGCCACCCGTTACTAAAATAGCCATGAGTTACTCCTTAATCATTTTTGTTCGCAAATTATAACATTGATTTCTACGATACATAAATTTATCCCCTTTTTTGACCGCACTTTGGTGTGATCGTTGTCACAGAATAAACATTTTTCTCTGGAATTTTGATTTGAGTCATTGAAGCGCTTCGCAATGAGGCGAATAATAGTCTCCTAAAATCAAAAAGATAAAGGAAGACAATATGAAACCTCAAACACTTCAAAAAACCGCACTCGCACTACTTGTTGGTTGGTATGCCGCCAATGCAGCCGCTTATTCTGAACAAGGCCAAGCCGGTAATACCAAAAGTTGGGAAAGCGCTGAATACCTCAAAGACTGGGGCTTAACCTCAATGAATGCCTCCACGGCTTATGCTCTTGGCTTTAATGGTTCAGGCGTAAAAATCGGCGTGATGGATTCAGGTGTGCTATTAAACCATCCTGAATTTCAAGACGGTCGAATCCACGTAGTAAAAACAGAAGGGACTTATAGTAAAGATGGCATGCGTTATCCCGATGCATCGGTGGGAAATGGTCCAATTAATAAAAATGAACCGGTAAAAAACGGTAAACGCAATTTCGATAAAACAGATAATGGCATCTTCACTAAAGGTGAAGCCTTCAATATTGACGGGGCATGGCATAAATATACCAATGATGCGCACGGTACGCACGTTGGCGGGACAATGGCGGCAAGCCGTGACGGCAATGAAATGCACGGTGTGGCATTCGGTGCTAACCTCTATTCTGCTAATACTGGTGGTAACGACAACATGACCTATGGCCCAAACCAAGACTATAGTTTCTTCTTACAGGGCTACTCTGCCCTCGCAGATGCCGGTGCCAAAGTAATTAATAACAGTTGGGGTTCGAACCGTCGTGTTAATTCATCTTTTGCTGGTGCCTTAGGCTATAAACCAAAATATGATTGGCGTAATGTGCCCGAATATGGCGTGCAATATTATGATGTACCCAAAGCACCTGAGCCAATTTCCAGTCCTGCGGCACATATTTATTTAAGTAACTTAGGCGAAGCTGAAAAGGCTTATTATCAATTTGTCACCAGTGGTGAGAAAAACTTTGTTGATGCGGCTTATGAAGTGGCAAAAAACAAACAAGTAATTCAAGTCTTTACAGCGGGTAACCGCAGCATGATGGCTGAATCCTTTACGCGTGCGATGTTGCCTTATTTCAGACCTGATGCAGAAAAATACTGGGTAAACGTCACTGGCCAAGTCGGTGGTGAAGGCTATCCAAATGATTCAAATGACGATGTGAGTGATGAAAAAGCAGGCGCAGATATTCAAGAATTTAACTTAGCCGGCCATTCAAAATGGTGGACGATTGCAGCGCCATCCGCCAATATCTATTCCTCCTATATTCAATTACAAGACAACAATACTTATGGTGACCCTATTTACAAATCAGCTGGTGGCACTTCAATGGCTGCCCCACACGTAAGTGGTGCATTAGGTGTTATCTTTTCTCGCTATCCATACATGACAACCGATCAAGCGCGTGATGTCATGCTGACCACAGCACGACAAACCACACTTCGCAAAGGGCTTGAAGGTAAACCATTAGAACGTTGGGAAACTGAACAAGGTGTACCAAGTAACGTTTGGGGTTGGGGGATTTTAGATCTTGGCAAAGCGATGTTTGGCCCAGGTCAATTCTTAGGAAACATGAAAATCAACCTCAATCAAAATGATGTTTGGTCAAATGATATTAGCGATAAAGCCATCAAAGCACGTCAAGTCGAAGATCAAGCTGAAGCCGCAACTTGGACAACGCGCAAAGCAGAATTAGAAGCATTAATGCAAAATCGTGCAGGCGCAACAGCTGAAGAAAAAGCTGAATATCAAGTAGGTTTAGCACGTGAAGTGGCTCGTAATGAACGTGCAGCACAAGGTTATGTCGGTGCCTTAACTAAAAATGGTTCTGGCACCTTAACCCTCACCGGTAATAACAGCTTCACTGGTGAAATTACTGTGAATGAAGGTCAGCTTTCAGGGTTAAATCAATCCCTTGGTTCGGCACAACAAGTCATCGTGAAACAAGGTGCAACATTGGAAGTGTTACCAAAAGCTGAAGTCACTAAACCAAGTGAGAATGGATTTGTTACCGAAACCTTAACTAGCACCGCGAAAACGGTCACTGCGACAGTGGAAAAAGGCGGTCGTTTCTTACTGAATAATGGTATTGCTAACGTCAATGCAACTTTTGCAGACGGTTCTGTTTTAGTGCCAAATAAATTTGACGAAGAAATTCTGCCTCAATTACAACAAGATCCACAAAAAGCGGTATCTGTGCAAGGAACTGGCTCATTTGTGGGAGCTGAAAATGCGGTAGTTGAAACACCTCGTACTTATGATTTCTTTACCGTTAAAAATGAAAGTAATGCGAATACGTTGAAAGTAACCGTTCAGAAAAAAGCCCTTTCATCTGCAGCAACCACTGAAAATGAAGTGGCTATCGCCAATGCCTTAGATGCAGCAACAAACAGTGGAGCATATCAAAACCTCATTTGGGGAACAAAAGAGAATGCTCGCCAAGCCTTTGCTCGTTTAAGCTATGATGAGGATCTCGCGGCTCAACAACACAATGTGTTAAATGGCTTATTGCTTCGTCAGCAACTTGCCCAACCAAGTGCGGTCAGAGCTCAGCTTGATGCAGGCACACAAATTTGGACAAGTGGCACCTTCACCCACTTCAGCACAGATAGCTTAAGCAGCCATGCGTACAATCAACTTGTGGGTATTGATGCGACCATTGATACAAATAAACATTTAGGTGTATTTGTTGGTTCAACACAAAATAGCCACAAAATTGACCGCACTTCGAAAGATCGTGCCGTGCATTTAGGTTTAACGGCAGAACATCGTTTCAACGTATTAACACCGAAAATTGGCTTTATTCAAAGCTGGGGGAAACATGAACAACGTGCTGAATTTGCACAAGGCGTGAAAAGCCATAGCCAAACACAAAATGTCTTTGCTGAACTTGCCTACACAGGCTTAAAAGGCGAACATTTTGCGATTGAACCTTATGCCGGCGTAAGCTATATGCACATCAAAAATAAAGGTGTGACAAAAGGCGAAGTGCAGTTAAAAGACAACAATCGTGATTTAATCGTCACCTCTGTAGGTTTACGTCCATCCATTCCATTTGCAATCAGTGGCGTTCAATTAAACTTATTAGGTGATGTGGCTTATCATCGTTTCCATAAAGATAAAGCCGCTGAAGGCAGCTTAGTTATCAATAACCAAGGTGTAGCGAATCTTTATGGTAAAGAATTGAAAAATGTCGTTACGACAGGTGTGGCACTACAAGCTCAATTTACACCAGTATTGAGTGTGAAAGTCGGCTATCAAGGTGCTTATAACCACGATACCAAAGCCAATAATGTTAATGCGGAATTACGTTTCTCGTTTTAACGATATTCAATAAGATAAAAGTGCGGTCAGTTTTGAGAAATTTTAAAACTCTTTGAAAATTGACCGCACTTTATACTTCTGTATTTTAAATTATAGTCTGTTTAAATATCAAACAGACTACAAGTTTCTAAGAACTTAACACCTAAGATTAAACACTTCCTATACCCTACTACTTCTTAGTTTTTTAGATATAAGAATTGATAATACTATTAATGGTGATAATCTAGAAAAACCATATAAGTTGAATGACAATACATCAGTAACATCCTTCATAGATATATTTCCAAAACTCACAATAAACTTAAATAATATCATAAGAAAAGATATTCCAATAAAACCAAATAGAAATACGAACAGAGAATAACCTATAAAATAAACTAAAAACTCTATTAATCTACTTAGCATATAGACTCCCTCTTAAAAAGATGGTACGTGGTGTATAGCCAAAGTTTCACGAATGAATAAAAACATAAACATTTTTAAATCCACACTCCCTCCTTACTTCACCCCAAACCTTGTTATATAGTACCCTATATTTTATTTTTTATAAAAAACAGAACCAAAACAAAAAACATAAAAGAATGCATTGCAATCATTTTTAAACGTTCTATAAAACCATAATTAAAATAATCTAAAAAATTTATATTTAGAATATCATTGTTATTTTCAATATTATATAAAACCCTAGCCACAACAAACATTGATAAATTTAACAAAAAAGAACCCATAACAATAATAAATAATAAATTTAAAAATTTACCCTTCATAATTCACCATCATCTATTTATTATATTCATACTATATCTATCTATTACCATCTCCCCGCTTAAGATTCCTCCTATATTAGGAATATGGTTAAAAACATGCTGATTCTATAAGTGTATATAGCTAATTTTAATTATACTTTTATTCATCTATAAAAACAAAAGGCATCAATCTGATGCCTTTTTAATTCATTAGCATGAAAAATTAACATTCATTCTAACGTTTGATCGATTCACAAATCACTTCGTTGGCTTACTTCAAAAAGCCAAAGCGTTAGGCTCAGTGGAAGCCGTGAATTTGCCACAGATTCCTGAAACGACCTAAGTTAAGAGCTTGGTCCAACTTTTGGGGTTGGGTCAAAATTGATCGCACTTTGTATTTTGATGGTTTAACTTACATACTATTTAAATTTTTAAACAAACATAACAAGTTTTTACCACCTTATACAGTTGCTATCTTGCTTTACTTTTACCTTTTTGTATTCTAGAGAGCCAAAAGTGCATAGGTAAAATAATTATGTGTAATTTAATCGATGCTTCAAGAGACTTATATAAAAGTCTGCCATATTGAATATTATCAATTCCAACATCTAGATTTATATAAACTAATGACAAAAAAAATAAAATAAAGGCAGCAAGAAAAGACAAGAACGTTAGAATAATATACCTCATTTTTTCTCCTTTTAATTTGTCATATATTTAAATAATCATCTAAATTGTAACAATCCTTAATAATGAAGAATGCAAGATTTAGCATTGCAGTAGATATTTCACACATTATATTGTCACTTGAAATTCTTTCTAACAAAGAGAAAAACAATAAAATAAATACTTGATACAAACAGTGTCATTTTTATTAAAAATGAGAGGTTCTTTATACCAAAATCAATCAACTCTAGCTCAAAAATAGATATTGAATTATCAATATTATAAAGCAACCTACCAACTATTAACGATAATAATGAAAAAGAAGCTCCAATAAAAATAGAAAATAGAATATCTAGCATTAGCCTTTTCATTACTTACTTCCTCTTCTAGACCCATTACGAGTACGGTTAAATACATGCTGCTTATAGGGGCGTAGCTCATTTTAATTGAGCTTTTATTCATCTATAAAAACAAAAGGCATCAATCTGATGCCTTTTAAATTCACTAACATAAAAATTAACGTTCATTCCAACGTTTGATTGATTCACGAATCACTTCTTTCGCTTCTTCTATATCACCCCAGTGAGTCACTTTCGTTGAACCTGGTTTTTTCAATGCTTTGTAGTTGTTGAAGTGGAATTCAATTTGTTTGATTAATTGTGAAGGTACATCTGCAAGGCTGTTGTATGCATTGCCGGTATCGCGATCATCTGCTGGCACACAAACGATTTTATCGTCCACTTCGCCATCATCAACGAATTTCATCACACCGATTACTTTTGCTTCTAGGAATACACCAGTTGCAAGTGGTTGGCGAGTTAATAATAAAACGTCTAACTCATCGCCATCTTCGTCTAAAGTTTGTGGAATAAAACCATAGTTAGTTGGTTTTGCGAAGATCGCTGGCTCAACACGGTCTAATTGGAACGCGGCAACTTTACGGTTCCATTCGATTTTGTGGCAGCTACCTTCTGGAATTTCATTTACCACATTGATAATGCCGGCATCTACATCGCCTGGCGTTAAAATTTGATTAAAATCAGCCATTGTTTTTCCTTTTTTGATTACGTTAAAAACTTTCAAAGTATAGCAGTTTTTAGCCGATAAAAAAATATGGGAAAAACATCCTCAAAACTGACCACACTTTCCCATCCAACTTCTATAAAACAATTACGCAAACGTTTACTTTTAAATAGTTTACTATAAAATAGCACATCTTTTTGATTATTAACCTAGGGGACTTTATGTCAAGTTTAGAAAAAACCTTTGAACTCAGCAAACGCGGTTCAACGGTTCGTCAAGAAATCATCGCGGGTTTAACCACCTTCTTAGCCATGGTGTATTCCGTGATTGTTGTGCCTAAAATGCTTGGTGATGCAGGCTTTCCAGCAGAATCAGTGTTTATCGCAACCTGTTTAGTCGCGGGGCTTGGATCGATCTTAATCGGATTTTGGGCAAATGCGCCAATGGCGATCGGCTGTGCGATTTCATTAACTGCTTTTACTGCATTTAGCTTGGTAATTGGTCAACACGTTTCTATTCCTGTGGCATTAGGTGCCGTATTCCTCATGGGTTTGGTGTTCACCTTAATTTCTGCAACAGGTATTCGTTCATGGATCTTACGTAACCTGCCATCAAGTATCGCGCACGGTGCGGGGATCGGGATCGGCTTATTCTTACTTTTAATCGCCGCAAATGGCGTAGGCTTAGTGGTCGGTAACCAAGCGGGTTTACCGGTTAAATTAGGCGATTTCACCTCATTCCCAGTAATGATGTCTTTAATCGGTCTTGCATTCATTATCGGCTTAGAAAAAATGAAAGTGAAAGGCGGAATTTTATGGGTCATCATCGCAATTACTATCGTAGGTTTAATCTTCGATCCAAACGTAACATTCAATGGCCAAATCTTCAAAATGCCAACCTTTGGTGAAAACTCACTTTTCTTACAATTAGATCTCCAAGGTGCATTACAACCTGCCATTTTACCCATTGTCTTTGCTTTAGTGATGACTGCCGTATTTGACGCAACAGGTACTATTCGTGCTGTAGCAGGACAAGCTGACTTATTAGACAAAGACGGACAAATCATCAACGGTGGTAAAGCCTTAACCTCTGACTCTGTAAGTAGCTTATTCTCAGGTTTATTTGGTACTGCACCGGCAGCCGTTTATATCGAATCTGCAGCAGGTACAGCTGCGGGCGGTAAAACCGGTATCACTGCTATCGTCGTCGGCGTATTGTTCTTATTAATGTTATTCTTCCAACCACTTGCCTTCTTAGTGCCAGGTTATGCAACTGCACCAGCATTAATGTATGTGGGCTTATTAATGTTAAGCAATGTGAGCAAATTAGACTTCGATGATTTCGTGGGCGCAATGAGCGGCTTAGTTTGTGCGGTATTCATCGTGCTCACCGCAAACATCGTAACCGGTATCATGCTTGGCTTTGCGGCATTAGTGATTGGTCGAATCGTGAGTGGTGATGTGAAAAAACTCAACATCGGCACAATTATCATCGCCATTGTCCTTGTTGCATTCTATGCTGGCGGCTGGGCGATTTAATCTTGATAAGGCGAACAATGGTTCGCCTTTTTTATTTCTAGCCTTAAAAAAACAATCGAAAAACCAACCGCACTTTTACTTTACAAATCCCTAAATCCGCCTAAAATACAGGCCTTTAATACGGCTTGCCAAAAGCAAGCTACTGACCTGAAATCAGACAAGAGAACATTATGACAACCCCATTTAAACCTGAATTACTCTCCCCTGCGGGCTCTCTCAAAAACATGCGCTACGCCTTCGCGTATGGCGCAGATGCCGTTTATGCAGGCCAACCACGTTATAGCTTACGTGTACGTAACAATGAATTTAATCACGCCAATTTAAAAATCGGGATCGATGAAGCCCATGCACTTGGCAAAAAATTCTATGTGGTCGTAAACATTGCACCGCATAACTCCAAACTCAAAACCTTTATCAAAGATTTACAACCTGTGATCGACATGGGCCCTGATGCCTTAATTATGTCTGACCCAGGCTTAATCATGTTGGTGCGTGAAAACTTCCCGGATATTGATATTCATCTTTCTGTACAAGCGAACGCCGTAAACTGGGCAACGGTAAAATTCTGGAAACAAATGGGATTAACCCGTGTGATTTTATCGCGCGAATTATCCATTGAAGAGATCGCTGAAATTCGCCAACATGTGCCAGATATCGAACTCGAAATTTTCGTACACGGTGCCTTATGTATGGCGTATTCTGGCCGTTGCTTGCTTTCTGGCTATATCAACAAACGCGACCCTAACCAAGGCACTTGCACGAATGCTTGCCGTTGGGAATACAAAATGGAAGAAGGCACCACTGATGAAGTGGGCAACATCGTGCCAAAAATCGATCCTGCTCAACAAATCGAAGTAAAAAATGTTGCGCCAACTTTAGGTGAAGGCGCAGTAACAGATAAAGTTTTCCTTTATACCGAGTCACAAAAGCCCGATGAGCAAATGACGGCATTTGAAGATGAACACGGCACTTACTTTATGAACTCAAAAGATCTGCGTGCCGTGCAACACGTGGAAAAATTGACCGCACTTGGTGTGCATTCTTTAAAAATCGAAGGCCGTACTAAATCATTCTATTACTGCGCAAGAACTGCACAGGTTTACCGCAAAGCCATTGATGATGCTGCTGCGGGCAAACCATTTGATGAAAGCTTAATGGATACGTTGGAATCCCTTGCTCATCGTGGTTATACCGAAGGATTCTTACGTCGCCATACGCACGATGAATATCAAAATTACGAATACGGCTACTCTATTTCTGAGCGCCAACAATTTGTCGGTGAATTTACCGGTAAACGTAATGAACAAGGTATGGCTGAAGTGGCAGTGAAAAACAAATTCTTGCTTGGTGATGAAGTGGAAATGATGACACCACAAGGCAATATCGTCTTTAAGATTGAAAAAATGCTTAATCGCAAAAACGAAAATGTGGAAGCCGCACTCGGCGATGGTCACTTTGTCTTTTTAGATGTACCACAAGACATCCAACTTGATTATGCGTTGCTAATGCGTAACTTGGTCAACACCAACACGCGCAATCCACATAATTAATTTGTTAAAAAATTGTTGCATTTGTTAACAAATGCACTATAATACATTCCATACCTGATTTGTTAATTCAACAACTCATAGTATGACTCCAAATATTTTGCCCTTTCACCTTTTTGAAAGGGCTTTTTTTATTCCAAAAATAAATTTTGAGATATAGATCACAAATTTAATATATATTTCATGAACATATTGAAGCCATAATAAAAAGGCGTACACTATCTCATAATTTTATATTTAACAATGGGATAATAGTGTTGAAAGATCCTTATATTGCCCATCTCCGAAAATCAGATGGACAAATCCAATCTGTTCAAGCTCATTTAAAAGAGACTGCAGTTCTTGCCAAAGTATTCGCTCAAAAACTAAATTTAGAATCAGCTGGGGAATTACTTGGACTCATGCATGATTTCGGTAAATACTCCCGCAAATTCCAAAAATATATCCACGATGAAACGGGTTTGTTCAATCCTGACTTGGATGATGAAGAAAGTACGCCGAACGGCAGTAAAGTGGATCATTCCACCGCCGGTGCACAATGGGTTTACCGCGAATTGAGAAAATTTGGTGCAGAGCAGGGCATCGGCGAATTGTTCGGACAAATGCTGGGTTTATGCATTGCCTCACACCACGGCGAAGGCTTAATTGACTGTTTGAACGGCGAAGGTAATGCCATTTGGAAAAAGCGATTTGAAAAAGAGGATGAATTGACACATTTGGCGGAATGCGAGCAGAATGCCGATGAAGCCGTTGAGCAAAAAGCGCATGAATTGGTAGGGGAAAATCTGATTCGTAGTCTGCTGAATGCAGTGAAACCAATTCTCTCCGAACAAACAACTAATAATAAAATCAAAGAATTTTATCTTGGTTGCCTGACTCGCTTTCTATTCAGTTGCCTGATTGATGCCGACCGTATCAACAGCTCGGATTTTGAACGGGAAGTGCAAAAAGACGTTCGCCGCTTGATAGAAAAACCTGATTGGCAATCAGCAATTGATAAATTGGAAGGCAAATTAGCAGTTTTTGAAAACCGTTATCCCATTGACGAAATCCGCCGTCGAATTTCAGACGACTGCTTAAAAAAAGCGGCTGATTCTCAAGGCATTTATACACTCACAGTGCCAACAGGCGGCGGAAAAACATTGGCCAGTCTGCGCTATGCCCTTCATCATGCGCAAAAGCACAATCTCGATCGCATCATCTACATCATTCCCTATACTTCCATCATCGATCAAAATGCCCAAGCCGTACGAGAAATTCTCGGCGAAGATTGGGTGCTCGAACACCATTCTAATTTAGAACCTGAAAAACAAAGCTGGCAGGATAAACTGCTCGCCGAAAACTGGGACAAACCCATTGTATTTACCACGATGGTGCAGTTTTTGGACGCATGGTTCGGCGGTGGTACGCGCGGCGCGCGCCATATCCATCCGATGACCAATGCGGTGCTGATTTTTGATGAAATTCAAACCTTGCCTGTGAAATGTGTGCATTTGTTTTGCAATGTACTGAACTGGTTGACGACATTTGGCAAAAGCACAGCGGTTTTGTGCACGGCGACGCAACCTTTGCTCGGCGAATTGGGTTTGCAGAATTTTCCTGAAGAAAAAAGAGAAAGTATCTCTGTACGTGGTTTATTAAGGTTGTCAGAAAATGCTGAAATCATGGGTAAACATCAGGATTTGGATAAATTATTTGATGAGTTATCCCGAGTAGAAATTCAATTTAACGAAAGAGTGGGAGGTTGGAATGTAGAAGAAGCAGGCACATTTTTGCTGAAACAGTTTCAAACGACTCAAAGCTGCCTATTTATCGTCAATACCAAAAAATGGGCCCAAGAGCTTTATCAATATTGCAAGGCACAGAATGTACCATGCGAAGCCTTATTCCATCTCAGCACTCACCAATGTGCGGAGCACCGCAAAGCGATTTTTGACACCATTAAAGGTCGTCTGAAAAATGGCGAACCCGTTATCTGTATCAGCACCCAGCTCATTGAAGCGGGCGTGGATATTTCCATGGCTTGCGTGATTCGTGCTTTGGGCGGATTGGACAGCATTGCCCAAGCGGCGGGGCGTTGCAACCGGCACGGAGAGAAAGAAGGCAAAGGGCAAGTTTGGGTGTTGAATTTGCAGGAGCAGGATTTTACGCAGATATTACCCGATATTCAGGCAGGCAAAACCCATGCCGAACGTGTGTTCCGCGATTTTGCTGGACAGGATATTTTGCAGCCTGCCGCGATGGAACGTTATTTTGAATACTATTTTTACCAGCGCAGCGATGAAATGGTGTATTTAATCCAAAACAGCGCAACGGGTTCACTGTTGGATTGGTTGAGTGATAATGCGCTGAATCCTTATAGTGAAAAAAACAATAAAAGAAGCAAACAATTTCCTTTACTAATGCAATCCTTCAAAAGCGCAGGGCGGGCTTTTCAAGCCATTGATGCACCAACGCATGCTGTAATCGTACCGTATGGCGAAGGCGCGGAACTCATTGCCAAACTCTGCAGTGAATGGAATCCCCAAGAAATGTACCACACTTTGCAAAAAGCCCAGCGGTACAGCGTGAACGTTTTTCCCAAAGTATGGGATAAATTGCAAAAAGAAAACGCCCTGCATGAAACCATTGAAGGATCGGGTATTTATTATTTGAAAGAACGCCATTACAACGACGAATTCGGCTTGTCTTTGGACGAAACAAGCGACATGACTTTTTTGAATTATTAAGGAGCAATATGGACTATAAAAACCATAAAATCAGTTTCCGCGTTTGGGGCCGGCAAGCCCTGTTTACCGACCCGGTTACCAAAATCGGCGGCGAAAAATTTAGCTACCACGTGCCTACATACGAAGCCATTAAAGGCATCGTCAAAAGCATCTATTGGAAACCCACGTTGATCTGGTGCATCGACCGCATCCGCGTAATAAAACCCATCCGCACCCAAAGCAAATCCACTAAGCCGCTGGATTGGAATGGCGGCAACACCTTGGCTATTTACACCTTTTTGCAGGATGTGGAATACCAAGTAGAAGCTCATTTTGAGTGGAACAAGCATTGGGAAGAATTAGCTGGTGACCGTAATTTCGGCAAGCATATTGCCATTGTCGAGCGAATGCTGGAACGTGGCGGTCGGCAGGATATTTTTCTTGGTACGCGCGATTGCCAAGGCTATGTTGAACCTTGTGTGTTTGGCGAAGGCAAAGGATTTTACGATGAAATCGATAATTTAGATTTCGGTCTGATGTTCCACAGCTTTGGCTACCCCGAAGAAACTGGAAAGCCCGAATTGGTGAGCCGTTTTTGGATGGCTAATATGCAAAATGGTGTGATTGAATTTCCAAGCATCAATGACACAGAAGGTCATCTAAAAACTCGATTTATCCGCAAAATGCAGCCTGAAAAACCGTTTAAGCGCGGTGAGAATGTGAAACCGGTGGAAGATGAAGCCAAGGAGCTGGGATTATGAGCTGGATGCAGAAACTTTATCGGACATATAACGAAATTGAGAAAAATCCGAACTTGTCAGATTGGGAAAAAGAAAAACTAGCACCTTTGTGGCATAGCCCGCAAACTGCCCATATTCAAATTACTTTGGGAGGAGATGGAGAGTTCCTTGGAGCTAAGGTTTTGACCGATAAACCAATTATCATGTTGCCTGTAACTGAAAGCTCGGAAGGGCGGACAAGCGGTTTGGCCCCTCATGCATTGTCGGATAGCTTGCAATATATCGCAAAAGATTTGGGACTGACTTATCAGAAAGAAGTCATTACGGAAACCGAAGGGAAAAATGGTAAAAAGAAAAAAACGAAAACCAAGCAAGAAGATTTGATTTTCAATTTATATGCAGACCAATTAGATAAATGGTGTGTGACGATAGATAACAAAAAGGTATTGGCAATACAAAAATATGTTCACAAGGGGACGGTATTAGCCGATTTGGTAAAAGAAAAAATTATTCCCGTAGATGATAACGGCGAGTTGCTGACAAATTGGATTGAAAGGGAAAACAAAGATAAGCAAAAACCTGAATTGTTTAATGTTTTGACTAAGGAGCAAGGGAAATTTGAAATCCGAAAAGCTCTTGTTGTTTGGTCAGTGCAAATACCCGGCGATTTTGTTCCTGAAACTTGGAAGGATAAGGAAGTTCAGCAAAGTTGGGGAAATTATTACCAACAGACTTTAAAAAGCCAATTCTGCACAGTAACGGGAGATGAACAGAAAATTCGCGAAAGTCATCCTGCAAAATTACTTTATTCGGGCGACAAAGCAAAATTGATTTCTTCCAATGATAAGGAAGGATTTACCTACCTAGGTCGATTTGAAGAAGCTAATCAAGCGACAACAATTTCGGCTGAAGTATCGCATAAGGCTCATGCTGCGCTTAGATGGTTGATCGATAGGCAAACTACTGCACGAAATAATGAACAAGTTACCATTGCATGGGCAATTAGCTGTAACCCCGTCCCGTCACCGATGAAAGATATTTCCAGTGAAATTAATTGGGATAATCTGGACATTAGTGCGGTTGAAAATCCTGATGAATTTTCATCGCAAACATCATCTGAACAGCTGTCCCCCGATTGGTCTATAAATATCGGGCGCGCTGCTGCGCGAATCATCAAAAAGAAACTGCACGGCTATCAGGCGGAATTGAAAGCCCACGAACAAATCTCCCTGATTATGCTAGATTCCGCCACGCCGGGGCGCATGGCACTGACTTATTACCAAGAATTTTTGCCTGCTGATTATTTTGCCAATTTGGATGCATGGATTGACGATTTTTCTTGGTATCAGCGTTACAGTGTTGAAGTTCCAAACGGCAAAAAAACCGACAAGCGCACCCAGTGGCATTTCGTCCCGCCGTCTCCTTACAGCATTGCCGAAGCCGTGTACGGCAAATCCCTGTCCGACACGCTCAAAAAACAACTTTATGCCCGCCTTTTGCCTGTTATCGCAGGCGGAACATCCGTGCCGATTCCCGAAGATTTGGTGCGTCAAAGTTTTCAGGCAGCCTGCAATCCTAATGGTTGCGAAAACTGGGAATGGCAAAGAAACATCGGTGTTGCCTCTGCCCTATACAAAGGCTGGCGCGCTCGTCATCATGATTTATCACAACGGAGAATTTACCCTATGAGTTTAGATACTGAAAACCGCTCGCGCGATTATTTATACGGCAGGCTGCTTGCTGTTGCCGAAAACACTGAATCCTACGCCCTGTATTTGGCTGGCGAAAAACGCGCTACCACCGCCGAACGCTATATGCAGCGTTTCGCTGAACACCCGTTTGCCACATGGCGCAATATCGAACTGGCATTAAAACCGTACCAGGAACGCCTACACAATAACGGTAAAGATACCGGTGCACAGGCAATCAGCGAAATTATGGAATTATTTGCCACCGATGATTTTACCTGCGACGACAAATTAAGCGGCGAATTTCTCTTGGGCTACCACTGCCAAAAAATGGAAATAGCCCGCCGCATTGCCGAGCTTTCCGCCAACAAATCCAAAACTGATGAATAACCCAACTTAAAGGACAACCAAAATGAGCTTAACCAAAAAAATCGACTTCGCCCTCATTCTGAAAGTAACCAACGCCAACCCTAACGGCGACCCCTTAAACGGCAATCGCCCGCGTGCCGATTTCCAAGGCTTCGGTGAAATGACCGATGTTTGCCTAAAACGCAAAATCCGTGACCGCCTGCAAGACAGCGGCGAGAGCATTTTTGTACAATCGGACGAAAAGAAAACCGACGGCATGACCAGCCTAGCCAACCGTGCTAAAGACAAAGATGTCGGCTTGGGCGCGGATGCGTTTAACGCTAAAAAAGCCAACAAAGACGACACCGCTAAAAAAGCCTGCGAAAAATGGCTAGATGTGCGCAGTTTCGGACAGGTTTTTGCATTCAGCGGCGACGGCAGCAGCGGCATATCCATCGCTGTACGCGGCCCCGTTACCATTCAATCCGCATTTAGCGTTGAGCCGATTAACATCACCAGCACCCAGATCACCAAAAGCGTCAGCGGCGAAGGCGATGGCACGAAAAAAAGCTCCGACACCATGGGCATGAAACACCGTGTCGATAACGGCGTGTACGTTGCCTTTGGTGCTATGTCACCGCAACTTGCCGAGCGCACCGGCTTTTCAGATGAGGATGCCGAAAAAATCAAAGCCGTACTCACCAAACTCTTTGAAGGCGACGCATCATCTGCCCGCCCCGAAGGCAGCATGCAGGTGTTGAAACTCATATGGTGGGAACACAACAGTAAAGCTGGGCAATATTCTTCCGCTAAAGTGCATAGTAAGTTAAAAGAAATTATTGAAGAAAAAATAAAAAATAAATCCATTGATGGACTGATTGGGGACATAACCGAAAACAAACTTACCGTTACGGGAGATGGAGCATCATTGAAACCCGAAATCCTTGATGGTTTTTAACTCCTAAAAACACTTAAAAAGATGACCGCACTTTTAACCGAAACCCAAGGGGAAAATCAGGACACGCGCCTGATTCCCCTTTCCGCCCTGCAACACTACGCCTTCTGCCCGCGTCAATGCGCGTTAATTCACAACGAGCAGGCGTGGGCGGAGAACTATTTGACCGCGCAGGGCAAGGCGCTGCATGAGCGGGTGGATTCGGGCGAACCGGAAACGCGCAAGGGCGTGCGTTTTGAGCGAACGGTGCATGTGTCGGCGGAAAAACTGGGCATCAGCGGTGTGTTGGATTTGGTGGAAGTGGACACGAAAACAGGTCGTCTGAAACCCGTGGAATACAAACGCGGCAAGCCCAAACCCGATCCGATGGACGAAATTCAACTCTGCGCCCAAGGCTTGTGTTTGGAAGAAATGACGGGGCAAACCGTCTCTGAGGGCGCGCTGTGGTATATGCAAACCCGCCACCGCGTCCCCGTCGCGTTTTCAGGCGACCTGCGCGCCCAAACACTCGCCACCATCGCCGCCGTGCGCGAACTTCTAAACAGCGGCCAAACCCCGCCGTCCGACTACGGCAAACGCTGCAAAGCCTGTTCGCTGGTGGAGATTTGCCAGCCGGAGCTGCTGGGAAAACGGGATAGGAGTGTGGGGTATGTGGAGGGGTTGTTTGAGGCGTGAAATTTAATTATTTGGAGAATAAATGAAAACTTGTTTTTTGTGTGGACAGACTGATGTTCAAATGTCCTTAGAACATTCTATTCCTCAGTTTTTAGGAGGAAAGAAAAGTGATGATAAGTTTAAAAAATTAAATTTATGTAAGTCATGTAATAGTAAATTAGGTACTCATGTTGATGCAAGATTTGCTCGTTCTTTCATAAATTCAATAGAGTTGACTGATTTTAATAACGATATTTTTCCTGGAAGGTTTGCATCTATAGAGTTTAAGGATAATGATGAAATTCTTAATTTAATATCTGAAAATAATTATGTAGAAATGATGAGTAATGATAAGGCTTTTGCGTTTTGGGTTAAAGAAAATACGTCAGACTTCCTTGGTCTAGTAGGCGGACATCCTCCGTTAAGTAAAAGCAAAAAATCTCAATTGTTCTTATTTATAACTAAGGAAGGTATTAATGAATTTGAACTAAAAAAGCTGTTGTGCGGAATTAGAAATAAGTTTAAAAAATACAAGAAATTAGATATTTTATTGTGTTTAGATTTTTCTAATAATCAAAATATGACTGAGGGCGAACTAAATTTATTTCGTAGTAAAATTAAAGAAGAATTTCATGTTGATGGTTTGAGGTTTTATTGGGAGTTTACTGAGAAAGAATTAAAAATTAAAGATAGACTAAGACCTGATGGTAAAAATTTTAGAACAAGTATGGCATCTGATTCAAATGATGATATTAGATTTTTGTCTAAATTATTTTTAGGTATTTTGTGTGGGTATTTGGGAAATGAATTTACTAAATCACCTGTTGGAGAACAGTTAATTGATATATTGAAAACATATTCGTCCAGAGAAGTGCTATCTAAAGAAATTATAAATAGATTTAAACATCCCTTTCACATAAAGGATAGTGACATTTATTTATCGAAAGAAGATGCTATTACTATCTCTATATTTCAAATAGGAGATGATATTTTTGGTCTGCTAGGGATAAGAAAGAATGTATATTGTTTCAAAATATGTAAGCAGCAAGAATTGCATAAAGAAGAAAAAAGGGTTTTAAACATCAACTCTGATTTTTGTAAAGTTCCAGAGGGTATAGTGCTTATTTTAGAGCCAAATAGCGATAAATATATAGAATATGATGCTAACAATTTATTTTTAAATAATTATTTTGAAAGAACATTTCCAACTATGACTGAAGAACAAAAAATAGAAATAATCAACTTATTGAAATATATTTAAAATTATTAAATTAGGTTATAGCGTTCCGCCTACTCAACCTGTCAATGATTTTCAGGTAGCCCAACCATCGCCCCCAAAAGTGCGGTCAAAATCCAAGGAGTTTCCCCATGCGCAAACTGCAAAACACACTCTACATCACCACCCAAGGCAGCTATCTGCATAAGGAGCGGGAGACGCTGGTGGTGGAGCAGGAGCGTAAGAAGGTGGCGCAGTTGCCGGTGCATTCCATCGGGCATATTTTCTGCTTTGGGAATGTGCTGGTGTCGCCGTTTTTGTTGGGATTTTGCGGCGAAAATAATGTGAATTTGGCGTTTTTTACCGAAAATGGGCGTTTCTTGGGGCGGCTTCAGGGGCGGCAGAGCGGCAATGTGCTGTTGCGTCGGGCGCAGTATCGGGTGTCGGAGCAAAATCCCATGCCGATTGCGCGCAATATCATCGCGGCGAAGATTCAAGCGAGTAAGCGGGTGCTTCAGCGGCAGATTCGCAATTACGGGGAGAATGCAGCGATTCAAAGTGCGGTCGATTCTTTGAATATTTCGCTGCGGCAGTTGAAGGGCGCGGCGGAGCTGGACTTAGTGCGCGGCATTGAGGGCGACGCGGCGGCGCGTTATTTCGGCGTGTTCGGGCAGCTTTTGAGTGAAAAAAGTGGCTTTTCTTTTGACGGGCGTAACCGCCGTCCGCCCAGAGACGGGGTGAACGCGCTCTTGTCGTTTGTGTACAGCATTCTGGGTAAGGACATCAGCGGCGCGCTGCAAGGCGTGGGGCTGGATCCGCAGGTAGGTTTTCTGCACGCCGACCGGCCGGGGCGCGACAGTTTGGCGCAGGATATTTTGGAAGAATTCCGCGCATGGTGGGCAGATAGGCTGGTGTTGTCGCTGATTAACCGCGGGCAAATCAAACCGCAGGATTTCGTTACCGAGGCAAGCGGCGCGGTGAACCTGAAAGCCGATGTGCGTAAGCTCTTGTTCCAAGCCTTGCAGGCGAAAAAGCAGGAGAAAATTGTGCATCCGTTTTTAGGCGAAGGAGTGGAAATTGGACTGCTGCCGTATATTCAGGCAATGCTGTTGGCGCGGCACTTACGCGGAGATTTAGCCGAATATCCGCCGTTTTTGATGAGATAAACTATGTTAATGCTGATTACTTACGACATTTCTTTTGACGATCCAAACGGGCAAGCACGATTGCGCCGCATAGCAAAACATTGCTTAGATTACGGCGTGCGAGCACAATATTCAGTATTTGAATGTGATGTCACGCCTGACCAGTGGGTTATATTGAAAAACAAACTGTTGGAAACCTACGACCCCACATGTGACAGTCTGCGTTTTTATCATTTAGGCAGTAAATGGCGTAATAAAGTGGAACATCATGGCGCAAAACCGGCGGTGGATGTATTTAAAGACGTGCTTGTCATTTAGTTCACTAACCTGTTGTTCTCATTAAAACCCTGATGGGATAGCGATCCTCGTTTTCTTTAACAATTTGGATGAATTAATCTATTTGTATAACGACAATGTGGCGGTTATACTTACCAAACTCCTTATCATAAAATTAGTTAGCGAAATACAGTGTTTAATACACTGATTTTTCTTGCTTTTTTATGTAGGGAGCAGCCGCCTTCGGGCGGCTGTGTGTTGAAACAAACACATTACTTATCCCTTGATGAAATCTTTAAGCAGCCGCCTTCGGGCGGCTGTGTGTTGAAACATTCGTACTTGGGGAATATAAGCCTTGTTTGCGGCAGCCGCCTTCGGGCGGCTGTGTGTTGAAACGCGGAGTTAATGCAATGACAGATAATGTAAAAAAGCAGCCGCCTTCGGGCGGCTGTGTGTTGAAACCATCCGAGGTTTTGAAAGAGTTTTCTACACGCCGGCAGCCGCCTTCGGGCGGCTGTGTGTTGAAACTAGATAAAAAAAAAGCGATTTGCAACAAGAAAACGCAGCCGCCTTCGGGCGGCTGTGTGTTGAAACTGACTTATCCCGATATGACCGCACTTTGGTTTGAGCAGCCGCCTTCGGGCGGCTGTGTGTTGAAACACCTAATAAATTTCCTTTATTACCACGACTGCCAGCAGCCGCCTTCGGGCGGCTGTGTGTTGAAACCTTGTGGTGGCTATCACGGACTTTATATTGAAATGGCAGCCGCCTTCGGGCGGCTGTGTGTTGAAACCTTTTGAGAGAAACACCGATAGTTCGGGTGGTCGGCAGCCGCCTTCGGGCGGCTGTGTGTTGAAACTTTTAGGTGAAAGAATGGAAAAACAACAAGCAGAAGCAGCCGCCTTCGGGCGGCTGTGTGTTGAAACTGCACGTACCACTCAACATTACATCAGAAAAGAAAGCAGCCGCCTTCGGGCGGCTGTGTGTTGAAACTATGAAAGAAAATTGTGAGTGCACCTATGAGTTGTCGCAGCCACCTTCGGGTGGCTGTGTGTTGAAACGGCACCTCATACCTTTGTGATTTATGCCTATCCAGCAGCCACCTTCGGGTGGCTGTGTGTTGAAACTTCGGTATTTTGGCAAATATCCCGCTTCTCTTGCGCAGCCACCTTCGGGTGGCTGTGTGTTGAAACGGTTGATAGCTTGATAATCTCGCCTTTCTTTGGCTGCAGCCACCTTCGGGTGGCTGTGTGTTGAAACTCCTTATAAATTATTGTTCCATTTAGCGGTTTAGCAGCCGCCTTCGGGCGGCTGTGTGTTGAAACGCTTGATTTAAAAGCTCAAGAATTTTCTTGGCTGGCAGCCGCCTTCGGGCGGCTGTGTGTTGAAACATTATTGCATCGCCTGTTGGCAATAAATCACCTTGGCAACCGCCTTCAGGCGGTTTTGCGTTGCAATAAAACTCAATAAATTTGAATAGTATAATATTTACCTTCCTACTCTATCCCTCAACCCAATTCATACCCAACAACATTCCCCCTTGTATTTCCCACCCATTCGCTCTAGACTATGCCCCATTTTTAGCTTTCATTATTTATAATTATGCGTGTTTCTGACTTTCATTTTGACTTACCAGATGAGCTGATTGCTCGTTACCCTAAAGAAGATCGCTCTTCTTGCCGTTTGCTACAACTCAATGGCGAAAACGGGGAAATTTCTCACCGCACTTTTACCGATGTATTGGATTTAATCGACGAAGGGGATTTGTTGATTTTTAACAATACGCGCGTGATTCCTGCTCGTATGTTTGGTCGTAAAGCCAGTGGCGGAAAAATTGAAGTATTGGTTGAACGTGTTTTAAGTGAACATCATTTCTTAGCGCATATTCGTTCGTCAAAAGCACCAAAAGAAGGCGCAGAATTATTTTTAGGTGAAGATAAGCTAGGAGAAAATAATGGCGTAAAAGCCATTATGGTTGGTCGTCAAGATACCCTTTTTGAAGTGGAATTAGCGGATAAAAGTCGCAATGTGCTTGATGTGTTACAAGAAATCGGTCATATGCCTTTGCCACCTTATATTGATCGCCCAGATGAAGAAGCGGATCAAGAATGCTATCAAACCGTGTATAACAAAGTGCCTGGTGCAGTGGCTGCGCCAACGGCTGGCTTGCATTTTGATGATGAGCTTTTACAAAAATTACACGAAAAAGGCGTTAATTTTGAATTTGTAACTTTGCACGTGGGCGCAGGTACATTCCAACCCGTACGCGTTGAAAATATCGAAGATCACATTATGCACGCGGAATATGTGGAGCTTTCTCAAGAAGTCTGCAATGCCATTATTGAAACGAAGAAAGCGGGTAAACGTGTCATTGCGGTAGGCACAACATCTGTGCGCTCTGTTGAAACGGCAGCCCTATCTGCTGAAGAAAATGGCAACCCAGATTTAATTGAACCTTATTTTTCTGATACCTCTATTTTTATTTACCCAGGCAAATCATTCCGTGTGGTGGATGCGTTGATTACCAACTTCCACTTACCAGAAAGTACATTGATTATGTTAGTGTCTGCCTTTGCAGGCTTTAGCCATACCATGAATGCCTATAAAAGTGCGGTCGAAAATTGCTATCGTTTTTTCAGTTATGGCGATGCGATGTTCATTACCAAAAATCCAAACGTGAAAGGGTTAGAATAAGTGGTTTGACTTATTTTCAGCCAACTCATAAAATACCTATCAAGAAGCCTGTACTAACAGGCTTTTTTATTGAATAACAACCTACGAACTGTTTATTCGTTGAGGAAAGAAAATGAAATATGAATTAGATAAAACCAGTGGCAGTGCGCGTCGTGGTCGCTTGGTGTTTGAACGTCCACAAGGCACGTTCAGCGTAGAAACCCCTGCATTTATGCCAGTGGGTACTTATGGTACCGTAAAAGGCATGACGCCTGAAGAAGTGCGTGCGACAGGTGCAGAAATTTTATTGGGTAATACCTTCCATTTATGGCTTCGTCCAGGTCAAGAAGTCATGCGTAAACACGGTGATTTACATGACTTTATGCAATGGCATCGTCCGATTTTGACTGACAGTGGCGGCTTCCAAGTATTTAGTTTAGGTAAATTGCGTAAAATTACTGAAGAAGGCGTGAAATTCCAAAACCCAATTAATGGTGAGCGTATTTTCCTTTCGCCTGAAAAGTCCATGGAAATTCAATATGATTTAGGTTCTGACATCGTGATGATTTTCGATGAATGCACGCCTTATCCAGCGACTTTCGATTATGCGAAAAAATCTATGGAAATGTCTCTTCGTTGGGCAAAACGCAGCCGCGATCGCTTTGATGAATTAGGCAATAAAAATGCGCTATTTGGTATTATTCAAGGCGGCGTGTTTGAAGAATTACGCAAAGTATCATTAGAAGGCTTAGTGAATATTGGCTTTGACGGTTATGCGGTGGGCGGTTTAGCGGTAGGCGAACCAAAAGAAGACATGCACCGTATTTTAGAATACATCTGCCCACAAATCCCGGCTGATAAACCGCGTTATTTAATGGGCGTGGGTAAACCGGAAGATTTAGTGGAAGGCGTGCGTCGTGGTATTGATATGTTTGACTGCGTAATGCCAACCCGTAATGCACGTAACGGCCATTTATTCGTGACTGACGGCATTGTTAAAATCCGTAATGCAAAATATCGTGATGATACCAGCCCATTGGATCCAGAATGTGATTGCTACACCTGTAAAAACTACACCAAAGCCTATTTATATCATTTAGATAAATGCGGTGAAATTTTAGGTGCACGCTTAAATACCATTCACAATTTACGCTATTATCAACGTTTAATGGCGGAAATTCGCCAAGCTATCGAAGACGATCGTTTTGATGATTTTGTGGTGGAATTCTATGCTCGCATGGGCAAACCAGTTCCACCATTACAATTAGCGGATAACTCATAATTGCTGAAAGTGCGGTAGAAAAATGAAGCGTTTTTTGACCGCACTTTTTAACAAAGGAAACCTTATGCAAATCCTTGAACCTCAACAATTTGCCACTTGGAATGAGCCGATTGATATGCTTTATGCTTGTCATAACAAAGTGAGACGCTTTTGTAAGCAGCTCACCATTCTTCCAGGCTATTTAGAAAAGAATGGCGTGAATCAAGCTGTATTAAATGATGTGAAAACCATTTTGCAGTATTTTAATCACGCGGCACCCCTTCATCATGAGGATGAAGAAAAAGACTTCTTCCCTGCTTTAATTGAAAAAGCGCCTCAAGCGAAAGAGTCGGTAGATGAATTAGAGCGCCAACACGTTACTTTGCATGAAAATTGGGTAAAACTTTCTGAACAGCTAGAAGAATTGATTGCAGAGAAACGTACTGATGTAGATGAAAGGCTGATTACGCTATTTGTGGCAAGCTATGATAGACATCTTGCCCTTGAAGAGCCGCTATTTGAACTCAGTAAGCAACATTTATCAGCAGAACAACTGACAGCCATCGGCAAAATTATGTTTGCTCGTCGCCAAGCTTAAATTATGAAATATCAATTAGATTTGACCGCACTTTCCTGCCCGATTCCGCTTTTAACAGCGAAGAAGGCTCTGGCAAATTTAGCGCCAAATGATGAATTAGTTTTGCAATTAAATCGTCAAAGTGCGGTAGAAAATTTTGTTATTTTTTGTGAAGCAAATCAATGTGAATTAGTGGAGCAACATTGGCTTTCCGAGCAAATCTTCGAAGTTTGCTTGAAAAAAATCAATTAATACTAAAATTCTCGTTGTTATTGCCTTCATCGGCTTTTACTGAATGCCGTTTTATGGTATTTTACGCACACTTTTAACTTTTCATTTATAAGGAAAACACAATGGAAGCACAAAGCCCAATGTCCACGCTATTTATTTTCGTGATCTTCGGTTTAATTTTTTATTTTATGATTTACCGTCCACAAGCGAAACGTAACAAAGAACACAAAAAATTAATGTCTGAATTAGCGAAAGGCACTGAAGTATTAACCGCTGGTGGTTTGATTGGTAAAATCACTAAAGTAACCGAAGGTGCTGAAATTGTTATCGCTTTAAACGATACTACTGAGATCACGATTAACCGTAACTACATCGTTTCAGTATTACCGAAAGGTTCTGTAAAATCTCTCTAATTTAAATTCCTAAAGGGAAAACTATGTTAAATCGTTACCCATTATGGAAGAATCTAATGGTGATCCTTGTGGTCGCCATTGGTGCTTTATACTCTCTTCCAAATATCTATGGTGAAGATCCTGCGGTGCAAATTTCTGGTACTCGCGGACAACAAGCAGACACCACCGCATTGACTGAAGTACAAAACGTACTAAAAGAAAATAACCTTTCAACCAAATCTATCGTTCTTGAAAATGGCTCTATTCTTGCCCGTTTCAACAACACAGATGACCAACTTCTTGCCAAAGATAAAATTGCAGAAAAACTTGGCAACAACTACACCACGGCATTAAACCTTGCACCAGCAACACCGGCTTGGTTAAGCAGCATTGGGGCTAATCCGATGAAATGGGGATTGGACTTACGTGGTGGGGTACGTTTCTTGATGGAAGTGGACATGAATTCTGCGCTTGCTAAACGTCAAGAACAGTTACAAGACACATTACGCAACGAATTACGTAAAGAAAAAATTCAGTTTACGGCGATTAAAAATGGCGACAAATTTGGTACAACGGTCACATTAGAAAACGCAGACCAAATGTCAAAAGCAGCGCGTATTATTCGTCAGTTACACCCAACATTAGACGTGTCTGACATTGGTGACAACACCTTAAACCTTGCCCTTTCTGAAGCGGCATTAACAGAATCACGTAACTTAGCGATCGAGCAAAACTTAACGATTTTACGTAAACGTGTTGCTGAATTAGGCGTAGCTGAAGCGGTTATCCAACGTCAAGGCGCAGAACGTATCGTAATCGAATTGCCGGGTGTTCAAGATACGGCGCGTGCAAAAGAAATCTTAGGGGCAACTGCAACACTTGAATTCCGTATTGTGAATTCATTAGTAAATCCTGAATCGGCTGCTCGTGGTATGTTACCTTCTGACACAGAAATCAAATATGACCGTCAAGGTAGACCTGTTGCACTTTACAAACGTGCGGTATTGGGTGGTGAACATATCATCAACTCAAGCTCGGGTTTAGACCAAAACACCAGTACGCCACAAGTAAGTGTGACCTTGGATAGTGAAGGCGGCGAAATCATGTCGCAAACGACCAAGAAATATTACAAAAAACCGATGGCAACCTTGTATGTAGAATACAAAGATAATGGTAAAAAAGACGAAAATGGCAAAACCATTTTAGAGAAAAATGAAGAAGTGATTAACGTCGCAACAATTCAAGGTCGCTTTAGTTCTAACTTCCAAATTACGGGTGTAAGCAGTTCTGCAGAAGCACAAAACCTTTCTATGTTATTAAAATCAGGTGCATTAATCGCGCCTGTTCAAATTGTTGAAGAACGTACAATCGGTCCTTCTCTTGGTGCACAAAACGTAGAACAAGGTATTGATGCAAGCTTCTGGGGCTTAATTGCCGTCATAGTCTTCATGCTGATTTACTATAAAGTCTTCGGTATTATCGCAAGCTTTGCCTTGGTGATTAATATCGTTTTATTAGTCGGTTTGATGTCTATCCTACCTGGTGCAACACTCACCATGCCGGGGATTGCGGGTATCGTATTAACCCTGGGGATGTCGGTGGATGCCAACGTACTTATTTTTGAGCGTATCAAAGAAGAAATTCGTAATGGTCGTCCAATCCAGCAAGCCATTAACGAAGGTTATAATGGTGCATTCACCTCTATCTTCGATGCGAACTTAACCACAATTTTAACGGCAATCATTCTTTATGCTGTGGGTACTGGTCCAATTCAAGGCTTTGCAGTAACCCTTGCATTAGGTGTGGCAATTTCAATGTTTACAGCGATTACTGGAACACGTGCTATCGTGAACTTCCTATACGGTGGTAAACGTCTTGAAAAATTATCAATTTAGGTAGGATAAGATGAGATTATTTGCAAAAGATAAAAACGGACATTTTATCCGTGAAGTGAATGGGATTAAATTGCCATTCCCTCTCACTGAATTTATGAAAGTGAGATTTGTAGGGTATGCATTTTCCGCAATTTTAATGGCGATTTCCCTCTTCTTCATTGTGACAAAAGGCTTCAACTGGGGCTTGGATTTTACCGGTGGTGTGGTATTTGATACTCACTTCTCACAACCGGCTGATTTAGAGAAAATCCGTGGCACATTAAATCAAAATGGTATTGCAAGTCCAATTGTACAAACAACCGGTTCTGTACAAGACGTGATGATTCGCTTACCGGCTGACAATAACGATTCTGCTATTGGTGATCACGTTAAAAGCATGCTCCAAACAATTGACCCTAATATTCATATTAACAGCATCGAATTCGTCGGTCCAAACGTTGGTGAAGAACTGGCTCAAGGTGCAGTTTATGCGACCCTTGCAACCCTAGCAATGATGTTAATTTACGTGGGTTCACGTTTTGAATGGCGTTTAGGTTTTGGTGGTATTGCCTCACTTGCGCATGACGTGGTGATTACACTCGGCGTTTTCTCTGCATTACAAGTCGAAATGGATTTAACCTTCGTGGCGGCAATTCTTTCCGTTGTAGGTTATTCCATCAACGATAGTATCGTGGTATTCGACCGTGTGCGTGAAAACTTCCGTAAAATTCGCCGTGTAGAAACCATCGATATTATTGATATTTCCTTAACGCAAACCTTATCGAGAACCATCATGACATCTCTCACAACGCTTCTTGTTGTGATTGCCTTGTTCTTCTTTGGTGGTCCATCAATTCATAACTTCTCATTAGCGTTATTAATTGGTATCGGTTTTGGTACTTACTCATCAATCTTTATCGCGATTGCGATTGCTTATGATATCGGCCTACGCCGTGAACATATGATTCCACCAAAAGTGGATAAAGAAGTAGATGATTTACCTTAATCTATTAAACATCAGATAAAAAGAAAGCCACCATAACGGTGGCTTTTTTTTATTGCTAAAATGATGTCATTTTATGACCGCACTTTAGTCGTTTACATCTCCTAATAAAGCGGCATATTTCTTCGTTGATTCAGAGCTTTCTAAGGTGATTTTAAACGCCATTGTCAGTGGCACTGAAAGTAACATACCGACCGTACCGAGCAACCATCCCCAGAAAAGCAACGAAAAGAATACGACCAAGGTAGAAAGCCCTAAGGTTTTTCCCATCATTTTTGGTTCAATAATATTACCAATAACAATATTTGATGCAATGATACCAGCTGTCACGCCCATACCCACACCAAATCCATTTAGTAATAACGCTTGAACAATAATCGGTACTGCTGCAATAATCGAACCAATATTCGGAATGTAATTTAATAAGAAGCTTAAGGTTGCCCATAAAATCGCATATTGCACACCCGCTACGTCCAACAAAATCCACGTCGAGACGCCGGTAAGTAAACTAATCACCGTTTTCACACCAAGATAACTAATTACACCGTCTAAAATACGATCAATATGATGCTCTTCCGCGACAACATCATGTTCATTGTCACTTAACACCAAAGCAAGTTTATGCTTCATGGTTGGTGCTTCAAGCAGCATAAAAATCACCGCTAAGATCAACACAAAAGCATTCGTCACCACGCCAGAAAAGTTTAATAATAAACGGCTCACAAAGTTCATGATCACACTTGGATCAAAATGCTCCATAATGGCTTCGCGAGAAATCACAATCGGCAATTTTAGTTTTTGAGCTAACGCCATGACGTCATTTATACGTTCCGAAAGCAGCACTTTATATTGAGGAATCGAGCGTGTAAATTCTTGCACACTGCTATTAATTAATCCCGCCAGGAAAAAGAATACGATTAAAATTAAGATAAACAACAAGGCTATGGCGATGCCATGTGGCACTTTGCGTTGTGTCATCGCTTTAATCACTGGCGAACAAATAATGGCAATAAATAATGCCAATAAAAAAGGCACGACAATTTCTGCAGCCAGTTTAATTCCCGCAAACACAATCACTAAAGCCGCCATTGCGACTAAAGTGCGGTTAAAATTTAAGTTTTTTTCCACTAAATGGCTTCCTCATTTTCTTCGCCTGTACGAACACGGATCACGCGTTCTACATCATAAACAAAGATCTTCCCATCACCGATTTTCCCTGTTTGGCAAGTTTCAACAATGGTTTCAAGACATTGTTCAAGTAAATCATCCGGCACGACAATTTCCATTTTCACTTTAGGTAGAAAATCCACCATATATTCCGCACCGCGATAAAGCTCTGTATGCCCTTTTTGGCGGCCAAAACCACGGACTTCAGTCACGGTCATTCCGCTAATACCAATATCAGATAAATTTTCACGCACATCGTCTAATTTAAATGGCTTAATAATGGCTTCGATTTTTTTCATCTTATTTCTCCAAATTTTCACGACGAGCCGATTTCGGACGGAAACTCGCTATCACTTCTGGTTTCGTATCAATATAAATACCATCAATTAATTGCAAACAGTAAGGCACCGCACTAAAAATCCCTTTCACTAAGACTTTACCTTGCTCATCTTTCACGCCTTCTAAGGTTTCTTTGATGGCTTTTGGCTGACCCGGTAAATTCAAGATGAGACTGTTTTTACGAATCACACCAACTTGACGAGATAAAATCGCTGTTGGCACAAAATGTAAACTCACTTGACGCATTTGCTCACCAAATCCAGGCATTTCACGATCGGCTACCGCTAATGTAGCATCAGGTGTCACATCACGTTTTGCCGGCCCTGTACCACCTGTTGTAAGCACTAAATGACAATGGTGCTCATCCACCAATTCTTTCAGCGTTTGTTCGATTAATGGCTGCTCGTCTGGAATTAATCGCGTTTCCACTTCAAAAGGATCCACCAACGCTTGTTCTAACCATTGTTGTAATTCTGGAATCCCTTGGTCTTGATACACACCACTTGATGCACGGTCTGACACTGAAACCAAACCAATTTTTAAAAGTGCGGTCATTTTTTTCCTCATTTTTATACGCTATAAACAGCGTCATTCTACCCTATTTTATCTTTTACCAAAGCATAAAAAAGCCATTTAGCTTTCACTAAATGGCTTTTCATTTTACAAATTATTGTCTGGCTTGAACTTTGCCATCCACATAATCCACTGTGACTACTTTACCTGGTAATAATTGACCAGATAGAACTTGTTGTGCCAAGCTGTTTTCGATCTCTTGTTGGATTGCACGTTTTAATGGACGAGCCCCATAAATTGGGTCGTAACCCACTTCACCAATGAAATCTAATAACGCTTCAGTAAACACTAATTCGTAACCACGAGTTTCCATACGTTTTGCTAAACGTTCTAATTGGATGCTTGCAATCGCACGAATGTTGTCTTTACCAAGTGGGTGGAATACCACAGTTTCGTCAATACGGTTGATGAATTCCGGACGGAAATGTTGGCTCACCACTGACATCACTAAGGCTTTCATTTCACCATAGCTTTCGTCTTTGCTACCTTGGATTAAATCAGAACCCAAGTTAGAGGTCATAATCACCACCGTGTTACGGAAGTCCACAGTACGGCCTTGACCATCAGTTAAACGACCATCATCCAATACTTGTAACAAGATATTGAATACATCCGCATGGGCTTTTTCCACTTCATCAAGCAAAATCACCGAATATGGACGACGACGTACAGCCTCAGTTAGGTAACCACCTTCTTCATAGCCTACATAGCCTGGAGGCGCACCCACTAAACGAGATACGCTGTGTTTTTCCATAAACTCTGACATATCAATACGCACCATCGCATCTTCGCTGTCAAAGAGAAATTTCGCTAAAGTTTTGCAAAGCTCAGTTTTACCTACACCAGTTGGACCTAAGAATAAGAAAGAACCAATTGGGCGGTTAGGATCAGAAAGCCCTGCACGGCTACGACGAATCGCGTTTGCAACGGCATTGACTGCTTCTTCTTGACCGATCACACGTTTGTGCAATTCTTCTTCCATGCGTAAGAGTTTTTCTTTCTCACCTTCCATCATTTTAGAAACTGGGATACCCGTTGCTTTAGAAAGCACTTCGGCAATTTCTTCATCAGTTACACGATAGCGCAATAGGCTCATTTCTTTGCCTTCACCGGTTTCAGCGGCAGCAAGTTGTTTTTCCAATTCAGGAATACGACCATATTGAAGCTCAGACATTTTGCTTAAATCGCCAGCACGACGTGCTTGCTCCATTTCAGTTTTCGCTGCATCTAACTCTTGTTTGATGTGTTGAGAACCTGAAAGCGCTGCTTTTTCTGACTTCCATACTTCTTCAAGCTCAGCATATTCACGTTCTTTGTCAGAAAGTTCTTTTTCTAACATTTCTAAACGTTTACGGCTTGCTTCGTCTTCTTCTTTTTGTAACGCCTGTTGTTCCAATTTTAATTGGATGATACGGCGTTCAAGACGATCGAGCGGCTCAGGTTTAGAGTCAATTTCCATACGGATGCTCGAAGCAGCTTCATCGATTAAGTCGATGGCTTTATCCGGCAATTGACGATCGGAAATATAACGATGCGAAAGTGTTGCCGCTGCTACGATTGCTGGGTCAGTAATATCTACATGGTGATGGATCTCATAACGCTCTTTCAAACCACGTAAGATCGCAATGGTATCTTCTACACTTGGTTCATCTACAAAGACTTTTTGGAAACGACGTTCAAGCGCCGCATCTTTCTCGATATATTGACGATATTCGTCTAACGTTGTTGCACCCACACAGTGTAATTCACCACGTGCCAAACTTGGTTTTAATAAGTTACCTGCATCCATCGCACCGTCAGTTTTACCTGCACCAACCATGGTATGGATTTCATCAATAAAGAGGATCACGCGACCTTCTTCTTTTGCAAGTTCATTTAATACCGCTTTTAAACGTTCTTCAAATTCACCACGATATTTTGCACCCGCAATCAAGGCACCCATATCTAAAGAAAGAACACGTTTGTTCTTCAAGCCTTCCGGTACTTCACCATTGACAATACGTTGTGCCAACCCTTCCACGATAGCGGTTTTACCTACACCAGGTTCACCGATTAATACTGGGTTGTTTTTGGTACGACGTTGCAATACTTGAATGGCTCGACGGATTTCTTCATCACGGCCAATAACCGGGTCGAGTTTGCCACTTTCAGCACGAGCTGTTAAATCAATCGTATATTTTTCAAGAGCTTGTCTGCTTTCTTCTGCATTTTGATCGTTCACGCTTTGTCCTCCGCGAATATGTTGAATCGCTTGTAAAATTTGTTCTTTTTTCGCACCACATTTTTTCAAAATGTCATTTAATGCGCCACGCTCTTCAAGCGCCGCTAATAAGAACAATTCACTGGAAATAAATTTATCTTGTTTTTGTTGTGCTAATTTGTCACATAAATTCAATAAGTTGAGTAATTGACGAGAAATTTGCACGTCTCCGCCATTACCTGACACTTGTGGCAATTTATTCAATTCTGCGTTTAATTCATTACGTAATAACGCGACATTCACGCCACTTGCTGTCAAAATCGGTGCAATTGAACCGTCTTGTTGATTTAAAAGTGCGGCCAATAAATGCACTGGTTCGATAAACTGATTATCTTTACCAAGCGCTAATGACTGCGCTTCACTGAGTGCTTGTTGGAATTTAGTGGTAAATTTTTCAATATTCATATCTTATCTTCTCCTGCATAAAATCCTTGGGGTCATCCCCTTTATGAGTTATTAAATAAGACCCTTTTTTGGTATTTCAAGAGAAAAAATCAACAATTTTTAATTTTTTCTATCAAACTTTACTTCTTGATAGGTTTAAGCGACTAAGATTTGATGAAGTGGCACATCCCACGCTTCAGTTGGAAGCTGTTCGACTTGCTGACATTGATGGGCTAATCCCACAGGGATAAAAGAAGCATTTTGCCAATTTTGTAAGGTACGATCATAAAAACCACCGCCCATGCCAAGGCGATTCCCTTGTTTATCAAACGCGACGAGTGGCGTAAAAAGAATATCTAATTCATCCAAAGGCAATACGTTTTGCACATTGAATTTTGGCTCCCAAATGCCAAATTTATTTTTCAGCATCGGTGTATCTGGCAAATAACGTAAAAACAAAAGATGATTCGGATTGAAAGGGTGTAATACCGGCAAATAAACGTGCTTATCTTGTGCCCAAAGGGTTTTGATAAGTTTCTCTGTGGAGATTTCACCATCAAAGGAAACATACAAGGCAATATGCTGCGCATTTCGTTCTTCAATTAATGCAAGAGCTTGCTGAGTGATGGAATCTTCCGCCTGTTGTTGCTGAAGTGCGGTCAAATTTGCTCGTGTTTTACGAATTTGTTGACGGAGTTGATTGCGAAGCGTTTGCTGTGTTGATTTCATTCGATTGGAAAGAATGGATTTAAGAGAAAGGTCCCAGAGTGCCGCTACGAGTAGTAGTCCTTGAACCCGACGGTCCAAGGAAACCGGTAAGGCCATTTTTAGGTTTCTTTAGTCCAATGACAAAGTCAAAGGTCAAGCCTACACACCAATGGCGGGAAACCGATTTATAAAGTTCTAAGTATCGGCTCAGGGACATAACCCATCCACGAACACCCCAGGAAATCTTTTAAATTTATACTAGCTCAATTTGATTGGTTTGACTAGCCTTTATTTGAATAATTTTGCTTATTCAAGCACGTCCCACAAGGGACGGGATTATTTTTTAACCGGTTGAATTAAATCAGACTCTTCCGGTTTTTTCACGTCCGCAAATTGTTTATCTTTATTCGCATCGATGACTTGTTGAGTTTGACTCGCTAATTGTTGTAAACCCATTTTTTCATAGGCTTCTTTCATTAAGAATAAACCTTCGTAAGTCGCTTTGGCATCTGGATATTGTTGTAACATACCCACTACACGGTTTGCTACAGCTACCCATGCATCACGTTTTGCATAGAATTTTGCAATTTCTAATTCATGACGAGCTAATGAATCTTTGATGTATGCCATACGTGCTACTGCATCTTGTGAATATGGGCTATTTGGGAACGCACGCACTAAGCTTTGGAAGTTTGAAAACGCCGTTTTCATTGAAGTTGTTTCACGCGTTGCACGATCGATACCAAAGAAGTCTTGGATCATGTTATCAGCCGTTGCCAAGTTAGTTAAACCCGCCATATACACTGCATAGTCACGGTTTGGACTTTGTGGGAATTGGTGTAAGTAGTTATCTACGGTTACCAACGTTGCTGTGTAATCTTGCGTTTTATAGTTTGCATAAATTAAATCAAGCATTGCTTGCTCTTGGTAAGTACTACCAGGGAAACGCTCTGTTGCTGCTTTTAAATAACGAATCGAGTCAGAATAGCTCCCTTCTTGCAATGCTGCTGCCCCTTTTGCATAAAGATCATCAACAGAAGCTTGCTCTACTTCTTTATTACCACTGCTACAAGCTGCAATCGCGAATGAGGTCAATGCAATAAGTGCAAGAGATTTTATTTTACGCATTCTTTTTTCCTTAATTTTTACGAAAATCAATAAATAAGTTACAATTAACGAATATTGTATAGAACATTACACAATAAGCCAACTTTTTAAATTTTTAGATGGATTTTTTATGCCACAAATTACCTTAACGGCTGAAATTCAGCCCGAACAAATGGGACAGCGTTTAGACCAAACCCTCGCAGAGTTGTTCCCTGAATATTCCCGTTCCCGTTTAAAAACCTGGATTGAAGCAAAACAGGTAAAAATGAACGGTGAAATTGCCGATATTCCACGTGCAAAAGTTTATGGCAGAGAGCAAATTGAGATTTCGGTAGAAGTGGAAGATGAAAACCGTTTTGAGCCACAAAATATTCCACTCAATATCGTTTATGAAGATGACGATATTATCGTGATTAACAAACCTAAAGATCTCGTCGTCCACCCTGGTGCAGGCAATCCGGATGGTACCGTGCTTAATGCGCTACTCTATCACTATCCACCTATTGCCGAAGTACCGCGCGCAGGAATTGTGCATCGTTTAGATAAAGACACAACAGGTCTCATGGTTGTTGCTAAAACGATCCCCGCACAAACGAAACTCGTACGTGACTTACAAAAGCGTAAGATCACTCGTGAATACGAAGCTGTCGCAAGTGGCATTATGACCAAAGGTGGCACAGTAGATCAGCCAATGGCTCGCCACGCGACAAAACGCACATTGATGGCGGTTCACCCCATGGGTAAACCAGCTGTGACACACTATCGCATTATGGAAAACTTCCGTAATTACACCCGTTTACGCTTACGTTTAGAAACCGGTCGAACTCATCAAATTCGTGTGCACATGGCACATATCGCACACCCATTGTTAGGTGATCAAACTTATGGTGGTCGTCCTCGTCCACCTAAAAACGCAAGTGAAGCCTTCACTGAAGTGCTACGTAATTTTAAACGCCAAGCCTTACATGCGGTTATGTTGCGTTTAGCTCACCCGATTACGGGAGAAATGATGGAGTGGTATGCGCCATTGCCCGATGACTTTGTCGAATTACTCCATGCCTTAAAAGCGGATTACCTCGAACACAAAGACGAATTGGATTATTAAGATGAAAACCATTGTTCCAAACTGGACTGTTCCACCACATATCCAAGCTTTTACAACCACAAGAGAAGGTGGTGTAAGCCTGCCGCCTTTCGAGAGTTTCAATTTAGGTGATCATGTCGAGGATGATAAAAGTGCGGTCAAAACTAACCGCACTTTATTGGTCGAAAAATTTAATCTGCCGCACTTTCCATTGTTTTTAACTCAAACACACAGTACTCGTGTGATTACAGTACCTTATGAAGGCAATAATTTTGAAGCTGATGCAGTTTACGCCAACCAACCGAACCAAGTCTGTTTGGTCATGACGGCTGATTGCTTGCCGGTTTTATTTACTAATAAACAAGGCACTGAAGTGGCTGCAGCCCATGCGGGCTGGCGCGGACTCTGTGATGGGGTGTTAGAAGAAACCGTAAAATGTTTCCAATCTGCCCCCGAAGAGATTATTGCGTGGTTTGGGCCTGCTATCGGCCCTAATGCATTCCAAGTTGGCAAAGAAGTGATTGAGCAATTTATGGCTTTTGACCCGATTGCAGAAACGGCTTTTCGACCCGATCCGAATGTGGCAGGAAAATACCTCGGCAATCTTTATCAAATCGCTACACAACGCCTCAATAAATTAGGTATTACCCAAATTTACGGTGGGGAACATTGCACATTCACAGAAAAAGAGACTTTCTTTTCCTATCGTCGAGATAGCAAAACTGGCCGAATGGCGAGTCTGATTTGGATAAAAAAATAGCCCTATAAATACAACAAACCGCACCTTGAAGTGCGGTTTATTTTTGGCTTATTCTGAATAACTTTCGAACCAACTTTCTAAAATCAAGCAAGCAGAAATCCCATCCACTTTACCTTTATTGAGAGCGCGATAACCACCACGCTGGAAAATTTCATCTCTAGCAGAAACCGTCGTTAAGCGCTCATCTTGCAATTCTACTTTGATACCGAAACGACCATTTAAGCGATTAGCAAATTTTTTCGCACGAAGAGTTAAATCTTGCTCGGTACCATCCATATTTAAAGGCAATCCCACCACAATAACATCAGGCTTCCAATCCTTTAAACATTTTTCAATAGCATCCCAATTGGGAATCCCATCTTGCGCTTTAAATGCAGGTAAGGCTTGCGCTGTACCCGTAATACTTTGCCCAACCGCACAACCGATACTTTTTGTGCCAAAATCAAACGCGATTGCCGTGATGCCCATTAACCATGCCCTACTTGTGAAAAGACAAAATTATGAGGATTAATCCCCAATAATTGATTTGCGGCAGGATAACGATCTTCATAAATGGTTTCAAATAAAATGGTGTCTGAAGCGGGTGCCACTAACCACGCATTATCCGCAATCTCTTGTTCTAACTGTCCAGCTGTCCAACTTGCACAACCGAGTGCAACCAGATATTTTTCAGGTGCATCCTTTGAACCAAAGGTTTCCACAATATCTGCCGACGTGGTGAGATACATCTCATCAGTAATTTTATAACTATGCTCAAATTCTTTCGCTGTTTTCTTATGCAAAATAAAACCACGCTCAGAATGTACTGGGCCACCCGCAAGCACAAGTTCATTGCTAAAAGTGCGGTCATTTTTCATCATAAAATTCATTTTTGAATATAGTTCTGCAATACTTAAATCGGTGGGTTGATTAATCACTAAGCCCATCGAACCTTGCTCATTATGCTCGCACATATACACCACGGTATTTTGGAAATAATCCTCCAACTGTGGCATCGCAATTAAAAATTGCCCTTGTAAATCCATCATTATCCCAAATCTCCAAAACAAATTTGTAACGCACTAATGGCTGCTAAAGAAGCCGTTTCTGTGCGTAGCACACGCTTTCCTAATAAAATTTCAGTAAATCCTTGTTGTTCAGTTTGTGCGATTTCTTGAGGTGATAAACCGCCCTCTGAACCAATAAGTAAACGAACCCCTTCTTTAGGAATCGAAGGCAAGGTTTTAATAGAATATTGGGCTCTTGGATGTAAATTCAATTTCAATGCACCATCACTCTCTGCACACCAATCTTGTAATTTCATTAACGGACGAATTTCTGGCACAACATTGCGACCACATTGTTCACAAGCGGCAATAGCAATTTTTTGCCATTGTTGAATTTTCTTATCCATGCGTTCGCCGTCTAGCTTCACGCCACAGCGTTCTGACCACAATGGTGTAATCACGTTAACGCCTAACTCTACAGATTTCTGAATGGTAAATTCCATTCGATCACCACGGGAAATAACCTGCCCTAAGTGAATCGATAAATTCGACTCTTTATCACTCAATTCACAGCCTAGAATTTCCACTTTAACGGCTTTTTTGCTCGCTTCAATAATTTTTGCTGGATAAATATGATTACTACCATCAAATAATTCAATTTGCTCACCTTCCGTCATACGCAGTACACGCCCTACATGATTAGCCGCATCCTCTGAAAGTTGGCAAGTAGATTGATTTTTAAGGGATTCTGGATGATAAATTCTTGGAATACGCATAATATTGAGTCTTTGATATAAGGAAAAAGTGCGGTCATTTTCAACCGCACTTTTCATATTATTCTGTTGCTAAATCTTTTGGCAAACTTTCTAAAATGGTTCGCCAATAAGCGGAAGTCACTTGCTTGTGTTTACGAATACAACCTACCACTAAATCGGATTGACCACTTTCACAAATATCGCGCAATTCAACATAGAAGTCATGCGTGACTTGGCGATGTTTTTCTTCACTGAAAAACAATAAACCAATTTTATGATAAACCCCACGTAAACTATTAAAAATTAAACGATAGAAAGGTTTATTAGCCATGACTGTAAACTGACGGAATAAGGCATAATCGAATTCCATGTAACTTTCAGCGGTGTTTTCTAATGAATCTAGCCCTTTAAACAAAGCAACCGAGGCTTTAGGCGAATTTTTTACGGCTTCATAAATATAAGATTCAGACATACGACTACGCAATGAAAGCATATTTTCAATGATTAATGGCGCACTTTGACGATCTAAAGTAATTAAGGTTTCAATAATGCTTGGACCAGCTGTATCCCAAATATTATTGACTTTTGTCGGCTTGCCGTGTTGAATGGTAAGCCAACCATCACGAGCCAAACGCTGCAATACTTCGCGTAATGTGGTGCGTGTTACACCAATTTTATCAGCTAAATCACGCTCAGAAGGAAGATTGGTGCCTGCGGGAAATACATTATCCCAAATACTTCTAACAATATATTCTTCGGCAAGAGCGGCTGGGCTTTGAGCCCGTAAAAGGGTATTATCTGTTTGCATGAGTATGAAATAAATATAAAAAAATCTAAAAAGATCAAAAAAATGTGATTTATTCAATAAATCTTCAACTGGTCTATTATCCTTTAAAGCAGTATATATTACAATGACAGGACTATAAAAAAACGGAGTTCGATATGACTTACACACAAGCATTCATGAAAAACTTTCTGGGCGCAAGTCCAGATTGGTATAAATTAACCATTATTGCCTTCTTGGTAATTAATCCGATTTTATTCTTTTTCGTCAGCCCATTTATTGCTGGCTGGCTACTCGTGGCTGAGTTTATTTTCACGCTAGCCATGGCATTAAAATGCTACCCTCTTCAACCAGGTGGTTTATTAGCATTTGAAGCCATTGCCATTGGCATGACGAATGCCGAACACGTTAAAGCGGAGATCGTGGCAAACTTTGAAGTGGTTTTACTTTTAATCTTCATGGTCGCCGGTATTTATTTTATGAAGCAACTTTTGCTTTATGTCTTCACCAAATTATTAGTGCGTATCCGTTCTAAAATCGTCCTCTCTTTAGCATTTTGTTTTAGTGCTGCATTTCTTTCAGCTTTCTTAGATGCACTAACTGTTGTGGCGGTCATCATCAGTGTTGCCATGGGTTTCTATGGGGTTTATCACAAAGTGGCATCAGGTAAAAATCTACAGGATGCAGTTGATATTGCCGATGATAACAAAATCAAAAATCATGAAACTCTCGAAAAATTCCGCTCTTTCTTACGTAGCTTAATGATGCATGCCGGTGTGGGTACTGCACTCGGTGGTGTCATGACCATGGTGGGTGAACCACAAAACTTAATCATTGCAGAACAAGCCAAATGGAATTTCATTGAATTTTTCTTCCGTATGGCTCCTGTGACAGTCCCTGTATTTATCTGCGGATTACTCACTTGTATTTTAGTCGAAAAATTTAAATTATTCGGTTATGGTGAAAAACTACCGGAAGAAGTATGGCAAGTCTTAGCGGATTTAGATCGTGAAAACGCACAAAAAATGTCTAAACAAGATAAGATTCGTCTTTCTGTCCAAGCAGTTATCGCAGTTTGGTTGATCTTAGGTTTAGCCTTCCATTTAGCGGCTGTAGGCATGATTGGTTTAAGTGTGATTATCCTTGCAACAACCTTTACTGGTGTAACTGATGAACACGCTATTGGTAAAGCATTCCAAGAAAGTTTACCTTTCACTGCATTATTAGTCGTATTTTTCTCTGTCGTTGCGGTGATTATCGATCAAAAACTCTTTGCGCCAATTATTCACTTTGTATTAAGTTCTGAAGAGAAAACACAGTTAGCATTATTCTACGGTTTCAATGGTTTACTTTCTGCGATTTCTGATAACGTATTCGTAGCAACAGTTTATATCAATGAAGCGAAACATGCTCTTGCGACAGGCGCAATTGCACCGCACCAATTTGAATTACTTGCGGTAGCAATCAATACAGGTACAAACTTACCTTCTGTCGCTACACCAAACGGTCAAGCAGCATTCTTGTTCTTATTAACATCATCACTTGCGCCATTAATTAAACTTTCTTATGGTAGAATGGTCTACATGGCATTGCCTTACACTATCGTATTAACGCTAGTTGGTTTCCTTGCAATCGAATTTATCCTACCAGGAATGACGATTTGGCTTGCAAACCTTGGCTTAATTCTTCCAATTTAATGAAGCATAAGGAGAAAGAATGCTCGACTTTTTTAAGCAATTATCCCTTAAACGTTCGGCGTGGATCTTTTTGGCATTTTCCGCATTTGCCTTAGAATCGACCGCACTTTACTTTCAATACGGCATGGGTTTACAACCTTGCGTACTTTGTGTTTACGAACGTTTAGCTATGGTAGGGTTATTTATTGCTGGTTTTATCGGCGCCTTAGCCCCTAGTTCGCTTATTGTCCGCATTCTTGCTCTTATTGTGGGGTTATTTAGTGCAATCAAAGGATTAATGATTTCCATTCGTCACCTTGATTTACAAATGAACCCTGCGCCATGGAAACAATGTGAATTTATACCAAACTTTCCAGAAACGTTACCATTCCATAAATGGCTACCTGCGGTATTCAATCCAACAGGTAGCTGTAATGAAAGCCAATGGTCACTTTTCGGCATCACGATGGTGCAATGGTTGGTATTTATTTTCGCTGTCTATGTCATTGTGTTGGGATTAATTACACTTTCACAAGTGAAGAAAAGTCGAAATCGACGCCTCATTTTTAAGTAGTCTAATCACATACTAAAAAGCCTAGAGAGATTCTCTAGGCTTTTTTATTACTGAAAGTCATTCTGTACTCAACATTATTCAAGAAAGAAATACCAATAAGGCATTAAGATCAACCAAATAAAGGCACTGAGAATAACAACAAATTTAAAACTGAAGTGTTTGGTTTTATGACGAAAGCGTTTCATCCCGCAATAAACACCAATAAAACCACCAAGCAGGCTTAATAGAAAGAAAGTATTTTCAGAAATTCGCCAGCCATGACGAACCGCGCGGACTTTGTCTTTCCACATTAAAAAATAAGCGGCGATATTCACCGCCGCTAACATTACAAATAAAAGCTGAATCAGCATTATGCGTAAACTGGAAGACGTTTGCAGATTGCCAATACTTTTTCTTTGGTTGCTGCAATCACTTGTTCTTCGTTTTCTTTGCCTAATGCATCTAATACATCACACATCCAGCCGGCTAACTCACGACAGTCTTGTTCGTTAAAGCCACGACGAGTCACCGCTGGTGTACCAACACGAATACCAGAGGTCACAAATGGTTTTTGTGGATCATTTGGTACTGAGTTTTTATTCACCGTGATATTCGCTTTACCTAACGCTGCATCTGCTGCTTTACCGGTTAAGCCTTGTTTGATGAAGCTCACTAAGAATAAATGGTTTTCTGTGCCGTTTGAAACCACGTCATAACCGCGTTGTTTAAACACTTCCACCATTGCTTTCGCATTTTTAATTACGTTGGCTTGGTATTCTTTATAAGCTGGTTCTAACGCTTCTTTGAAACATACTGCTTTCGCCGCAATAATGTGAACTAATGGACCACCTTGGTTTGCAGGGAAAACAGAAGATTGTAAGCGTTTATAAAGCTCTTCATCACCGCAAGAAGAAAGGATTAAACCACCACGTGGACCACCTAAGGTTTTATGGGTAGTTGTTGTGACAACATGTGCGTATGGTAATGGGTTTGGATATAAACCTGCTGCGATTAAACCTGCAACGTGCGCCATATCCACAAATAAATACGCCCCCACTTCATCGGCGATTTCACGCATTTTTTTCCAATCTACGACTTGAGAATAAGCAGAGAAACCCGCCACAATCATTTTTGGTTTGTGCTCTAATGCTTTTTGACGCACATCTTCATAGTCGATTAAACCATCAGCAGTGATACCATAAAGTACAGAATTATAGATTTTACCAGAGAAGCTCACTTTCGCCCCGTGGGTTAAGTGACCACCGTGTGCTAAATCCATCCCTAAAATGGTATCGCCCGCATTGATTAATGCACCATATACCGCCGCATTAGCTTGTGAACCAGAATGTGGTTGTACGTTTACATAATCCGCACCAAACAACTCTTTAGCACGATCAATCGCTAACTGCTCGACAATGTCTGCGTACTCACAACCGCCGTAGTAACGTTTACCTGGGTAGCCTTCAGCATACTTGTTAGTAAACTGTGAACCTTGCGCTTCCATTACGCGTGGGCTTGCATAGTTTTCAGATGCGATAAGCTCGATATGCTCTTCTTGACGACGATTTTCGCCCTGAATGGCTTGCCAGAGAACCGGATCGTAATCAGCGATGTTCATACTTTTTTTAAACATTGTGTTTTCCTCGTTGTTTGAATTATTTGTGTATAGTTTACCTGTTTCCAAGTAAAAACTTAATCAAAAATTTCGATCATATTTTTCATTATTACAATGAAAAACATTCATTTATCTAAATCGAGCCTTTTTCTTTCACTAATTTCTCAATTAGTTTAACTTCTTTTGTTTTCTCGCCAGCTCCCAGTTTACGGCATTGGCTGGTTTCTTTCGTATACGTATTAAAATTGGTCATCCTTGTTGGGCTTTTCATTTTAATCTTCATATCCAAATGATTACCGCAGTTATTACAAGGTGAAACAAATTCCTTATCTAATTCTTTAAATTCTGGAGATTGTTCAATAATTTTCGCAACTTCTGGTGAATGCGCAGTTTTAAATAGACGATCCGTAAAGTCATAACTTAACTTACCATCACTTGCCTGCCATTTAGCTTTAGCTTGCAATAAATAACGCATCCAGCCTTCTTTTGTATCAATCTGTGAAATGCCGCGTAGAAGCACAGTTTGATCTGCGTGATAGGTGACATAATCAAAATGCTCAACAGGTAAAGGGGATTTAGCTGCAGGTTTTACATGGCAAATCCAATCGCCGACTAAGGCTTTTTCCTGTTCCGTTTGTTGATGTGCCGTTGCACATCCCGATAACAATACTGCGATAAAACTACTTAATACTAATTTTCTCATCATAATTCTCCTTTTATTAATCAGATCCCCGCATCTAAAAATAAAGTGCGGTTGAAATCGTATTTGTTTTTCTTAATCGACCCTATTTCTTGACAAACCACTTATCCAATAACTGAATGTCCTTGTCATTCTCTGTTACTCGTCGGCAGGTCGCATAATCCTTACCGAGAATAAGTTGATTGCCATTTTGTTTCAGCTCAATTGGCATATCCGTATGATTACCAGATTTACTATAAAATGCAGCCAACTGTTCTTTTTCTTGTTTTTGTAAAGCTTTATTTTGCTTGATGACTTTAGCCACATTTTTACTATGAGCCGGCACCATAGCACGATCGATAAAATCGAAACTCAAGACATTATTTTGAGCCTGCCATTTCACCTTACCTTTGGTTAAATAACGAATTGTGCTCTCTCTATCTAATTCAATGCTAGAAATGCCTCGCAATAGCCCGGTTCCATCAGATTTCAAAACAAAATGATCTAAACGATCATAAGTTTGTTTATCTTTCGTCGGGATCGTATGACAAATCCACTCGCCATCTAACGTTGAGCTTTGTGAAACATTTGAAGCCCCGGCACAACCTGTTAATAATACTGCGACGATACTACCCAATATTAACTTTCTCATAAGATACTCCTTTTATTGACTGTAGGGATAACATTCATCACTACAAAGTAGGGAAAATTTTGTTTAATCTGGAATACGCAAAAGGCGGCAGTTGCATAAATCATCACTTTCAAATTCTGATATTTCGCCTGCAACCTTATTTGGAATCGGGAATAAACGCACAGTTAGCGGTTTATTTAAGCGAAATGCCATCGTCCCCGTATCACGCATAATCGCCGCAATGCTTTCAGCCTTAGCATTTCCCGCCACAGGAACCGTATCTAAACCGATACCACATACAGCGCTATACGTCAGTAAAACACGAATATCAAAATAGTGTTTTTGTGTTCCTTCGGCTAAACCTAAATCTTCCGTCACCGCCAACATTAATCCGGAAAACCCAACCAATGGCACATGTTGGATTGATTTAAACACTTTTGTCAGTAAGGCAGAAACCTCTACTGAACCAGCCGCACCAAAATAAGGTAATCCCATTAATTCATAGATTTTTGTCATAGATGAACAATTTTTCGATGGTGCCGCCGAACTATCAATCCCTGCAAATTCAAATTCGCCCGATAATTTGACCGCACTTAGCATCTCTAACACTTGATCTACATGATATTGCAGCGCTTGCGACATTGCTCGATAACAATCCGCATAAAATTGATTATGAGACGATTTTGGTACAGATTTTAATACTTCGACTAATAAATCAGGTGTTTCTAACCCAATGACAAAACTATTTGGTAAATGACTTAGATGATAACCGGCAGGGAAATAAGGAATAAATGGCTTGCAATTAAAATTCACCGTAAAGTTAAAATTACCTTCGCCACGTGGTGTGATATTTGCAATTCGTTGTACCGCATAAACAGATTGTTCGATAAGTTCATTATCTAACACGCCATTCTCATCTAATGGCACATTGACACAAGCATTACACAAGTCACCATAAGCTGCGATTAACTCTGGCAATAACGTAATTTCCTCTTTATTTCTCGCCGCACCTATTGCAAATCGAAGACGAATGCCACTTTCATTAAACTTATTCAGTAACTCTGTTAAATACTGCAAATCTGCTTTTGCTGTTTGCAAATTGGTTAAATCCAAATATTCACCAAAAGGATTGGTAATGACCCGAATCGATTGCAAGGTATAACCTGCTTTCTGCACAGCTGGCAATAACAAATCCACATCACGTTTTACCGAATAAAGGGCGTCTTCCCATTGCGTTTTATCTTTATGTAACGTCAGAAAAAAACTTATGGTACGAAGACGACATAATTCCTTATTTTTATAATCCATTCGAGCCCTTACCATTAAAGTAGTTAATTTTTATTGTTCACGAGCGACGGCACGATGACCAATATCTCGACGATAAAAACGTCCTGTCCATTGAATTTGTTCAGCGAGTTTTAAGGCTTTTTGTTGCGCTTCAAATACGCTTTCGCCTAATGCAGTAACACAAAGCACACGACCGCCATTCGTAACTAATTTGCCTTCTTTTTCTGCGACACCCGCTAAGAAAACTTTCTCATTTTCGACCGCACTTTGTGGTAAACCGCTAATCACATCGCCTTTACGATAATCGCCTGGATAGCCTTCCGCGGCTAACACAATACCCAAGGACGCTTTTGGATTCCATTGGGATTTCACTTCATTCAATTTTCCCTCGCAAGCTTTAAGACAAAGCTCAACAAGATCTGATTCGAGGCGTAGCATAATTGGCTGTGTTTCTGGATCGCCAAAACGGCAGTTAAATTCAATTACTTTCGGCTGACCATTTGGCATGATCATTAATCCTGCATACAAGAAACCGGTGTAAACATTGCCTTCTGCCGCCATACCATTAACCGTTGGATAAATCACTTCACGCATAATGCGATCATGAATTTCAGGTGTCACCACTGGTGCAGGCGAATACGCCCCCATGCCACCCGTATTTAAACCTGTATCGTTTTCGCCCACGCGCTTATGGTCCTGACTGGTTGCCATAGGTTCGACGTTTTTACCGTCCACCATGACAATAAAACTGGCTTCTTCACCGTCTAGAAACTCTTCAATCACCACTCGGCTACCCGCTTCGCCAAAGGCATTGCCAGAAAGCATATCACGCACAGCGTCTTCCGCTTCTTGCAATGTCATTGCAACGATTACGCCTTTGCCCGCCGCCAGACCATCTGCTTTTACAACAATTGGCGCACCTTTCTCACGCAAGTACGCCAATGCAGGTTCTACTTCGGTGAAGTTTTGATATTCTGCCGTTGGGATTTTATGACGCGCAAGGAAATCTTTGGTAAATGCTTTTGAACCTTCCAATTGTGCAGCCGCTTGAGTTGGGCCAAAAATTTTTAATCCAGCCGCCCGAAATGCATCAACCACACCAATTACTAGCGGTGCTTCAGGGCCAACAATGGTTAATCCAATTTGTTTATCTTGAGCAAATTTCACTAAGGCAGGGATATCTGTCGCAGAAATATTTACGTTGTCTACTTTGTGTTCTAATGCAGTACCCGCATTGCCCGGTGCGACAAAAACTTTATCTGCCAATGGAGATTGTGCTGCTTTCCAAGCCAAGGCGTGTTCACGACCGCCATTTCCGATGATGAGAATATTCATTTGTTCTGTTCCAAGTAATTTATTGCTAAATATCCCCTCTCTTTAATCTGAAAGGGGAAAAGGGCGTTTAGATTAATGACGGAAATGTCTCATTCCAGTTAATACCATCACCATATTATGTTCATCCGCTGCATCGATGACTTCTTGATCGCGCATTGAACCACCTGGATGGATAACACATTGAATCCCTACTTTCGCCGCCGCATCAATACCGTCACGGAATGGGAAGAACGCATCAGACGCCATCACACAACCGGCTACGGTTAAACCTTCATCCTGTGCCTTAATACCCGCAATCTTCGCAGAATATACGCGGCTCATTTGGCCAGCACCGATGCCGATAGTTTGATTATCTTTAGCATAAACAATGGCATTCGATTTCACAAATTTCGCCACTTTCCAGCAGAATAATAAGTCTTTTAATTCTTGTTCAGTTGGCTGACGTTTACTTACCACTTTTAAATCATCCACACCAACCATGCCTAAATCCGCATCTTGTACTAATAAACCGCCGTTTACACGTTTGAAATCTAGACGTTCAGAACGTGATGTCCATTCACCACATTCAAGTAAACGAACATTTTTCTTACGTTTCACCACTTCTTGCGCTTCAGCTGATACTTTCGGTGCAATAATCACTTCAACAAATTGACGTTCCACAATTTCATTCGCGGTTTTTTCGTCTAATTCACGGTTGAAAGCAATAATACCGCCAAATGCAGAAGTTGGATCGGTTTGGTAAGCGCGGTTGTAGGCGTCTAAAATATCTTTACCTAAAGCTACACCACATGGATTAGCGTGTTTAACGATCACGCAAGCCGGCTCATCAAATTCTTTCACGCATTCAAGTGCGGCATCAGTGTCAGCAATATTATTGTAAGACAAGGCTTTACCTTGTAGTTGGTTGGCTGTAGCTACACTTGCTTCTTTCACATTTAAATCAACATAGAAAGCCGCATTTTGATGAGAGTTTTCGCCGTAACGCATGGTTTGTTTACGCACGAAGTTAAGGTTTAAAGTACGTGGGAATTGACCGCACTTCGCATTCGCGTCTTCTTCCTCTGCCACATGATACGGTTTCACCATTTGTCCAAAATAGTTGGCAATCATAGAATCATATTGAGCGGTATGTTCAAATGCTTTAATCGCAAGGTCAAAACGAGTTTCAAGTGTTAGGCTGTTGTGGTGTTTATCCATTTCAGCAAGAATGTTGTTAAAATCATGATTATTCACCACGATCGCCACATCTTTGTGGTTTTTCGCTGCAGAACGCACCATGGTTGGTCCGCCGATATCGATATTTTCTACCGCGTCTTCTAACGTACAATTTGGCTTCGCTACTGTTGCGGCAAATGGATATAAATTCACAACGACCATATCAATGCCTTCAATGCCATGTTGCTGCATAATAGCGTCATCTGTACCACGACGACCAAGAATACCGCCATGTACTTTTGGATGTAAGGTTTTCACTCGACCGTCCATCATTTCAGGGAATCCCGTATAATCAGACACTTCTGTCACCGGTAAACCATGTTGCTCCAATAATTTTGCGGTACCGCCAGTGGAAAGTAGTTTTACACCACGCTGTACTAAGCCTTGAGCAAATTCTACGATACCGGTTTTATCAGAAACACTCAGTAAAGCCTGACGAATTGGACGATCTGTCATTACATTTTCCTTTCATTAAATGGTTAAAAATAAGCGGGGGGAATTATAGCGCAAACGTTTGCGTTTATATAGAAAAAATTTTCCTGGTAAGCGCACTTAAAGTGCGGTGATTTATTTAAGCGATTTTAAAAACAAAACAGCCCGCAAAATGCGGGCAACAAAGTAATGAGATGATTGATTAACGTTTGCGGTTATCTAGAGCAAATGCGCCAGCACCCGCAAACACAAAATAGAAGAACACTAAAGAATAAAGTAAAGCGAGTTCACCACCGTTCGCGATTGGGAAGAATAAATTCCCTTTACCTGCAGCGTGCATAAAGAAATACGCATAAGCCATTTGACCAGAAAGGATAAATGCCGCAGGGCGAACAAATAAACCTAAAATTAATAGGATTGAACCGACAATCTCAATTACCCCACCGACGATCATCAGTGGATCGCCCACTGCGCCATTACCGCCCGTCATCGAAATTGGGAATTCCCAGAATTTCGCTGTGCCGTGTAAGATAAACATATACGCGGCGACGATACGTAATAAAGCTAAAACATACGGAGAGTATTTTTCTAAGTTTTTCATAAAGTTTTCCTAATAAAAATAAAAAGTGATTTGAGAACGGGGTGTATATTAATGATTAACTCAAAGCCAAACAATACCTCAAATCGAAAAGGACTTTTTACTATTAGGAAATAATTTTATGCTTTACTGATTTTCTCAATCCATTGTAAAAACTCAACTGGTGGCATGAATCCGTTCACACGACTCCCCTCAATTTCTTTTCCATCTCGGTTAAAGAACAAAATAGTCGGTAAACCTAACACTTTATATTTTGCCATTAAAGCGCGGTTTTCTTCGGAGTTTTTTGTCATATCAACCTGAAGGAGCAGCATGTCACCAAAGGCTTTTTGTACACTTTGATCACTGAATGTTTCTTTTTCAAACTCTTTACAAGCGACACACCAATCCGCATAAAGATCGAGCATCACAAGCGGTTTGTTATTTTCCACCAGAACTTGTTGCAATTCAGCTTCGCTTTTCACTTTCTTAAATTCAACATGAGAAACCGCTTTATTTTCGACCGCACTTGGTGCTTGGCTTTCGCCCCACACCCAAGTTTGAAGCGGTTTAACACTAATCATGGCTGCCACTAAAAAGAGAATTCGGAATACCCAACCGGTACCATTTTTTGGCATTTGGAAAGCAAACCAAATAAAGAATGCGGTACCAAGCATCGCCCATAATCTTGGCGTCCATTCATCCGGCAAAATACGAGAAATTAAGAATACTGGTAACGCAAGCATCACAAAGCCAAAGAGCTTTTTAACGGTTTCCATCCACATGCCTGATTTAGGCAGGATTTTATTCCCAAATAAAGTGATTAAAATCAGAGGGACGCCCATACCCAACGCGAGCAAATAAAGCGTGATCGCACCAGTAAATAAATCTCCACTCTGCGCCACGTAAAGCAAGGCGCCAGAAAGCGGTGCAGATGTGCAAGGCGAAGCCACAAGCCCAGCAATCATCCCCATTAAGAACACTCCACCAAAGGCACCGGCTTTTTGCTGTTGGCTAAGTAAAGACAGTTTTGTTTGTAAGGAGCTTGGAAGCTGTAAAGTGAATACACCGAACATCGATAACGCTAACAAGACAAAGATGATTGATAAGCCAATCATCACATAAGGATGTTGCAACGCCACTTGGAATGGCAAACCAATTGCAGCCACAATCAAGCCTAGCAAGGTATAAGTCAGCGCCATCCCCTGCACATATACAAAACTTAATGCGAAAGCGCGCCACATATTAGGGCGTTGATTTTGACCAATCACTATCGCTGAAAGCAACGGCAGCATTGGCAACACACAAGGGGTAAAAGCCAAACCTAAGCCCAATAAGAAAAAGCCAAATACGGCATATTTGCTATTAAATAAGCTTTCCGCTAAACGATCTTGCTCTGCTTTAGGTTGTGCGGAAAGTGCGGTCGATTTTTCCGATGTTTTTTCAGTATTGGTGATCTGTGCAATCGGCAAATCCGCCACTTTGATTTCTTTCACTTCAGGCGGATAACAAAAGCCCGATGTACAACCTTGGTAAGCAATTTCAACCACATCTTCGGCTTTTAATGGCGGGTGGCTTGCTTTAAAAATAGCTTGCACGGGCTTTTTGAAAATCTTCATTAAGCCAAAATAAGGATCGTTATAATCTTCAGGTGAAATAGAAAATGTCGGCATATCAAATGATGAAGTTTCCTCATGGTTGAGCTTCACGGAAATTTTCTCTTGATAGAGATAATACCCTTCTGCTATCGACCAATTGACGATCACATTTTCTTGATTCTCGCTTTTCGCAGCTGAAAATTGAAAAGCGTCATCCACAGGTAAGAAAGCCGGTTTCTTATCAAAAAGACCGGCTTGAGTGGAAAGAGCGGTAAAAATAAAAAATAAAAAAAGAAGAATTCGCTTCATCATAAAGTCCCAACTATTGTTCCTACTAAAATTCTAGCATAGATCAAAAGAATGTTAATAATTTATGACTTAGATCATAAAATTAAATGTAATTTAAACAATGACCGCACTTTTCTGTTGTTACAGCAATGTTACAATTATAGAATATGCCCATAACAAAGAATAACAAGGAGCAACGAATGGCTACCCCAAAAATTCTCATCGTGGAAGATGAAGCGGTAACCCGTAATACGTTAAAAGGAATTTTTGAAGCTGAGGGCTATGAGGTATTACAAGCACAAGATGGTGCCGAAATGTATCGTCAGTTAAGCTCAGAAACGGTTAATCTCATCGTATTAGATATCAACTTACCCGGTAAAAATGGTTTATTACTGGGCCGTGAATTACGTGAAAAAACACCTATTCCTCTGATTTTCCTCACGGGGAGAGATAATGAAGTCGATAAAATTTTAGGTTTAGAAATTGGGGCCGATGATTATCTCACTAAGCCATTTAACCCAAGAGAACTCACTATTCGTGCAAGAAATTTATTACATCGCACCATGACATTAAATGGCAAAGAGGCCCATTTACAACGTGAGAACTATCGTTTTAATGGGTGGACACTGGATTTAAATAGCCATAATTTAATCACACCTGAAGGCGTTGAATTTAAACTGCCTCGTAGTGAATTCCGTGCCATGTTGCATTTCTGCGAAAACCCTGGCAAATTGCAAACTCGTGAAGAATTATTGCTAAAAATGACAGGACGTGAATTAAAACCACAAGATCGTACTGTGGATGTAACAATTCGTCGTATTCGCAAACATTTTGAAGATCATCCTAATACACCAGAAATCATTGCTACCGTGCATGGTGAAGGTTATCGTTTCTGTGGTGAATTAGAAGAATAATCTCTCATTAAGTAACAAAAGGCTGAGTCAAATCAGCCTTTTGTTTTTTGCTATCCACGGCGAGATTCGGTAAAATCAACGCCAATTTACGATTAATAAAAAACGGATAACAATGACCAAGAAGAAAGTCAAAGTCGGCTCCAATACCATTGCGTTAAATAAACGAGCTCGACACGAATATTTTATTGAAGATGAAATTGAAGCCGGCCTTGAATTACAAGGTTGGGAAGTGAAATCAATGCGCGCAGGTAAAGCCAATATCAGCGATAGCTATATCATTTTTAAAAACGGTGAAGCCTATTTATTTGGTGCGACCATTCAACCATTAAGCTTGGCCTCTACTCACGTAGTTTGCGATCCGACGCGTACACGTAAGCTTTTATTGAATAAACGTGAACTGGATAATCTTTTCGGTAAATCAAGCCGTGATGGTTTTACCATTGTTGCCCTTTCTCTTTATTGGAAAGGCCCTTGGGCAAAGATCAAAATCGGTCTTGCGAAAGGTAAAAAACAACATGATAAACGTGATGATATTAAAGAGCGTGAATGGAAAGTGGCGAAAGAGCGTATTATGAAAAACGCGCATCGTGGATAACCTCCCCCCCCTCCAAACAGACAAAATGCCTTCCAACCGAAAGGCATTTTTCTTTTTCCCAATATGAAAAAAATTCTCATGGTTATGAATAAAAATACATTGATAATCATTCTCTTTTAAATTAGTATCTTCGCCCAATTATTTCCGTCATATAAGGAGTTCTAATGAAAAAAGGCATTCATCCTGAAAATTATCGTACCGTTTTATTTTACGATTCCAATGCGAAACAAGGCTTTCTCATCCGTTCTTGCGCTAAAACTAACAACACCATGAAATGGGAAGATGGTAACGAATACCCTGTATTTATGTGTGATACCTCATCTGCATCTCACCCGTTTTATACCGGTAAAACCCGTCAAATTGGGAATGAAGGTCGTGCAAGTGAATTTGCAAACCGCTATGGTAAATTTGGTGCATTTAAATCAAAATAGGAACATTTAATGAAAGTATTATCTTCACTAAAAAGTGCAAAAAATCGTCCTGGCTGCAAAATTGTTCGTCGCCACGGTGTCGTTTATGTCATTTCGAAAACCAACCCTCGCTTTAAAGCGCGTCAAGGTGGGAAAAAGAAAGGTTAACCCCAATAAAAAAAGAGCGGTCAAATTTCCGCTCTTTTTTCATTTAGGCATTAAGGTTTGTAAATAAATTCAACGCCTTCTTCATCTTCTTCATCCCAATCATCCCAGTCGTCATCTTCATCATCAAATTGATGTTCAGCGAGTTGTTCTTGATGGTAATCTTCCCATTTGAATTTCACTTCTTCCGGTTTATTTTCTTCTACTTCAACGTCACGCGGATTCGCTTCAATGAAATCCATAATATCACGACAAAGTGGTGGCACATTTTTACCGGTTGCGGCGGAAATAAGGTGATAGCCTTCTTCCCAACCAAGACGTTCGGTAATCTCTTGAGCACGTTCATGCGCCTCTTCTTCTGTCATCGTATCAATTTTATTGAAGACTAACCAACGCGGTTTATCTGCCAATTTTTCACTATATTGGAATAATTCTGACTCGATGATCGCAATATTATCAGCAGGATCGGATTCATCAATTGGGTTAATATCCACTAAATGAATTAACACACGACAACGTTCCAAGTGTTTTAAGAAACGAATTCCTAAACCTGCACCATCTGATGCACCTTCAATCAATCCAGGAATATCTGCCACTACAAAGCTATGGCTCTCATCCACTTTCACGACACCTAAACTTGGCACTAAAGTGGTAAACGGATAATCAGCAACTTTTGGTTTTGCAGCTGAAACGGCACGAATAAAGGTGGATTTACCCGCATTCGGTAAACCTAACATCCCGACGTCCGCAAGAAGCATTAATTCTAATAATAAATCTCGTTTTTCACCTGGTGTCCCCATGGTTTTTTGGCGAGGCGCACGGTTCACTGAAGATTTGAAACGTGTGTTCCCTAAACCATGATAACCACCTTTCGCCACTAACATTCTCGCACCATGCTTTGTTAAATCGCCAAGCACTTCTTTAGTATCATTATCAATTGCACGCGTTCCCACCGGCACACGTAACGTAATATCTTTACCGCGGCGACCGGTACAATCTGAACTATGGCCGTTCTCACCGCGTTCTGCGGCAAAACGTTTCGTAAAGCGATAATCGATCAAGGTATTTAAGTTTTCGTCTGCAACCAAATAGACATCACCGCCATCACCGCCATCGCCGCCATCTGGGCCGCCTTTGGGGATAAATTTTTCACGGCGGAAACTTACACAACCGTTTCCACCATCCCCTGCTTCCACACGAATCAGGGCTTCATCAATAAATTTCATAAAAACTCTCCAATATTTAACCGCACTTTACTTTGATTGCGGTAATAACTTATGTCCGATTGCCGACAAAATTGCTCCGCATACTACAACAAACGCCCCAATATAGCTAATCATATTTAATTCTGGCGAGGCAAAATTATCAGGACTCGCATAATGCGCAAGATGAGCAAAGAAAATGGTAAATAATGGTACTAAGGTTATTACAACGCTTACTTTAGAAACTTCCCAACGATTAAGCGCCTCAGCATAAGCCCCATAACCAAATAACGTATTCAAACAACAATAAACAAAACAACCGAATGCAAACGGGGTGAGGTTACTCACTTGTGAAAATTCAGCAACAGGTGTAAAGACTAAAAGACAGCCGAAATACATCATTAATAAAATTTGTTGCGAACTAAAACGACGAAGCATGAGCTTTTGTGCCATACCATAAGCAACCCAAACTAATGAAGCAGTCAGGCTGAGTAAGACGCCCGTTAAATAACCACTCTCTCCTTTAAACACCTCAAGCTTGTCATTAAAGAAAAGCACCAACCCAGCCAATAACAAACCTAAACCAATCTTTTGATGTAATCCGAGCTTTTCTTTAAAGACAAAAATACCGCAAATTAACATACCAAAAGAAGAAAAATGAATAAAAATTTGAGCTGAAGAAGGATCGATAAAATTAAGTGAGCTATTGAATAAAAAGAAATTACCCGCTAATCCTGCTACACCGATGAGTACAAGCCAAATAAAACGACCACCTTTCGAAAATTGTGGCAGTTTTTTCTTGTAACCTAACAGAATCAATAGTGCAAGAGAAGCTACCGCAAATCGATACCAAACGATCGTTTGTGGTGTCATCACTGATAGAACCTGTTTTAACGCAATAGGTAAAGATCCCCACGCCATCGCCGTAATTAAAGCGAAGAGAAAACCTAAAAGCGGTTGTTGTTTCATGATATCTTCCTTTATTTTACTAAAGTGCGGTTAGGAATTAAGATAAATTTCAACTAAGAAATATCAAGATAAGCAATAGTGCCAGAATAACAAATGTGATTGATGATTGTAAATTACTGATAAAAAAGAAAACGCCCCACAGATAATGCGGGGCGTTTAAAAATCAGATGTAAAATTATTCAGTTACAATACTTACGTATTTACGGCTTTTCTCGCCTTTAACTTCAAATTTTACTTTACCGTCAGCGGTAGCAAATAAGGTGTGGTCACGACCCATACCTACGTTGTTACCTGCGTGGAATTTAGTACCACGTTGACGTACAATGATGCTACCTGCTAATACAGATTCACCACCGAAACGTTTAACACCAAGGCGTTTAGCTTCAGAATCACGACCGTTACGAGTTGAACCACCAGCTTTTTTAGTTGCCATCTACTTGATCTCCTCTGAAATTATGCTTGAATCCCAGTGATTTTCACTTCTGTGAACCACTGACGATGACCTTGTTGTTTACGGCTGTGTTTACGACGACGGAACTTAACGATTTTAACTTTATCGCCACGACCTTGTGCCACAACTTCAGCCACTACTTTTGCGCCAGCTACTACTGGTGCACCAATTTTAACATCTTCACCATTAACGACCATCAACACTGAGTCGAACTCAACTGTTGCGCCAGTTGCAAGTTCAAGTTTTTCTAAACGAACTACTTGACCTTCGCTCACACGGTGTTGTTTACCGCCACTTTGGAAAACTGCGTACATAAATACTCCGCTATAATTGTGCTTCTCCGTTACTATTTTCGGTCCGCACTTCAAAATTCATATAAATAGGTCGCAAATTCTACGGAAAAAACAACTCGATCGCAAGCACTTATTTGCAATAAAATAAAAAAAAGCGCTTTTCCTCGAGTTTAATTTCAGAAACCCTGAAAAATCGGGTAAAATTCACCGCACTTTCTTTTATATACACAACCATCGAACCAAATGAAGATGAACAAACAAGATTTAATGGATATGCATGCAATCCAAGCATTAACCGATGCGGATATGCAGAAAGTCAACCAAGCTATTTTAGCACAAATTAACTCAGACGTGCCGATGGTTAATCAGCTTGGTTTTTATATTGTACAAGGTGGCGGAAAACGTATTCGACCACTTATTGCGGTCTTAGCGGCGCGTGCATTAGGCTACGAAAGCGATAAAGTAGCAACTTGTGCGACCTTTGTAGAATTTATTCACACTGCTTCTTTATTACACGATGATGTGGTCGATGAATCTGATATGCGTCGAGGCCGCGCAACGGCAAACTCTGCCTTTGGTAATGCGGCTAGCGTATTAGTGGGCGACTTCATTTATACCCGTGCATTCCAATTAGTGGCGCAGTTACAATCGCTAGATATTCTTCGCATTATGGCTGACGCCACCAACGTGTTGGCGGAAGGTGAAGTTCAACAATTAATGAACGTGAATGATCCGGATACCACCGAAGAAAGCTATATGCGTGTGATTTATAGTAAAACAGCACGCTTATTTGAAGTGGCGGCACAATCTGTTGCGATTGTTGCGGGTGCAGAAAAATCAATTGAAACCGCATTTCAAGAATATGGTCGCTATCTCGGTACCGCATTCCAATTAGTAGATGACGTGCTAGATTACAGCGCAAACGCTACAGCATTAGGTAAAAATGTGGGTGACGACCTCGCTGAAGGTAAACCGACTCTTCCTTTATTACACGCAATGCGTCACGGTAATCCACAACAAGCTGCGCTTATTCGTGAAGCCATTGAACAAGGCGGAAAACGTGATGCGATCGATGACGTGCTTGTGATTATGGCTGAACATAAATCCCTTGATTACGCGATGGATCGTGCGAAACAAGAAGCAAAAAAAGCGGTTGATGCCATTGCCTTATTACCTGAAAGCGAATACAAAAAAGCCTTAATTTCACTGGCTTATTTATCGGTAGACCGAACTTATTAATATGACTGAAGAACAAATTCAACCGCAAAGTGCGGTCGATTCTCAAGCTAAATTTCAAAAAACACGTAAACAAAAAGTGCGCAAGGATCCCAATGCGCCTTTTATTCGTGAAAAACTCGAATTACCCGAAGGACATAATAAGTTACTTCTCCACTCCTGCTGTGCGCCTTGCTCAGGTGAAGTGATGGAAGCCATTTTGGCCTCTGGGATTGAGTTTACGATTTATTTTTACAACCCAAATATTCATCCATTAAAAGAATATTTAATTCGTAAAGAAGAAAATATCCGCTTTGCCCAAAAATTTGGGATTCCGTTTATTGATGCTGATTACGATCGCCAACAATGGTTTGATCGCGCAAAAGGCATGGAATGGGAACCTGAGCGTGGCATCCGTTGCACCATGTGTTTTGATATGCGTTTTGAAAAAGCGGCCGAATATGCTCATGAACATGGTTTCCCTGTATTTACCAGCTGCCTTGGTATTTCTCGTTGGAAAGATATGGATCAAATTAATGGTTGTGGTCACCGTGCTGCTGAAAAATATAATGATGTGATTTATTGGGATTACAACTGGCGTAAAGCAGGTGGATCGCAACGCATGATCGAAATCAGTAAGCGTGAACGTTTTTATCAACAGGAATATTGTGGCTGTGTTTATTCTTTACGAGACAGCAATAAATGGCGTGAAGAAACAGGGCGACAAAAAATTGAAATTGGTAAACTCTATTACACGCCAGATTAAAAAACACATAAAAAAGAACCGCACTTTCAACATGCGGTTCTTTTTTATTTAATCGACGATGGTACGCCCACCTAATGCATTCTCTAAAGAATGATCTAACTGCTGAATTCGCGTACATAACACATTTTCAATCTGGGCATTTTTATTTTTTTCTTGGGTTAATTCAAAACTTAAATTCAAGGCAACAATAGAAAGCACACGGTCTAATTGTAATAAACCTGTACGCTCTTTCATTTCAGACACTTGAAGATCTAAATTACGCGCCGCTTGACGCAAAATCTCTTCTTGTTCGGCAGGGACATTCAAGCGCAGCACTTGCCCTAATACAACAACTTCAACCAGTTTTAATGACATGTTATTCCCTTATGTTGAATGCTCAAGTGTTCCTATTATGCCACAGCCAAATGCCTTCGTCATAATTTTTACGTTTAATTGACCGCACTTTATCCGTTCGCTCCATTTCTCAATTTACGCTATAATGCGGCACTTTTCATTATTTTTGAACGGAATATTTATGCCAACTATCGCTCCTAATCCATTAGTCCTAGTGGACGGTTCATCTTATTTATATCGTGCTTTTCATGCTTTTCCGCCACTCACCAATTCAGCCGGCGAGCCGACTGGTGCCATGTACGGTGTGCTAAACATGCTCAAAAGCCTGATTTCGCAAGTGCAACCGAGCCATATTGCGGTAGTCTTTGATGCAAAAGGCAAAACTTTCCGTGATGAAATGTTTGAACAATATAAATCCCATCGTCCACCGATGCCGGACGATCTACGCAAACAAATTCAGCCACTACACGATATTATCCGGGCCCTTGGCATTCCTCTTTTAGTTATTGAAGGTGTAGAAGCTGATGATGTCATTGGTACTCTAGCGGTAGCTGCTTCTAAAGCTAATCAAAAAGTTTTGATCAGTACCGGCGATAAGGATATGGCGCAGCTAGTGGATGACAACATTATGTTGATCAATACCATGAATAACACCTTATTAGATTGCGAGGCCGTGATTGAAAAATACGGTATTCCGCCAGAACTCATTATTGATTACTTAGCGCTCATGGGTGATAGTGCCGATAATATTCCAGGCGTAGCGGGTGTCGGTGAAAAAACCGCACTTGGCCTCTTGCAGGGTATCGGCAGTATGGCAGAAATTTATGCCAACTTAGACAAAGTGGCCGAATTGCCAATTCGTGGAGCAAAAAAATTAGGGGATAAATTATTGGCTGAAAAAGAAATGGCCGATTTATCCTATCGCCTTGCCACAATCAAAACCGATGTCGCTCTCGATATCACTCCGGAGCAACTTACCCTTGGTGCAAGCAATAACGATCAACTTACCGAATATTTCGGCCGTTATGAATTTAAACGTTGGCTCAATGAAGTGATGCATGGCGCTGATTCCATCACTAATAATAACGAACAACCGACCAAGATTAATCACTATCAAGCTACGCCTGCCCTCGCTCAAGACAATAGCGATGAAGCATTGCCGGCAATTCAAATTGATTGCAGCCGTTATGAAACCTTGCTCACTGAAGCAGATTTAAATCGTTGGGTGGAAAAACTCAAGCAAGCTAAACTTTTTGCGTTGGATACAGAAACCGATAATTTAGATTATATGGCTGCCAACTTAGTGGGGATTTCCTTTGCGTTAGAAAACGGCGAGGCGGCTTATTTACCGCTACAATTAGATTATTTAGGCGCACCAAAAACTCTCGAAAAAACAACCGCACTTACGTTGTTAAAACCGGTTTTAGAAAATTCTGCTATTCAAAAAGTCGGGCAAAACTTCAAATACGATCTCACCATCTTTGCCCGTAATGACATTGATGTGCAAGGTGTGGCTTTCGACACTATGCTTGAATCCTATGTACTCAACAGCACAGGCCGTCATAATATGGACGACCTGGCGAAACGTTATTTAGGGCATCAAACCATTAGCTTTGAAGAGATTGCAGGCAAAGGTAAAAATCAGCTGACCTTTAACCAAATTCCGTTGGAAAAAGCCGCCGAGTACGCATCGGAAGATGCTGATGTAACAATGAAGCTGCAACAAGTGCTATGGGAAAAACTCTCGAAAGAACCCACTCTTGAAAAACTCTTTAAAGAAATGGAATTACCGTTATTAGGCGTACTTTCCCGTATGGAACGTCGTGGTGTTTTAATTGATAGCGATGCGCTATTCCTGCAATCCAACGAAATCGCTAACCGTTTAAGTGAATTAGAAAAACAAGCCTATGTCTTGGCAGGACAGCCATTTAATTTGGCCTCAACCAAACAATTACAGGAAATTTTGTTTGATAAATTAGGTTTGCCGGTTATTCAAAAAACACCAAAAGGCGCGCCATCCACCAACGAGGAAGTATTGGAAGAACTGGCATTTAGCCATGAATTGCCGAAAGTGTTGGTAGAACATCGTGGTCTCAGCAAACTAAAATCCACCTACACCGACAAATTGCCACAAATGGTGAATCCGCAAACGGGTCGAGTGCATACTTCCTATCATCAAGCGGTGACCGCCACCGGTCGTCTTTCATCAAGCGATCCGAATCTGCAAAACATTCCGATTCGTAATGAAGAAGGCCGCCGTATTCGTCAGGCATTTATTGCGCGCGAAGGCTTTACTGTTGTTGCAGCCGATTATTCACAAATCGAACTACGCATTATGGCACACCTATCACAGGATCAAGGCTTAATTAACGCCTTTACTCAAGGCAAAGATATTCACCGCTCTACTGGGGCAGAAATCTTTGGTGTCTCACTAGATGAAGTGACTTCCGAACAACGTCGTAATGCTAAAGCGATTAACTTCGGATTAATTTACGGTATGTCAGCCTTTGGCTTATCGCGTCAACTCGGTATTGGCCGTGCAAATGCCCAGAGCTATATGGATTTGTATTTCAAACGCTATCCAGGCGTACAAACCTTTATGCACGATATTCGTGAAAAAGCTAAAGCCCAAGGCTATGTGGAAACCCTATTCGGCCGTCGTTTATATCTGCCAGATATTAACTCTTCTAATGGTATGCGCCGTAAAGCAGCCGAACGTGTCGCGATCAATGCACCAATGCAAGGCACAGCCGCAGACATTATCAAACGTGCCATGATTCAATTGGATCAAAAACTACAAAACGATCCCGATATTGCGATGATTATGCAGGTGCATGATGAATTGGTGTTTGAAGTGCGGTCAGAAAAAGTCGCGTTTTATAGCGACCTCATCAAAACACAAATGGAAAGTGCCGCTGATTTAGTGGTGCCATTGATTGTAGATGTGGGCCAAGGTACTAACTGGGATGAGGCTCACTAACAAATTTAGTCATGAATAAAGTTATTAGAAGTCACCTCTTTACGGCTGAACGCGCTTGGGGAGCCCTTGATATTACCAATATGAATGGTATTTCCGTGCGCCTGCACTGGACAGATAAACCTTACAAATGGCATATCAATGACGGTGAAGAAGTCTTTGCTGTCATGGATGGTACAGTGGAAATGCGCTACAAAGAAGATGGCAAAGAGAAAGCCGTATTGCTCCATACGGGTGATATTTTTTATGCGGATATCGGTACCGAACATGTAGCTCATCCACAAGGCGAAGCGCGCATATTAGTCATAGAGAAAGAAGACAGTATTTAATAAATTAAAAGAATTTTATGAATCAAGAAAGACTCAACGAAATCGAAAAACCATTACTTCATCTTGTGGAACGCGATGTGGTTCCCGCACTTGGCTGTACTGAACCTATCTCGTTGGCGCTTGCCGCAGCAACAGCAGCTAAATATTTAGGCAAAACGCCGGAACGTATTGAAGCCAAGGTGTCGCCAAACTTAATGAAAAATGGTTTAGGCGTTGCAGTACCAGGAACGGGCATGGTGGGCTTACCGATTGCCGCGGCGATTGGTGCTTTAGGCGGTGATCCTGAGGGTGAGTTGGAAGTGTTAAAACACATCACTCCAGAACAAGTTTCCCAAGCCAAGGCGATGCTTGATAAAAAACTCGTTAATGTGGATATTCATCAAACCGAGCATATTTTATATTCTGAAGCTGTGTTGTTTGCCGATAATGACCGAGTGAAAGTAGCCATTCAAGATCAACACACAAACATCATTTTAATTGAAAAAAATGGCGAGGTCATTTTTAAGAAAGAACAGGATGAATGTGCTGATTGCGATTCCTATGATATTTTCAAACAGGTGAGCGCACGTGAAATTTTTGAATTTTCTTGTGAAGTTGAGCTCGATAAAATTCGTTTTATCGGACAAGCTGCGGCGCTCAACCGTGCGCTGTCTAACGAAGGATTACGTGAAAATTACGGCCTACATATTGGCAGAACGTTACGCAAACAAGTTGGTAGTGGCTTAATGTCAGACGATTTGCTCAGTAAAATTATGATTGAAACCACCGCAGCCTCCGATGCTCGCATGGGTGGGGCTACATTGCCAGCGATGAGTAATTCAGGTTCAGGTAACCAAGGGATTGCCGCGACTATGCCCGTGGTTGTGGTCGCCGATTATTTAAACGTGAGTGAAGAAAAACGTCTCCGCGCCCTCTTCTTATCACACTTAATGGCCATTTATATCCACAGTAAATTACCCAAACTATCCGCCCTTTGCGCAGTAACAACCGCATCAATGGGAAGCTGTGCGGGTATCGCCTATTTGCTTACGGGTAAATTCGAAACAGTAAGCATGGGGATTTGCAGCATGATTGGTGACATCAGCGGAATTATCTGCGATGGCGCATCCAATAGCTGTGCAATGAAAGTCTCCACTAGCGTAGCTTCTGGCTATAAATCAGTACTCATGGCTATGGATGAAACCCATGTTACGGGTAATGAAGGTATCGTTGAACATGATCTCGATCGCACTATCGACAATCTATGCTCAATTGCCTCTAAGAGTATGCACCATATTGATCGCCAAGTGATTGAAATTATGGTGAGTAAACCCTGTCCTTAACATCAAGATAACTTACGATAAAGTGCGGTCAGAAAAATATATAAATTTCTGACCGCACTTTTTTATATCAAAAAAACATATTTTCTAGCTAAAAGTTATTGGCGTCACCTTCTTATTTTTTTAGAAAATACTGCCCTACTTAATTCTAAAAGAAAGGAATAGTTATGCTTTTAACCGGATTACTTTGCGGAATTTTACTCGGATTTGTCATGCAACGTGGGCGCTTTTGTATTACTGGCGCATTTCGCGATATGTATGTCACAAAAAATAACAAAATGTTTGTAGCCCTTCTATTGGCGATTACCGTTCAATCCATTGGTTTCTTCCTCTTAAAAGAAATCGGTATATTAAATGTTGATCCGGCTGAAAATTTTGCCTTTTTAGCGGTGATTATCGGTGCCTTTGTGTTTGGTATCGGCATTGTTCTTGCTGGCGGTTGTGCAACAGGAACTTGGTACCGCGCTGCAGAAGGCTTAGTTGGCAGTTGGGTTGCTTTATTCACTTATATGTTATTAAGTGCCATCATGCGTACTGGTCCATTAGGGGAATTCAATAAAACTTTGCGTAGCATCAATATCGAACAACGCAACATTTACGATACATTCGGCATTTCACCTTGGTGGTTAGTCGCATTATTAACTTTAGTGACGGCTTTCTATGTGTACAAACATCTCACCAAACCAAACGTAAAAGTCGCGGCATTAAAACCAAAGAAAACAGGGCTTACCCACTTATTATTTGAAAAACGCTGGCACCCATTTTTCTCTGCTGTATTAATCGGATTAATCGCGCTTGCCGCTTGGCCACTCAGTGTCGCTACGGGTCGTGAGTTTGGACTTGGGATCACTGGTCCATCCGCTAATATTATGCAATTCCTCGTTACTGGCGACGGTAAATTTATAAACTGGGGCGTATTCTTAGTTTTAGGAATTTTTATTGGTTCATTCATCGGCGCGAAAGCAAGCAATGAATTTCGTGTTCGCGTACCGGATGCCACCACGATTCTACGCAGCGGACTCGGCGGTATTCTCATGGGCATTGGCGCAACGCTTGCGGGTGGCTGTTCTATCGGTAATGGCTTAGTCGAAACTGCCTTTTTCTCTTGGCAAGGTTGGGTCTCATTGCCATTGATGATTCTCGGCACTTGGGTAGCCGCCTACTTCACCATTATTCGTCCACAACGTTTAAAATTATCAAAAGCATCATAAGGAGCTTATATGATCGTTAAATTACCTACACTTGGCCTTGTTTGCCCATTTCCTCTCGTTGAAGCTAAGGAAGCCATGGCTAAGTTAAATAAAGGCGATGGCCTAGAAATTGAATTCGACTGTACCCAAGCCACTGAAGCTATCCCCGCTTGGGCGGCTGAAGAAGGTTATGAAGTCACAAACTTCGAGCAAATTGATGATGCGAAATGGTCAATTACGGTGATTAAATAATAAAAAAGTGCGGTCAGAAAAATATATAAATTTCTGACCGCACTTTTGCTTTAATGAATCGAAATAATTAAATCAATTCTACTGGTACTTTCACCACCAGTTTTTTCACAAAACTTGATTTGCCGTTTACGGTACAACCTGGTTTATGTGGCTCATAAGGGAAAAAGACGGCGAACATTTTTGGTAAAAGTGTCACGGTGCTTTTATCTTCAATTTGCGGGGTAAGTTGGTAGTCATCGGCATCACGATATTCATCGTATAAGCTGAGGTTTGGATAGCTAGCACTTACTTCAACATTCTCTTCACCACGAATAAGTAATTGAATATCCAAATATTTATGGTGAAGTTCAGCCTGTTTGCTATCCGCTTCAACCGTATCAAATTCCATGACATTCATATAAACTTGCTCGCTTAAATCATGACGGCCATTTTCTAATGCTTCAAGATCTAAGGTATTGAGATGATCGCAAATGTCCGCGATAACTTTTGGTAAACCCACTTTGAAATTTGGGTTATTTAATGCACTGATAATCATAGTGTCTCCTTACGTATGTATTTGTATGACAATATGATAACAAGTTGCTTATATTAAATAAAGTTACCAATAAATTTAAAACTCTGTATAATAAGCGAGCTTTATTTTCTGCATTAGCGTGCGGCTATCAAAAGAGATTTTTAAACGCTCAAAGTGCGGTCATTTTTTCGAAAGATTTCTTTTGCTAGTCGCAATCTGGAAAATAAAGCTTTGTTTTAAATATTATTTTGAAGGAAAACATTGTGAATCCAATTGTTAAACAATTTAAATACGGTCAACATACCGTTACTCTAGAAACCGGCGCAATTGCACGTCAAGCAACTGCTGCAGTTATGGCAAGCATGGACGATACCACGGTATTCGTGACTGTTGTGGCTAAAAAAGATGTGAAAGAAGGTCAAGACTTCTTCCCATTAACCGTGAACTACCAAGAGCGTACTTATGCGGCGGGTAAAATCCCTGGTGGTTTCTTCAAACGTGAAGGCCGTCCATCTGAAGGCGAAACTTTAATTGCACGTTTAATTGACCGTCCAATTCGTCCATTATTCCCAGAAGGTTTCTTCAACGAAATCCAAGTTGTGGCAACTGTGGTTTCTGTAAATCCACAAATCAGCCCTGACTTAGTGGCAATGATCGGTGCTTCTGCAGCATTAACCTTATCAGGTGTTCCTTTCAACGGTCCTATCGGTGCAGCGCGTGTTGGTTTTATCGACAACCAATTCGTATTAAACCCAACTATGGCTGAACAAAAACAAAGCCGTTTGGACTTAGTGGTTGCAGGTACTGACAAAGCCGTATTAATGGTTGAATCAGAAGCAGACATTTTAACTGAAGAACAAATGTTAGCGGCAGTCGTATTCGGTCATCAACAACAACAAGTTGTGATTGAAGCAATCAAAGAATTTGCGAAAGAAGCAGGCAAACCACGTTGGGATTGGGTTGCACCACAACCAAACACAGATTTAATCAACAAAGTAAAAGCGATTGCTGAAGCACGTTTAGGCGATGCATACCGCATTACTGAAAAACAAGCACGTTACGAACAAATCGATGCGATTAAAGCGGATGTGATTGCACAAATCACAGCTGAAGATGAAGAAATCAGCGAAGGTAAAATCGTGGATATTTTCACCGCACTTGAAAGCCAAATCGTTCGTGGCCGTATCATTGCTGGTGAACCACGTATTGATGGTCGTACCGTTGATACCGTTCGTGCATTAGATATCTGTACTGGTGTATTACCACGTACTCACGGTTCTGCAATTTTCACCCGTGGTGAAACGCAAGCATTAGCCGTTGCGACTTTAGGTACTGAACGTGATGCACAAATCATTGATGAATTAACGGGTGAACGTCAAGATCACTTCTTATTCCACTACAACTTCCCTCCATACTCTGTAGGTGAAACCGGTATGATTGGCTCACCAAAACGTCGTGAAATCGGTCACGGTCGTTTAGCAAAACGCGGTGTCGCTGCGGTTATGCCAAGCCTAGCAGAATTCCCGTATGTAGTGCGTGTTGTATCTGAGATTACTGAATCTAACGGTTCTTCTTCTATGGCGTCTGTATGTGGTGCGTCTTTAGCATTAATGGATGCGGGTGTTCCAATCAAAGCCGCTGTTGCAGGTATCGCAATGGGCTTAGTGAAAGAAGAAGAGAAATTTGTGGTTCTTTCAGATATCTTAGGTGATGAAGACCACTTAGGTGATATGGACTTTAAAGTGGCTGGTACACGTGAAGGTGTCACCGCACTTCAAATGGACATCAAAATTGAAGGTATCACCCCTGAAATTATGCAAATTGCATTAAACCAAGCAAAAGGTGCACGTATGCACATTCTTGGCGTAATGGAACAAGCAATCCCTGCACCACGTGCAGATATTTCTGACTACGCACCGCGTATTCACACCATGAAAATTGATCCGAAGAAAATCAAAGATGTTATCGGTAAAGGTGGTGCAACTATCCGTGCATTAACTGAAGAAACTGGTACTTCTATCGATATCGATGATGATGGTACAGTGAAAATTGCTGCAGTAGATAGTAGTGCAGCGAAAAATGTGATGGCACGTATTGAAGAAATCGTTGCTGAAGTTGAAGCGGGCGCAATTTATAAAGGTAAAGTGACTCGTCTTGCTGACTTCGGTGCATTCGTCGCTATCGTAGGAAATAAAGAAGGTTTAGTTCATATTTCTCAAATCGCTGAAGAGCGTGTAGAAAAAGTGAGTGATTATCTTCAAGTGGGTCAAGAAGTGACTGTTAAAGTAGTTGAAATCGATCGCCAAGGTCGTATCCGCTTAACCATGAAAGATCTTGCACCAAAACAAGAAACTGAAGCAGAATCTGCACCCGCAGAAGAGACTTCTGTAGAACAAGAATAATCTCACAGGGTGTGTAAAAAACCTTGCACACCCGTTTGGATTATCAAACTAACTTATAAAACAATGCAATATTTTCGGTTATTCCGTTTTCTAGTTTCATTATCTAGCCTAAGTCTGACTTTATTTATTTCCGGTTGTGTGCAATCGGGAAACGTGTTTGTCGCACCAAATAAAGTCGTACTCGCAGATCAAACGCCGAATACGCACTTTGAGCAAGAAGTGATGATTACCCGAATCGGGCAAGTTTTATTAGTTGGTAAAATGAGTAATGAAGAACGGGCGACGCTTCACTTTGAACGTGGCGTTTTGTATGATTCCCTCGGTTTATGGGGCCTCGCACGTTATGACTTTACACAAGCCCTCGCGTTACAGCCAAAGATGGCTTCCGTTTACAATTATTTAGGGCTTTACTTACTGCTTGAAGAAGATTACGACAGTGCATTAGAAACCTTTAATGCGGTGTTTGAATTGGACCCAAGTTATGACTACACCCACCTTAATCGTGGTTTAAATTTTTATTACGTCGAACGCTATAATCTTGCTGAAGACGATTTGATGAAGTTTTACGAAGCCGATACCAAAGATCCTTATCGCGTACTCTGGCTCTATTTGAACGAACAAAAATTAAAACCACAAGAAGCCCATGCCAACCTTGTTGAACGAGCTAAAGGGCTATCTAAGGACTTCTGGGGAACAAATATCGTTCAATACTATTTAGGTAATATTTCCGTGAGTGACTTGCAAGAACGGGCAACCAAATTTGCAGAAAACTCACAACAATATGCAGAAATATTAACCGAAACCTACTTTTATCTAGCAAAACAAAAACTCAATTTGGGGCAAATTGATGAAGCTGCGGCTTTATTCAAACTCGCTATTGCGAATCAGGTATATAACTTTGTTGAGTATCGTTTTGCCGTGTTAGAGCTGATGAAATTGAAGCCGGCTCAAACAGAAGACGAAAAAGAAGAAAAAAGTGCGGTCACAAAAACAGCTGTTTTTTAGACTTGCCTCTTTCTTGTGTAACAAATAAACCTGAAAGCTAAATTGAGCTTTCCTTACTTATATTCGAGCATTTTAATGACAGACAAAATCACTTTTAATGATTTAGGCTTGCCTGAATTCATTCTAAAAGCCGTTTCTGACCTTGGTTTTGAAACACCTTCGCCAATCCAACAAGCTTGTATTCCTGCTCTTCTAGAAGGCAGAGATGTACTTGGCATGGCGCAAACTGGTAGTGGTAAAACTGCCGCATTTTCTTTACCTATTTTGGCAAAAATTGATCCTGCCGCAAAACATCCACAATTATTGGTAATGGCACCAACCCGTGAACTTGCCATTCAAGTTGCTGATGCTTGTGAACACTTCATGAAATATGCAAAAGGTATCAACATCGTGACCCTTTATGGTGGTCAACGCTATGACATTCAATTACGAGCATTAAAACAAGGTGCACAAGTTGTTGTAGGTACACCGGGTCGTATTTTGGATCACATCCGTCGTAACACATTAAATCTATCTGAATTAAAAGCGATCGTTCTTGATGAAGCAGATGAAATGCTTCGTATGGGCTTTATTGATGATGTAGAAACCGTTATGGCTGAATTACCGGAAGAGCACCAAACGGCCCTTTTCTCAGCCACCATGCCTGAGCCAATTCGTCGTATCACAAAACGCTTCATGAACAATCCACAAGAAGTGAAAATCAAAGTAAATAACGATAATGCGCCAGATATTGAGCAAAATTGTTGGTATGTTCAAGGTTTCCGTAAAAATGAGGCATTATTACGCTTCTTAGAAGTGGAAGATTTTGATGCGGCAATCATTTTTACCCGTACTAAAACAGGCACACTTGATGTGACTGAATTATTAGAAAAACACGGTTTCCGTGCTGCAGCCTTAAACGGTGATATGACCCAACAATTACGTGAGCAAACCTTAGATCGCTTACGTAATGGTAGTCTTGATATCGTCGTTGCAACCGATGTTGCTGCGCGCGGTATCGATATTGAACGAATCAGCCTTGTGGTGAACTATGACATTCCGCTTGATGCAGAGTCTTACGTTCACCGTATCGGCCGTACTGGTCGTGCTGGTCGTTCTGGTCGTGCATTATTATTCGTTGAACCACGTGAACGCCGTTTACTTCGCAATATCGAACACTTGATGAAAAAACCAATCAATGAAGTTGAATTGCCAAATCATGAAGTGTTACAAGCCTGTCGTCGTAAAAAATTCCAAGACAAGATTACCAAGCAATTGGAACATCACGATCTCGAAATATATCGTAGCTTGCTGGAAGATTTATTCACGGCAGATCAGGATCAAGAAGATATTGCTGCAGCGATGTTGATGTTGCTTCAAGGAAAACAAAAACTGATTCTTCCACCTGATCCACCAATGGATAAACGCCGTCGAGACCGTAATGATCGCGGTGATCGTCGCGAAAATCCACGTTCAGCTGAACGTCGTGGTGAACGTAAAGGCTACGGCACACCACAACCGATGGATTTATATCGTATCGAAGTAGGTCGTGCAGATGGCGTAGAAGTGCGTCATATCGTAGGTGCTATCGCCAATGAAGGTGATATTAACAGCCGTTATATTGGTCATATCAAACTTTACGATGACTACTCTACTGTTGAATTACCACAAGGTATGCCAAAAGAATTGCTCCAACAATTCGGAAAAACTCGCGTTTTAAATAAACAAATGCAAATGAGCTTTATGGGCGCGACACAATCAGACAGCGGACGTGGTGGCAATGACTTTGGTGGAAAAGGCCGTCGCGATGGTCGCCGTAATGAGCGTGGAGATCGTGGTCAAGATCGCTTCCGTGGTGAGCGTAATGGTGAACGTCGTCAGCGTAAATTTAACGATAAAAACGACCGCACTTTTAATGAACGTGGTCGACGAGATCGCCAACGTTAATCCTTATTTAACAGCCCCTTGAAGTAAAAGGGGCTTTTTTATTGTCTTAATTCTCGTTACAATCGTCTCTTATCTCAATTTATAAGGTTTATCTATTGAAAGGTCTATTTTTACGTATTATTGCTGCCTTTGCATTATTACTTTGGGCAGTGGATATGGTGTTCCCTTGGCAAAAAATTATGCAATCGGAGCAAAACCCTTACACTGCGATCAAAAATCGCGGTAGCCTTATTGTCGGCACCATTAACAATCCCATTTACTATTTTATTGGGAATGAGGGCGAATCTGGCTTGGAATACGAATTAGCAAAAAACTTTGCTGATTACTTAGGGGTTCGCTTACAAATTAAAACCTTAGAAAATAACGATCAACTTTTTAACGAATTAGAAAACAACAATATTGATATTGCAGCTGCGAATCTTTTATTCCAGCCTCAACGTGCAGAAAAATTTCAGTTAGGGCCCTCTTATACTTCTGCCTCTTGGCAGCTTGTGTATAAAAAAGGTGAAAATCGTCCGAAAGATTTAGCGCAAGTACAGCAAGAAATTATCATTTCTGCGGGGGAAGACTTAGAAAAATTATTATCCCTTGCACAGAAAAAACTTCCTGCACTTAAATGGCAGAATAACAAGCAATTAACCCAAGAAGAATTATTGATTCAAGTAGCTGAAGGGAAAATTCCTTACACCATTGCAAATAGTATTGATGTGGCTGCAGCACAACAAATTCGTCCTAACTTAGCGATTGCATTTGACTTAACGGATGAAATGACCGTGCATTGGTATCTCTCCAATAAATCCTATAATGAATTGCAAGCAGGTTTGTTGGATTTTATGAATAATGCCATTGAAACAGGATTAATTGATCGCATTGAGGAGAAATATTTCCGCCATATTACTGCCTTTGATTATGTGGACACTCAGGCTTATTTAGAGGCGGTTGAAAAAATTCTACCTCAATATCAACCGCTCTTTGAAAAATACAAAGGGAATTTAGACTGGCGATTATTAGCCGCTGTAGCCTATCAAGAATCGCATTGGGACCCTTATGCCACCTCTCCAACAGGTGTGCGCGGGATGATGATGCTTACCAAAGATACGGCTGTGCGGATGAATATTAATAATCGCACGGATGCCGAACAAAGTATAAAAGCGGGATCGGAGTATTTGCATTGGCTACTCGACCAAATGCCTGACAGTATTCCAGAAGAAGATCGAATTTGGTATTCTTTAGCGGCATATAATATGGGGTTAGGGCATATTTTAGATGCTCGTCGCCTAACTAAAAAATTAGGCGGCAATCCTGATAACTGGTTAGATGTAAAAAATAATCTTCAGCTATTATCGGAAAAGCGTCATTATTCAAACTTAAAATATGGCTACGCTCGCGGCTATGAAGCCTACCAATATGTCGAAAATATTCGACGTTACATGAACAGTATTGTGAATTATCATCGTGTTCAAGAAAACCAAGCGACAGCAACAGAATAAGTGCGGTCAGAAAAAATAGCGTTTTTATTGAATGGAAAGAAAACAAGGAGAAAAAGATGTTAAAAAGAAAAACCTTCTTAAAGAAAAAAGCATCAAGAGATATTTCAGCCTCACGTAACTTGCGTTTAAGACGCTTAAAACACCGTAAAGCAAAACAATTTCAACGCCATGCATTACAATTAGTGATTCAAGATATCTAAAAAAGGGCGAACATCATGTTCGCCCTTTTGCTATTTGTTAGTCGATATTATATTTTGTCAGTGTTATTGCTTAATACCACCAAATGCACCCCGAGACTGATCTGCTTCATTTGTAAATAATCCTGTCATTTCTTGTGCATTTTCACCAAAGAAACCACCTTGGGTCTTAATACCATTTACTTCACCAGCAAAGCTATTACCCGTAATTTTACCGCCAAAATTCATACCTGGTACGGCATTAGCTTTTTCCATAATATTAATATCAATGACTTTATTAGCAAAATCAGCTGTAGCTTTCATTTCACTTATCTCACTATAATTTTGGTTACCATCTTTTTTATAAACAGCTCCACCTTTATACTCTGCTAATCCTGTTGTAGGAATTTGTGTCACTGCTGTTGGTAAACCTTGCGCATAAAAATATTGATTACCTGTTAATTTATCAACATAGGTACCAAATGCACTTGATTGTAAATTACTATTACTTAAGATAGTTTGCCCTTCTTTTCGAAGATTATATAAATCGTCATATTCTTCATAAGTCCATGGGTCAATATCTCCAGCTCTTCTCAAGATATTAATATCAACTAATTTACCTGATTCATCAATTATCGTAAGATCTCGCACATCACGAGCTAATGGGCGGCTTGTCTCATTTTCTTCTCCAGTTAAAACCCCACCGGAAATGACATCTTTCATCTCCCCACTAACTCCGCCAAAGATCTTATCACTTAGTGGAATGCGTGCTTTTTCATCAGCTTGTAAATTTTCAAGTTGTTTCAATCTTTCTTCAGCGGCTTTTTTTTCTGCTTCTGTTTGTTCGCTATTATTTTTTGCCGTTTTTATTGCAGCTTCAGCTTTTTTCACAGCAGCGTCCGCTTTCTTATTTGCTTCAGCGATTCTTTGATTTAGTTCAACCTCGGCTTGACGAATCTGCTCAGAATTATCTGAGCCACCTTTTGAACTAGAAGAACAAGCACCTAATGCCATAACACAGGAAAGCGCAATGATGGAAAGTTTAATTTGGTTCATAAAAAAGATCCTTATTATCTTGTTTTTTTAGACTAAATGATGACTTCACACAATTTAAATGAAATGAAAATAATTTTCAATACCATTGTAAGATTTATTTAAATTTTGTAAACTTTGCTCCGGATTCTACTAAATCAAAATAATATTTCAGGTAAAAATATGATTCATAAATTTCCACTTTCTTTAGGTGCACTTTGTGTCGCTTTTGCTGTGCACGCCTATGCAGAAGAGCAAACTACATTAGATACAATTACTGTTAATGCCAATGCTTCTGAGGTCAAAGCAAATCAAATAAAAAAAACGCGTAAAGCAATTCAAGAAGAACTGATTTCAGATAATTATGACTTAGTTCGTTATGCTACTGATGTTGGCATTAGTGATAATGGCCGTCGTAACAAAGGTTTTGCAATGCGTGGTGTTGAAGGAAATCGTGTTGGTATCAGTGTTGATGGCGTCAATTTACCCGAATCAGAAGAAAATTCACTATATGCACGTTACGGTAATTTTAATAGCTCTCGTCTAAGTATCGATCCAGAATTAGTGCAGGGTATTGATATTATGCGAGGAGCAGATTCTTTCAATTCAGGTAGTGGTGCGATAGGCGGTTCCGTTAATTATCGAACCTTAGGTGCTGATGATATCATCCTGCCAAATAAAAAATGGGGTGTATTGCTTAAAAATGGTTATGCTAGCAAAAATAGCGAATGGACACACACTTTAGGGGTTGCTTATAAAGATGACAAATTTGATGCAACCTTACTCTATTCCTATCGCCATGGATATGAAATGAAAAGCCGTGGAAAAGGTCAGGATATCGTAGGTAACGCTCGCGGTATCCCAGACCCATCACATCATAAAAACCATAGCTACTTAGCTAAAATTGGCTATTTTATTACGCAGACACAACGTGTAAGTGCATCATTTAATGCACAAAAAGCAAATAACTTTGTTGATGAAAAATCTTACCAGCTGGCAGGGCTCTGGCGTGAATCCAATGATATAAGTAAACGCTATAATGCCAATATTGCCTACGAATATTTTCCAGAAAACAGTAAATGGTTAAGTTACCTAAAAACTGAATTAGATTTTCAAAAAACAAATATTGGTTCAGAAAACTACAAAGGTGGATATCGCTATAATGCTGATTTTACTGCATATTCAGGAAAAGATTTAATCGAAATTCAGGATACCAGCATGAATAGCCGCTTTATGAGAGCCTCTCTGCGAGCCGATCTCATGCCATGGGAAACCAGATTTGGTAGCCATCAATTTACGCTAAGAACCGGTATTTCACAAAAAGATTTTGATAATCGTAATGATCATGAATATCCAAATATAAATACAGATGGTAGCAGTGCAAGAGATAGTGAATCAATTCAGCACCCGGTCAGAACCCGTTCATTCTTTGCTCAATTACAAGACAATGTGATATGGAATGATATCTTTTCAAGTCAATTAGGAATTCGTTATGATTGGGATGAATTAGTTCCACAAGATTTAAAAGCTTTTTGTAGAGCTTGCAGCAGTAAACCTGCATCAAATACCTTCCAAAGTTTAAGTGGCTCATTTGGATTAGATGCTCAGCTTAATGATATTTGGAAAATGGGGTATAACATTTCTACTGGTTTCCGTATTCCAACTGCTTCAGAAATGTATTTCTCTTTCGAACATCCTGCCGGTAACTGGATACCAAACCCTGATTTAAAAGCTGAACAAGCACTAAATCAATCTATTTATATTCAAGCTGAGCACCAGTTAGGCTCATTTGGGTTAACGTTTTATCATACTCGTTATAAAAACTTCTTAACTGAGCAAGAGTCAACTTATAAAAAACGTAACCCGTATTACAATGCCTATAGTGCAAGTTATGGTCAACAAGCTTATTACACAACAATCGCTCAGAAAGCAGTTAACATCGACCGAGCTCGTATTTCTGGTGTAGAATTCACGAGTAAAGTTAATTTAGATCAGATTATTTCAGCTATTCCGCAAGGTTGGAAATTTACAGCAAATCTCGGTTATGCTAAAGGAAAACTTAGTGGTACTGAAGCGAGCTTACTTTCCATTCAACCTATTAAAGTGATTTTAGGAATTGGCTATGAAGATCCAAATGATCGCTGGGGAATGAACATAAAAGCAAGTTATCTCGGTGCAAAAAAAGCAAAAGATGCCCAAATAGTACAATACTCTACCAACTTTGTTAGAGAAGTAAAAACTTACCCTTATCTTAATAATTCTGCGGTACTATTTGATCTGTATGGTTTCTATAAAATCAATCAAAATATCACGCTACGCGCGGGACTTTATAACTTATTTAATCGCAAATATCACACTTGGGATACCCTACGTGGTATTAACAAAATAAGTACGACTGATTCTGTTGATAAAGAAGGAAAAGGTTTAGAGCGTTTTTATGCGCCAGGACGTAATTTTGCCGCATCTATTGAGATTCGTTTTTAATTAATTACATCCTTAGTAAGAAAGGGCGAACATCATGTTCGCCCTTTCAATTTATTCATTATCCTTTATTTTTCAAAAGAATCTTTCAAACGCTCATCTGCTCGGCGGGATTCGCCTTTATGTTGAAGTTTATTTAATTGACGTTCTAATTTTTCTTCGACTTCATTGATCGCTTTATACATATCATCAGCCGTTGCAGTGGCTAACAGATTACCTAATGGAGTTCCAATTGAAGCCTCTACAGAAAAGCCGTTTGGTACTTTACTTAAAACAAAATGCGGGCTAATCAGTTGAGTGTGCCATTTCTCTAATTTTGCAAGTCTTCCCTCCACATGTTCACGAATTGCAGGGGTGATTTCCATTTGTTTACTTGTGATATTGAGTGTCATAGCATTTACCTCTTTTGCTTAAATGAACCCTTCGGTTCCGTTCATCTTTAATAACAACATATCGACCTTGAACCACTTTTTCAAGTGCTTTTAGGTAAATAAAAAAACAAATATTCAAAAATATGATCGGGATCTAATTTCTGAAAAAATGTGATTTCATTTCCGTGGAAACTTGTTATGATGTAAAGCTGTAAACAACAAAGGGAAGCACTCGACTTCCCTTTTTTCTTTTTATGAGCCTAAATTAGGCTAATTCATCTTGATCATGTTGCGTGGCTTTTAAACGTTCGAAGTAATCTTTGGTTTCTGAAATAATCTCTTTGCGTAAACCAATTAATGCAACTAAGTTCGGGAAGGCCATTAAACCATTCACAATATCCGCTAAGATCCAGATTAAATCTAAGGTGAGGAATGAACCCGCTCCAACTAGAACAATAAACACGAAGCGATACAATTTAATACCACGAATACCGACTAAGTAAAGGAAACAACGTTCACCGTAGTAGCACCACCCTAAAATTGTGGTGAAAGCAAAAAATAATAGACCAACTGTTACAATCGTTGCACCAAATGATGTACCTAATCCCTGCGCAAAAGCATAGTTAGTCACACTTGCGCCTGAAAGCTCAGGATTACTCCATGCTCCTGTAATCACAAGCACTAAGCCTGTCATCGTACATACGATGATAGTATCTAAAAATGTCCCCGTCATCGAAATTAAACCTTGGCGAACGGGCTCTTTCGTTTGCGCTGCTGCGGCTGCGATTGGCGCACTTCCTAAACCTGATTCATTTGAGAAAATACCGCGCGCCACACCCGATTGAATGGCTTTCATCACGGTAAAGCCAACTGCACCACCTAAAGCTGCCTGAGGATTAAACGCACTCTGAATAATTAATGAAATTGCAGCAGGTAATTTATCGTAATTAACGATTAAGATGATAATTGAGGTCGTCACATAACCCAGCGCCATAAAAGGCACAATGACTGCAGATGCTCTCGCAATACGTCTTACTCCACCAAGAATAATCATCGCGACCAATACCGTCACCACTGTTGCAGTAATCACAACAGGCACATTAAAGGTGTCTTGCATCGCATGCGTAATCGCATTCACTTGAGGGAAAGTACCGATACCGAAAAAGGCCACCAACACCCCAAATAACGCAAATAATTTCGCTAACCATTTGATACCAAGACCACGTTCGATGTAGTACATTGGCCCACCAGCCATAAAACCATATTTATCGCGTACACGATATTTCACCGCAAGCAAACATTCGGCATATTTGGTTGCCATGCCTAATAATGCAACTAGCCACATCCAAAAAATCGCGCCAGGTCCACCCGCTTGCACCGCAGTGGCTACACCAACAATGTTCCCTGTACCAATGGTTGCCGCTAATGCCGTACAAAGTGCCGCAAAAGAAGATACATCCCCTTTGCCTTTATTTGCACCACGAGCAAATAAATAGCCCAAGGCACGAGGCAAATAACGAATTTGCAAAAAGCCTAAACGAAGGGTGAGATAAAGTCCGGTTCCGGACAATAGAATAAGTAGGGGCGGTCCCCATATAAAGCTACTAATAGCTGATAAGATTGTCTGTAATGACATTAGTGATTCCTCGTCGTTTAAAATACAAATAAACTCGACAAGGAGACAAGAAGAATCCCGATAGAAATATTTTGATAATACCGATTGTCTTTTGCCCCTGTCCTTTTGCCTGAGCGTTTGGAAAACAATCGAAAAAATCGACCGCTCTTTTGCGCCTTCGGCGTCCATTTACATCAATAAAATGCAATGGATCTCTCCAAGGGTTCGTCCAGTAACAGTCCCTGCAATCTTACGATTGCGCCTGAAAGATTTTACCTCGTCGGCGTAGGGGCAATTCCCCACTCTCCAGCTACCTTCTTCCGAACTCACTTTTTACGTTTTATTCTTATTGCAAAAAGTACCGCAAATTTTAACAAACTTGAAAAGCTAACTCAATGGATTGACGAAAAAAGGCTTAAATAACAAGGTGAAAGCCGATAAAAACAAAGTGCGGCCAAAAATTTTCTTCTTTTTTGACCACACTTTCTTAAAAAAGAAAGGCAGGTCATTACCTGCCTTTATCTATTTTAATTATTATAAAATCTCTTTTGCTTTTGCCACCACGTTATCTACGGTGAAACCAAAGAGTTTGAATAATTGATCGGCTGGGGCTGATTCGCCGAAGCTATTCATACCCACTACACGACCTTCAAAGCCAACGTATTTATACCAGAAGTCTGCAATACCCGCTTCAATCGCAACACGTTTGGTTACAGCTGCAGGTAATACACTTTCACGGTACGCCGCATCTTGTTTATCGAAACGATTAGTGCTTGGCATAGATACGACACGTACTTTTTTACCTTCGGCAGCCAATACATCTGCTGCTTTCACGGCTAATTCTACTTCAGAACCTGTCGCAATGAAGATTAACTCAGGTGTGCCCTCACAGTCTTTTAACACATAGGCACCACGTTTAACTGCATCTAATTGTTCAGAAGTGCGGTCCATTTGGGCTAAGTTTTGACGAGTAAAGATCAATGCACTTGGCCCATCTTGACGTTCAACCGCTTGTTGCCATGCGATAGCTGATTCCACTTGGTCACATGGGCGCCATGTTTCAAGATTTGGAATTAAACGTAAGGACGTAATTTGCTCAACCGGTTGGTGAGTTGGACCATCTTCGCCTAAACCAATCGAGTCATGAGTATAAACGAATAAAGTGCGTTGTTTCATTAATGCCGCCATACGCACCGCATTGTGTGCATATTCGTAGAACATTAAGAAGGTTGCGCCGTAAGGAATGAAACCGCCGTGTAAAGCAATACCATTCATAATCGCTGACATACCGAACTCACGTACACCATAGTTGATATAGTTACCACCTACGTTTTCATGTGCACGAATTGGTTTTGAACCGCTCCATAACGTTAAATTAGAGCTTGCTAAGTCTGCAGAACCACCTAAGAATTCAGGTAATACGTGTGCATAAGCTTCGATTGCATTTTGTGATGCTTTACGACTTGCAATGTTTGCTGGGTTAGCTTGTAATTTTTCAATGAACGCTTTAGATTCGGCTGCCCAATTTGCTGGTAATTCACCGTTTACACGACGTGTAAATTCTGCCGCAAGTTCTGGATATGCTTTAGCATAAGCAGCAAATTTTTCTTCCCAAGATTTTTCTGCTGCAGCGCCTTTTTCTTTCGCAGACCATTCTGCATAGTATTCAGCTGGAATTTCAAATGGACCATATTCCCAGCCTAGTGCTTTACGGGTTAATGCGATTTCTTCATCACCTAATGGTGCGCCATGGCAATCATGAGAACCTGATTTATTTGGTGAACCAAAACCGATGATGGTTTTACAGATAATTAAAGTTGGTTTTTCTTTTTCTGCTTGAGCAAGAATGGTTGCGGCACGAATTTGTTCTGCATCGTGGCCATCTACATTACGAATTACTTGCCAGCCATAAGCTTCAAAACGTGCTGCGGTATCATCGCTGAACCAACCATCAACATGACCATCAATCGAAATGTTGTTGTCATCGTAGAATGCGATTAATTTACCAAGACCTAATGTGCCTGCTAAAGAGCAAGCTTCATGGGAAATCCCTTCCATTAAACAGCCATCACCTAAGAACACATAAGTGTGGTGGTCTACGATTTCATGGCCTTCACGGTTAAATTGGCCTGCTAAGGTTTTCTCAGCAATCGCCATACCCACTGCATTGGTGATACCTTGACCTAACGGACCGGTTGTGGTTTCCACACCTGGTGCATAACCATATTCTGGGTGACCAGGGGTTTTAGAATGTAATTGACGGAATTGTTTTAAATCTTCGATAGAAAGATCGTAGCCTGTTAAATGTAATAAGCTATAAATCAACATTGAACCATGGCCGTTAGAAAGCACAAAACGGTCGCGATCTGCCCATTTAGGATTGTTTGGATTGTGTTTTAAAAAATCGCGCCATAATACTTCAGCGATATCCGCCATTCCCATTGGTGCACCTGGGTGGCCTGATTTTGCTTTTTGTACTGCATCCATTGATAGCGCACGAATTGCGTTGGCGAGTTGTCTACGAGTTGCCATGTTTTTCTCCTATCTAAATAATTCTGAGTATTCTAACCTATTTACTGATTGACTTGAGCAATATCTGCAATTTTATTTACCTTGATCAAATTCTACGACGACGTTGATGGAAACGTTGACTACTCGATTTACCTTGTAAATTAACTACCGTTTTAGTTTCCACTGGTTTTCGATATGTTCGACGATAATGACTTAAAAAATAATGAATAGAACTGGCGAATAAAGCGCCTAATAAAAAGACCACCACAATTTCACCATATAAGCGGTGGAAGACTTGATTGATTTTGCTCTGCGTCGTTTGCGCATATTGGGCATCAAATGTTACCCGCAAAAAGCCACGAACAGCATTATTGGAAGCAGAGTAAATGGGCTCAACAATTTGCTGTGTTGAAAACTCACCTTCATTTTTATGTTCTAGACCAAGTTGCTCACGAAGATTACCAGTATTGGTACTTTGTGCCAATTCTTTGCCGTTATAATCATAAATAGTCGCATCGAGCACAAAGTTTTCTTTAACTAAATTATCTAAATTTTCGACAAGTTGATCGGATTTCGCATTATTGGTTAACAAAACCGAAAATAAATTTGCCTGCTGACGAACCAAAATATGCGACAAATTTGCCACTTGATTCACACTTGAAAGCTGTGAACCAATCTTAAATTGTTTCACACCAAACAAAATCACGGCCATGGCACCGATACAAAGCAGCATGATGAGCCCAAACATCAGTGATTTTTGAAGTTTTTCTTTAATTAATTGCACGTTGTTTTTCCATTTTTTCGCCAAGATCGGCTAGAATAGATGAGTATTCACAATTTACAGGATTTTCTATGCAAATTCAAAACCTTGCAAGCATTACCCAAAAATACCCCCAATTTCCCACCGCACTTTCGTCTGATTTGCCTCATTCCGATGAAACACATGCGTTTATTTTATACGGCACAACGCTGAATTTAGCCAAATTACTCGAATTCCAACAAAAGTGCGGTCAAACTTTCCTGTGTTTTGATGCATGGAACGTTGAAAAAAATACCGTTGTTCTTTTAAAAGGCGAATGGCTAACTGATTTTATTGCCCATGCCCACAACTTACAATTAGACATTGCTAAACTGGATTTTGATGCAAAATTATCAGAAAAAGGTTTATTGGTGATGGATATGGATTCTACTGCCATTCAAATTGAATGTATCGACGAAATTGCCAAACTTGCTGGCACAGGTGAATTAGTTTCTTCTATTACTGAAAGTGCCATGCGTGGCGAGCTCGATTTTGAACAAAGTTTGCGTCGTCGTGTCGGTACCCTTAAAGGTGCACCAGAAAGTATTTTGCAGCAAGTACGTGAAAAATTACCTTTAATGCCAGGCTTAATTGAAACCATTAAGACATTACAACAACATGGTTGGAAAACCGCTATTGCCTCTGGTGGCTTTACCTATTTCGCCGATTATTTAAAAAGTTTATTAAACCTCGACTTTGCGGCTTCTAATCAATTTGAAATTATTGATGGCACGCTGACTGGCAATGTAAAAGGTAGCGTAGTCGATGCACAATACAAAGCGAATACCTTGCAAAAACTCGCTGAAGAATACCATATTCCACGCAAAAACACCCTCGCCATTGGTGATGGCGCCAATGATTTGGCGATGATGAATGTCGCTGGATTGGGCGTGGCATTTCATGCGAAACCGAAGGTGCAACAACAAGCGCAAATTGTGGTAAACTTTGCTGACTTAACCGCACTTTTATGTCTTTTAAGTGCAAATGATCGAATTTAATTGATTTTGGGAGAAAATTTATGCCATCTTTTGACATCGTATCTGAAATTACTATGCACGAAGTGCGTAATGCGGTTGAAAATGCAAACCGCGTATTAAGTACACGTTATGATTTCCGTGGCGTGGAAGCGGTCATTGAATTAAATGAAAAAAGCGAAACTGTGAAAGTGACGACTGAATCAGATTTCCAATTAGAGCAATTAATTGAAATCTTAATTGGTGCGTTTGTAAAACGTGGCATTGAACATAGCTCGTTGGATATTCCAACAGAAAGTGAACACCACGGTAAACTTTACACCAAAGAAATTAAATTAAAACAAGGGATTGAAACGGAGATGGCGAAGAAAATCACTAAATTAGTGAAAGATTCAAAAATCAAAGTTCAAACCCAAATTCAAGGTGAACAGGTACGCGTAACCGGTAAATCGCGTGACGATTTACAAGCCGTTATTCAATTGGTGAAAGGCGCTGAATTAGGCCAACCATTCCAATTTAATAACTTCAGAGATTAAGAAAACGAAAGAGCGGTTAAAAACACAACATTTTTTGACCGCTCTTTTTATTTACGCTAATTAAGCCAATCTCGCTTTTGCTTCTGCAATAGCCTCTGCTACTCGAAGTGGTGAAACCCCACCTTTCGCACAACGTTTATCTAAACAAGATTGTAGTGAAAGAATGTCATATACCTCATCCCCTACAACATCACTGAATTGACGGAATTCTGGAATGGTTAAGTCTTCCAACGCTTTTCCTTTTTCAATGGCATAAACCACGGTTTCACCGACAATATGGTGAGAATCACGGAATGGCACGCCTTTTGCCACAAGGTAATCCGCTAGCTCTGTTGCATTTGAATAACCTTTTAAGGCAGCTTCGCGTGTACGGTCGGTATTCACTTTTAATTCATCTAGTACAAAAGTCGCCATATCTACGCAATCTTGCCAGGTATCTAGCGCATCAAAGATCCCTTCTTTGTCTTCTTGCATATCTTTGTTATACGCTAACGGTAAACCTTTTAAGGTCATCAACATACCAGTTAATGCGCCCATTACACGGCCAGCTTTACCACGAATCAATTCACAAGCATCAGGATTTTTCTTTTGCGGCATTAAAGACGAGCCTGAAGTCACACGATCTGACAATTCCACAAAATTCGCTTCACCACTGTTGAAAATAATCATATCTTCAGCAAAGCGAGAAAGGTGCACCATACTTAAAGACGCCGTTGAGAGTAATTCCACAATATGGTCACGATCAGAGACGCTATCCAAACTATTACGCGTCGCAAAATCAAAACCTAAATCTGATGCTAATTGTTCACGATCGACCGCATAGGCTGTTCCTGCAAGTGCGCCACTGCCTAATGGGCAGCTATTCATGCGTTTATAAGCATCGGCGAGACGTGAATAATCACGCTCAAACATTTCCACATAAGCCATGCACCAATGAGCAAAAGTGATTGGTTGTGCACGTTGTAAATGGGTATAACCCGGCATCACCGCATCTTGCGTATTTTCAGCAGTTTGTACTAAGTGACGCTGAAGATTACGAACAGACTCTTGCAACTCGACTACACGTTGTTTACACCACATTTTGATATCAAGTGCAACTTGGTCATTACGGCTACGACCCGTGTGTAATTTTTTACCTAAATTACCCACTTTATCAATAAGTTTACTTTCCACCCAGCTATGAATATCTTCCGCATCATCCTGCAAAATCGCTTGTGGATTTGACCGCACTTCGATTAATAATTCATTTAAGGCAACTTCTAGCTGTTGTTGCTCTTCAGCACTTAAAACACCAACATTCACTAAAGCTTTAGACCAACCAATTGAGCCTTCAATATCTTGCTCTGCCAAGCGATAATCAAAACGCAGGCTATCATTAAAATCTTTAAAACGTTTGTCTGCCGCTTGTGTAAAACGACCACCCCAGAGAGCCATAAGTTATCCTTATCTCGATTATAAAAATGATTTATTATTCAATTATTACGCATAATTAATCAATATGCAATAATAATCTCTATATCGTCCGCTATTTTACCCTGTTTTTTCTAACAAAAACTAGACAGTACTGCATTTTAGTGGTAATTTACGCACCATTCTTAAGGGCATTGCCCACCATTCAAACAATTCAGTATTATCAACTCTTATTAATTCCAACATTATTAATTATGCATCTTACAGAACTTAAAAACACGCCTGTTTCTGATCTTGTGAAACTTGGCGAAGAACAAATGGGTTTGGAAAATCTTGCCCGTTTACGTAAACAAGATATTGTTTTTGCTATTTTGAAACAGCACGCAAAAAGCGGTGAAGATATTTTTGGTGGCGGCGTGTTAGAGATTTTACCCGATGGTTTCGGTTTCTTACGCTCTGCAGACAGTTCCTACCTTGCTGGTCCTGATGACATCTACGTTTCTCCAAGTCAAATTCGTCGCTTCAATCTTCAAACTGGTGATAAAATCGAAGGCAAAATCCGTCCACCGAAAGAGGGCGAACGTTATTTCGCACTTTTAAAAGTCGACCAAGTTAACGATGACAAACCAGAAGTCTCTCGTAGCAAAATCCTTTTCGAAAACTTAACCCCATTACACGCAAATTCTCGTTTAAGAATGGAACGTGGTAATGGTTCAACCGAAGATTTAACCGCGCGTATTTTGGATTTAGCCTCTCCGATTGGTAAAGGTCAGCGTGGTCTTATCGTAGCACCACCAAAAGCCGGTAAAACCATGTTGCTACAAAATATTGCACAAAGCATCACGCACAACTACCCTGAATGTGAACTTATTGTTCTTTTAATCGATGAGCGTCCAGAAGAAGTAACGGAAATGCAACGTTCAGTAAAAGGTGAAGTGATTGCCTCAACCTTTGATGAACCAGCTGCTCGTCACGTTCAAGTGGCTGAAATGGTTATCGAGAAAGCAAAACGTTCTGTTGAGCACAAAAAAGACGTGGTGATTTTACTCGACTCTATCACGCGTTTAGCACGTGCTTATAACACAGTTACACCAGCATCTGGTAAAATTCTTTCTGGTGGTGTGGATGCAAATGCTTTACATCGTCCAAAACGTTTCTTTGGTGCGGCGCGTAACGTGGAAGAAGGTGGTAGTTTAACCATTATTGCAACCGCACTTGTGGATACTGGTTCAAAAATGGATGAGGTTATCTTTGAAGAATTTAAAGGTACGGGTAACATGGAATTACATCTTTCTCGCAAAATTGCAGAAAAACGTGTATTCCCTGCGATTGACTTCAACCGTTCTGGTACGCGTAAAGAAGACTTACTTACCACACCAGATGAATTACAAAAAATGTGGATTCTTCGCAAAATCCTTAACCCAATGGGTGAAGTGGAAGCGATGGAATTCCTCATCGACAAACTTATGGTGGCGAAAACCAACGATGAGTTTTTTGAAATTATGAAGCGGTCTTAATGTTGACCGCTCTTAAAAACAAAAAAGGCTTGGAAAACCAAGCCTTTTTTATTTTGCGAATTATTCGCCCAAACGCTCTTTAATACGAGCTGATTTACCTGAACGTTCACGTAAGTAGTAAAGTTTAGCTTTACGTACTGCACCTTTACGTTTAACAGCGATAGAATCTACAGCTGGAGAGTGAGTTTGGAATACACGCTCAACACCTACGCCGTTAGAAATTTTACGTAAAGTGAATGCTGAATGCAAGCCACGGTTACGAATTGCAATAACCACGCCTTCGAATGCTTGCAAACGACGTTTGCTACCTTCAACTACCCATACTTTAACTTCTAAAGTATCACCTGGGCGGAAGCTAGGTACGTTTTGTTTTAATTGTTCTTGTTCAAGTTGTTTGATAATGTTAGACATTGTTTGATCCTTTATTGATCCTAGATGTAACTGAAACTAACTGTTATATTCGGCTTGCGCTTCTTTTAACAGCTTACGTTGTTCGTCAGTCAGAGCTAGGCCTTCTAAGAGCTCAGGGCGTCGGAGCCACGTTCTTTGTAGCGATTGTTTTAATCGCCATTTCCGAATTTCTTCGTGATGTCCCGACATCAGCACAGGTGGTACAGTTAATCCTTCTAACACTTCCGGTCTGGTGTAATGCGGGCAATCTAATAAACCATCTACAAAAGAATCTTCTTCTGCGGAGGCTTGCTTGCCTAACACACCGGGAATAAAACGCGCAACAGCATCAATTAATGTCATTGCCGGCAACTCCCCACCAGTCAGAACGTAATCGCCGATTGACCATTCTTCATCGATTTCAGTTTGAATCAATCGCTCATCAATACCTTCGTAACGTCCACATACCAAAATCAATTTCTGATTTTGAGCAAGCTCGGTTACGCCACCTTGATCGAGTTTACGTCCTTGTGGCGAAAGGTAAATCACCTTTGCGCCTTCTCCTGCCGCTGCTTTCGCAGCATGAATCGCATCCCGTAAAGGTTGCACCATCATCAGCATTCCTGGACCACCACCATAAGGACGGTCATCCACGGTTTTATGCTTGTCGAATGTAAAATCTCTTGGATTCCAACATTCTACTTGCAGAAGATTATGTTTTACGGCTCTTCCTGTAACCCCAAATTCCGTAATCGCTTTAAACATTTCGGGGAATAATGAAATCACCCCTATCCACATAAAAAGCCTACTACATTACGTTTGTGCATACTTGAGATTAGAAACCAGCGTCCCAATCCACTTCAATTGTTTTCGTGGTGAGATCGACTCTTTTAACTACTTGTTCATACAAGAACGGAATTAACCGCTCTTGTTTTCCAAAAGCATCTTTAGTATTGGCTTTAACCACTAATACATCATTAGAACCGGTTTCCATCATCTCTGTTACCGTTCCCATTGTGTAACCTTCTAGGTTGACAACTGAACAGCCGATTAAATCGTGCCAGTAATAATCTCCCTCTTCCAGTTCAGGGAAAACAGATAAATCCACACCAATTTCAACATTTGCTAAAATTTGTGCAGCTTCACGATCATCAACGCCTTTTAATTTAACGATGATTTCGTGATTATGATGGCGCCAGTTTTCTAATTCAGTTGGATGCCATTCACCTTTGATTTTTAAAAACCAAGGTTGATAATCAAAAATGCTTTCAGCTTGTTCTGTTGATGAATAAATACGTAACCACCCACGAATACCGTAGGTTGAGCCTAATTTGCCCACAACTTCAATGCGTTGTTGTTCCATATTTTTCACCTATCTTAGTTTAAGAACTAAATCAAAAAGCGAGATTATGCTTTTTGAGCTTCTTTTACCAAAGTTGCAACACGGTCTGAAAGTGATGCACCTTGAGCAACCCAGTGGTTTACACGCTCAAGATCAACACGAAGACGCTCTGCGTTACCTTGTGCGATTGGGTTGAAGAAACCTACACGCTCAATGAAACGACCGTCACGTGGTGAACGACTGTCAGCTACTACGATTTGATAAAATGGGCGTTTTTTAGCTCCGCCACGAGATAAACGAATGGTTACCATAACCTTCCTCTAAATGTTTAATTACTAAAAGAATATTCCCAAACTCGAAAGTTATTTAAGAATATAGCTTACTTTTTTCTCTGTATATATAGACAAAAAGCCTGAAGATTTTACACTTTTTGAGCAAAAAAGCAAGCCGATAGCCTATTTCTACTTGAGAAATTCACTATAAAAAATGACCGCACTTCATCACAAAGTGCGGTCAAATTTTCATTCATTTATTGGATTAATAAACCCCTTGAGCCAACATTGCATCGGCTACTTTTACAAAGCCTGCTACGTTTGCGCCCACTACGTAGTTAATGTTTGCTTGGCCTTCTGCTGAACCGTATTTTTTACAGTTTGCATGAATATCTAACATGATACGATGAAGCTGTTTATCCACTTCTTCAGCCGTCCAGTATAAACGTTGTGAACTTTGCGCCATCTCTAAGCCTGATGTCGCAACACCACCTGCATTAGCTGCTTTACCTGGGCCAAATAATACACCAGCCTCTAAGAATGCTTCTGTCGCTTCGATAGTGGTTGGCATGTTTGCACCTTCTGCGACTAATTTCACTCCATTTGAGATTAAGGCTTTCGCATCTGAAATCTCTAATTCATTTTGGGTTGCGCAAGGAAGTGCAATATCTGCTTTCACTTCCCAAGGACGTTTGCCTGCAAAATATTGAAGACCGAATTGTTTTGCAAACTCTTCTACTCGACCACGTTTTACATTTTTGAGCTCTAATAAAGCTTCTAATTTTTCACGATCGAATCCTTCAGGTAAATACACATAACCCGCAGAGTCAGAACAGGTTACGACTTTCGCACCGAGCGCCATCGCTTTTTCAATCGCATATTGCGCCACGTTACCCGAACCGGAAACTAAAACCGTTTTACCTTGGAAGCTATCCCCTTTCTCTGCAAGCATTGCTTGGGCAAAATAAACCAATCCATACCCCGTTGCTTCTGGACGAATTAAACTTCCACCGAATGAAAGACCACGACCAGTAAACACGCAAGCAGCTTGGTTTGATAATTTTTTCATATAGCCTGCAAGATAGCCTACTTCACGACCACCTACACCAATATCACCGGCGGGCACATCGGTATCTGGGCCAACATGACGATACAATTCAGCCATTAACGCTTGGCAGAAACGCATCACTTCAGCATCTGATTTTCCTTTAGGATCAAAATCTGAGCCGCCTTTCGCACCGCCCATTGGCAATGTGGTTAAGGCATTTTTAAAGATCTGTTCAAAACCTAAGAATTTTAAGATTGATAAGTTAACGGATGGATGGAAACGCATGCCACCTTTAAAAGGACCAATTGCACTGTTGAATTGCACGCGGAAAGCACGGTTTACTTGAACTTGGCCTTTATCATCAGTCCATGCCACACGGAATTGGATTGCGCGCTCTGGCTCAACTAAACGCTCTAATAAAGCTTCTGAACGGTATTTAGGGTTTGCTTCCAAGAAAGGCCAGATTGACGTGAAGACTTCACGAACGGCTTGTAAAAATTCAGGTTGGTGGCCGTCACGTTGAGCCACTTTTTCAAGAAATGCGTCTAATGATGCTACTGCTGACATAGGATTTTCCTTCTAGTAGTGAGTTAATATGATGTGTGTAACGTTATTTTATTTATCACCGTCTTGTTGCGGCGTGTCATCAATATAACAATAGAAAAATCAACTAGGCAATAGTTTTTTTATAGAAAAAATGAAGAAAAAATAAAAAACGAGAAAACATTTAATATTTTCTCGTTTTTATTAGACGGCATCTAAAATTAGCACCTGGATTAGCACTTCAAGTTAAAAAGTGCTTATTTATTTTTACCTTCTAAGTAAAGCCATTCAGCGACTTGCTTCGCAAAATACGTCAAAATACCGTCTGCACCCGCACGTTTAAAGCAAAGCAATGATTCCATAATGCATTCTTTTTCTTTCAGCCAACCATTTTGAATGGCTGCCATATGCATCGCATATTCACCAGAAACTTGATAAGCAAAGGTTGGCACACCGAAATAGTCTTTCACGCGATATACCATGTCTAAATATGGCATACCTGGTTTCACCATCACCATATCTGCCCCTTCTTGTAAATCAAGAGCCACTTCTTGCAAGCCTTCATTACCGTTGGCTGGATCTAGTTGATAGGTTTTCTTGTCACCACCTTTCAGGTTGCCGGCAGAACCGACTGCATCACGGAATGGGCCATAATAATTAGACGCATATTTTGCGGAGTACGCCATAATTTGCGTATTGATATGACCATTTTCTTCCAACGCCTGACGAATACGACCAATACGTCCATCCATCATATCACTCGGTGCCACAATATCAGCCCCAGCTTCAGCGTGTGAAACAGCCTGTTTAATCAGGATATCTGTTGTAATATCGTTTAAGACATAGCCTTCTTCATCAATGATACCGTCTTGTCCGTGTAGCGTGTAAGGATCGAGTGCGACATCTGTTAATACACCCAATTCTGGATAAGCAGCTTTCAATGCTCTCACTGCACGCTGTACCAAACCATTCGGGTTAAATGCCTCATCCGCCATTAAAGATTTTTTATCTTGCTCAACTACAGGGAATAATGAGATCACTGGCACGCCGTATTTCACTAAAAGACCGGCTTCGATTAATAACTGATCGATCGTTAAACGTTCAACTTTAGGCATAGAAGGAACTGGTTCACGATGATTTTCGCCTTCAATGATAAATACCGGATAAATTAAATCATTCGCGGTTAAGGTATTTTCTGCCACTAAACGGCGACTAAAATCATGTTTACGTAAACGACGAAGACGACGGGTTGGAAAACCGCCTAAAATTTGTTGAGTCATAATAATATTTCCTGTTTTTATGATGTTAAAAGGGCGTATCACCTACGCCCATTTTCTTAATCTTTGTGATTCAAATCACCCTGATTTTCTACCGCACGTTCTTCATCAGTTGCCTCTTCTTCATCCTCTTTCGGTTGATAGAAACGTGCAACTAACAAGCCTAATTCAAAGAGAAGACACATTGGTACAGCAAGTAAAGTTTGAGAGAACACGTCTGGTGGCGTTAAGATCATGCCAACAAAGAACGCTCCCACAATAATATAAGGACGTTTTGAAGCCAATGCTTTCGTCGTGGTTACACCTGTCCAACAAAGCAAAATAATAGCAACAGGTACTTCAAAACACACACCAAATGCCAAGAATAATGCTAAAGCAAAATCAAGGTAACTGCTGATATCTGTGGCGATAGCTACCCCTTCTGGTGCAGTTTGCGTAAAGAAACTAAACACGAAAGGGAAAACAACATAATAAGCAAACGCTACACCGCAATAGAATAAAACTGTACTGGAAAATAATAACGGATAAATTAAACGTTTTTCATGTTGATACAGTGCTGGTGCAACAAATGCCCAAATTTGATAAAGCAAATAAGGTACAGAAATAAACACCGAAACAATCGCGGTTAATTTAATTGGAGTAAAGAATGGCGTTTGAATATTGGTTGCAATCATCGTTGCACCCTTTGGCATTACTGCCGTTAAAGGTGCTGCGACAAAATGATAAATATCATTAGAAAAATAAACCAACGCCACAAAAACCACTAAAATACAAATTACACAACGTAATAAGCGGTTTCTGAGTTCAACAAGATGGGTAATTAACGGTTGGGAATCGTCCGTCATATTGCTCATAATTATTCTCTAGGACTTCGCTTCAGATTTGGGTGCTGGCTGTAGCTCCACATCATCCGGCGAATAGTAATCGGATAAACGCTCAGTTAATTCAGCTTGTTCACGAGGTTCAAGTGCGGTCAAATCCACTTCTGTTTTTGCAGATTCCAAAACTTCGGCAGTTCCATTCTCTGCATGTTCTGTGGATGCTGTTTCAACCGCTTCCTCTGCTGTTTCTTGTGCTCTTACCTCAAGTTTTTCCGCAGAATCAGCCGGATTTTCAGCCGCACTTTTAATTTCTTTAATTTGCTCTTCCACCGTTGTTCCTGCTGCAGCCGCTTTTTCTTCTAACTCTGCACGCATTTTTTGAGCTTGCTCTTTCAGCTCTTCAACAGTTTTACTTAAATCTGGGGAAAGCTGTTTGAGATTAAGTTGTTCCGCTTTCTTAATACTATCTTGCAACTCTTGCAATTTAAGCTCTTGTTTTAATTCATTTTGAACATTAGCTGCCAATCCACGGATCGTTTTCACCCAGCCCATTACCGTGCGAATAGCCACAGGTAAACGCTTAGGGCCTAGTACCACTAAGCCCACAAGCATTAATAAAACAAGTTCGGAAAAACCAATATCAAACACGGTTATGCCTGTTCTTTATCTTTTACAGTTTCAGTTTTTTCAGCAGTGTTTGTACCGTCTTTAATTTGAGTAAATTCCGCATCTTTTTTCGGCTCATCATCAGACATCGCTTTTTTAAAGCCTTTTACTGCTGCGCCAAGATCAGATCCCGCATTGCGTAATTTTTTGGTACCGAATACTAATAAAATCACGACTAATAAAATAATCATTTGTGCTGGGGATAAACCAAACATAGAAAAACTCCGTTAGAATTAAATTGAAAATTTGGGCTTGAATATACTCTTTTTATGCATTTGTCTCAAGAGGTAATTTTAAAAGTGCGGTCAAAAAATAATGTTATTTTCAACCGCACTTTAGTCTTATTATTCAGCCAGTTCTGTTTGCTCATGAGACAGGAATTATGAAATAACAAAATCCAGTTCTTTCATGTATCGCTCATAACATTGCAAGATGTCCACGATCAAATCCTCTTCATTTGTAATATTCAAAGGATAACCGTCCAATTGAATATTAGTTGAAACCATTAATGCATGATGAACTTGTGCAGTTTCAGGCTCAGGCTTCTCGAATAAGGTAATTTGGTAAAAAAAATCTTCTGCTAATCCATTTTCAATAGAAAGAACCAGTTGATTATTATCACGACCCAAATGTTGCTGTAAGGTCACATTTAAACCATAGGTACCGATGAGTAACTGGCGCAGCTCTCTCATTGCCAAAAGCGCCGTTGTTTTTAAATGTAAAATGGTATCATCTCGCTTAGGTTCAATCACTAACTGTCTTAAACGGCTACGCCAGTTTGCACCTGTCCACAAATCTGAAACCTTTGTGGAATAATATTGACGTTCAAATCGTAAGCCCTTCAACAAACTCCATGCCATCACAGACATCAACAGAGCAAAGGGTAAAGAGAAAAACAACATCGTTGATTGTAGTATTTCAATACCGCCAAAAAGATAAAGAACAAACGTAACTGCTGACAATAAACCACCCCAAAACATAGATTGCCAACGAGGTGAAACCTGGCTTTTGTCTTCAATTGCGATATTATTAAGCGTATAAATACCAAAGTTAATGGTGACGATAAAAAAGAGTGTGATAATAAATAAAGCTAACGTTTTAGTTAAACCGGAATAGGGTAAATAACTCAAAAAATCAAAAAGAAGTGATCCCACATTATTTACAGCTTGGCCTAATGCCCCCTCAGCAAGATGTTCATTAACCCAAATGGCCCCATTTCCAAATACTGTGAACCATAAAACAAAGAATAAACTTGGCACCATCAATACGCCGAAAATAAACTCCCGTAAAGTTCGTCCGCGAGAAATCCGTGCGATAAAAATCCCAAAGCCTGGCGCCCATGAAAACCACCATGCCCAGTAAAAAACCGTCCAATCCATAAACCAATCTAGATGTTCTACATCATAGGCATAAGCCTTAAAGCCGACTCTAATTAAACCGCTTAAATAGGTACCAATATTTTCCGTAAAAGCAGAAATTAAATATATTGTCGGACCGAATAGCAAAACCAATAACATAAAGAGAAAGGTAACGCCTAGATTTAGCTCACTAAGAATACGGAACCCGTTGGCAATCCCTTGCAGTGAAATTAAGATAGCAATGATAAAAACACTCACTAAAATAAGGGGAACCAAATACGGTGAGTTATCCAATAAATGCATTGAGTGGAATGCTGCAGCCAACCGAATCGCACTGTAACCTAAGGTTGCGACTACGCCAAATAAGGTGGTACAAATCCCGAGAATATCAATGACATCCCCCACTTTTCCATTAATCTTTTCTTTCAGTAAGGGATAAAAACAAGAGCGTAAAGAAAAGGGTAATTTATAGCGAAATCCGAAATAAGCAATCGTAAGTGCAATTAATCCATAAATAGCCCAAGCACTGATACTCCAATGAAAAATACTAAAAAATAATGCCGTTCGAACTTTCTCATATTCACCTATTGGTGAAAGAAAATGTGAAAGCGGTTCAGCAACGCCAAGAAAAACAATACCAATACCAATTCCAGAGGTAAAGAGTAATGCAATCCAAGAGCCTAATTTAAACTCTGGTTCTTCCTCATCGCCCCCCAGCTTAATATCACCATATCGTCCTAATGCTAAGAAGAGTAAAAAGAATAGAAAAAATGCACTCAGTAAAATATAAAACCAGCTAAATTGAGAGAAAATAAATGCTTTCGCCGCAGCAAGATAAGATATCGTTTGCTGAGTATCAAATAAAAGGGCTGCAATAATCGCTAAACTAAAACCTAAACTGCCCCAAATAACATTTGCTTTGAAAGTATTTTGTATCTTCATATTTGTTTTAAGATAAAAAGTGCGGTTAAAAATTTAGAGGATTTTCAACCGCACTTTAGTCTTATTATTCAGCCAGTTCTGTTTGCTCGTGTGCCATCAATTCTTGACCCACATCGTCTAGCAAACTTAAATAACGTTCATAATGTTTCAACATATCGGCAATTAATTCATCTTGATCCATATATTGCACATCATAACCCACTCGACCATCAAAGAAATAAGTGTATGGCTCATAAGTCATACTATGCTGGATATGTGGCAAGTTATCGTCATTAATTAATTGTTCTGATACCTCACGGCCAATAGATTTTACCCCATACATAAAGTCTCTCATCAAATCTTTCTGAATGACTAACTCGACTGCAGGTTCATCTTGATCAAATAACGTGTTAATTTGCACACTCAATTCATATTTACCAATCAATTCTTGGCGTAGCTCACGCATAGCCGGTAAAACCGTATGTTTAAGGAAACGTAAAATATCTTTTTCTTGCGTTTGGTTCATCATTTGTTCCAAACGTTCTTTCCACTTATCCCCCGTCCAGAAAATACTGGTTGGATTAACTTTGGTATCGAAATATTTTTTGTCCGCATTCAAGCCTTTCCATAAACTAAAACACATCAACAACATCAACATGGCGAAAGGTAACGCCACTAATAGCGTCATTGTCTGTAGATTAGCCAAGCCGCCTGATTGCATCAAAACAATGGCGACAGTTGACATTAATACGCCCCACATCACCGCTTGCCAACGTGGTGCAGTAAGACTTTTATCGCGTGATGCAATGTTATTTAATACATAAATGCCCGAATCCGCAGAAGTGATAAAAAATAAAGAAATCACCACCAAACTCACAAAACCCGTCACACCAGAAAGCGGTAAATAATCTAAGAATTTAAAAAGCAACGTTTCAGGTGAAGAAATCATTTGTCCTAACGTACCTGCAGCATCCCCATCATTCAACCAAATGGCCGTATTACCAAATACGGTAAACCACAAGATGCCGAACATGCTAGGAATCACCAACACACCGAAAATAAATTCGCGAATGGTACGTCCTTTCGAGATACGCGCAATAAATAAACCTACAAATGGCGCCCAAGAACACCACCATGCCCAATACAGAATTGTCCAACCGCTAAACCAGCCAGTATGTTCTTGTTCATAAACATAGGTTTTAAAGCTTAATTGGACTAAGTTGCTGAGATAAGTTCCGATGTTGTCGCTAAAAGCGGATAACAAATAAAGTGTTGGCCCCGCTACTAATACGAAAATCAACAAACAGAAAGCTAATGTTAAATTCAGCTCACTTAAGATTTTTACCCCTTTCCCTACACCAGAAATCGCGGAAAATATCGCTAAACTCATTACCACGGCAATTACGACAACTTGCAAGCTGAAGCTATTTTCGCTAATCCAGCCTAATTGATGTAAGCCTGCACCCAATTGTGATGCACCAAAACCTAATGTTGTGATAACACCAAATAAGGTGGCAAGTAACGCCATAATGTCGATAAGATCGCCTAACTTGCCATTAATACGCTCTTTCAATAACGGATAGAAACAAGAACGTAATGCCAAAGGTAATTTGTAACGGAATCCAAAGTAAGCCAATGCCAACGCAATCGTGCCATACACCGCCCAGGCATGAATTCCCCAGTGGAATAAGGTGTGTAACAATGCTTCTTGTTGCTTATGCTCTGCGCTACCTGTGGTAATATCAGATAAGTAATGCGTCAATGGCTCTGCGACACCAAAGAACATCAACCCTACACCCATGCCGGCAGCAAATAACATTGCCAACCAAGAGAGAAAACCGAATTCAGGCTCTTCTTCATCATTGCCTAATTTGATATTACCTAGGCTACTGACTGATAAAATGACTAAAAAGCCCAAAAATACTGAGAATGCTAATACGTAAAACCAACTAAAGTTGGCAAAAATGCCCGATTTGGCGGTATTTAATAAAGTTTGCGTTTGTTCCGGAGCGATTAAAATCATCGCAACGAGTAACACCACAAAAAATAACGTTGCACCAATCACTAAAGGATTGAACGACGTTTGCTTTTCCATAAATTTAGATAAAGACAACGCTTCCCCCTTAAAAATTAAGTGAATAAAAATAAAATCAGATTAAATAAAATAAGGCCTTAAGCCCTAAATGGTGAGATGGAACCATCGCAAATGATAGCACGGAGAAGTGCGATTTTGAAGGAAACGCTCAGTAGGATTTGAGTGGATTGTTTCCAAATACGAAATATATATTATCAAAACATCAATATTTTTTCAAATTGCCGAACATTGAAACATCATGAAAGAAAAAGTACGGTTAAAAAATCTTTAAATTTCTGACCGCACTTTATTCAATATTGATTAAATTCGTTCTTCGATAATTCCGCCACCCAAGCAGACTTCATCTAGGTAAAACACGGCTGATTGACCTGGTGTGACCGCGGCTTGCGGTTCGTCAAAAATTACTCGGATGCAATCGTCATCAATCGGCTCAACCAAACAAGCAATATCCGTTTGACGATAGCGAGTTTTCACCGTGCAACGGAATGCTTCACGCACTGCTTCACGATTGACCCAGTGCAATTGCTTAGCAATCAAGCCTTTAGAGAACAAACGTGGGTGATCATGGCCTTGTGCGACAATCAATTCATTATTTTCCACATCTTTATCCACCACATACCAGGCTTCATCACCGGCATTTTTTAATCCACCGATACCCAGCCCTTTACGCTGCCCCAGGGTGTGGTACATCAAGCCTTCATGGCGACCAATAATCTCGCCATCTACGGTACGGATGTCACCTGGTTGAGCCGGCAAATAACGTGCTAAGAAATCCTTAAACTTGCGCTCACCGATAAAGCAAATCCCAGTGGAGTCTTTTTTCTTCGCGGTAATTAAACCTAAATCTTCTGCAATAGCACGCACGATTGGCTTTTCGATTTCACCTACAGGGAAAAGGCTTTGACCTACCTGATGTTTACTCAACGTGTAAAGGAAATAGCTTTGGTCTTTGTTACTATCTAAGCCGCGCAATAGCTCTGCTTGATTATCTTCACCACGACGACGCACATAATGACCCGTAGCAATATAGTTAGCGCCCAAATCTTCTGCGGCATATTCCAAGAAGGCTTTAAATTTAATTTCTTTGTTACAAAGAATATCCGGGTTTGGCGTACGACCAGCTTTGTATTCCGTTAAGAAATGCTCAAACACGTTATCCCAATATTCCGCCGCAAAATTGATTTTATGTAGCTTAATACCTAGTTTGTCGCATACTGCCTGAGCATCAGCAAGATCCGCTGCGGCTGTACAATAATCGGTATCGTCATCTTCTTCCCAGTTTTTCATAAAAAGGCCTTCCACTTGGTAGCCTTGCTGTTGAAGAATAAACGCAGAAACGGAGGAGTCTACCCCACCAGACATACCACAAATGACTTTTTTAGTGGCATTTTCGGCAAGTTGTTCTGCACTCAAGGGTGCGAAATGTTGATTATAAGTATTTGAAATTAACATAAGTCTCCCGTAACTTCGGTTAAGGCGAAGCACATTGGTGATAATGATTGAAACATAGCGGAATAATTTCCGCCCCATAAATTAAGGTTATTGCACAAAGTGCGGTTGATTTTGAGTGAATTATTTCACCTCATAAAATTGCGAATCATCGTCTTTCTTCGCAAATTTTTGTTCGTATTCAGCTTTGGCATTTTCATCGCCTGCATCTAATTTTTCTTGTAAAGTGTCGCAAGGTTTATCGCAGTCACAGGCTTTGGCGATACCGAGTGATGAAAGTCCGCCACAGCTGCCCTTTAAGCTTTGTTTTTTAAAGATAAAGCCCACAGACATTAATACAATAATGGCCACAAAAGCGATTAGGGTAAAAAATAAAGTTTGCATGATTATTCCTTATTTGCGAGTAACTTTTGGAAGGATGACGACATTTTTGTTTCAAAGCCTTTTTCCGTTTTCATAATTAAATACACTGGAATATTTTCTTTCTCGGCCACTTCAAGTGCTTTATTTTCACCGAGTACAAATAAACCTGTAGATAAGCCATCAGCCGTCATCGAACTTGGTGCAAGCACGGTAATTGAGGCTAAATGATGCTGAATTGGATAACCTGTTTTTGGATCGATTTCATGAGCAAAGCGTTGACCGTTTTCCTCAAAATAAATACGGTAATCGCCTGAGGTCGCCATCGCCATATTATTTAACCCAATCACTTCTTGGACTGCTCTTTCACCCGTATTATTAGGTTTTTCAATAGCGATTTGCCAGGCTTTATTTTCGGCATTTTTACCTTTTGCACGGATTTCTCCGCCAATTTCCACCATATAGTTTTGTACGTGATTTTGCTCTAATACATCCGCAACTTGATCCACACCGAAACCTTTAGCGATAGATGATAAATCAATATAAACTTGCGGTACTGCTTTACTTAAAGTTGGGGTTTTACCGCTCATATCAAGGTGAATTTTATCAATTCCCACCCAACTTTGACGTTCAGCAAGTTGCTCTGGGGTTGGCTTACGTTCTGGGCGTTTTTCTGGCCCAAAACCCCATAAATTCACTACAGGCCCTACAGTCACATCCAATGAACCTTCAGTAACCTGATTTAAACGGATCGCTTCTTGTAATACTTTGGCAAAGTCCGCAGAGATTTCAATTGGCGTATTCACTTGTGTATTTTGATTAAAACGGCTCAATTCGGAATCTTTAATATAAGTGGACATTTTCTGATTCACATCTTTTAAAACCACTTCAATCTGCTCATGTGTTTTTTCAGCATTTTCTTTAACTGAACCGTCATCAATGTAGCGGATATGGTAAGTGGTTCCCATGGTTTTACCGCTAAGTGAAATAATTTCCGGATCTTTTTTACAAGCACTTAATGAACACACCAAGGCAATTGCAATCAATCCGCTTAATATTTTTTCCATCTATTCCTTCCTAAATATATGAATTACAGGCAAACCGACGCATCTATCAGCTTGCCTGTAATCCATGTTAAATATTGACCGCACTTCATCAAAAAGTGCGGTCAGTTTTCATGATGTTTTGATTAACTAAAATCAACCACCGAAGTCATCTAATAAGATGTTTTCATCTTCAACACCGAGGTCTTTCAACATTTTGATTACCGCAGCGTTCATCACTGGAGGTCCACACATGTAGTATTCACAATCTTCTGGTGCTTCATGATTTTTCAAGTAGTTTTCATAAAGTACGTTGTGAATAAAGCCGGTGTAACCTGTCCAGTTATCTTCTGGTAACGGATCAGATAATGCCACGTGCCATGTAAAGTTAGGATTTTCTGCTTGAAGCTGATCAAAATCTTCTACATAGAACATTTCACGTTTAGAGCGTGCGCCATACCAGAATGACATTTTACGTTTAGAGTGTAAACGTTTTAATTGGTCAAAGATATGAGAACGCATTGGTGCCATACCCGCACCACCACCGATGAATACCATCTCATTATCGGTTTCTTTCGCGAAGAATTCACCGAATGGACCTGAAATTGTCACTTTATCACCTGGTTTTAATGACCAAATGTAAGAAGACATTTGACCTGGAGGTGCATCAGGTTGACGTGGTGGAGGCGTTGCAATACGCACGTTAAGCATAATGATGCCTTTCTCTTCTGGGTATGAAGCCATTGAGTAAGCACGGATAATATGCTCATCCACTTTAGACACATAACGCCATAAATCGTATTTGTCCCAATCTTCGTGGTATTCTTCTGGAATATCGAAATCTTTATAGTAAACCGTATGTGGATCAGCTTCGATTTGGATATAACCACCCGCACGGAAAGGAACTTCTTCACCTTCAGGAATCGCTAATTTAAGCTCTTTAATAAAGGTTGCTTTGTTATCATTAGAAATAACAGTACATTCCCATTTTTTCACGCCGAAAATTTCTTCTGGAAGTTCAATGTCCATATTGCCTTTTACATTCACTTGGCAAGCTAAACGATAGCCTTCTTTTGCTTCACGTTTATTAATGTGAGAAAGCTCAGTTGGGAGAATTTCACCACCGCCACTTTTTACTTTCACAACACATTGGCCACAAGAGCCACCGCCACCACAAGCAGAAGAAACGAAAATACCTTTACTTGCTAACGCGCCAAGTAATTTGCCACCAGCTGGTAAGGTGATCGCTTTTTCAGGATCGTCATTAATAGAAATGGTGATATCACCAGAATCCACTAATTTTGATTTAGCGAATAAAATAATCGCAACGAGCACTAAAAGGATAACCGTAAATGCTGCAACACCTAATAATAAAATTGAAGATTCGCTCATTTATGCCTCCTTATAACTGAATTCCAGAGAATGACATAAAGCCAAGCGCCATCAAGCCTGCAGTAATAAAGGTAATCCCTAATCCTTTTAAGCCTGCCGGTACATCGGCATATTTCATTTTTTCGGTTAAGCCCGCAAGTGCAACGATTGCTAACATCCAACCTAACCCTGCACCCACACCATAAACTGCAGATTCTGCAAAAGTGTATTCACGTTGTACCGCAAAAGATACACCGCCAAAGATCGCACAGTTTACAGCGATAAGTGGAAGGAAGATACCTAATGCGTTATAAAGTGCTGGGAAGAATTTATCTAAAGTCATTTCAAGTAATTGAACAAGACCCGCAATAATCCCGATAAAGGTAATAAAGTTTAAAAACTCAAGGCTTACACCTTCTACCAATGCGCCATCTTTTAATACGTGTTCGTATACAAATTGGTTAGCCGGTACCGCAATACCAAGTACCACTGTTACCGCAACACCAAGGCCAAACGCCGTAGAAACTTTCTTAGAAACCGCAAGGAAAGTACACATCCCTAAGAAAAAAGAGAGCGCCATGTTTTCAATGAAGATCGCCTTCACGAATAGGCTAATATAATGTTCCATTGATTATTTCTCCTGTTGCTCAGGTTTCCACGTTCTTAAGCCCCAAATAACGAAGCCGATAATAAAGAACGCACTTGGTGCAAGAAGGAATAAACCGTTTGGTTGATACCAACCGCCGTCTTGAATAGTTTGGAATACAGGGAAACCAAACAAACGACCAGAACCGATTAATTCACGTAATGTGGCGACAATTAATAATATCGCACCATAACCTAAACCGTTACCGATACCGTCAACAAAGCTTTCTAACGGTGGTGATTTCATCGCAAACGCTTCTGCACGGCCCATTACGATACAGTTTGTAATGATAAGACCGACGAATACAGAGAGCTGTTTAGATAAACCATAAGCATAAGCTTTTAATACTTGGTCAACCAAGATTACTAAAGACGCGATAATCGCCAGTTGCACAATAATACGGATACTATTTGGAATATAGTTACGAATCAATGAAATGAACAAACTGGAAAAACCGGTTACCAAACTTACCGCAATCGCCATAACGATCGCTGTTTGTAATTGGGTTGTTACCGCTAATGCAGAACAGATACCCAAAATTTGCAAGGCAATCGGGTTATTTTTAGCAATAGGATCTAATAAAAGACCTTTTAAATTTACTTTTGCATCAGCCATTATTTGATTTCTCCTGCTTTAAATTTCGCTAAGAATGGACCAAAGCCATTTTGGCTGAACCAATAATCAAATGAACCTTGAACACCGTTACTGGTTAAAGTTGCACCTGATAAACCATCTACACCGTGCTCTTTATCTGCAGCAGAACTACCTTTGTAGATTTTGAATTTTTGGTTACCTTGTTCATCGAATAATTTTTTATCGACAAACTGTGCTTGCCAACGAGGGTTCGCAATTTCGCCCCCAAGACCGGCTGTTTCACCTTGATCATAGTAAGTAATACCTTTGATAGTATTCGCATCTGGTGCAACAGAAACAAAACCATACATGGTTGACCATAAACCACGACCATACATTGGTAATACAACTTGGGTTACATTGCCTTGCTCATCTTTTACAAGATAAACACGTGCTTGATTTGCACGAACTTTAATCCCTGCTTTATCTGCTTCAGCTGGAATTGCTTGGCTTTTAGCTGGATCTTTAACGGCATCTTTAGGTTCAAATTTATTAATTTCTTCTGCTGAAGCTTGAACGTAATCACCACTTTGCAAATCAACTAAACGCGGTTCAATAAATTTGCTGTAAGTGTCTTTAATTACTGATGCATTATCTTCTTTCATTAAGCCAGCAACAGTTAAAATGTTACGTTGAACGTCGAGTGCTTTTTGTTCATCTTGTTTGGATTTTAATGCTACTGCAGCACCAGAAACCACGATAGAACACACTAAACTTAGCAACACAACAACGGTAACTGTACCGCTAACGCTATCTTTATTAAATTTAGCCATTTGTTCTTGCTCTCCGACGTTTGATATTTGCTTGAACCACGATGTAGTCGAAAATTGGTGCAAATAAGTTTGCAAATAAAATCGCTAACATCACCCCTTCTGGATAAGCTGGGTTCACTGTACGAATTAATACCGCCATCACGCCAATTAACGCACCGTACCACCATTTACCTGTGTTGGTGAATGAAGCTGACACAGGATCGGTTGCCATGAAGATCATACCAAGTGCAAAACCACCTAATACAAAGTGCCAATGCCAAGGCATTGAGAACATTTGGTTAGAATCAGAACCGATTAAGTTGAATAAGGTTGCTGTACCAATCATACCGATCATGACACCAGCCATAATGCGCCAAGAAGCAATACGGGTGAATACAATTAACGCACCACCGATTAATAACGCAAGCGTTGAAACCTCACCCATTGAACCAGGAATATTACCGATGAATGCATCCATCCAAGTAATAGGTTGACCGGTTACAGTGTGTTGTAATGCTGCTTGACCACCTTGAGACCATTGTGAAAGTGCGGTTGCACCAGAGAAACCATCTGCAGCGGTCCATACTAAGTCACCAGAAATTTGAGCCGGATAAGCGAAGAATAAGAATGCACGACCAGCAAGCGCAGGGTTCATAAAGTTACGACCTACACCACCGAAGATTTCTTTCGCTACCACGATACCAAAACTGATACCAAGTGCAGCTTGCCATAATGGCAATGTTGGTGGAACGATTAACGCAAATAAAATGGTTGAAACGAACATCCCTTCATTTACTTCATGACCACGCACCACTGAGAACAATAATTCCCAAATTGTACAAACGGTGAATACCACTAAGTAAATTGGTAAGAAGAAGATCGCCCCTAATGCCATTTTTGAACCCCAAGTTGCATTATTGGTTAAATCTAAACCTAATGAACTTGCAAGTGCATAGTGCCAATCGTTAGCAATTAATTGATCTAAATTGCCTAATTGATTTAAGGCAGGGATCGCTTGGTTACCCACATTGTACATCCCGTAGAAAATCGCTGGGAACAACGCAAGAAAAACCGTAATCATCATACGTTTTGAGTCTAACGCATCACGAACGTGTGTGTTTTTGTGCGTTACCGTACCTGGTGTATAAAGCAAGGTATAAATCGATTCAAAGACCGGATAAAGCTTGCTGTATTTACCACCTGGCAAAAACGCGGGTTCCATTTTTTCAAAAAGATTTTTTAAACCCATTTTTAACCTTCCTTCTCAATCTTATCTAATACTTGACGCAAGATTGAACCGTATTCATATTTGCCCGGACAAACGAAAGAACATAATGCTAAGTCTTCTTCATCTAATTCAAGACAACCTAACGCTTGTGCACCATCGGTATCGCCCACTATTAAATCACGTAATAATAATGTCGGTAAAATATCCAACGGCATCACGCGCTCATAGCTACCGATTGGTACCATTGCACGCTCACCACCATTTTCTGCTGTAGTGAAGTTGAATAATTTTTTACCAAAGTGACCTAATACGGTACGGGTAATCGAATATTTGTTCGATTGTGGTGTGATCCAACCTAAGAACTCTTTCTCATTACCTTCCGCAATCACAGAAACTTGTAATGCATAACGACCTAAATAGTCATGAGCATCTTTTGCCGTTTGACCACAAAGTACTGAACCAGAAATCACACGGTTATTACCGTCTTTTAATTCACCTGCGGTTAATTGAGAAAGGTTAGCACCGATTACGGTACGAACTAAACGAGGCTCTTTCACTTGTGGACCAGCAAGAGAAATAATGCGTTCTACATAAAGTTCGCCCGTGGTGAATAATTTACCTACAGCAATCACATCTTGGTAATTGATATGCCATACGCTTTTATTCACACCAACTGGATCGATAAAGTGAATATGAGTACCCACTAAACCAGCAGGATGGACACCGCCAAAATCATGTACTTTTAGGTTAGGTAAATCCACGGTTGGGATATTGCTATCACCCGCTTTACATAGATTTAATGGTTTATTTGGGAATAGACGACTTAATACCGTTAAACCGTCAATAAAATCTTGCCAATGCTCTTTTAACACTACCTCTGGATTTGCAGCCAAAGGATTGGTATCCATCGCATTTACAAACAGAGAAGAAGGTTCTGCATCTAAGGCAGGCACTTTGCTGAACGGACGAGTGCGGAACGCTGTCCACAAACCGGATTCAACGAGGTTTTGTTTAACTTGTTCAGAAGAAAGCGTATTGAGCTCACCTGCGTTATATTTAGCGAAAGTAACTTGATCGTTACCTTGCACATCAATGACCACAGATTGTAATACACGTTTTTCGCCACGATTAATTACAGTGATAGTACCACTCGCAGGGGCTGTGAAAACCACTCCCGGGTTTTTCTTGTCTTCAAAAAGCACTTGGCCTTTTTTCACGACATCGCCTTCGCGTACCTTCATAGAAGGACGCATACCCACATACTCTTCACCAAGAATCGCAACCTGATTCACAGCATTACCGCTATGGATTACTTGTGCTGGTTTTCCTGCAATAGGAAGGTCCAAGCCTTTTTTGATTGTAATCATACTGTTTGCACTACTTTTCTAGGTTAAAAACACGATTGCAATCAAAGCCTATGCCTTAAGAGCAATCTCGCGATTGAGCGTGACAGAAAACACTTTGAGATCAAAGCATTATTAACTGACACATAAATTTAAAAACTCAAATCTGTTTAATTTCTCGACGAGTAAGTAATCACTCACACATCCAGAAATTGAAATTCGAAAATTAAAAGCGTCTTATTCTATCGGAAAATGGGCTTTTATTCCACTTTACACCCCCATTTTTGTGAAATATTTGTGAACTTTTAGACAGATATTTATTTGGAGTGAAATAAATCTCCATCAAAATAAAAAGAGAGAACGCTTATCGCCTTCTCTCTTCTTATGAAAATCTAATATAGGGAACGTAAGGGAATACTTACTGTCCAACACCAAGACAATTTGGTGATTTTGGAAATGCTTCACCTAAGCTCTCCCATTCGCTTTTTGTATAAAGATGAAGCGCTAATGCGTGAATGCCATTTTTTAAATCATCGGCAAAGAGTTGGTAAAGTTTTTGGTGGCGTTGCACCTTGCGCATACCTTCAAAAGCATCGCTGACAATCACTAATTTAAAATGAGAATCAGCCCCTCGACCGGAACTGTGCATATGGCTTTCATTTTCTACAGTAACAAAATGCGGTTGAAATTCGGCTTGAATTCTCTCTAATAATTCTTGTTGTTTTGACATAAATAAACTCCCTAACTTTTTGCTATACATTCAGCGTTAAGTTTGTAAGAATAACACAAATTAACCTAATTCAATGAGGAAATTATGAAAGTAACAAACAAAATCAAAGCATTATCAACAATGACGTTGGCGGCTGCGACATTATTTTTAGCTGGTTGCCAAGCGCAATCTAATACCTTAACTTTTGCGCCTCAATCACCGACTGCATCAATGAGTATTAACCAATCAGCAGTGGTAACAGTTAATACTCGCGACTCTCGTCTACAACAAGAAATTGCAACTTATACTAAATCAGGTGAGCTGATTAAATTAAACGCCTCACCAAGCGTTACTCAACTTTTCCAACAAGTGATGCAACAAAATTTGGTTAGTAAAGGTTTCCGTATTGGACAAGCGAATAATGCGAATGCTGGCGTAACTGTTGATGTAAAAGAATTTAACGCTAAAGTAGAGCAAGGTAATTTACGTTATACCTTGAACAGCAAAATTCAAGCGGTGGTTTATGTACAAGGTCCACGCGGACAATACAACAAAACCTTTAATGCAACCCGTTCACAGTCTGGCGCATTTAATGCGAGTAATGATGAAATTCAAAAAGTGTTAGGCGAAACCTTCAAAGATATTGTTAATAATATTTATCAAGATCAAGAAGTTACTAACGCCATTAATCAATATACCAATTAATTAAAAAGTGCCGTGTCCTTTTCAATAATCACTTGACGAATACGCCTTTCAAGCGTAACATTCGACCGATTTTTTAACGAGAAGGACACACACTTTGGACAGTCATAGTCGATACCGAATATCGCTCTAGACTCTCGCCTCTTATCAGCGAGAGCTCGCTGGTAATCAATTTACCTTTCTTCGGCATCTTTTATCGAACGAAACCCATTTTAAAACATTCAAAAATTTGACCGCACTTTTCTCTAGTGCCAATTTCGTTTGATCTTTTTTTGTTCACAGTTGGATCTTCATAATCCCAAAAGGAGTATGACCAATGATTAACGCTTTTACCATTAACGATTCTCGCTTGCTTCGTATTGATGACGAACCAGCCGATCTCAGCTCTGCCATTTGGTTAGATTTGCTGGAGCCGACAGGGGAAGAACGTGAAATGTTGCAAGAAGGCTTAGGACAAAGTCTTGCCTCATTCCTCGAATTGGAAGATATCGAAGCGTCCGCGCGTTTCTTTGAAGACGAAGACGGCTTGCACTTGCACTCATTCTTCTATTGTGAAGACGAAGAAAACTACGCCGATCTCGCAAGCGTAGCGTTTACTATTCGTGATGGCCGCCTATTTACCTTGCGTGATCGTGAATTACCGGCATTCCGTTTATATCGTATGCGTTCTCGTAGCCAGCGCTTATTTGAATGTAATGCATATGAAGTCTTACTCGACTTATTTGAAACCAAAATTGAGCAATTAGCCGATGTTATCGAAAACGTTTATGCCGATTTGGAAAAATTAAGTCGCGTAATTTTAAACGGTACGCAAGATGAAGCTTTCGATGAAGCCTTAAATACCCTAACAGAACAAGAAGATACCAGTTCTAAAGTGCGTTTGTGTTTGATGGATACACAACGTGCATTGGGTTTCTTGGTACGTAAAACGCGTTTGCCGCCAAACCAGTTAGAACAAGCACGAGAAATCTTACGAGATATTGAATCCTTGCAACCGCATAATGAGTCTTTGTTCCAAAAAGTAAACTTTTTAATGCAGGCAGCAATGGGTTACATTAATATCGAGCAGAATAAAATCATGAAATTCTTCTCGGTGGTATCGGTTATGTTCCTACCCGCAACACTTGTCGCATCTACTTACGGGATGAACTTTGAATTTATGCCGGAGCTTCATTTTAAATATGGCTACCCAATGGCTATTGGCTTAATGATTGGTGCGGCGCTTACGCCTTACATCTATTTCAAACGGAAAGGTTGGTTATAATGGAAATTTCCCAAACTGCATTATTTTTAGGATCGATTATCGATCTGTATTGTTTAGTATTAATTTTACGCGTATGGCTACCATTAGCTAATGTAGATTATTACAATCCCATTTCTCAATTTACGCTGAAATTAACCCAGCCAGTTATTGCGCCATTACGTAAAGTTTTTCCTATGGTGAAAAAAGTGGAAACTGCAGCACTGTTTTTAGTCTTCTTGCTTTGCGGACTAAAATCGATTCTCTTTGGCGGATTAAATCTCAGTTTCTTCTTGCTATTGGGCATATTAGGACTAATTAAAAATATCGGTGTGGCCATTTTCTATGTGTTAATCGCCGGTGCAATTTTAAGTTGGTTTAATCGTGGCAATAATCCTGCATTCTATGCGTTATATCAACTGACCGAACCATTATTGAAACCCATTAAACGCATTTTACCAACTGTGGGCATGATTGATTTTTCACCGATGGTTATCGCTATTATCCTGTTATTTTTAAATAATCTCTTTTACGATTACTTTAACCTTTTATGGGCAATTGCTGCGTAAAGTGCGGTTAAAAATAACATTATTTTTTCGGGCTGGATTTTCCAGCCCTTATTGTAAATATGGTAAGTAAATTTAGTTATGTCAGCAATCGAACAAACATCTGAAGGACTACGCCTTAAAATTATTCTGCAACCCAAAGCCAGTAAAGATCAAATTGTGGGATTGCATGATGATGAACTCAAGATCACGATCACGGCTCCACCTGTTGATGGTCAAGCCAATGCTCACTTGCTGAAATTTTTGAGTAAAACATTCAAAGTGCCTAAGAGCTCAATAGTTCTTGAAAAAGGTGAATTAAACCGACATAAACAAGTTTGGATTCCTTCGCCTAAATTAATTCCATCTGAAATTCAAAATCTCTTATAAAATCAGCAAAAAAATCACCGCACTTTCTACCAATTTTCCCTGTTTTACGCTATCCTATATCACATTTTACAAATCAAAACATGCCGCAAAGTGCGGTCAAAATTTAAGGTGATTTTCTATGCAACAACATTACCGTCCCGATTTGATTGAACCTGCAGTTCAACAATATTGGGCTGAAAATAAAGTCTTCAAAGCCATCAAAGATACGTCTAAAGAAAAATATTACTGCCTTTCTATGTTCCCTTACCCATCTGGTCGTTTACACATGGGCCACGTGCGTAACTACACGATCGGTGATGTGGTTTCTCGTTATCAACGTATGAACGGCAAAAACGTATTACAGCCAATTGGTTGGGATGCATTCGGTTTGCCAGCGGAAGGTGCTGCGATTAAAAATAAAACCGCGCCCGCAAAATGGACTTACGAAAACATTGAATACATGAAAAAACAGCTCAAAATGTTGGGCTTTGGTTATGACTGGGATCGCGAAATTGCGACCTGCCGTCCAGAATACTACAAATGGGAACAATGGTTCTTCACTGAGCTTTACAAAAAAGGCTTAGTTTACAAAAAGACCTCAACCGTAAACTGGTGTCCAAACGATGAAACCGTATTGGCTAATGAACAGGTTCACGAAGGTTGCTGCTGGCGTTGTGACACTCCAGTAGAACAAAAAGAGATCCCTCAATGGTTTATTAAAATTACTGATTATGCAGAACAATTATTAGGTGGATTAGACCAACTGCCACAATGGCCAGACATGGTAAAAACCATGCAACGCAACTGGATCGGCCGTTCTGAAGGGGTAGAAATTACATTTGACGTAGCGGATACTGCAGAAAAAGTTGCGGTTTATACGACCCGTCCAGATACCTTCTATGGCGTAAGCTATTTAGGTATCGCGGCAGCGCATCCATTAGCCGAATTAGCGGCAGAAAAAAATCCTCAATTAGCCGAATTCATCCGTGAAGCAAAAAATGCCAAAGTGGCCGAAGCAGACCTTGCCACGATGGAGAAAAAAGGGATGGCAACCGGCTTATTCGCTATTCATCCATTAACGGGTGAAAAATTACCGATTTGGGTCGCTAACTTTGTATTAATGCATTACGGTACTGGCGCAGTAATGGCGGTTCCAGCACATGACCAACGTGACTTTGAATTTGCTCAAAAATACGATTTACCAATTAAACAAGTGATCGCACCGCTTGCGGATGAAGAAATTGATTTAACCAAACAAGCTTTTGTTGAGCACGGTAAATTAGTGAACTCTGCTGAGTTTGATGGTTTGGATTTTAATGGCGCATTCAACGGTATCGCAGACAAATTAGAAAAATTAGGCGTAGGTAAACGCCAAGTTAATTATCGTTTACGTGACTGGGGCGTTTCTCGTCAACGTTATTGGGGTGCACCAATTCCAATGCTGACCTTGCCAAACGGAGAAACCGTACCGGCACCAATCGAAGATTTACCGATTATTCTGCCAGAAGATGTGGTCATGGACGGCGTGAAAAGCCCAATTAAAGCAGATCCAAACTGGGCGAAAACCACTTTCAACGGTGAACCTGCATTAAAAGAAACCGATACCTTTGATACCTTTATGGAATCCTCTTGGTACTATGCACGCTACACCTCACCAAGCTATGCTGAAGGCATGTTGGATAAAGATGAAGCTAATTACTGGTTACCAGTGGATCAATATATCGGCGGTATCGAGCACGCGACCATGCACTTGCTCTACTTCCGTTTCTTCCACAAATTATTGCGTGATGCTGGTTTCGTCACGAGTGATGAGCCAGCACAAAAATTATTATGCCAAGGCATGGTGTTAGCCGATGCATTCTACTACACTAGCCCGACCAACGAGCGTATTTGGGTAAGCCCAACGCAAGTGACCCTTGAGCGTGATGAAAAAGGTCGTATTATCAAAGCAACCGATCCGGAAGGCCGTGAATTGGTGCATACCGGTATGACCAAAATGTCGAAATCCAAAAACAACGGTATCGACCCACAAGAGATGGTGGAAAAATACGGTGCAGATACCGTGCGTCTCTTTATGATGTTCGCGTCTCCTGCAGAAATGACGCTTGAATGGCAAGAATCTGGCGTAGAAGGAGCAAAACGTTTCTTAGGTCGTGTATGGAATTTGGTGTATGAATATAGCCAAAATCCAGCAAAAACCGCTTTAGATGTGACCGCACTTTCTGCAGACCAAAAAGCACTTCGTCGTGATGTGCATAAAACAATCGCTAAAGTGAGTGATGACATTGGTCGCCGTCAAACCTTCAATACTGCTATCGCGGCAGTGATGGAGTTAATGAATAAATTAACTCGTGCGCCATTAGAAAGCGAACAAGATCGTGCGGTTATGGCAGAAGCATTAAGCGCAGTCGTGCGTATGCTTTACCCAATCACTCCGCACATCTGCTTTGAGTTATGGAAAGCTTTAGGCAATGAAAGTAACATCGACCATGCAGAATGGGTGAAAGCTGACGAAGCAGCAATGGTAGAAGATGAAAAACTTATCGTGGTGCAAGTCAACGGTAAAGTTCGTGGTAAAGTGACTGTTGCAGCTGATGCGGATGAAGAAACAGTGAAAACTGTTGCATTTGCAGATGAAAATGTGAAGAAATTTACTGACAATACACAAATCGTGAAAGTGATTTATGTTCCAGGTAAATTGTTAAATGTGGTGGTTAAACCGCAATAATCCATAAAATAACCGCATTTTATTCCAAGCGTTGCATAAACGGCTCTTAAACAAAATAAAGTGCGGTGAATTTTACAGGTAATTTTTATGATGAAATCAATCAAAACGATCTGCTTAGTTGGGGTAACAGCCTTTTTAACTGCTTGTGGTTGGCATTTCGATAATGGTGCTGCTGTTCCTGCTGAATTAAAAACAATGGCTCTTGAAAGCGGTGATCCATACAGTGAAATGTCAATGGCAATGCGTAAGCAACTGCTTAGCAACAACGTAAACCTTGTTCCTGCAAAACAAGGTGTGCCAGTGTTGCGTTTAAATAAACAGACTTCAAGCGATAAAGTGGCGTCAGTCTTTAAACAAGGCCGTGAAGCAGAAAAAGTATTGACCCTTGATGTTGAGGCTAGCGTGCGTTTAGCAAATGGGGAAACCTATCCAATCTCTGCAAAAATCAACCGCACTTTCTTTGATAACTCACGTGCTGCATTAGCAAAATCAGCTGAACGCGATGTAATTTGGAATGATATGCGTGAACAAGCGGCTCGCCAATTAATTAATAAAATGGCCGCCTTGCAACACCAAGTTCAAGGAAAATAATGAACCGCATTTTTCCTGAGCAACTGGCCTCTAACCTGAACAGCCATTTAGCGAAAGTCTATTTTTTGGTTGGGACAGATCCCCTGTTGCTCAGTGAAAGTGAAGATCTCATTCATCAAGCAGCCCTTCTTCAAGGTTTTGATGAAAAAAATCAAATCACCATAGATACTAATACTGACTGGCCTGCATTAATTGAGGCCAGCCAATCTATGGGGCTCTTCTTTAATAAGCAAATTTTCATTCTCAATTTACCCGAAAATTTAACCGCACTTTTGCAGAAAAACCTTCAACAATTTATTAGTGGATTAAATGAAGATAGCTTGCTTGTCCTCACCTTGCCTAAATTGTCTAAAGCAGCCGAAAAACAAGAGTGGTTTATTCAGGCAAATCAACTTGATCCGCAAGCTGTTATTGTTAACTGCCAAACACCGAATTCAGAACAACTTTCTCGTTGGGTGAAGCATCGTACAAAAAACATGGGGTTATCAGCGGATGAGGAAGCCGTTCAACTACTTTGTTATAGCTATGAAAATAATCTCCTGGCATTGAAACAAGCATTACAGCTTTTAGATTTGCTTTATCCTGATCACAAACTCACGTATAACCGCGTTAAATCAGTCGTAGAGCAATCTTCTGTCTTTACCCCTTTCCAATGGATTGATGCTTTGTTGTCAGGCAAGGCAAATCGCTCAAAGCGAATTTTGCGAGGTTTACAAGCTGAAGATGTGCAACCTGTCATTTTATTGCGTACCTTACAACGTGAACTGCTCACCTTATTAGAATTAACAAAACCACAGCAGCGTAATCCATCTCTTAAAACGGAATTACCAACACAGTCACTCAAAGCGGATTTTGACCGTCTCAAAATTTGGCAGAATCGTCGTCATCTTTATACGGCTGCGATACAGCGACTCACCTATCAAAAGCTCTTTGAAATATTGCAAGAATTGGCAGATATTGAGCGCACAACCAAACAAGAATATGGTCAAGACGTGTGGGTAAAATTGGCAGACTTATCAGTTAAAATTTGTTTATAAAAAAATCTCGGCGTTAACCGAGATTTTTTATTATTGCGCAATTTTTAAATCTTGATACAGATAATTTCGATAGCTATTTACTAAATCTATATCCTCTGCATCTTCTAGCTTACCTTGGCTTAGCTGACGCATCGCGATATTCGCTCGCATAAAGTCATCTTTCGGTGATAAACCTGCCACATCAAGTAATACGCCACCAACAAAGGCTAAATCTAAGAAATCTTGCTGTTGAACAAAGTCAGTCTCACGATTAGTTCTAACAACAAATTGAGTCACATAATCCGGGTTCGCAAAGTTACCTTTTTTCGGTGGAAGCTGATTATCAAAAGCGACTTGGTGATCACCAAAATAACCGAATACATAAGGCGTTTCACGTGATTTTAAATAATCATTTAAACCTTCGATTGCCTCATTGAGGCTAGCAATGCGATCAATATAATCGTTCAAGCAAGAAATCGCTTTTCCCCCTAAACGTTTACTCGCCAAATTAAAATGATTTGGCATATTCGTGTTGTAAGGGCCGTGCTCTTTCATGGTTAGCACATAAACAAACATCGGCTGTTTCACATTTTCCAATGATGGATGCTGTTTCTGCAGAATCAGCTTGGTGTAATACATCATATCTTCACTGGTAATGTGCCAGAGATTTTTGCTGATTGATGCTGGATAGCCTAAATCTTGTGGTTGCAACATCAAATCAAAACCAAAGTGGTCATAGGCAGGTTTTGCGTTGTAGTTACCTTTCGTAAAAGGCGATAACGCCACACAAAAATAGCCTTGCTCACGAAGATTTTTAATAAAACCCGTCTGTAAGTGTGGCACAACCGAATAAAACACTCCACTTGCTAAAGCACCAAAATCGGTTGAAGGCACGCCTGCAAGGAAAGCAAATTCAGATTTCCACGTTGCGCCGCCCACTGTATGCACACGTAATGGACTCACAAATGCGGTATCTTCCTGCTTATTAAACATTGAAAATGGCGGGATGGTTTCTGCATCAAAATCAAATTGATGCGGATTTAAAGTTGATTCCTGTAGACACACCACTATGTCTGGCTTTTCTGCGTCTGGCTTTTCTGCACTTTCAGTTTTACTCTCAAACTTTTCATTTAAAAGTGCAGTCATTTTTTCTTTGAATTTTTGGCTATTACCTTCAAATTCTGGCACTTTAAAGAATACGCCACGACAAGACATTGGTAAGTTTAAAAAGACATCTCGACCATCATCCGGCAATGAATCTAGCCAGACTTTTGTGGCATCTGGATCTTTAGAATAATGCCACATTAAACCAAAGCTCGTTGCAGCGAGTATTGCTGCAAATACGCGAAATCCAGTAGAGGCAGTTTCAACATCTGACCAACCAAAGATAGCATAACCCAACAGACCTAATAGCCCCAACACGCCGAAAATGGCCCCTTTATAATGTAAGAGGGTTTCCCAATTTCGCCAGTCTGTCACAAGCCAAAAATCTGAAATGAGTAAAGGCTGTTTGTAGTAATGAATTTTCATTCGATGGAATAGCATCAACACCACAAAAAGTACGGACGCAAAATTCAATCCGCGTTGCCATTGACCGGTTATCGCAAACATTGAGCTAAACAATAAGACGAATAATGCAATCGCAAAAAAATATGTCCAACGATAGTGCGAATTGACGATAAAAATCACCGTCGCAATAAAAAATAAACTCAAAAAAATACTTGGAATCATAATAAATAAATTTGATTAAATGTTATTTGACACTTTCAGCCACTAAACGCTGAATCAGCTTTAAATTGGCTGGTGGGAATTGCCCTGCATCAAGCTCACTTTGTTCAAGCCAAAAACCTTCCTGACCTTCTCGACCAAACGGCTCCCCAATCCATTCAGTGACCAGATAAAAACTAAAATCTAAAATTTTGGTTGGATATTCAAATTGAAAACGTTCATACAGTTCAGCATTTAAAATGTGAATGCCAATCTCTTCTTCCAATTCTCTTTTTAAAGCTTCTTCAGGTGTTTCACCTGCATCAACTTTGCCACCTGGAAATTCTAATGCTTGCGCAAAATCTTGCCCTTCTAAGCGTTGGGTCAAATATAGCTGCCCAAATTCATTACGAATAATCCCTGCCGCAACTTGAATGATAGGCTTACTCATCGTCTTTCCTTATCTCAAAAGTAGAAAGAGCGGTCATTTTTAGCGGTGTTTTAAACACGCAAAAATTTAACCGCTCTTTACCTTAACTAAGCATATCGGGCTTTACTGCCGTGACAATGCTTGTATTTTTTACCTGACCCACAAGGACAAGGTTCATTACGTCCAATATGGCGATCTGAATAGTCCTCGCTTTGAGCTTGCTCTGTATTTTCATCTACAGGTTGATGTGTTAATGCTTCACGTTCAGCCATTTCCTGACGTGCACGTTCCGCTTCTTCCATCTCTTCCTGCGTACGGACTTTCACTCGAGTAAGTGTCGTAATCACATGATGTTTTAAAGAATCCAACATTTCAGTAAACATACGGAAAGATTCTTTTTTGTACTCTTGTTTTGGATCTTTTTGCGCATAACCACGTAAATGGATACCTTGACGTAAATAGTCCATTGCCGCCAAGTGCTCTTTCCAAAGCTCATCAAGGGTTTGCAACATCACACCTTTTTCGAAATGACGCATGGTGTCTTCACCCGCAAGCGCTTCTTTCGCTTTGTATTCATCTTCGGCTTCTTGAATAATACGCTCACGCAAGTTCTCTTCGTGAAGATTGTTATTTTCTTCCAACCAATGTTCAATTGGTAACTCAAGACCAAACTCTTGCGCTAAACGCTCTTCTAAGCCTTTAATATCCCATTGTTCTTCCAACGATTGTGGTGGAATATATTGGTCAATCACATCATTAAATACATCGCTGCGAATTGCTTTGATCGTCTCTGAAATATCATCGTTATCGAGCAAGTAATTACGTTGTTCGTAAATTGCGTGACGTTGGTCATTAGCCACATCATCATATTCAAGCAAGTTTTTACGACCATCAAAGTGGAAGGCTTCTACTTTCGCTTGCGCCGATGCAATCACTTTAGCAAGAAGCTTAGATTCCATCGCTTCACCTGGTTGAGTGAAGGCTTTGCGCATCATATTTAATTTACCTTCATTCAGATAAATACGCATTAAGCCATCTTCCAAAGAAAGGTAGAAACGTGAAGAACCTGGGTCACCTTGACGACCTGAACGACCACGCAACTGGTTATCAATACGACGTGATTCGTGACGTTCTGTCCCGATAATGTGTAAACCACCGGCTTGCATCACGATCTCGTGATTTTTCTCCCACTCAGCTTTAAGTGCCTCAATTTGCTCTGGGGTTGGATTCTCTAATTTTGCAGCTTTTGCTTTCCAGTTACCACCGAGGATAATGTCGGTACCACGACCCGCCATGTTGGTTGCAATGGTTACCGCACCTGGTGCCCCTGCTTCCGCAACGATTTCCGCTTCTTGTGCGTGGAATTTTGCATTTAATACGTTGTGTTTGATACCTGCTTTATCTAACGCTTGAGAAAGCATTTCAGATTTTTCAACAGACACTGTACCCACAAGAACCGGTTGATTGCGAGCAACGCAATCTTTGATATCTTCAATAATCGCATTGAATTTGTATTCTTCATTCTCAAACATGACGTCCGTACGATCATCACGAATCATTGGGCGGTTGGTTGGGATGACCACAGTTTCTAAACCATAAATTTGTTGAAATTCAAAGGCTTCGGTATCTGCTGTACCCGTCATACCCGCTAATTTGTCATAAAGACGGAAATAGTTTTGGTAAGAAATAGAAGCAACAGTTTGGTTTTCACTCTTAATTTCTACGCCTTCTTTCGCTTCGATCGCTTGGTGTAAACCATCAGACCAACGACGACCCGCCATAGTACGACCAGTATGTTCATCAACGATCACGATCTCACCATCTTTCACGATATAGTCTACATCGCGCTCAAATAAGGTGTTTGCACGTAATGCAGCCATGACATGGTGTAACAATACAATGCGTGCAGGCGAATAAAGTGAATCACCTTCTGGCATTAAACCTTGTTCAATTAACCAATTCTCTACTTTTTCTTGACCACGTTCAGTCAAATACGCCTGTTTGGTTTTAAGATCTAAGGTGTAATCGCCTTCACCAGTATATTCTTCCGTATCTTCTTTTTCTTGCTTAATTAAATTCGGAATTAATTTATTTACCGCAATATAAAGCTCAGAGCTGTCTTCCGCTTGACCTGAAATAATCAACGGCGTACGTGCTTCATCAATTAAGATAGAGTCCACTTCATCCACTAAGGCATAGCCTAAATGACGTTGGAAACGCTCTTCTTTGGAATGCGCTAAGTTATCACGAAGGTAATCAAAACCTAGCTCGCTGTTTGTGGCATATGTAATATCTGCCGCATAAGCTTCACGTTTTGCTTCAGGCGGTAAACCAGGGATATTCACCCCAACAGTCATACCTAAGAATTCAAATAATGGGCGGTTAGTTTCCGCGTCACGACGTGCTAAGTAATCATTCACGGTTACAACGTGTACACCTTTACCTTCCAACGCCATCAAATAACAAGGCAAGGTTGCGGTTAAGGTTTTACCTTCACCCGTACGCATCTCTGCGATACAACGGTTTGTTAGCACCATACCACCGATTAATTGCACATCGAAATGGCGCATACCAAGTACACGTTTACCCGCTTCACGCACGGTAGCAAAAGCTTCAGGTAAAAGTTGTTGTAAAGTTTCACCATTAGCTAAACGACTGCGGAATTCTTCTGTTTTTGCTCTTAATTCATCATCACTTAATGCTTCAAAAGCTGGCTCCATTTTGTTGATTTTCGCAACTTGTTTTCTTAATCTGCGTAAAATACGTTCGTTACGGCTGCCAAAAATTTTTGTTAAAAAACTCATAATTTCTCTTTCAAATAAAAAATAAAAAGGATCATCCGATTAAAAAATCGGTTCGTTTAAAGATAAAAGAAAATTAAATAATAGCAGGACCGGCCCGAATAGGGGCAAAAACAGGAAACTCTGCCGCGATAAAGTGCGGTTGAATTTTTTCGTGTTTTTGATTGGAATGGGTTTTGTGATTTGTTGGCTGAGGTTGAACCTGCAATGCTTGACGAATTTCACGCACTGCAATCAACATATATTGTTCAGATGATGTTTGGTAATTTTCGCCACTCATATTTGATGAAGGCGGTGCTTCTAATCCCTGAGCGACAGGTAAAGCAAAAATCGCAATCATGCTTAACAGCAACTGCGACCAGAAATTTGTTTTACCTTTGTTTGATTTCATCATCTTATTGTCTCTGACAAAATTTGTGTGTATTGTATCGGAAATTCAACGTAAAGTCATTATTGGGGTATTTTTGTGGAAAACAAGCATGAGCGTTATCAAAAAGCCATGAATATTATTGATGTGCTAGAAGGATCACAATTTGCCAAAATCATGCAGAAAGGGTTAATATTGAATGAACTGAACCAAAACATTAGTCGCCTTTTCCCACAAGAATTCAAAGGGCTTTTTCGTTTAGGTGCCATTACGGATGGGAAACTCTTTATCGAAGTCAAAAGTGCGGTCGTTCGCCAAGGGATTTTATTTCGCCAAAGCGAATTACTCGCGGCAATTCAACCTACCTATCCCGAAGTAAAAGGCTTTGAGATTAAAATTAATCCTGAATTAACCTGCTAAGCTAACCTTTAAAGATGGCGATTAATTCTTTTACTTTAACTCGTTTTTCTGAAGATTGACTGATCGAGCGCTGTACTTTAACGCGTTTAAATTTTGCCCCTTTATAAATCTCACGCGTAAATTTCGTATCGTGGTTAGAAATCACAACAGAAATTTGCTTTTCTTTTTGTGCTTTTTTGGCGCATTCTGCTAAATTCTTTTGATGTTCAAGTCCAAAAGCATTCCCTGCATATCCAGTAAAATTGGTATCTTGCGCAAGCGGTGCATAAGGCGGATCACAATAGATCACGCTGTGTTTATCCGCTAATTCAAACGTTTGTTGAAAATCGGCACATAAAAAGACCGCACTTTGCGCTTTATGGGCGAAATAGCGTAATTCATCTTCTGGGAAATAATGAGTTTTATAAGCGCCAAAGGGCACATTGAACTCATTTTTACTGTTATAACGGCACAATCCATTAAACCCAAAGCGGTTCAAATAAAGGAACAACACCGAACGCTCGAAAGGATCAGTTGATTGATTAAAGGCTTCACGCTGTGCGTAATAATAGTCGGCTGTATTCGCATTTTCAGCGAAGAAAATTGGCTTACAAGCCTCAATATAGACATCCACATTGTCTTTGACGATATTAAACAAGTTAATTAAATCGGGATTAATATCCGCCAAAATATAACGTTCAAAATGAGAATTTAAAAAAACAGCGCCCGCGCCAACAAAGGGTTCAATCAAACACTGTTTTCTTTTTGGAAAGACTCGGTTGAGATCGTCCGTTAAACGAAATTTACCGCCAGCCCATTTCAAAAACGGGCGGTGTTTAATTCGAGGTTTCGTTTTGTTATTTTTCGGACGCAACATGAGAGCAATGACAGTTAGTCATGTTGTGTGCAACGCTCAATCGCGTTTAGCACAAGAGATTTGTCGGTATCAGTCGCCACGTAGGCTTGACCAAGGGCTTTTAGCAACACAAGACGTAATTTACCTGCCAGTACTTTCTTATCTCGCATCATGTGCGGTAAATAATCGTCTGGTTGCATGGTATCAGGCGAAACGGTTGGTAAATTAGCACGCGCTAAAAGTTTTTCTAAACGTGCAACATCTTCAAAAGAAAGATCGCCTAATTGTTCAGATAACACCGCAGCCATCATAGTTCCAGCTGCAACAGCTTCACCATGTAACCAGTTTCCGTAACCTAAATGTGTTTCGATCGCATGTCCAAAAGTATGGCCGAGATTTAATAATGCACGATCACCTTTTTCAGTTTCATCGCGCGCAACGACATCCGCTTTAATTTGGCAACAACGCGCAATACAATGCTGAAGTGAACTTTGATTTAACGCAACTAATTCATCAATATGTGCTTCAAGCCATTCGAAAAAGGCATAATCTAAAATTGCCCCATATTTAATGACTTCCGCAAGTCCCGCATTCACTTCACGTTTTGGCAAGGTATTGAGTGTAAGGGTGTCAATGATCACCGTAGAAGGTTGATAAAACGCCCCAATCATATTTTTGCCTAACTCATGATTAACGGCTGTTTTGCCACCAACAGAAGAATCCACTTGGGCTAATAATGTGGTAGGAATTTGAATAAAACGCACGCCACGCTGATAGCTTGCTGCGGCAAAACCTGCCACATCACCAATCACTCCACCACCTAATGCAATAATAGTGGTATCTCGCCCATGATTATGCTTTAAAAGTGCGGTAAAAATAAGGTTTAAAGAATCAAGCGTTTTGTATTTTTCGCCATCAGGCAATAATACCGATTCAACCTGACAGCCGATTTTTTCTAAGGTTTGTGTAACGGTTTCAAGATAATATTGTGCGACAGTTGGATTAGTCACGATCATCACCTTATCCCCTTTCTTCAGCGGATAACAGGTTTCATCTTTTAATAAACCTTCGCCAATATAAATGGGATAACGACGTTCTTTTAATTCAACATTTACGCACAACATTTTTAATCCTTAGAGTGAACCGTTTAAGCCGTTTAGATTATCAATTAAATCAACAATTTGATTAACCATTACTTTGGCATTTTGCTCATCTGTTGGCAAAGTAATATCTGCAATTTCTTCGTATAACGGATTACGCACTTTGGCTAAATCTTCAAGCACTTGGCGTGGGTTATCTGTTCCTTGTAATAAAGGACGTTTTTTATCACGTTGTGTACGTTGATATTGTTTATCTACTGAGGTTTCTAAATAAATCACAATACCACGAGCAGAAAGATAATTACGATTCTCTTTTGACATCACTGCCCCACCACCAGTGGAAAGCACAACGCCTTGTAATTGGGTTAATTCATTGATAATACGTTCTTCACGCTTACGAAAGCCTTCTTCGCCTTCTAAATCAAAAATCCAGCTAATGTCTGCTCCCGCACGTTCCTCAATCACTGCATCCGAATCGACAAAATCCATATTCAGTTGTTGCGCAAGCTGACGGCCAATGGTGCTTTTACCTGCGCCCATCGGACCTACTAAAAAAATATTACGTTTTTCAGCCATTGTTATTCTTCTAACTTAAATAATGTTCAAATTAATCTTTCCTAATAAAAACTGGCCACCTGAAAAAATGGTAGCCCGAAAGATCACCCAAAAAATAATGAAGATTATCGCAATAAATCCCCCTATGTTTCAACCTTTAGCGGGAATTTATTTTAAGAAGAGCAAAAGTGCGGTCGGTTTTTGAGGGATTTTAATGAATGATGAAGTCAAATAGAGCATCGAGATAAAACATCCTAAATTTAACCGCACTTTACAAACAAAAAAGGCTATTCAAACGAATAGCCTTTTCTTTTATCAGCAGTTAATTATAGATAACCAAACAAGCTTGTGAAAATGTAACCAAAGATACATGAAGTAATTACACCGATTAAGCCTGGTAAAATGAAGCTGTGGTTAATTACAAACTTACCGATGTGGGTTGTACCCGAACGGTCGAATTGGATCGCCGCAAGGTCACTTGGGTAAGTCGGTAAAATGTAGTAACCGTAACAAGCTGAAGCAAAGGCTAAGATAACAGCAGGATCAACACCGATACCTAAAGCAAGCGGAACGAATGCAACTAATGCTGCCGCTTGTGAGTTTACGAATTTAGAGATTAATAACAACATTACTGCATAAGTCCAAGGATGTGCTTTTACCACATCACCAAGTGCTGCTTTCATCATTGGTGTATGAACGGTAAACATGGTTTCCGCCATCCAAGAAATCCCGAATACAGCCACTAACGCAATCATACCTGAACGGAAAATTTCATTTTTACTGATTTTGCCTGCATCAGTTTTGGTAAAGATAACAATTAATGCACCCGCTAATAACATGAAGATTTGAATAACGTGAACCATGCTTAAATTCACTTTTTTCTTCGCTGTATCTTTTAATACGATTGCAGCGTTATCGATAGTTTCAGTTTTATCTCCAGCTGTAATTACAACACTGTTATCTTGAGCGGTAATTGTTTGAGCGACTTCACCTTTATCGTTATAAATCGCAACGTTGTTATAGGCCGTTTGAGCTTTCGCTTTGCTGTCTTTAACATCAAGTACCAATGTACCGTCTTTTGCTAACGCAACGATTTTACCGTCTTTAACATTAAAGGTTTTCACAGCTTTATCAGCAGAAACGATTTCAACCACTTGAGCAGGTGCTGATTTTTCAAAGGCTGGGCGTAACTCTTTAAAGTAACCTAATACTGCTACCACTAAAATTGCACCAAAGAAGATCCACATCGCGTTCCAGCTAGATTGTGGTAATTTTTTGTCTAACAATGATGTGCTATCACCATAAACATATTTTTTGAATTCTGGATCTTTTAATTTCTCTTGGAATTCTGGGTCTTTATCTAAATCTTTACCACGGAACCAGCTGAAAATACCGATAGCTAATACACCGCAAAGGGTTGAAGGCACAGTAATTTTTAATAAATCTAAATAGCCATCAAAACCTGCTAATGGGGTTTTAGCATTCACTAAGAATGTGGTTAAAGTCACGACTGCCACAGAAACTGGTGACGCGATGATACCCATTTGAGAGGCAATTGAACTTGCCGCCATTGGACGTTCAGGACGAATATCATTTTTGATCGCGATATCATAGATGATTGGCAACATGGTATAAACCACGTGACCTGTACCACATAAAATGGTTAAGAAACAAGTTACAAACGGTGCCAAAATACTGACATATTTCGGGTTACGACGAAGCATTTTCTCCGCGATTTGTAACATGACATCTAAACCACCACTGGCTTGTAATGTTGCCGATGTCACCACCACCGCAAGGATGGTTAACATAACATCGATAGCTGGCTTACCTGGTTCAATACCAAAGCCGAAAACAAGAACAATTAAGCCTACTCCACCGAGCATACCCAGTGCGATACCACCTTTTTTTGCCCCGTAAAACAAACAGATAAGAACAATAACAAGCTGAATCGCAAACTGGCTACCTTCACCTAGGTTCATTAGAAAATCCATAAGATACTCCGAATCATTTTATGGTTAATTAGAAAAAAATTTTGATCGAATACTAGCATCAAAATTAACTCATAATAAGTACTTTTAAGGTAAATCTTGTTTTAAATCAAAAAATAAAGGGACTAAATAATAAAAGCAAATCTGAGAAAGATTAAAAAAGGAAAGTGCGGTTAGAAATTTAAAAATTTAGAGATATCTTTTTTATTTGAAAATAAAGAATTTAGAGAAGAAATTTAAAGAAAAAAATTAGGCGACCTAAAAGATCGCCCAACTTAAAAATTACTGATTGTTTTGAACGTAGTCAATCGCAGATTGAACAGTTGTGATTTTTTCAGCTTCTTCATCAGGAATTTCGATATCGAATTCTTCTTCTAAAGCCATTACTAATTCAACTGTATCTAAAGAGTCCGCACCTAAATCTTCAACGAAAGAAGCTTCTGGTTTTACGTCTTCTTCTTTAACACCTAATTGTTCAACGATGATTTTTTTCACGCGTTCTTCAATACTCATTTGTTTTTCCTATTGTTGTTTTAACTCATTTAAGAGCGGTTAGTGTATGCATTTTTGATAAAGTTGCAACTATTTCTTAGGTGGTCGCACCACAAAAAAATAGGCAATGTAAAAACACATACAGAGAAAAAGTTACATTGCGATTGGGATTTTATCATTAACTAAACTGCTTTGCTATATTTTATAGACAAAATCCCTGATATATATGCCCTAAAGGGTTAGCTCATATATAAGCCGCCATTTACATGTAATGTGGTACCTGTAATATAAGCTGCATCGTCAGAAGCTAAAAACGCTACCGCTTTTGCGATATCTTTTGGTTCACCTAAACGGCCTGCTGGTACATTACCAAGAATACCTGCTTTTTGTTCTTCAGTAAGCACTTCCGTCATATCTGTTGCGATAAAGCCAGGTGCTACAACGTTTACGGTAATTCCACGTGATGCCACTTCTTTCGCTAAACCTTTAGAGAAACCAATTAAGCCGGCTTTTGCGGCACAGTAGTTAGATTGACCAGGATTACCCATTGAACCCACCACTGAACCGATAGTAATGATACGACCGAAACGTTTTTTCATCATGGAACGTAACATCGCTTTAGAAAGATGGAATACAGAAGTTAAGTTGGTTTGCATAATATCGAACCATTCTTCATCTTTCATACGCATTAATAAGTTATCGCGTGTGATACCTGCGTTATTCACGAGGATATCAATATCTCCGAATTGTTCTTTAATTTGTTCTAATACGGCATCAATGCTTTCTTTGTCTGCCACATTTAATACTAAACCTTTACCTTTATCGCCAAGGTAAGCTGAAATTGTATCAGCACCTTTTTCAGAGGTTGCGGTACCAATTACAAATGCACCTTTTGATGCTAATTCTTCTGCAATTGCGCGGCCAATACCACGAGTTGCACCTGTCACTAATGCGATTTTATTTTGCATTTTCAATCCCCTTTTATGCTAATAATGCTTCAACAGCATCTAATGATGCCACATCGTTTACTGATGTTGCTTGTAATTCTGCCACGATACGTTTTGTTAAACCGTTTAATACTTTACCTGGGCCGATTTCAACTAAAACTTCTACGCCATCTTGCGCCATTTTCTCAACGGTTTCAGTCCAACGAACTGGGCTATATAACTGACGAATAAGTGCGGTACGAATTTCTGCACTTTCTGTTTCTGCTTTGACATCCACGTTGTTTAATACTGGTGTTGCTGGCGCATTAAGCGTAATGCCTTCAAGTGTTACGGCTAATTGTTCTGCTGCCGGTTTCATTAATGCGCAATGTGAAGGAACACTTACCGCTAATGGTAAAGCACGTTTTGCGCCCGCTTCTTTACATAATGCAGCCGCACGTTCTACCGCTTCTTTCGCTCCCGCAATGACTACTTGGCCTGGTGAGTTAAAGTTTACCGCAGATACCACTTCGCCTTGCTCGGCTTGTTTACATGCATTGATAATCGCATCATTATCTAAACCAATGATCGCATACATTGCACCTGTACCTTCAGGTACCGCTTGTTGCATTAATTTACCGCGTAATTCCACTAATTTAATGGCATCTTTAAAATCAATTACACCTGCACAAACTAATGCTGAATATTCACCTAAACTGTGACCAGCCATCACGCTTGGTTGTAATTGTGGGTATTTTTCTTGCCATACACGGAAGATCGCAACGGATGCCGCTAATAATGCCGGCTGAGTTTGCCAAGTTTTATTTAATTCTTCTGCTGGACCTTGTTGAACCAAGTTCCATAAATCATAGCCAAGCGCTTCAGATGCTTGTTTAAAAGTCTCAGTGACTACCGGATATTCGTTAGCAAGATCAGCTAACATACCAACAGCTTGAGAACCTTGTCCTGGAAAAACCATTGCGAATTTTTTCATGTTTTCTTCCTATTTCTTCATCGTTTAAATGTTGAAAGTGCGGTCAAATTTAACCGCACTTTTAAAATTCTGTCGGAATTCTAACAAATTAATTAGAATCGCACCAATGCTGAACCCCAAGTCCAACCACCGCCAAAAGCTTCGAGTAAAAGCAATTGACCGCGTTGAATTCGGCCATCACGCACCGCTTCATCTAAAGCCGTTGGCACAGTCGCCGCACTGGTATTGGCTGTACGATCAAGCGTTACCACCACTTGCGACATATCCATCTCTAATTTTTTCGCTGTCGCCGTGATAATACGTAAATTCGCTTGATGTGGCACAAGCCAGTCGATATCTGTTTTTTGGAGATTATTAGCAGAAAGGGTTTCTTCCACCACATTAGAAAGCTCACGCACCGCTAATTTAAAGGTTTCATTACCTTGCATTTCAATATAGCCAGATTTCTCCACGCCACGTTCAGCTTGTGGAAGTAGTAATGCCGCATTGTTATCTGGCGATGCATGTAAATGCGTTGAAATAATGCCTTCTTGCTCTGATGCTTCTAAAATCACCGCACCTGCACCATCACCAAATAGCACGACAGTGCTACGATCGGTTTCATCTAATTTACGCGAGTTAAGATCTGCACCAATCACAAGGGCTTTTTTCACGCTACCTGAACGAATAAATTTATCCGCTACGCCTAAAGCATAAACGAAACCGGTGCAAGCCGCCGATAAATCAAAAGAAATCGCGTCTTCGATGCCTAATAAACCTTGAACTTGGCAAGCTGAACTTGGATAAGCGTGAGAACCACTGGTTGTCGCAACAATGATCAACTCAATTTCTTGAGGATCAAGATTGGCCATTTCAAGTGCTTTTTTGGCTGCTTCACATCCCATTGTTGCAGCAGTTTCATCTGCTGCAGCAATACGACGTTCACGAATGCCTGAACGTGTCACGATCCATTCATCTGAAGTATCAACCATTTTTTCCAAATCCGCATTGGTACGAATATGGCTCGGCAAATAGCTACCGGTGGATAAAATTCTACTATTCATAATATCAAAACTTATTAATTAATAACGTTGTAAACCCGCCAAGATTTTTTGTGGAATTTGCAAACGAGCTTGCAAAGCTGCATCCGCAATTGCACGAGCAAATGCATCCACATTTGCGCTACCATGGCTTTTCACCACAACAGCCGTTAATCCGAGTAAAGATGCCCCATTATATTCATCTGGGTTAATGCGTTTCAAGCGATGATAAGCATCCTTAAAGAAAAAACGCAGAATAAATTTGGCAAATGATTTAAAAATAGGCTGTTTTTCTTTTCCTTTCAGAAGAGATAACAGATTCTTAGCTGCCCCTTCAAGGGTTTTTAATGCAATATTTCCCGAAAACCCATCACTCACGATCACATCAGCCACACCATTTAATAAAAAGTTACCTTCAATAAAGCCGGTATAATTAAGTGCGGTCGATTTTTCTAATAAATTCGCGGCTTCACGAATGGATTGATGTCCTTTAATTTCTTCCACACCAATATTGAGTAAGGCAATGCGTGGATAAACTAAGTTCAATCGGTTTTCGGCAAAGATCGAGCCCATGACGGCAAATTCATAAAGATTTTGAGCAGAACATTCTACGTTTGCGCCTAAATCTAACATCACGGTTTTATCACCCGTCATCGATGGTAATAAGGATACCAACGCTGGGCGTTGAATTCCTTCTAAAGGCTGTAAGAGTACCTTTGACAATCCCATCAATGCCCCCGTATTGCCTGCACTGACACAACCTTGCGCCTCACCTTTCTGAACCATTTCTATAGCTAAACGCATCGACGTGCCTTTGCTATGACGCAATGCATGAGAAATACCTTGATTGTTATCAATAGTCTTAGCGCAATGATGAATTTGAATACGTTCTAAAAGAGAAGAAGGTGCATTTTCCAGTAAGGGGGATATTTGTTGGCTATCGCCAAACAGCACTAAAGAGAGCATTGGATCTGCTTCCAACGCTGAAAGAGATGCGGGGATAGTAATACGGGGACCAATGTCCCCGCCCATCACATCTAACGCTAAGGTTAGACGGTTCAAGTGAATACCTTATAAGTAAAATTACTTATTGATCACTTTGCGACCACGGTAGTAACCGTCAGCAGTTACGTGGTGGCGTAAGTGAGTTTCACCGCTTGCTTTATCCACTGATACTGCAGCAGTAGTTAATGCATCGTGTGAACGACGCATATCACGACGTGAACGAGATTTTTTGTTTTGTTGAACAGCCATTGGCTATACTCCTAAATTTAATTTACTTTTGCTTTAAATTAGCTAATACAGCGAACGGGTTCGGTTTTTTTGCCAATTCTTCAGGCAATTCGCCAAAAACCTGTTCGTGCGCGGACACTTCACAGTGTTCAGATGAATGCATTGGAACAAGCGGTAGAGCTAAAATAAGTTCGTCTTCCACTGCACCAAGTAAATCTATTTCACCAAACTCATTAAATTCGATTGGCTCATAAATTTCCGGCAAGTCATCAGCCTGATCCCAATTAGCCACTGGACTATACATAAAATGACATTCCAATGTTTGTTTGAATGGTTCGCCACAACGTTGACAGTCTAATTCGACATCAACCTGTACTTGCCCTTTCATCACCACTAATTTTTGTGGATCAATATAAAACGATAATGTTACCTGTGCATCGCTGAGCACTTTCCCCGTAGATTCAGCTAAACGCACTAACTGACTAGCGGTATAATAACCATCATAATCAATTCTTTGTTGAGCGTCTTTAACCGGATCAACGGTTAGGGGTAGTTTTACCTTTTGCATAGGGTGCGAATATTACCTGTTGTCAATAAAATAGTCAAAGGAAATTCGCACTAATTATGAGAAAAGTTCAATCTCTATCTAAACTCTCTCAAGATTTACACCTTTGCAAAGTGCGGTCATTTTTTCCTGTGTTTTACTCGGCATGCTCACTCAAGAAGCCACCACTTTGATGTTTCCAAAGGCGAGCATAAAGGCCATTTTGTTCAAGCAATTCTGCGTGAGTCCCTTGCTCGACAATTTGTCCTTTATCTAACACGATTAAACGATCCATTGCTGCAATAGTGGATAAACGGTGAGCAATGGCAATAACCGTTTTATTTTCCATCATCTTGTCGAGACTTTCTTGGATCGCTACTTCTACTTCGGAGTCTAACGCACTGGTCGCTTCATCTAGTAGTAAAATTGGTGCATCTTTTAACATGACACGCGCAATCGCAATACGTTGACGTTGACCACCCGACAGTTTTACCCCACGTTCACCAACATGAGCATCATAGCCTTTTCTACCTTGTGCATCGCTGAGATAAGGGATGAAGTCTGCTGCTTCCGCACGTTTAGCCGCATTTATCATTTCTTCATCTGTTGCAGTTGGGCGACCATAAATAATGTTATCGCGAACAGAACGGTGTAAAAGCGAGGTATCTTGTGTTACAAGACCAATCTGACTACGAAGGCTTTCTTGGCTTACATCTAAAACATTTTGACCATCAATGGTAATTGAACCTTCTTGCGCTTCGTAGAAACGTAGAAGTAAATTCACAATGGTTGATTTACCTGCACCAGAACGACCAATTAAGCCCACTTTTTCACCCGGTTTGATGGTGAGATTAAAATGGTTAAGTAATGGTTTATTCGGATCATAGGCAAACGAAACATTGTTAAATTTGATCTCACCTTGTTTTACTTCTAATGCAACACAATTTGGCTTATCAACAATGGTATGCGGTTTGGTTAGCGTTGCCATACCATCATTCACTGTCCCGATATTTTCAAATAAACGAGCAGATTCCCACATAATCCAACGAGAAAGACCATTTACACGTAACGCCATCGCGGTTGCAGTAGCCACTGCTCCCACGCCAACTTGGCCGTTTTGCCATAACACCACGCCTAAAATTGCAGTGCTTAACGTTAAGAAAATATTGGTTGCATAAGTTAAGGTATCTAATGAACTCGCCAAACGCATTTGTGCATGCACGGTGACCATAAATTCTTCCATGGAACGTTTTGCATAATTCGCTTCTCTCGCATCATGTGAAAATAGTTTCACTGTTGCAATATTTGAGTAAGCATCTGTAATACGCCCTGTCATTAAAGAGCGCGCATCAGCTTGTCGTTGTGCGGTTTTCGCTAAACGAGGAATAAGCAGACGTAAAATAGTCACAAATGCCACAATCCATAAGAAAAACGGCACTAAAAACCAGGTATCTAAAGCCGCAAGCACTAAGCCTGAAGTAATAAAATAGACGGCAACATACACCAACATATCCGCAATGGTCATCACTGTATCTCGCACCGCAAGGGCGGTTTGCATCACTTTCGCCGATACACGACCTGCAAATTCATCTTGATAGAAACTTAAGCTTTGGCCTAGCATCAAACGGTGGAAATTCCAACGCAAACGCATTGGAAACACCCCTTGTAGCGTTTGTAAGCGCACATTCACGCCCACAAATGACCATACAATACTGAAAATAAGTAAGGCAGCCATGCCAGCAAGCAAATGCCCTTTTTCTTGCCAAAGTGTAGTTGGTGAATAAGCCCCCAGCCAATCCACTAATAAGCCCATGAATTGGAAAAGTAAGGCTTCCATCACCCCAGTACCGACCGTCAATACCGCAAGTAAAAAGATCCAACCTTTCATACCATCAATGCTTGACCAAATAAAACGGAACAAGCCTTTTTCTGGCGTCGTTGGATTGCTTTCCGGATAAGGATTTAAACGGTTTTCAAACCATGAAAATATTTTATTAAACATAACAATACCTTAAAAAATTAAAGGAGACAGAGCCGCCTAAAGTGCGGTCATTATAACGCAAGTTTTAAACGATGGGCTAGGTTTTGCGAAATTGGCTCGGTGAAAGCCCATAAATTGCTTTAAACGCCTTACTAAAATGTGCTTCTGATTGATACCCTATTTCAAGGGCAATAGCTAAAATGGTCTTTTGTGTATTTTTCAATAAAACGGCTGCCATTTCTAACCGCACTTGTGTGAGAAATTTTCCTGGGGGCATCCCTAATTGCTGTTGAAAGATCCGCATAAAGGTCGCTCGAGACATCGATGCCAACTCTGCTAATTGCTCAATATTCCAATCTAATTGAGGTGAAAACAGAATTTTTTCAAGGACTTGATTCAGCCTTTTATCCTGTAACGCGGCTAATAAGCCTTGATTGAGCAAACCTATTTGCTGTGCATGACGCAAAATATAAATAAACAACACATTTGATAGTGCGTCGATCACGGATTTTGTGCCTTGCTCTGGTTTCTCGGCTTCTTGTAAAAAAAGTGAAACCAAGGGCTGCACAGGTGTATTTTGCAGCGAAAGATGTAAATAATCTGGTAACGAATCAATTAATAATGACGGTTTTTGATAATAAAATGTTCCACAAAACATCTTCAGATCGGGCGTACCTGCTCCTATTTGATGAACATGAAAAAGTGCATTTGATTGCGCTCTCTGTAGACTATTCTCTCTTTTTTGTTGAGAACTGCCCAAAAAGTGCGGTCGATTTTGAGGGAGAAAAAAGAGATCGCCTTTCTTCAAATGAAACTGTTTTCCCGCCAAGGTTACCCAGCACTCACCTTGCTCGATTAAATGAAATAAACCTTGATATTCCGCCGTATCTGGCTGATGTTCAACTTGCCAATCCCCTTGAAACAAGCAGCGAATATTAATTTCCCCACGCACTTGCGCTAGCTGAGTTAATTTATCTAAATAATCCATTGTGAGATTTTCCGTCTAAAAGTTAAGACAATTTGACAAGTATCATACGCTAATCTGCTTATAATTCCTCTCGAAATTTGTACTTAATTTAAGGAGAAAAACAATGTTTGCAGATTGGAAAAATGATGTAGCACACGTTAAAAAATCATTCGGTGCATTAGGTAAAAAATACCCTAAAATGTTACAAGCTTACGGCGCATTAGGTGCGGCGGCGGCAGAAGGTAACGTATTAGATGCCAAAACCCGTGAATTAATTGCATTAGCAGTTGCCGTAACAACACGTTGTGAAAGCTGCATTGGCGTACATGCTGATGAAGCAGTGAAAGCAGGTGCAACTGAAGAAGAAGTGGCAGCAGCATTAGCGATGTCTATCGCATTAAATGCAGGTGCAGCTTACACCTACTCTCTTCGTGCATTAGAAGCTTACAACGCACAAAAAGGCGAATAATTCGCAAGGAACTTTATGATTCTTTTAGCCCTCATTTGAGGGCTTTTTTATCTCTAAAATTGACCGCACTTTAAAATAAATTCAACGCTCTCATCTGAGCTACCACTTGCTCTACCTGAATTTCAGCCATTAAATTTTTGCCTTTTAATTTTGTTGCCCAAGGTAATTCACATGAAGGTTTTCCTTGTTCTTTTTGCACATTTTCTTCATATACTGACACCACATTATCCAGATTATGATAAGGCGCGGTGCGCAATGGATTATGATAGGCATACAATCCAATGACAGGTGTTCCTTGCGTGGTCGCGATATGAGCGGGCCCAGAATCAGGCGAGATGACTAAATTTGCTTGATGAATTAATGCAGCAAGTTGTTTCAAACTGGTTTTTCCTGAAGCATCAACCGGTTGAAAGTCACAAAGTGCGGTAATTTTTTTCACCATATCTAATTCACGTTTTGCCGGCGAGCTACAAAAAATTACATTCACATTATGTTGATGAGCAATATTTGCCACTTCTGCATAACGCTCCACCAACCAATCTTTCTCGACTTTACTAGAACAAGGGGAAATAATCAGATTTTTACGTGTAGGATCAATAAACTGTTTGGCATATTCTCGATCTGAATCAGAAATTGCCAATTGCCAAGAAAGCATCTCTGCCGGTGGTACACCAAGATAATCTGCAAAAGCCATGAAACCATCTAGTACATGAGGCGTTTCAGGATCTTGAACTCGACGATTCACAAACAACCACTGCCCTTCTCGAGAACGTTTTTTGCCAAACCCAATTTTATATTTCGCTTGAATACCAAGAGAGATAATAGAAGCACGAAATGCCGTCTGCATATTCAAAAGCGCATCAAATTGATTATTTTTCAAAAACATCCATAAATTCCATACGCCTTTCCAACCGCTCTTTTTATCGTAAGGAACAAGTTCCACGCCTTCTATACCAGAAAGCAAGCCCATTTCTGTTTTACCCACAATCCACGTTAATTTTGTTTGCGGCCAATAACGTTGAATATGTTGTACCACCGCAAGTGCATGGCAAACATCACCCACCGCAGACAAACGCAAAATACAAAGTGATTTAGGGGGAGAGGTAAAAAGTGGAGAATGGGACATTTGAGTTCCTCGCGCATTTAATTTCCACCTATTTTAAAGTAGAATGAGAGCATTTTCTATTATTCGGTTCAACTAAAATGCTTGAATTCCAACAAGATAATCAATTCTTTCTTTTTAATCTCACGGAAAAACCAACGGAGCCCGCTTTATTTTTTGAATCGGCGTTTTGGGAAAAACAACAACGTATTACCGGTTCAGCCAAAGGACGTGGCACAACCTACTTCCTGGATACAAAAGATCTGTTTGGTGTAAATACAGCCCTTCGTCACTATTATCGCGGTGGTTTATGGGGAAAATTCAACAAAGATCGCTATCGTTTTCAATCATTTACTGAAACTCGCAGCGTGGCGGAATTTCAGCTTTTAAATCAACTCCATCAAGCAGGTGTAGCCGTACCCAAACCGATTGCTGCACGTGTTAAAAAAGGCAAATTAGGTATTTGCTACCAAGCGGATATATTGATTGAAAAGATCGAAAATGCCCAGGATCTGACCGCACTTTTGCAAACCCAGCAGCTACCGAATGATATCTGGCAAGCCATTGGTAAATTAATTCGCCAGTTACATGATTTACAAATTTGCCATACGGATCTCAACGCTCACAATATTCTCGTTCAACAACTTGGAAATGAACAAAAATGTTGGCTCATTGATTTCGATAAGTGCGGTCAAAAATCAGGCGATTTTTGGAAACAAAGCAACTTAGAAAGATTACACCGCTCTTTTGTCAAAGAAGTCGGCAGAATGAATATTCAATTCAATGAAGAAAATTGGGCTGAATTATTGAAAGGATATAACAACCTAAAACGCATCAGAGAAAGGCAATAAAAAAGACCGCCTAATGCGATCTCTGTGAATGGTCCCCCCTACCGGACTTGAACCAGTGACCAAGCGATTATGAGTCGCCTGCTCTAACCGACTGAGCTAAGGGGGGAAAGTGCGGGTGATTATAGAGAAATAATCCGTTGAAGTCTATATACAAAAGGATGGTCGTTTGAAAATTGACCATCCTTTTTAGATCTATTATTGCAATACCGAAATATCCGCCACTTGTAAGAACAGACCTTGTAACGTGTTTAAAATCGCTAAGCGGTTTTGGCGTAATGCTGGATCTTCAGCATTTACCATTACGTTATCAAAGAAACTGTCTACCGGTGCACGTAAGTTCGCTAATTTATCTAATACAGCCGTGTAATCACTTTGCGCGATAAGCGGTTGTACTTCAGTGCGTAATACAAGTACCGCTTCAGCAAGGGCTTTTTCTGCTGGCTCTACGCAAGCGGTCAAATTGATCTCGCCAATTGCAGCATCCGCTTTCGCTAAGATATTGCTTACACGTTTGTTTGCTGCTGCTAACGCCTCTGCTGAATCTAAAGTACGGAAGTGTGAAACCGCACGTACACGCGCATCAAAATCAGCCGGACGAGTTGGACGACGCGCCAATACCGCTTGAATTACATCCACTGCAATACCTTCATCTTGATACCATGCACGGAAACGACCAAGCATGAAGTCCACCACATCAGCAACCACATTTTGATTCGTGAGTTTATCACCGAAAAGTGCGGCTGATTTTTTCACTAAATCTTCTAAATCTAGTGGTAAATTTTTCTCAACGATAATACGTAACGCACCTAATGCTGCACGGCGAAGCGCAAATGGGTCTGCACTGCCTTTTGGTGCTTGGCCGATACCGAAGATACCCGTTAGGGTGTCAAATTTATCCGCTAAAGCGACCGCACTTGCAACGAGTGATTTTGGTAATTCATCACCCGCAAAGCGTGGCATATATTGTTCGTTTAAGGCTACCGCCACTTCTTCATCTTCACCGTCATGACGAGCATAGTGCATGCCCATTACGCCTTGCGTGTCGGTAAATTCAAACACCATGTTGGTCATTAAGTCACATTTTGACAGTAAACCCGCACGTTTTGCTTTCGCTTCGTCTGCACCGATTTGTTTTGCAATTTCGCCTGCAAGTTGTTCAATGCGGTCAGTTTTGTCTTTTAATGTACCCAGTTGTTGTTGGAATAACACGGTTTCTAAGCGCGGTAAACGATCAACCAGTTTTTGTTTTAAGTCGGTTTTGAAGAAGAATTCCGCATCGGTTAAACGTGGACGAACCACTTTTTCGTTCCCTTCGATGATCGCGGTTGGATCTTCTGGGTTGATGTTCGATACAAAAATAAAGTGCGGTAATAATTTGCCGTCTTTGTCATAAATTGGGAAATATTTTTGGTCGCCTTTCATGGTGTAAACCAAAGCTTCCGCAGGCACGGCTAGGAAACGTTCTTCAAATTTTGCCGCTAACACGTTTGGATATTCCACCAATGAGGTCACTTCTTCAAGCAAGCTTTCTTCAATGTCAGCCACGCCACCAAGTGCGGTCGCTTTTGCTTGAGATTTTGCCAAAATTTCTGCTTTACGCTCATTGAAATCTGCGACTACAGAACCTTTTTCACGTAATAATTGTGGATATTGGTCTGCATGTTGAATTTCAAATTCTTTCTCGCCTAAGAAACGGTGACCGCGAATAGTGCGCGCACTTGCCACACCTAAAATTTCACCTTCAATTAACTCGTCACCCAATAACATAGTAACCGTGTGAACCGGACGGATAAATTGCACGGTTTTGTCTGCCCAACGCATTGGTTTTGGAATTGGCAATTTCGCCAACGCATTTACCACAATGTCGTTAAGTAAGTTTTTAGTCGGTTGACCTTCAATTTTTGCACGATGAACGAGCCATTCGCCTTTATCAGTTGCAATGCGTTCTGCTTGGTCAACGGTAATCCCACAACCACGCGCCCAGCCTTCTGCCGCTTTAGTTGGCTTACCTTCCGCGTCAAACGCAGCTGATACTGCCGGCCCGCGTTTTTCGATTTCTTTGCTTGGCTGTTGTGTGGCTAAGTTCAACACTTTCACCGCCAAACGACGTGGTGCCGCAAACCATTCGATTTTGTCGAATGATAAACCCGCTTGATTTAATTCCGCCTCAACGTTATCCGCAAAAGAGGTCGCTAATGTTTTGAGAGCTTTTGGTGGCAGCTCTTCTGTGCCGATTTCTACTAGGAAGTTTTGGGTTGTCATTGTTTATCTCTTTACAATTATTTAATTATTTCAATTAATTTACTCTGGAGAACGCCGCTTTTACCTGTTTTTTCATCTGATATGATTATATTCATAGTAACGCCAAATCCATCAACATTAGGATCTATTTTTATGTAGTTGTTACTATTAGGTAAAACACTAAAATTTTTCTTTATACTTTTTTCTTCAGTATACGATTCTATAAAATGCTCACCAGGAGAAACGTTTACTACAAAATAAGTTTTGCCATGGGTTGTTGCGATTTCTTTATTATCAATAAAAATTTTTGCACCATAGAAAGGTCCTACTGATTTATCTCTGTAAACATAAAGATTAGCAGTATTATTGGATGGTACTTGAAACTCTTTTGCTTGAATATCTTCTTTATCACTAGCATATTGAGATAAAGGAAACGGTGTTGCACATCCCCCTGCTAATATAATACTTGATATTAATATTAATTTTTTCATAAAAATCCTCTTTTAGAAGAAGATATAAATCAGTCAGTTATAGACTATTTTATCCAATTTTACTTCTTACCGTTCTTAATACTCTCACTCAACACCTGTTGAAAACGCTCGTAATCACAAAAGCCCTTTTCATCTTTTTCACAGCCTTTGAGGGTTAAGGCTGTTTGGTTTGGTGGTGTCGCTAAACTTAGTGGAGTGATATTAATCAGCTGTTCGGTGGTTTGATAAACATAATCCAACTTAAATTTGAGTTTTCCACTTGGTTTGTGTTTCCACACTTCAAATAGTAACTTGCCACCGATTGGGATATTTTCCAATGAATCATTCAACTCATAAGGCTCAACGCCTAGTGCTGCAAGCAGAGCGACAATATTAGAATCGTGTCCAACCAATAAGTTAATTTTGTTTTCACTATTTAGCTGTTGTTGAATAAATGCCAATAACGGGTATGATGCATTTTGTGCTAACGCTTCATTGTTTTTAAATAACGTGCGGTAATATTCGTTTTTAATTTCGTTAATTGCACGCCATTTTTCTTGGCTATCCACGCGACCGTTTGCGATTTCAGAATCAGGCTTACCCACATAATGGGCAAGCAATAATGCACTGACAATTTTCTTCCCGGTGCTGATAGAACCCGTAATTTTGACCGACTTGCCGTCTTTAATACTGTATTCACCGACTTTTCCACCTAAATCACACTCGCCTTTTTGCAAGCAGTTTGGTGAGTTTTTGTAATCGATAATTTCACTCAATAGCGCATAATTTGGCGCTAATTTTTGCTGTAAAGCGGTTAAATCAACGTTATTTTTTGCAGATTCAATCAAGGCTTGACTTGGATTATGCGTCTGCGTGTTAAAAACTAGATCTTTTTCTGAACCAATTTTACCGTGATGTTGTAATTGCACATTACATCCAGCAAAAGCCCCTGCCACAATAGCTTGCCCCGTTGCAACTGTGCGTTGCACCGCATTCGCATAAGCGAAAATACCTTCACCCGATGCACAACGATCTGTCGTTAATAATCCTTTATCTGCAAGCCATTGTCCTAAATACTGTCCGAAATAGGTTTCTAGCACCGTCCCTTTTGCCGTGAGATAGCCAGATGGTACATTCCATTTTGCCCATTCATAAGGGGAATATTTCGCCATTTCTTGCGGATCTTTTTCCACTGGTGAACGCAATCCGTGTCGGCTGAAAATCAATACTTTCTCTAATTCATAATCAGAACTTGAGGAAGTTTGACCATTTTCTGTTGCAAACACACTACTTGCTAAAGCTGAGCCAAGCAAAAGTGCGGTGAATTTTAGGGTTATTTTTTTCATATTCGAGATTTAATCATTTAATGTTGAAATTGAGCTATAAAAATTCAAGGCATATTTGGTGCCGTAAACTAACACCATAAATACTGCAACAATATTGACTACCGCAAAAAAGATTAGTTGTTTACTGTTGCTCTCCACCCAGAGCATTTTAAATAATGCGAGCGTACCAATATTTTCATCAAGTTCGCTCTCTCCGCCTAGTGTTCTTAAGGTTTTCAGCATCTTGCGTACAAAAGCGACGGTATTTATTGCCATGACGCTGAGTGCAATAAATCCTGAAGCCAAACTTAAAAACAGCACGAGCACATTACTCCACGCCCAATGTGTCCAATTCAGCTCAGAATACATAAATAACGCGAGTGATAAAAACAACACAGCGGGTGTTAAATTTCGCAAAAACATTAAATAGTCATCACCAATTCTAAATAAAAATTGCAAAAAACTGACTTTCTTCATTACTTTAAAAAATCTCTTTTAATTTGGATTCATCTAAAATAACACGGTCATCATCTAACAATAATGCCGGAAAGCCCGCATAGCCTTGTGCTTTTGCATCATCAAATGCGGCATGACGATCACGCAAACGCAACCATTGTTTCAAGTTTGGAATGGAAGATAATACTTCCACTGCCTCATAATCCACGCCCAAGCGTTTTAACTCTGCCACAAATGGCGCAGTATCAGGGCAATCTGCTGCATAATAAAGGATAGGTTTCATTATTCACCTCCTTGTTCTGCTGCCGCAGTTGGATTTAATTTCGGGTCAGCAATTTTCGTTAAACGGTTACGATCGCGATGTTCAAATGGCGCATCATAATTCGGGATAATCATGGTTGTGGTTTGATCGTATGACCAAGAGCCATCATCATGGAATTTTACCGTCATTTCAAAACTTTCCGTGGTAAATGAACGCTCTAAGAACGGATTAGAAATAATACCGTTTGTTAGTGAACCACGTACTGCTTTTACCGTAAACTCTTTCGCATCAGCCGGTGCATTACCGACAGCAATAAACGTTTGGCCACGTGGAATGCTGCCTGTTAATAAAATATTGCCTGTTTCAGGTTCCCATAACCAATAACCCACTTGATCGTGGAACGTCTCCACTTCGCCTGGTTGTACAATATGGGTGTGATAGCGTAATCCATAATAGAGTTGCGGACCATTGGTTTGCGCATCCGTTGGATGGGCTTCGTAACGTTCGATATAAGGATCTTTTTCTGGCCCTTCTGCTTTTGGGTTGATATCCACACCGCGTTTACCTTCCCAAACACCCGCTAATTTTGCCAATGGGCCTAAATTCGCGAGTGTATTAGGATCAGTTTCTGCTTCAGTATAAATATCGTCTGGGTATTGAAAATCTTTCATCATGTTCTCCTTATATCGTTGTGTTAATGCTTAAAGTGCGGTCGTTTTTCGCCTTATTTTTTACAACCTGGGAAACCTAAGGCTTCACGGCTCGCATAGTACGCTTCCGCCACGCCTTTAGTTAATGCACGAATGCGTAAAATATAGCGTTGACGCTCTGTGACCGAAATCGCTTTACGTGCATCTAACAAGTTGAAGCTGTGTGCAGCTTTTAAAATGCGCTCGTAAGCCGGTAATGGTAACGGACGTTCTAATTCTAATAAGCTTTTTGCTTCTTTTTCGTATTGATCAAAGCAGTAGAATAAGAAATCAGTATCCGCGTATTCAAAGTTGTAAGTGGATTGCTCGACTTCGTTTTGATGGAACACATCACCGTAAGTGGTTTTGCCTAATGGGCCGTCAGACCAAACTAGGTCATACACAGAATCTACGCCTTGAATGTACATCGCTAAACGCTCTAAACCGTAGGTCACTTCACCTGTTACCGGTTTACATTCTAAACCACCCACTTGTTGGAAATAAGTAAATTGGGTCACTTCCATACCATTTAACCACACTTCCCAGCCTAAACCCCAAGCACCCAAAGTTGGGTTTTCCCAGTTATCTTCCACGAAACGAATATCGTTCTGTGTTGGATCGAAACCGAGCATTTCAAGTGAACCTAAATAGAGTTCTTGAATGTTATCTGGAGAAGGTTTAATTACCACTTGGAATTGGTAGTAATGTTGTAAGCGGTTTGGGTTTTCGCCATAACGACCATCGGTCGGACGACGTGAAGGTTGCACATAAGCAAATGCCATTGGCTCAGGGCCTAATGCGCGTAATGCAGTCATTGGGTGAGAAGTCCCTGCGCCCACTTCCATATCAAAAGGTTGAACAACGGTACAACCTTGATTTGCCCAATATTCTTGCAAGGCTAAAATCATGCCTTGGAATGTTTTTACGTTGAATTTTGTACTCATAATTTTTTTAATAACAATGTGATGAAAAATACAGGCATTATACTTGAAACTATAAGGCGGATAAAGGCGAAAAAGTGCGGTCAGAAAAATCCTTAAATTTTTTATTTCTCTTAAATTTCATTCATTTTGATGATGAGTTATTTTCATCATGAGAGATTTGCTTGCCAGGCCTCAAATGTGTAAACTGCTGGCGCTTTTATACAGACTTTTATCCTAGGGATTTTAAAATGAAAAAAAATGTGATTACTTCAGCGATTTTATTAGCGATTCCAGCATTAGCTGCGGCTGAAGACGTGGCAAAATTAGATGTGATTAACGTCTATTCTGCATCAGCCACGCCAACTAGCCTTCATCAAACCGCCTCATCTGTTACTGTTTTAACTGAAAAAGATTTTGCACAACGTGGTGCGACTTATGTCAGTGACGTATTGAAAACGGTACCGAGTTTAGCCGTGAGTACTTCAGGCGGTCGTGGCACATTAACTAATGTATTCTTACGTGGTGCGGATGCAAACCACACTGCAGTGATTATTGATGGCGTGAAAGTGAACCCAGTTTCTGGTTATGGCTTTGATTTCGGTGGCTTAGCATTAAGCAATATTGACCGCATCGAAGTATTGCGCGGCGAGCAATCAGCTCTTTGGGGAAGTGATGCGATGGGTGGTGTGATTTATATCACCACGAAGAAAGGCTTAGAAAAAGGCAAAACCTTCAACGTTGATTACGATTTCGGCACTGGCTCTAATCGTACAGTAGATGGTTCATTAACCCTTTCAGGCTCAAATAACGGCTTCTATTATGCTTTACACGGTGACAGCCACCATACCAAAGGCATTTCAGCACTCAGCAAAAACCGATTTAACTATACCGCGCAAGATGGCACAGCGGTAAGTACCGGTGGCTCAAACGAACGCGATAAATTCCATCGTGATAATGCCTCTCTTCGTTTTGGCTATGACGATAATCAAAAAGGTTTTGATTTCTTAACCTCTCACAGCAGCCAAACGGCTAACTTTGATAACAGCGCAACAGATGAAAAAGGCCACTACACTCGCACACGTGATACCTTATTCAAATTAAGTGGCTTCTTAGGTAATGACGATCAATTGCTTAAACATAAGGTTGGTGTAAGCCATCTCAAAACTGACAGCGATACCGTTGGCTATACATCAGCTTATGATGCGAAAAAACTCAATGCAAACTATCAATTAGATGTCAATTTCGATCGTGAAGGCACTCTCACACAAGGTTTAAGCTTCTTAACTGACTATCAAAAAACAGATTTCAACTCGTCTTATTTCAACAATGCTGGCAATAAAAAGCTTATTGAGAAAAGCTTAGCGGCAGAATATCGCTTATTACACGATGCAGATCATAGCTTAAATATCAGTGGCCGTTACACTGACAGCTCTGAATATGAAAACTCATGGACTGGCCGCATCGCGGGCGCTTATCGTTTACATAATAACGTGAAAGCACACGCAAGTTTTGGTTCAGCGATTCAAAACCCAACGATCACTGAATATTACGGCTACAACGCGCGCTATATCGGCAACCCGAATTTACAACCTGAGAAAAGTTTAGGTGGCGATGTTGGTTTATTATTTGAAACCAATGATGGTCGTCATAGCTTTGATGTGACTTATTTCGCTCGCAACGTGAAAAATGCGATTAGCAGCGAAGTAATCAACTTTACCACTTATGCAAGCCGTGCCGTAAACCTTGAAGGTAAGAGCAAAGTGAAAGGTGTTGAAGTGGCTTACAACGGTAAAATCACCGATGTATTAACTGCTTATGCGAACTACACCTACACGCAAACCCGAGATAGCAAAGGGGCTGAATTAGCACGTCGTCCAAAACATTTAGCAAATGCGGGCTTAGCATACCAAATCACTGAAAAATTGGGTGCGGATATAAATGTATCTTACACAGGCAAACGCATGGATACCTACTACTCACCAACTTACAGCACACATAAAGTGAAATTGCCATCTTACACCTTGGCAAACTTAGGCGTGAACTATAAAGTAGCGGATAGCTTGACGATTTATGCGAACCTTAACAACGTATTCAATAAAAAATATGAAAACGTACTGGGCTATGGCCAAGAAGGTCGTAATGTTTACGTTGGGTTGAAAGGCTCGTTCTAATTATTACTCACTAACAAGGGCGTGCTTAGCACGCCTTTTTACATTATTGATGGCGTAGCGTATCATTATCTATATGCAAAAAACTCGCTTAATATTAACCGCACTTTTCCTTCCGTTTACCGCTCTGGCTTCGGAACAATTTGTCTCGCTCACGCTTTGCAGCGACAGGCTGCTTATCGAACTGGCTGAGCCTTCGCAAATTGCTGCACAGTCGCCTTATTCGAAAAAACCGTTGATGATGTTGGATAAAATCAATACCGACAAACCTGTACTAGAACCGCAATTAACGGAATTATTGCCCTATTTGGATAAAACGATTCTGATTAACGAAACCTTTTATCCACAATTAGTCGCGGAGCTAAAAAAACTCGGTGTGAAGATTATCCCGATTAACGACAGCCCGCAAACGCCTGATGAATTATTTACGCTGATTCTAGACTTAGGCAAGCAACTGGGTAATGAGCAAAAGGCGGCAGATTTAGTAACAAAACTCAAATCGCAAAACTTTCACTTAAATCGACCGCTTACTGATACACTGATTTTGTCAGAAACTGGTGTGGTAGAGAGTTATTATCCGCAATATTCAGTGCTGTTAAATTTACTCGGATTAACACCGTTAAAAACACCACTTACCGCACAAAATTTCTCATTAGAAAAAGTGATTTTAAGTCAACCGAATGTACTGATTTCTCTAACCGACAAACAAGGTTACAATGCACAAGCCGAATTGCTGCAACACCCTATATTGCAAGATTTTTTCAAAAACCAGCCGCTTGTCAGCATCCCGATGAAATATACCTATTGCTTCGATCACGGCGTGTGGCAAGGTGCGGAGAAGATTTATCAACAGTTAAAATAACCTATGACCAAAACACTAAAATTAAATATCGCACTTTTCTTCGCGTTGCTGTTGATTAGCGGGTTTGCGATTTATCATCAACTAGGCGATTTTTCCCATCTTAAAAATGCGGATGGCGTGCTCACCGATATGCGTTCGATGGTGCTGTGGGATATTCGGTTTCCGCGCATTGGTTTGGCTTTATTGACTGGGGCGAGCCTCGCCATTGCCGGCAATGCGATGCAAGGTATTTTCCAAAATCCGTTAGCCAGTCCAGGCTTACTCGGCAGTAGCGCTGGCGCAACAGCGGCTAGTGTATTTATCCTTTATTATTTTGCTGTGCCATTTTCACTGCTTTTAGCTGGTGGCGTAATTGGTGCGCTTTTAAGTTTTTTAATCGTGTATTTGATCGCTAAAAACTACGGTACCACGATGATGATTCTAAGTGGTTTAGCTGTCAATATGTTGCTTGGCTCAGCGATTGCATTGCTACTCTCTAACGCTGAAAGCCCATGGGCATTAGCTGAACTTTATCGTTGGCTACAAGGCTCATTGATGTGGGCTAAATTAGATACCCTACTTATTTCACTCCCGATTGTTCTTGCGGGGATTTTCTGTCTATACCACACTCGCCGATACTTAGATTTACTCACCTTTGGTGAAGAAACCGCGAGCACCATGGGTGTGGATCCGAAACGTAGCTTTTTCATCAGCACCTTTGGTGTGGCTTTATTAGTTGGCGCGACCATTCCACAAACCGGCACCATTGGTTTTATCGGCTTAATCGCACCACACTTCGCCCGAATTTTACTGAAAGCTCGCCCATCACATCTTTACCTTACTAGCGCGTTAATCGGGGCATTATTGCTGTTACTGGCGGATTTAGCGATTTTATATATCCCACTGTTTTCCCATATTTACATCGGCACATTGACTGCACTTATCGGCGCGCCTTGCTTGATTTGGATGTTATTAACGCAACAGAGAAAAATCTATGATTAGAATTGAAAAACTCACTCAATCCTATTGTTTAAATGACATCAACTGTACGCTTCCATCAGGTAAATTGATCGGCATTATGGGCGCCAATGGTGCAGGGAAATCCACGTTATTAAAAAGTATTGCAGGCATATTGCCACTCAAACAAGGGGAAATTTGGTTTGATGCTCAGCCATTAAGTAAGATGAACGCGACCGAAAAAAGCCAACACATTGCTTATCTTGCACAAAATACGCAAATCCATTGGGATTTATCCGTTTATGATGTGATTGCGTTAGGTTTGGCAGCTCCGTTACCAAAAGAAAAAGAGCGGTCAAAAATTCAAGCGTTTTCAGAAAAATTTGCGGTAACTCATTTACTCGATAAGCCATTTCAACAACTTTCAGGTGGCGAGAAAGCACGTGTACAACTCGCTCGTTGCTGCATTAAGGAATCCCCTGTTTTATTGGTTGATGAGCCGATTGCGCCACTCGACCCTTATTATCAAATTGATATGATGGAACAGCTTCAATCACTCACACCACAACATACGTGTGTTGTTGCCATTCATCACCTTTCATTGGCTTATCAATTTTGTAATGAAATTGTTCTATTAGATAAAGGAAAATTGTTAGCTGTAGGTGAAACGCAAGCCGTGTTAAATGCGGAGAATTTAGCGAAAGCCTTTCATATTCAGGCTGAAATTGATCCAATGAAAAAGACTATCTCAAAAATTGAAAAGCAATAAAATAAAAGCACTTAGATATTCACTAAGTGCTTTTTTTATAGAAATGAATTATGGTTGGATTTCTGAATCTACGAAGAAATAAGCAATTTCTCGTTTTGCGCTTTCAACGCTATCAGAACCATGAACAGAGTTTTCACGCTGACTTAACGCAAAGTCTTTACGGATAGTGCCTTCTGCCGCCTCAGCTGGATTCGTTGCACCAATCAAAGTGCGGTAATCTTTCACGGCATTTTCTTTTTCCAACACAGAAACCACCATCGGTCCAGAGATCATATACTCCACCAACGGCTCAAAAAATGGTTTACCTTGGTGTTCCGCATAGAAACCTTCCGCTTGTTCTTTGGTTAATTGCACCATTTTAAGTGCAACAACACGGAATCCCTGAGATTCAAAACGCCCTAAAATAGCACCAATTAAATGACGCTTTACTGCATCAGGTTTAATAATTGAAAAAGTACGTTCTGTCATAAAATCCTACTTAACTTGCTTTCGTTACTAATAAATTTGCTAATGTTTTCACACCAATTCCGGTTGCGCCAACCGCCCATAAATCACTACCTGATTTACGATAAGTGGCCGAACAATCAATATGCAACCAACCTTGTTGATAGTTTTTCACAAAATACGATAAAAATGCCGTTGCAGTACTTGCGCCAGCGACAACCGGTGCTGTACCTGTATTTGCAATATCAGCAAAAGAAGAAGTGATTTGGCTACGATGGAAATCCTCAAAAGGCAAACGCCAGAACGGTTCATTTTCTTCTTTCGCGGCTTGGAATAAGCTATTTACTAACGCATCATCCATAGAAAGTACACTGTGGTAATCATTACCCACCGCCACTTTCGCCGCACCCGTTAAAGTTGCACAATCGACAATAAATTGTGGATTTTGGCTATCGGCCTCAATTAAACCGTCTGCTAATACTAAACGCCCTTCCGCATCAGTATTTAAAATTTCCGCGGTTACACCATTTTTATATGTGATGATATCCCCTAATTTAAACGCATTTCCGCTCACCAAGTTTTCTGCACAGCATAGATAGAGTTTTACACGTTGATTTAAACCGTGCGCAATAGCAAATCCTAGCGCGCCTGTTAATAACGCAGCGCCACCCATATCGGTACGCATAGTACTCATACCATCACTTGGTTTGATGCTATAACCACCACTATCAAAAGTAATACCTTTACCCACTAAACAGGCTAATACCGGCGCATTTGGATCATTAGTTGGGTTAAAATCTAATTGCAACATAGCGGGTGGATTAATAGACCCGCGACCCACAGTAAAGATCCCGTGGTAACCTTGCTCTTTTAACGCTTCGCCAGAAATGATTTGAAAACTGACCGCACTTTTATCAGCATAATTTTCGGCTTGTTTAGAAATAAACTCAGCCGCGCGTTCAGCTAATTTAACCGGCGTAAGGGTTTGTGCCGGTTCATTAATAATGCCACGCACAAAATCACCGCACTCGATACGAGCTAATAATTCATCTTGTGGCTCATCATCTAAATGAGGAAATTCAATCGAATAATCTTGCTTCGCCGAGTAAAAACCTTGATAAAATGCCCAACAATTTTCTAACTTCCATGCATCTCCCAAAAGCTCTACATCTTTAATACCTTGTCCACGTAATTTACGTGCCGCTTTTTGAACTAAAACAAGGTTCGATTTTTCATCATCTTTAAGGTGAATAACGGCTTGATCTTGATTAAAACTTAAAATGGCATTTTTGCCCCAACTCTCCGAAGCGGGAGCCGTTGATAATGTAATTTGCATGTGGTTCTTCTCCTTTATTTATCTATTATTCTCTAAGTACCATTTTACCGTCTGACGAAGTCCTTGTTCAAAGGTTATTTGCGGTTGCCAACCTAATTCTGCATGAATTTTAGAACAATCCAATGAATATCGCACATCGTGGCCAGGTCGGTCTTTTACAAAGGTTATTAAATCTTCGTAATACTTAATGTGATTAGGCTTATTTGGCGCAAGTTCTTCGAGTAATTGGCAAATTGTTTTAACCACTTCAAGGTTTGTTTTTTCACAATTTCCACCGATATTATAGTTTTCTCCGATTCGACCTTTTGTTAAAACTAAATATAAGGCTTGGACATGATCTTCCACAAATAACCAATCACGAATCTGTTGCCCATCACCATAAATTGGCAAAGGCTTTCCCATTACAGCATTTGAAATCATTAAAGGGATAAGCTTTTCAGCATGCTGATAAGCCCCATAGTTATTGGAACTGTTTGTGATAATCACCGGCAAACCATAAGTACGATGCCAAGCGTGCACCAAATGGTCACTTGCTGCTTTTGAGGCTGAATAGGGACTACTCGGATGATAAGGAGACTGTTCAGTAAAGGCAGGATCAGAAAGGGATAAATCCCCATACACTTCATCTGTAGAAATGTGGTGAAATCGAAAGGTCGTTTTTTTAGCTTCGTCTAGGGTATGCCAATAATTCTTAGCAACCTCTAACAACGTATAAGTACCAACAATATTGGTTTGAATAAAATCAGCTGCTCCAGAAATAGAACGATCGACATGACTTTCTGCCGCCAAATGCATCACTGCATCAGGCTGATATTTCTCGAAAACGCTTTCTATCGCCTTAAGATCACAAATATCAACTTGCTCAAAAGCATAACGGGGATTATGTTCTACCTCTTTCAAAGCTGATTGATTTGCCGCATAGGTCAGTTTATCAATATTGATAACAGAATCTTGAGTCTGATTAATGATATATCGAATAAGGGCAGAACCAATGAAGCCAGAACCGCCGGTGATGAGGATTCTTTTACTCATAAGAAGAAGCTCTATTTATTCAGATGTAGTGGTACTTTCATTAACCATGAAAGCATAAAATAAAAATAGAACAAAGAAGTAAAAGATATTTCCTGAATTATGCGCAAGAAATGACTGACTCATACAATAAATAATCATTGATAGTACATGGACAATACCTAATATCGAAATAAATTTTATTCTTTTATTCAACTGTCCAACTGCGTTTCTGTAGAACAGGTATAGAGGAATAATAAAAATACTCAATATGGCAATGCCTCCTACTATCCCTTTCTTTGCCAATTCATCTATAAATTGATTATGTAAATGTGAAAACGAAATTGACGCCTTAGTTACAACATCTTTATCAGCTAAATCTTTTTTATAATAATCTAATTCTTTTAAACTCCACCCAGAAACTGGGTGTTCTAAAAAAGCTTTTGAACCAATCTTCCACATATCTAAACGTTCACCGACAGAGCTTACTTTATTATAACTAGATAAATAGACATCTAATTGATATTTTGCATCAGAAATTCTCCCAGTAAATTGATTATTCATCATCAATAATGCTCCACCAAAACACAAAATCAGCGAAAGTCCTATTAATACCTTTCTTGATAATAAATATCTATATAAAAAAAGAAGGGTTATTACTATGAATGGAGCACTAATCCATCCTCCACGAGCAAATGAAAGGATGCTAGCCAAAACGCCGAATATACCACAACCAACTGAAAATAAAGCCAACTTACTTTTCTTTACGTCTAAAAAATAAAAAGCAACACTAAAACTAAATAAGCCTAATGACATCGCCATATCCCCTGACTGGATCTTCATTTGGTAATAGAAAGCACTTTCCAAGTTTAAAATATAATACTGATAGAGAGCTACTACACCTGAAATAAAGGCCCCTAAAGGAATACTATAGAGTAATACATCAAATTTAACCGAACTATAAACTACAAAAATAATTACAGAAAGAAATAAAAACGCTCTCAATGGATTATCAATGAGATTAATTTTTTCCCCATGGAAGAAAATAAAGAAAAGCGAAACTAAAAAATAAAAAGTAGTCACCACAAAAATAGCTTTATTCTGCTTCACTATTGCTAAGAAACTTACTCTCTTATATAGTAAATAACACAAAAATAATACACTTAAAACTAATAAGGCCGTCGAACCGTAGTTATATCCTTTAGGGAACATCAAAAGTAAAGTAAAAAATAAAAATATAGATGCATTAATAAATAACTTAGGGAAAATTCCTATATTATGCATAAATCTCAATCCTTATATAATACATCTACAATTTCTGTAGTCGGGTTAAAGCCTGTAGGAGCATTTAGCAATGCTTGACGAATAGCCATATAATTGGCATCTTTGCAAGAATTCTCTAATTCAGACAACACTTCAGATAATTGTTCAAATGGTAAATAAACCTCCTCAGCAGTCATAATACGGGGATGGGTTGTTTTACGAACATTATCTCCACCAATTAACAACTCTTCATACAACTTCTCTCCTGGTCGCAACCCAGTATAAGTAATCTCAACATCACCTTTCGGGTTGGTTTCATCCTTAACTGAGAGCCCTGATAACTGAACTAAGTTTTTAGCTAAATCTACTATTTTAACTGGTTCACCCATATCTAAAATGAAAACATCACCACCTTTTGCCATTGCTCCAGCCTGAATAACAAGCTGAGCCGCTTCAGGAATAGTCATGAAATAGCGAATAATATCAGGATGTGTAATAGTAATAGGGCCACCTTTTAGAATTTGCTTTCTAAACAATGGAATAACTGAACCAGATGAGCCGAGTACATTACCAAAACGAACCATACTGAAACAAGTTTGGTAGTCTTTTAATTGCTCTGATAATGCCTGCAAACACAGCTCAGCCATACGCTTACTTGCCCCCATTACATTTGTCGGACGAACTGCTTTATCTGTTGAAATGAGCACAAACGATTTAACATTATGTTCTGCTGCACATCTTGCAACATTATATGTACCAAACACATTATTTTGCACGCCCTCAATCATATTATACTCAACCAAAGGAACGTGCTTATATGCTGCCGCATGATAAATAGTATCGACACTAAAATGAGATAAAACACGATCTAGACGTTCAATATCCTGTACATTTCCTAAAACAGGATAAATTTTAGTGTTTGTAATATTATTTTTCTTAACAATCTCTAATAACTCCTGATGGATGGCATAAAGAGAAAATTCTGAAAGTTCAAATAAAATTAAAATATTTGGCTCATTTAAAATAATTTGACGGCATAGCTCAGATCCTATTGAACCACCTGCTCCAGTTACCATTACAGCTTTATGAAAAATATTTTTTTGCAATAAATCTTTATTTGGTAATACTGGTTCTCGTCCTAATAAATCCTCAATGTGAACTTCTCGTAACTCATCAATTTTTGCATTCCCTTGTAAGATATCTTCCATGTCAGGAATAGTTTGAACCTTAATTTTTAGAGGAATTAAACTATCAATTATTGCCTTACGCTCGCTACGTGATGCACTAGGAATCGCTAACAAAATAACTTTAATATTATATTTTTGAACAAGTTTTGAAATATCATTTGGCGAAAATATTTTATTCCCTAAAAGATAACTTCCATGTAGCTTAGCATTATCATCAATAAATCCGCGAATGCGATAGCGATAAGCATGTTTAAGTAACACTGCTAGTTGACGCCCTGTTGTACCAGCACCGTAAATCAAGACAGATTCATTATCTTTATCTAAAATTAAACTAACATAATAGCGAACCAACATCCTTGCACTACCACATAGCAAGAACACATAGGAAAAATAAATAATAGGTACAGTTCTAGGTATATCCGAACCGATAAAGAAAGAAAAGAAAATAAGGCTAACCGCTGAAACGAAAGCGCCTCCAGCTACCATTGCTAAAGCCTTAAAAGAAATGTAACGCAAGACTGCACGATAAAGCCCTAATTTAATAAACGTAAAAAGAGTTATCGCAATTGTGCATAATAGAGTTGTCCAAATTTCTGTATCATCAAATGCAACTATTCCACCTAATCGAGTCCAATAAGCTAGAAAAAATGCAGATATTAATAAGACAACATCAATAAAAAGACTAATTACTCTCTTTTTAGTTCTCGACATTCCAAATACTAGAGAATAAATCATACAAATATCCTTAAGTTAGTAAAATTGGTTAAACAATCTACCTAACAATCTTCAACAATGTTAGAAAGATTATTTTAAAGTATTCTGATACATTTTTATTCTGAATGTACTTCATATTATATTTAATCTTCTCAGGCATGATCTCTTCAATATAAGTCTTTTCAGGATCATTAGACTTCCCTAAAATTTCATTTTCATCCATATACTCAATAGAAGCATAATCAGTAATCCCCGGCTTTACAGAAAGTACTTTTTGTTGTTCATCAGTATAAAGCTCAACATATTTTCTTACTTCTGGACGAGGACCAACTAAACTCATATCTCCAACAAGTACATTAATCAGCTGTGGTAACTCGTCAAGTTTATACTTACGAATAAAATAACCTGAACGGGTAATTCTAGGATCTCGACCACCTACAGTGATTAACCCTTTTTTATCAGCATCAACCACCATTGATCGAAACTTAAACAGACCAAAATCGATACCATTCTGTCCAACTCGAACTTGCTTATAAAAGACAGGACCTTTTGAATCTGTCTTAATCCAAATGGCTAATACAATGAAAATAGGGGCTAGAACAACTAGCCCAACTAAACTTAAAATAAAATCAAAAAAACGAATCACTTTTACTTAACCTTATTATAGGCACTCACAACCGTATCAATTACAAATTTCACCTGCTCATCTGTTAATTGAGGATAGATAGGAAGAGAAATCTCACACTTATAGTTATTATATGCTTGCGGGTAATCTTCAATTTTATACCCTAGGTTCTTAAATAAAGTAAGCATTGGCATTGGGATAAAGTGAACATTTACAGCCACTTCACTCTTCGCTATTTCATCAATCATCGCATCTCGTTGCGCTTCAGTAAAATCTTTAATACGTAAAGCATATAAGTGATATGAAGTTTCTTTTTCACCTTGTTTTGATGGTGGTAAAATTGCCCAATCATATTGTTTAAATGCTTCGCCATAAGTATCAAAAACACGTTTACGCTCTTTCAATAAATCTTCATAAATACGAATTTGTGCTAAGCCGATAGCAGCATTCACATCTGCCATATTAATTTTCATACCTAGACCAGTAATATCGTATCGCCAACCACCAGCTTTACTCTTAGAGAAAGCATCTTTAGTTTGACAGTTTAATGCCATTTGGCGAAGTTCACTATAGAGCTTAGCATTATCAAAAGGTGCAGGTAAGTTAATACAAATTGCACCACCTTCAGCTGTGGTAACATTTTTTACAGCATGCAATGAGAAAATAGCAATATCAGTTTCACTTCCTGTTCTCATACCCTTTTTGTACCAAGCACCTAAAGAGTGTGCTGCATCATTCAATACTAAAATACGGCCAAGTTTTTCTTGATTCTCGCTTTCAGCCTTAAAGAGTGGTCGAATTTCTGAAGATTTTACCAAATCCATAATTTCGTCATAATCGCAAGGGAACCCAGCAATATCAACAGGCATAATAGCTTTCGTTCTTGGTGTAATTGCTTTTTTAATCGCATCTAAAGAAATATTAAAATCTTCTGAAGTATCTATCATTACTGGCTTAGCTCCCGCATGCAATACTGCTAAAGCTGTTGCACTATAAGTATAAGCAGGCACAATTACCTCATCGCCTTCTTTTACGCCAAACCAACGAAGCATCATAATCGCTGCAGAAGTCCAAGAGTTTACACAAAGCACTTCTTTGGCCCCAGAGAATTGTTTAATTTCTTCTTCTAAAGCTTTAACTTTAGGTCCTGTGGTAATCCAGCCTGAACGTAAAGAATCTACAACTTCATTGATTACATCTTCATTAACATATGGGGGGGAAAATGGAATTTTCATGTTTTTATCCTTTCTATCTAAATAATTTATATAATAATTTTTTCACAAAACTTGGAGAAATAGACATCAAAAAATAAGCAATTGCGTAGATATCTGCTTTAATACCATAATTTAAATCTCTATTTATATGAAATAGGCGGAATTTTAGTAGCCCAATTGTTTTTTTCCAATTTGCTCTGCGCTTATAAAAGTCGGAACTCCGTCTGAATTTCAATCCAATATAATCAATATTTGCCAATCTGCAGTTATTTAAGAATGCTTGATACCACAATAAAGTATCTTCCGCTAAAGCAACTTCCTTACTATACCTTCCCGCTTTATCAAAAAAAGCCTTCCTGAACATAGCTGTTGGATGAGCTATCGGATCTCGTTTTTCAAAAAATTGATATAACTCGTCATGAAGAAGAGGATATTCTACTTTATCATTGATAACACTATCATTTTCATCAATTTCACAAATCCAGCAACCAACCGCATCAACATCTACATGCTGTTGTAAGAACTCAAGCTGTACTTTAAAACGGTCTCTTTCAGCTATATCATCCGTATCCATTCTAGCAATAAAATTCCCCTTAGCAACCTTCAACCCTTCATTTAATGCTAAAGCAAGCCCCATATTTTTAGGTAATGGAACAGATACTAACTTAGTTCCTATTTTTTCTTTCCAGTAATTAATTGCTGAATACAAATGATCTGATAAGACACCATCTTCAACCAAAATAATTTCATCGGGTCTTAAAGTTTGGTCAGTCCATATACTTTCCATGGTTTTATGGAAATATTCTGCCTTCTCTTTATAATAAATAGACATCAAAACTGAAAGATTCATATTACACCCTATGTCGATTTATACAACTTAACTAAAATACTTAATAAAAGACTAGATAATCTAAACCCCATATATGTTAAACAAAAGTAAATAATTCTTTTCTTTATATTCCTCGTATTCTTAGAATACTTAGAAAGCCATTTATATTTACTTAACATACGTTTAACATTAGGATTTTTTAAAAATGGCATCACATAAGGAATAACTTCCAAATAATAATGTGATAAATACAAATAATCAGCATCCCTGATCTTCTTTGAACCTGAAAGCACATTTTCTATATTTAAAAATAGATCTTCCAAATTTTTCATTTTAAGCTTATAACTAATACTTCCTTCCCTATTTTGTCTATACATATAAACTCCTTTATTATAAATATAATAAGAGGCTATATGCTGTGAAAGCTCAAAACACCACTTCACATCTTCTGATGTCATATTTAAGGGAAATGAAATATTATTAATAGCTACAATATCCCTTCTTATACATTTATTACATGCAGATGGATACCATATCCCATTATCAATCAACAAATATAAGTCGTCAGAAAATTTATTTGAACTGGAAGATACTTCAGATAAGTCAAACTCATACTCCTTAATTCTATCCTTGCCATAATAATAAGAGTAAGGGAAAATTATCGTATCTGGTGAATTAGTTTCAATTATACAATTAAGATTTTCCAAGAAATCATCATCTCGCCAAAAATCATCACCATCTAAAAATAATAAGTAATCACCTTCTGCTTGATTTATCCCGACATTCCTTGCACTAGAGAGACCACCATTTTCCTTATTAACTAATTTTATACATGTATTTTTTTTGCACAATTCTTGACAATGCTCAAATGTAGCATCGGTAGAACCATCATTCACCAAGATAATTTCATAATCCCTAAAAGATTGCTTTAAAATACTATCTATACAACTAACGATATAATCCTGCACATTATAAGCAGGGACAATTACAGAAAATCTCATAAGTTATACTCAATTTAAAATACTAATATATGGTGAAATTCTTTTATTAGCATGATTTCCAAAACTATCATAAATATCTTTTGAAAATAAAATAAAAGAAAACAAAAAATAAACCAAAACAATTAACTTCCTAACTTTAATCTTAGAAAAGTATATAAGCTCAACAGATAATAAAAGAGAAATACTAAGAGCTGACAACACTCTATTAAAGATATAAAATTTCATAGAGACAGCGAATGCAATACAAACAAGTACATTAGAAAGCAATACAAAATTATATTTATCACTCTCAAAAAGTTTATTTCTAAAGAACAATATAGGAAGCATTATAAAATATTGGAATATAACCCCTATTCCACTACCAAAATCTGCCTCTTTAGCATACTCATCTATAAAAAAATATGCTTCATACTTTGTACCAGAAAAATAATCAGGACTAATCAACAAACCAAACAAATCAAACCTTAACACAGCAAGGAATATTAATATAAATAACAACATAAAAGTCTTATTTAAATGAAAATTTCGTACAAAAAATAATGGAGCAAAAATTAATGAAACATTATGAAAAGAAGATGCTAGCCCGATTAAAAAAAAGAATTTAATAGTTAACTTGTCATATAGGAGAAGTATACAAGAATATAAAACTATAGACATAGCGACACTCTGCCTAACTATATTTAGACTATCCAAATAGAAAATAAGAATATAAAAAGTCAAAAATAAAGAAGGTTTTCTTACCTTTATAAGGGAAAGGTATAAGAATAAACACTGAATAAACGCCATAGTCAAAAAAATAAACTGCACATGCAGATCTAAAGAATTATATAATTTATTCAAATAGTAAAAACCGATCTCCAAAGGCCACTGTGAATGGTAATAATCTAGATTTTTATATATATATACATAATTCTCATAGTCTGCACCTGTATTTTCTCTTAATCCAGAAATTAAAAACAAAGGAATAAGAGAAAATAATACCAATATGTGTTTAGCAATTCTATTGCTACAATTCTCAGAGGCAAAAATAAATATAACACTACTGGCAAACATTAAATAGTATATAAAAAATGTTTCTAACATAGATTAGCCAAACCTATAATTTCTCAATTAGAATATCAAACTTTCTCATCAATTCCGATTCTTTTTCAAATCCTTCCACTTGAATAGACACCGGATGAATTCTATTTTCACCTAATATATTTATAATCGCTGAACTATATATAGTATATACATATATCTCTTTATAATTATTTAATTCATTAGATATGATATCTTCAAAAATTAAATCTGAATTATAATACTTAACTCCATCGACAACAAAGCTCTCTTTGGGGTGAGGGAGGTAATAATCAATATTATATTTATCTATTATTTTCTTAAACAAATCTACATTCTTAGCATCATCATTATACAATCTTTGCCCTAAACATATTTTTAATACACCGCTAAGAACATTACCACCACTATTATTAAAATTAAATATAGAAATTCTTTTTGTATTTTTTATGATATTATCCATATCATATATAGTATAATGTAAAGACGATATATCTTTTAATGTATTAATATCATGATCGATCATAAAGATAAACTTAATAAACTTAAGCTTCCAGCTTTCATTATTTTGATAAAGCATACTGTTTTTCAAAATATTAGCAGTTCCATCATCAAATGTTATTAGCTCATTAAATTTAAGAGATGAAATAATTGATTGAATCAATATATTTTCTATATTTGCAACGAAGATCTTATCAAATTTTTTATTAAATAATTTAATCTTGTAATACAAAATAAGGAATACTAACTTTATTGAACTTTTACAATAAATCTTATTTAAAATATGACATAAAACACCAAATAAATTAAAATATCTATCCACTTTCTCGGAAAAATGATTAGAAAATAATATTCCGTAAAATTTCTCATCTTCATAGTTTTTAACTATCTCTTTTGCTAAAAGAGTTTGTAAAGGGGTTGTGCATATAATTAAATTCATATTTTATTTAACTCTCGATGTCATGACATATAAAAAAGGAAGTATAATACCCGCTCCTAATATGCTAGCAAAGGGGACATATTCAACCCCAAATTGCATAAAGATCGACAACCCTCCTAAATACAGTATTGTAGAAAGGATTGAGCATAATGATATCCATTTATTCTTTCCGTAAAAGAAAAGGTAATTTACTAAAATTAGATAAGGTACCGAGAACATTGTGGCAATAAGGAACATAATAATATAGTACTTTGTTCCCCAAAACTGTTCTCCTAAAACAAAAATCACAAATTCCTCTGGAATTGCCCACATAATAATAGAAGGAATAGGAATTAAAAGTAACGAAAGCAATGTTAGTTGGTGTACTTTCTGTAAAGTAATCTTCTTTTGTTTTAATGCTTCATAAAAATAAGGTATTGCAGCCTTATTTATTGCTTGAATAATGACTGCAAGCACCAACGCAATTTGAGCCCCCATAGCATAAAGACCTAATTCAGATTCAGTAAATTTATTATAAATAAATACTCGATCTAATTGACCTTTTATAAACATGCTGATCTGATGAAAAGCTAAGGGAATACCAAATCCTAGAAAATATAGAAAACCTTTTTGATACTCTGCTATATTAAAAGACTTTCTTCTATGCTCCCTAAAATAGGAAAAATAAACCAATATAAATATTATTAAGTTACCTAAGAATAGTGCAAGAAATCTCTTGCCAACAAGATCACTGTGAGAGAACTCCAAAAATAATACCGTTAATAATGTTGTCAACAATGCACTTCCAATTTGAATTAAAGTATACGAGATTACCTTTTTCTGACACTGTTTTATACATAATTGAACTGTTAAGAAAGTTTGGAAAATTGAGGTCAGAATTAAGTATGCTAAAATTTCAGAATGAAAAAAATAGCAAAATAACAACCCTATGGAACCTACAAGTAAAGCATAAGCATATCCTGAAAATAAGATCAAATTTATAGATCGCTTTCCATAGAAATAAAAGTACCTTGTAACAGCTCCTTCTTGACTGAAACTAATAATAATAATAAGTAAAGATAGTATTGTTTGATAATAGGATAATTCCCCAAAGCCGTTTACACCTAATTTTCTAGACAAATAAGGTAACAGTAAAAATGGGAAAATTTTAGCAACTATCTCACCTATTAAGTAAATAACACTATCTTTTAAGATCATAAATTATCATTTATAAATGAATGTATTAAAACCAACAACTGTTGTGTCATCAGGAACATTTTTTGTAACTACAGCATTAGCGCCTATTATGCAATTTTTACCAATAGTAACATCACCTAAAACCTCTGCCCCACATCCTATAATAGTATCTTGACCAACAATTTGCTGACACGGGATACCTCTTTTTTCTTTTTCGTCAAATCTTAATGCACCGAAAGTAACATTCTGATGGATAATAACTCCATCAGCTAAGACAGCTCCACCACCAATGACAATTCCTGTAGGATGTCGAAAAACAACATTACCTAATTTACAACTAGGTGTAATATCACAAGCAAACTTACGAAATATCCTTTTATGCAATAAAAAGACCAATAGGCTATTAATTTTACAAAGAAATTTACTATCTTTATATCTTTCTATATTTTGATTAAAACGTTGCATTAATCTTATTAAAAAGATCAACTCCTCACTTAATGACCTTAAAAAAAATCTATACAATTTCATTACTTATTCTCTAAATCATAAAACCGCTTCGGTTTATTTCCACTCTCACTAGCTAAAAATGCTTTAATCAACCCATAAGCCTTTTCCGCTGAATTATCTTGATAATATGGATTGACCATTGTAGGCAAGCGTTTTTGGAAATCATCAGATAATAAATGTTGAATCCCTTGTTCAATAGATTGTCGGTTACTTTCTACATCAATAACTGATTCGCCGCGAACGCGTCCTTCTTGCCTTTTCCCAATATTTACTGTCCCTACTTGTAAAGAAGGCGCTTCTAACAAACCTGATGAACTATTACCTATTAACCCTTTTGAATACTTAATTAAAGCTAAATATTCCTCCGGTTTTACCGATGTGAAAAATGCAAATCGATTTTCATCTGTATAACTTTTTACTTTGGTAAATATAACATCGGAATGTGTGTCAGAATTAGATCCAATAAACACAAATTGATAATCTGACTTAAAGGAATCTAATGCTAAAAGAAGCTGATCAACTTGCTCTTCTACAGATTGCCCAGTAATAGTTTCAGGATGAAATGCAACCATAAAATACGGTTTATTTTGCAAATTTAACTTAGAAAACAACCGCTCTTTTGATGGCAATTCTAAACTTAGTCCATTTTCAGCCCCAAGAGAGCCAATGGTATGCACACTTTCAGGAAGTTCGCCAAGCTGAATCACTCGCTTACGATATACTTCTGTCGCTGTGAGATGCAGTTTTGCCATTTTTGTAATACAGTGGCGAATAAACTCATCATAATTTCCTAATGTTTGCTCGCCACCATGCAAATGAATTAATGGAATGTTATGCATTGCAGCAGCCGTTGCTACAGAAAGTATTTCATAACGATCACCTAATACCATTACTGCATCATAATGATTTTTCTGGAAATGTTTACCAAAGAGATCGAGGGTTTCAGCCATTGAAGTTAAAATTGTTTGGTTATTTTGGCTATCAAGTTTTACTGCTATTCTCTCAGCAATATTAAACCCATCTTGCTCAATCACATCTACGGTATTTCCATATTGAGGAGCAAGGTGCATAGCGGTTACAATCAATGAAAAATCCAACCCATTGTCTTCTTGTAATCGTCTTAGTAAGCGCTTAACAATACCGTATTCAGCACGAGAGCCTGTTACATAGGCAATTCTTTTTTTAGTCATAGCTCTGATCTGATAATATCTTCCAATAACTGATAGCCTTGTTCATTCAAATGTAAGCCATCATTAGTGTAATTTAAGTTTAATTTGCCATAGTGATCACTAAATTTGCTATCTAGAGCAATCCATCTTGCAGATTTAAGATTTTCTTTTAGAAATGCGTTAAGTTCTCTAATCACTGCATTATTACGATCAATCCTTAAGGCCACAGGGGTAATTTCTAAGAAATAAAGCTGAATGTTATTATTGATTGCTTTTAGTTTTTCAATAACTTGCTGAATGTCTGATAAAATTTGCTCTTTTGTCCAATCAGCATACACGATATCATTAGTTCCAAACATCAAAATAGCTTTATTACCTAAAGATTTAATCAATCCTTGATCTAGAATCAAATCAATATATTGTTTAGTAGTAATCCCCGAAATAGCTAAATTATTAACAGCTTGGTTGTTAACTTCTTCAATATTCCAATAATCTAAAATTGAGTGACCAATTAAGCTGATTTCTTTTGTTTGATTAAAATTATCTTTCTTAGCAGATATTGTTTTTTTGATGGTTTCTAATAGGATTTTATCTTTATTACGTTGTTGAAGAATAAAATAGAAATATTCGAAATCAAGACGATCATCTATATCAACTGAAACCTCTTTAGCCATAAAATACGCAACACACTTCTCTCCATAGAAGTGTTTTTGCTCTAAATAAGCCTGAGGTTTTGCAGAAAAAATTGCCCCATTTGGTGAGTACTCTGGATGATATTGCTGGCGAGCATAATTAGAATAATCTAATTTAAAGTTTTTTAAACTCTCATCTTCATCAATTGGACGGGTTAATGTTGTTGGTTTATGCGCATCAGATACCGAAACTAAAAAATCAAATTTAGCAAAATGTGCTTCAAATTTTTTATTCGCTTCTTGAATATGTTGAGCAGTTCTTAATGGTGAAGTCGGTTGCAGCAATACAAAATAATCATAATCAACATGGCTATATCGATTCAATACATCTTCAATTACGACAAAAGAACTTGCTTTATCTGAGGATAGCTCGGCAGAACGTTTGATAAATTCAATCGGATAATGAGCAAGTAAATCAATATATTCTTGAGAATCTGTACTTACGATAACCTTTTCAAACTCTCCACTTTCCAATGCTGCCTCAATACTATAGGCCATTAGTGGTTTACCATTTGCAAATAAAACATTTTTATTAGGTAACCCTTTTGAGCCTGCTCTCGCTGTAATAATTGCAATTTTCTTCATAATTTTAACCGCTCTTATTCTTGATTTGAGAAACGACTATCTTGAATTAATTGATCTTCTTCAAAATCCATTTCCGCATCTTTGCCTAAAATATCATACCAACACATCGGACTAATACCATTTCCTGGACGTTTAGTGGTCAAATTCTCAGTCGTATAGGTTTCGCCTTTTTTAATTGGGCGAGCTGCAATAATGGATTTACGAGCCACAATTTTGTTTTTAGCTTCAGAAGCAGTAACAATTTTCTCAGAAGAACCTAATGATTTTTCGACTGCGCGAATTCCTTCGCAAAGCAATTTCAATTCCTCTGGTGTCACAGATGCTTTATGATCTGGACCTTCAAAATTTTTGTCTAAAGTAAAATGTTTTTCAATGAAAGTAATACCATACGGCACAGCTGCAAGCCCTGCAAAATAACCTACAGAATGATCTGAAAAACCCAAATTATAATCAGAGAATAATGTTTTTAACTGATAAAACGCATTTAAATTTACATCTTCATAAGGGGTTGGGTATTCGGTATTACAGTGAAGAATAGTAATCTCTTCTTTCTTCATACCATTTTTTTCTAATATAGATAAAGCATCTTTGATCTCTTCAATAGTCGCCATTCCTGTTGAAATTACCACGCTTTTTCCTTCAATCGGCAAACTAGCTATTTTCTCTAAGTAAGGTAAGTTAGTTAGTTCGCCAGATGGAATCTTCCATACTTTTTGCTTTTCACTAGCAAGAAAATCAATGGACTCCATATCAAATGGCGTAGAAAACACTTCTAACTCTAAAGAACGCGCATAAGCTTCTAATTTACGAAACTCATCATAAGAAAGCTCTAGTTTACGAGTCATTTCAAGCTGACTATCTGCAGTACCTGTAGTTACTTTTTGGTATTCCGCTTTCGGAGCATATTTTGAAATCAGTTTATCTGCTTTAAATGTTTGAAATTTAACTGCATCAACACCACATTCCTTTGCAACATCTATCATTTTCTTTGCTAACTCAGGATTTCCATTATGATTACAACCAATTTCTGCAACAATAAATACTTGACTCATTTTTATTCTACTTCCTTAATAAATTTTGCTGGAACACCAGCAACAATAGTACGAGGTTTTACGTTACGAATTACAACTGCACCTGCACCAACTACAGCACTTTCCCCAATTCTCAATTGGCCAGTGATCACCGATGAGCTTCCAATAAAACAATAATCTTCAATTATAACATCACCATTTAATGTACTATTTGTAGAAATATTACTGTGATCACCAATACAACAACCATGCTCAATTAATGACTTAGTATTGATAATGACATTATCTCCAATAGTAACACCGCTATTTACTATGGCCATTTTCCCTACAAAAACCCCTCTACCTAGAGAAGAGTTGTTAGATACGACCGCTGTTTTATCAATGATGTTAATAACGTCACATTGATATTTCATAAGCTTTAAATATTTATCTAGGCGATAAGTGTTATTTCCTATACTTATAAAAAAACTGTAATGTTCCCTTTCTTGGAAATCATCAATCGTTTTAGCAAGAATTGGATAACCTAAATGACTCGTTCCTTCTGGTTTAAAATTATCAATGAACCCACAAAATTCATATCTTGATAAATCTAAAGAATCTAGTACAGACTTCGCATAGCCACCTGCGCCAATAAAAACTACTTTCTTTTTCATTATTAACGTTTTTTAGTACTTTGAATCAATGAACTCAACAAAATAATAAAACTAGAAATCATCAAACCAATAATAAACCCAATTACAATAATTAATCCTTTTTGGGGCTTATCTTTAATCACGGGATAGTCTGGCTCACTTAAATAATAATACCCACTAACAGCACCTTCTTTCTCCACTTTTTTCTCTAACGCACTTAAGAGATTAGCTTGTTTTTCAATATTATAGTAATTCAACGGATAGACTAAAGACGCATTTTTTAAGGTATTAACTTGAGCTTGCAAATATTGTTCCCCAAGCATAAATAAATATGTACCATCACTCAACTTTGAGTCAGTAGATGGCACTCGTGTATCACCGAGAGAAACTTCTAGTAAACTTATATTTCCACTTAACGACTTGGAATAATCTTTAATCCCTGCTGATTTAGCAATATTTAAAGCTGTTGTAAGATTTTCTAATTGAATTTGGCGAGCATTTTCAGCATCCTGCTTAATCTTGTTCTTTTGTATTTCTAAACTACCACGTACTACACTAATATCAGCTAGAAAATCTTTTTTATTTTGAATAACCACCCATTGGTTTACAAATTGGATATAAGCTGATAATACATCCTGTGCTTCTTTTGGCGTCTCGGCAGAAAAACTAACATTCACACCAATTGCATTTGGATCTTTTTTAGGATCTGGTACGGTAACAATCAGATTTTTATCGACCAAATTAGATAACAGCTTATGTTTAGTCTCTTCAGAATTAGCATTTTTATCAGCATAAGTGTTAAACCATTTTGATTGAGAAAAGAATGCCTCTTTCAAACTACGTGAAAATAAAGCTGTTTTAAAGTCATTAAATACGTTTTCGGAAACTTTATCTTGAGAAAAATCTTTGATATCTAGAATAGATGCATATTCGCTACGGAATGATAAATAATCACCTAAATTAGCGACTTTAGGCGGAATTACTACCGATTTGGATGTCCATTGTTCTTTGGCTGTAAAAGCATAGCCTGCCGCAATGGCGGTAAAAACGAAGGCAGATAAAATAATCCATAGTTTTTTCCTCCATAGATTTTTAACTAATTCAATCAAATCAATCTCATCTGACTCATTTATTTTTTGATAACGACTATCATTCATTATTAATCCTTTCAGGTCTCTTGAACATACTATAAATTCACCACATTCTACCTGAGTTCCCCCATGCTAACAAGGGAATTAGAATGATCTTAATGAATAATTATTAATTGTAATAACGAAAGAAATCATTAATATAAATAAAAAAGACACCACTAAAAAAGTGATATCTTTTACATTTAAAAATCAATTAATTATATACTAATTAAGCATAATACATCTCAAACTCAACAGGATGTGGTGTCATATTTAAACGTTCTACTTCTTTACGTTTGATATTAATAAATGCTTCGATAAAGTCTTTAGCAAACACACCACCTTGCGTTAAGAATTCATAGTCTTTTTCTAATGAATTCAACGCTTCTTCTAACGAGCTTGCGACTGCTGGAATATCTTTTAATTCTTCTGGTGGAAGATCGTAAAGATTTTTATCCATTGCATCGCCTGGGTGGATTTTGTTAACCACACCATCAAGACCTGCCATCAATAGCGCCGCGAATGCAAGATATGGGTTTGCCAGTGGATCTGGGAAACGCGCTTCAATACGGATCGCTTTCGGGCTAGTTACTGCCGGAATACGAATTGACGCAGAACGGTTGCTTGCAGAGTAAGCCAATAATACAGGTGCTTCAAAGCCAGGCACTAAACGTTTGTATGAGTTCGTACTTGGGTTAGTGAATGCATTTAATGCTTTAGCATGCTTAATGATACCACCGATGTAATAAAGTGCGGTTTCAGAAAGGCCTGCATATTTATCACCTTGGAAAATGTTTTTACCGTCTTTGCTTAATGACATATTACAGTGCATACCTGAACCATTATCACCCGTGATTGGTTTTGGCATAAAGCAAGCGGTTTTACCGTGTTCTAATGCAACGTTTTGTACCACATATTTATAGATTTGTGTTTCATCTGCTTTTAAGGTTAGGCTGTTGAATTTCGTTGCAATTTCGTTTTGACCCGCTGTCGCCACTTCATGGTGGTGAGCTTCGATGACTAAGCCCATTTCTTCTAAAATCAAACACATTTCAGAGCGAATATCATGAGCCGTATCAATTGGAGCAACCGCACAGTAACCACCTTTTTTCAATGGACGATAAGCGTTGTTACCACCTTCGTATTTTTTGTTGGTGTTCCAAGCCGCTTCAATGTCATCAACGGCAAAAGAAGCGCGGTTCATTGATACATCAAAACGTACATCATCAAATAAGAAGAACTCTGGTTCAGGACCAAAGAATGCTTGATCTGCAATACCAGTTGAACGCATATAGTTTTCAGCACGAATAGCAATTGAACGCGGATCACGATCATAGCTTTGCATGGTTGTTGGCTCATAAACGCTACAACGAATTGAAAGTGTTGGGATCTGCGCAAATGGATCGACTACTGCAGTCTCAGCGATTGGCATTAAAAGCATATCGGCTTTGTTAATGGTTTTCCAACCTTCAACAGAAGAGCCATCGAACATTTTGCCATCTTCAAACATATCTTCATCGACAAGGCTAACTGGGATGGAAACACCGTGTTCTTTACCTTTAATGTCGGTGAAACGAAGTAGCACGAACTTGATGTCGTTCTCTTCGATCAGTTTGAATACGTTGGCAATGGCATTTGCATTTGGCATAGGGAGTCCTCTATTTTGCTATGTATATAATCTTTATAAAAATTAAAAGAGCATTATAACGCAATCGCTTGCCTTTTTCATAAGATTTATTTTATCCCATGGCATAGCAGAACAGCGAAATATCGTGTATAATTTTTGCCCTTTCGAGATTCTCGTAGGGTGAGTTTACTCACTAATTCAAACTACTTGGACTATTCGGTGGCATAAAAATTCCACCCTACCAAACTTAAACTTTAAGAACGTAATAAATGAAAAACGACATTGATATTAATAAATTGCGCAATATCGCAATTATCGCTCACGTTGACCATGGTAAAACCACCCTCGTTGACAAACTCCTTCAACAATCCGGTACATTTGAATCAACTCGTGGTGATGTTGATGAACGCGTAATGGACTCAAACGATCTTGAAAAAGAACGTGGCATTACCATTCTTGCAAAAAATACTGCAATTAATTGGAATGGTTATCGCATTAACATCGTAGATACCCCAGGACACGCCGACTTCGGTGGTGAAGTGGAACGTGTACTTTCTATGGTAGACTCTGTACTTTTAGTGGTTGATGCTTTTGATGGCCCAATGCCACAAACACGTTTCGTGACCCAAAAAGCCTTTGCTCACGGTTTAAAACCAATTGTGGTTATCAACAAAGTTGACCGTCCAGGCGCACGTCCTGATTGGGTTGTGGATCAAGTATTCGATTTATTCGTTAACCTTGGTGCAACCGATGAGCAATTAGACTTCCCAATTATCTATGCTTCAGCATTAAATGGTGTTGCGGGTCTCGAACACGAAGAATTAGCGGAAGATATGACGCCGTTATTTGAAGCGATCGTTCAACACGTTGAACCGCCAAAAGTAGAACTTGATGCACCATTCCAAATGCAAATCTCACAATTAGACTATAACAGCTATGTGGGTGTTATCGGTATCGGTCGTATCAAACGTGGTGCAATCAAACCAAATCAACCTGTAACGATTATTGATGGTGAAGGCAAAACTCGCCAAGGTCGTGTAGGTCAAGTATTAGGTCACCTTGGTTTACAACGTTATGAAGAAGATATCGCTTATGCAGGTGACATCATTGCAATTACCGGTTTAGGTGAATTAAATATTTCTGACACCCTTTGTGATATTAATGCGGTTGAAGCCTTACCTTCATTAACCGTTGATGAACCAACCGTAACCATGTTCTTCTGTGTAAACACCTCTCCGTTTGCGGGTCAAGAAGGTAAATATGTGACTTCTCGTCAAATTCTTGAACGTTTAAACAAAGAGTTAGTTCACAACGTGGCATTACGCGTAGAAGAAACACCAAACCCAGATGAATTCCGTGTTTCTGGTCGTGGCGAATTACACCTTTCTGTATTAATTGAAAATATGCGTCGTGAAGGTTATGAACTTGCGGTTTCTCGTCCTAAAGTAATCTACCGTGAAATCAACGGCAAAAAACAAGAGCCTTACGAGCAAGTTACCATCGATGTAGAAGAACAACACCAAGGTTCTGTCATGGAAGCATTAGGTATCCGTAAAGGTGAAGTTCGTGACATGATGCCAGATGGCAAAGGTCGTGTACGTTTAGAATACATCATTCCAAGCCGTGGCTTGATCGGTTTCCGTGGTGAATTCATGACGATGACATCCGGTACAGGTTTACTTTACTCCAGTTTCGATCACTACGATGACATCAAACCAGGTGAAATCGGTCAACGTAAAAACGGTGTATTAATTTCTAATGCAACTGGTAAAGCATTAGCTTATGCGCTATTTGGTTTACAAGAGCGTGGTAAATTAATGATTGAAGCTAACGTAGAAGTTTACGAAGGCCAAATCATCGGTATTCACAGCCGTACAAATGACTTAACCGTAAACTGTTTACAAGGTAAAAAACTCACCAATATGCGTGCATCGGGTAAAGATGATGCCATCGTATTAACTACACCGGTAAAATTTACACTTGAACAAGCTATCGAGTTTATCGATGATGATGAGTTGGTGGAAGTGACTCCTGAATCGATCCGTATCCGTAAAAAACTCTTAACGGAAAACGATCGTAAACGTGCAAACCGTACGACAACCAGTACGAGTACTCACTAATTAAAAACGTTCGGAAATTTGACCGCACTTTTAAACAAACAAAAGGCGAACATGATGTTCGCCTTTTTATTTCATGATTAAAACTAGCCTAATCGTACTTTCTCACCACCAAACTCATCAAGTAAGTTTTCCGTCAGCTTAGATAAAATCCCCGTCATTAATACAAAATCAGCATCAAAACGCTGTGCATAATCTTCTTTTAAAATATCCGCATTTTTCTCACGCACTGCATCAGCAAATTTTAAGCGTTTGAGCGTACAATCTTCATTAAACACAAAAGTCAGCGTATCTTCCCATTCCAATGCGAGCTTACTCACCACTTTTTTGCCATCTTGTAAAAGCGCGAGAATCTCTTCATTTTCTAATGGCTGTTTCTTACAACGGATTACACTGTCTTCTTGGCTTCCACGCAATTCAGCCTCTTCTAATGCCACCAACCAATGCGGGATTTTTTCCTGCACAATCCAATCTGTTAAAATGGTCGAAGGTTCATTGGCAAAAGCCAACGGCACAACGGGTAACGAACCAAGTGATTTACGCAATAATGCTAAGGCATCTTCTGCACGTTTACTGGATGCAGCATCGACATGAACAAGGTTGTTCTCCGTATCAATCCATACGGCAGTTTGCTGATTTTTAGTGAATGCACGTGGTAATAAATTCATCACCACATCATCTTTTAACGTTTGTTTTTCCGTTTTCTTTAATTTGCGGTTTTCTTTTTGCTCTAGGCTTTCAATACGTTCATCTAATTCACGTTTCACCACATTCGCCGGCAATATTTTTTCTTCTTTTTTCGCGACCAACAAAATGTGTTTACCGACTGAAAAATGCAATAACTCGCTGCCTCTCAAGGGACTCGCCCAACCGAATTTACTTTGATCTTGTGAGCCACAAGGATAAAATTCACAATCTGACAACTGGCGTTGTAATTCATTAAGCTCCCAATCTAGGGGCTTAGTCAGCCTATATGACATTAAATTTTTAAACCACATCGTAACACTTCCTTCATAATAGGGTAAAATACGCGACATTGTAGCCCATAAACTCACGGGAAAAAATGATGCAACAGAAATTAATTGCCTTCATCGGCGGTGGCAATATGGCACAAGCCATTGTGTTAGGCCTATTAAAACAAGGTTATCCAGCCGATAAAATTATCGTTAATGATCCTAATGAAGAGAAACGTGCTTTTTTTGCTCAATACGGCGTCGCGGTTTCTACGGATAACGCTCAATCCATCATGCAATCTCAAGTAATCTTATTTGCCGTTAAGCCGCAAGTCCTCACTGATGTTTGCAAGTCATTAAGTGCGATTGATTTTTCTGATAAATTAATCATTTCTATTGCTGCGGGTATTTCGACTGCTCGATTAGCCGAACTCATTCCAACAGCAAAATCCATTGTTCGCGTGATGCCAAACACCCCAGCGTTAATTGGAGAAGGTATGGCAGGCTTATTTGCTGACAAAAACACGCCTGAAACTGACCGCACTTTTGCGGAAGATTTACTTTCAGCTGTAGGAAAAACTACTTGGGTGACGAATGAAGATCAAATGCATGCTGTCACCGCTGCATCTGGCAGTAGCCCAGCTTACTTCTTCCAATTTTTAGAGGCTATGCAACAAGGCTTAATAGAAATGGGCTTAGATGAAAAGCAAGCTCGTGAGTTGGTACAACAAGCTATGTTAGGCTCGGCGAAGCTGGTGATTGAAAATCCACAGACAGCCCTTTCGACTTTACGAGAAAATGTCACCTCAAAAGGAGGTACCACCGCAGCCGCGTTAAATGTGTTCAATCAGCACCAATTTAACGACATCATTAAACAAGCAATGCAGGCCTGTGTGGCACGCTCACAAGAAATGGAAAAATTATTCTAATGCAAGTTCGTCCTTTTACTTGGCTCGCCTTGAGCTTTTTTGGCTACTATTGTGCCTACGGTGTGTTTCTTCCCCTTTTCCCAGCATGGTTGAAAACGCAATCTTATAGCGAAGAAAGTATCGGCTTATTGCTTGCCTGTGCCTACATATTCCGTTTCAGCGGCGGTATTTTATTTTCCGGCTTAATAAAACGTGTTTCCCTCTTAGTAAATGGCTTACGTTATTTAGGTGTGGCTAGTGCGATTACAATGGCGTTAATTGGACTGATGTCACACAATTTCTGGCTATTGTTTATTGGACTTGCCTTGTATTCCATGGTAAATGCAGCGGGGATGCCGATTGGTGATAGCCTTGCCAGTACGTGGCAGCAACAAATTCATTTAGATTACGGCAAAGCGCGCTTAATTGGTTCCTTTGCGTTTGTTGTTGGTGTCATGGTATTCGGGTATTTCGTTGGACTCGTGGGTGAGCAATATATTACTTGGATGATCACGGGCATACTCGTTTTCTATAGCATTGTTCAGCTACTTCATCCAAATCCAATGCCACAAGATGAGCCACAAAGTGCGGTCGAAAATTCTGTTGGATTCTTAGGCTTACTCAAAAATAAAACGACACTTCGTTTATTTATTGCTATCGCACTGATTCAAGGATCGCATGCCGCTTATTACTCATATAGCACTATCTTCTGGACAAGCCACGGTCATTCTGTTTCCGATGCTGGGTTATTTTGGGGAATCAGTGTATTAGCTGAAATCGTCGTCTTTTTCTTCTCTACCCGATTATTCAAAAACTGGAGCATTACGGCCCTTTTCTATCTCACTGGCATCGCAGCTATCGTACGTTGGCTTGCTTTCGGTTATGCCGATACCTTTGTTGAAATCATCCTATTGCAATGTTTTCACAGCCTTACTTATGTTGCGGGACATTACGCAACCGTGCGTTATATCACCACGCAACCACAAACCCATATTGCGAAATTACAAGGTTTATACAATGCCTTAGCAGGATGTGCAGCCATTGCCATTTTCACCGCACTTTCTGGCGTACTTTATCCAATTTCACCAGTTTATGCTTTCAGCTTAATGGCAGCCTTTGCCTTCATTGGTTTATTTATCACCCCACGAGGTGTAAAAGCCTTTTTACCTCATAGAGTGTAAACATGAATAATCTCACGCTAGTCGATTTGTTCTTGAATGAATATTGGATTGAAAAAGGATTGTCTGAAAACACTGTGCAGTCTTATCGTCTCGATTTGACCGCACTATGTGATTGGTTGGATAAACAAAATTTATCCCTCGAAACCCTCGAGCCATTAGATCTACAGCAATTTCTAGGTAGCCGTTTAGAACAAGGCTATAAAGCGACTAGCAGCGCACGAATGCTAAGTGCGATGCGGAAATTATTCCAATATTTATACCGTGAAAAATATCGTACAGATGATCCCAGTGCCGTACTGAGCTCGCCTAAATTACCAAGCCGTTTGCCTAAGTATTTAACCGAGCAACAAGTCACAGATTTATTAAATACACCAGATGTAGAAATTCCGCTTGAGTTACGCGATAAAGCCATGTTGGAATTGCTGTACGCTACGGGATTGCGTGTGACAGAGTTGGTCACCCTCACCATTGAAAATATGAATTTACAACAAGGTGTCGTGCGTGTGATTGGCAAAGGCAACAAGGAACGTATTGTACCAATGGGAGAAGAGGCCGCGTTTTGGGTGCGACAATTCGTACTTTACGGTCGTCCTATTTTGCTTAATGGACAAAGTTCAGATGTGGTCTTTCCAAGTCAACGAGCTCAGCAAATGACTCGCCAAACCTTTTGGCATCGTATAAAGCATTATGCGGTGTTAGCGGGAATCGATACGGATGCCCTTTCACCGCACGTTCTCCGTCATGCCTTTGCGACACATTTAGTGAACCACGGTGCGGATCTCCGTGTTGTGCAAATGCTCCTCGGACATAGCGATCTCTCCACTACGCAAATCTATACTCATGTGGCTAAAGAACGCTTGAAACACCTTCATGAAAGATTTCATCCGAGAGGATAAGATCAAAAAGTGCGGTCAAATTTATCGTTATTTTTGACCGCACTTTAGTATGAAAAAGCTTATTTCAATGACAGCAATCTTGCCACATTTTGAGCTGTTGAAACTAAATTCTGCTCACCTTGCTTGAGAATTGTCGGTAAATCACCCAGATTACGGATAATTGGGAACACCGCATCAATGCCATGTTTATACACCACTTCATAATCCTCACGTAAACAACCTACGATTGCGATGATTGGCTTATTAAATTGTTTCGCCGTGCGCGCCACACCGATTGGGGTCTTACCTAAGATACTTTGTGCATCCATACGGCCTTCACCGGTAATGACTAAATTAGCGTCTTTAACTTGCTCAGCGAGTTTCAAATTATCTAACACGATCTGTACACCGGCTTTGAGCTGCACATTGGGTAAGAGCAATAAACCTCCGCCCATACCACCTGCTGCCCCTGCGCCTGGTTGTTCTTGAATTTGTTTACCACAATCCCGCTCGGCAATTTTAGCAAAATGAGCTAATGCCTCATCCAGTTCTTTCACCATCTCAGGCGTTGCACCTTTTTGTGGACCAAAAATCGCAGAGGCACCTCGTTCACCACAAAGTGGATTATTCACGTCACAAGCTACTTCGATTTGCACGTGTTGCAATCGAGGATCTAAATCAGTCATTTGAATTTCAGCAATTTTAGATAATTCTGCGCCACCAAAGCCAATGGATTGACCATTTTTATCCAATAAACGTAAGCCTAATGCTTGCAGCATACCCGCGCCACCATCATTTGTGGCACTCCCGCCAATTCCTAAAATGATATGTTGAACACCAAGGTCAAGGGCTTGCTTAATTAGCTCCCCTGTACCAAAACTGGTGGTTTGACAAGGATTGCGTTTATCTATCGGGACAAGATGCAATCCCGATGCGGCTGCCATTTCGATAATCGCCGTTTTACCCTCACCCGATAAACCGAAAAAGCTTTTTACTTGATTGCCTAAGGGGGCAGTGACTTCCGTTTCAATCAGGCGACCTTGAGTGGCATCTACCAAGGATTGCACGGTACCCTCTCCACCATCTGCCATTGGTAATTTCACATATTCAGCATTCGGAAAAATACGTTTAAAGCCCGTTTCGATCGCATTTGCCACTTCAAGTGCGGTTAAACTTTCTTTAAATGAATCAGGTGCGATGACAATTTTCATATTCTCTCCTTAAACTAATTAAATACACCAAAAATTAAGGTGGAAACAATGGTCATAATCAAACCCACCGCACTTTCATAAGGAATCAATTTTAATCGTTCTTTCATGTCCATATTCACGCTACCGCCAGTTGCATGGAAGAAAGAACCATGTGGCATATGATCGAAAACTGTCGCCCCCGCATGAATCATCGCGGCACCAGCTAGACTACTCACCCCCAACTCTAATAGCGTTGAACTGAACACATTCGAAGCAACCGCTGTACCTGCAGTTGTTGATGCTGTGGCAAGCGACATGAGCGCACCTGAAATTGGCGCAAGGATATAAGAAGGTAAGCCCGAATGTTTTAAGCCTTCAATGAGCACATCTTTCATACCTGAATTGGCAATAATACCGGCTAAAGCCCCTGTACCGAGCAACATAATCGCCACCGGGGCCATTTTGCCTAAACCACTAATTGCATAATTATTGGCTTGACGAAGCTTGCCCATACAGAGTGCGCCAATGAGACCACCAAGTGGTAAAGCGATTAAAGGGTCCACTTTAATATCAGCTAACGGACGAAGTGCCAGTAAGAAGATGGCCACCAAAGGTGCCACAAGTGCGGTCAAAAATGAGGGTAAATTCTGTGTTTCAACTGTGACAACCTCTTGGGCTGAAACGCGCGAACCTTTGTTTCTTAAACGTTTTGCTAAAAAATACGTCAATATTAAGCCAAAAATAGCGGGGATAATCCCTGCCATCATCACTGACGTGAGAGGGAGATGGAACGTGTCTGCCGCCGCAATGGCATTGGGATTGGGTGACATTAAGTTTCCGGCTTTTCCCCCACCAATCATCGCCAAGAGAATCGCAGGTTTTGATAAGTCAGTGCGACGAGCAAGTGCTAAGGCGATTGGAGAGACCGTAATCACAGCAACATCAATAAAGACACCAACCGCAGTTAAAATTAATGTAGCCAACGCTAATGCTAATAATGCTCTTGTTTCACCTAACTTGTTTGTAATAGTTTCAGCAATGGTATTAGCCGCACCTGATTCAATCAGCACTCCGGCTAATACCCCTGCCGCGAGAATCCGCATGACTGCGGTAGTGATACCTTGAGCCCCGCCGATCATGAGACTCACAGTTTGAGATAAATCCGCACCACCGACTAATCCCCCCACCAAAGCCCCGACTAACATCCCATAGGCTGGTGAGACTTTTTTCAAAATAAGAAAAATAGCGACAATGAGCGCAATGAGCGCACCTAAGGCTGTGACTGTAGGCATAGCGTCCTCCTGTTGATATGAATATGCAAAAATCTTTCTTATTTATATCAGCAAACGTAGAGGAATAAAATCTTGTCCGACTTCACCTACAAAAACGGCTTATGTAAAACACATAAGCCGAAATTGTTACTGAAAATTGACCGCACTTTAGAAAAATAAAATGCTTCCCCAGACCACGACAACAATGCAAAGGGCGATAAATACCGCTGCTGAGCCTTGGTCTTTAGCTCTTCCTGAAAGCTCGTGGCGTTCTGTACCGATACGGTCCACCACCGCTTCAACTGCACTATTTAACAGCTCCACTGCCATCACGAGTAAAACCGATGAAATCATCAAGGCAATTTCAATTTTAGTGTCGCCTAGCCAAAATGCGAGCGGAATCAGAATGCACGCAAGAAAACATTCGTGGCGGAATGCCGTTTCATTTTTGAATGCACTCTTTAAACCTTGTAAGGAATATTTTGTGGAGTTAATTAAATGGGTTAATCCCGTGGTTTTATACATAAAAGTTCCTATGTTGTAGTCTATAAACGTTTTGCTTCGATAACGTCGTCTAACTTCGCTAATCTGGCCAGTATTTTACTTAAACTTTCGACATTTTTCAGTTCAATTTCCATATCCATCGTTGCCACTTGTTTTTTAGTGTCCGCACGGCTTGAAACACCTAACACACTGACTTTTTCATTCGCCAGTACAGTCGTAATATCGCGTAATAAACCATTACGATCACTCGCCACAATGCGAATATTAATATGGAAACCAGCCGCGTAATTATCCCCCCAAAGGGCTTCCACCACGCGTTCAGGATGAGCCGCTTGTAATTCGATGAACTGCTCACAATCGCAACGATGAATTGAGATGCCCCGTCCCATCGTAATATAGCCTGCAATGGCATCGCCTGGAATAGGCTGGCAACAACGTGCCATATGATGCAGTAAATTACCCACACCTTCAACAATCACATAGCCTTTATTCTGTTGTTGCTCTGCTTTCTGCTGAGCCTTTTGCTGGGCGGTATTCGCACTTTTACTCGCCACATGACGGAGAATTTCTTGATCGGCTTCTTCAGCCGTCACTTTGATCAATCGACTTTGGAGGAAATTCATCAACTGATTTAAACGAATATCTCCGCTACCAATACCGGCGTATAAATCTTCGAGGCTTCTTAAGTTGTAACGTGGTAAAGCAAGCTGCTCAACCTGTTTCAAAGTAATATTCAAACGAGCAAGTTCATTATCTAACTGCTCTTTACCCGCAGGAACGTTTTTATCACGATCTTGTTTTTTGAACCACGCTTGGATTTTCGCACGTGCTTTTGAGGTATGGGTAAAGCCTAAGTTCGGATTGACCCAATCTCGGCTTGGGTTAGGATTTTTCTGCGTAATGATATCCACTTGCTCACCCATTTGTAGTTGATAGGTGAATGGCACGATACGCCCACCAACTTTTGCCCCAATACAACGGTGACCAATTTCACTGTGGATCGCATAAGCAAAATCAAGCGGCGTAGAACCCGCTGGCAAGTCTACTACCTCTCCTTTCGGCGTAAACACATAGACTCGGTCATCAAAGACTTGGCTGCGCAATTCCGCCATCACTTCGCCAGAATCTGTAATATCATCTTGCCATGCAAGTAATTTACGCAACCAGGTGATTTTTTCTTCGTAAGCAGAAAGGCTACCAGTCGTCCCTTCTTTGTATTTCCAGTGCGCTGCGACGCCAAGTTCAGCATCATCATGCATTTGTTGAGTACGAATTTGCACTTCAATCGGCTTACCACCTTTGCCCAATACCACAGTATGAATGGATTGATAGCCATTCGGTTTAGGATTGGCGACATAGTCATCAAATTCTTTTGGTAAATGTTTGAAATGAGTGTGTACGATACCAAGCGCGGTATAACAATCCTGCAATTTTTGCACAATAACTCTGACCGCTCTTACATCATATAAACCACTGAATTCCAAATGTTTCTTTTGCATTTTTCGCCAAATGCTATAGATATGTTTTGGACGACCGTAAACCTCAACCTGATCAATATTTTCTTTTAAATAACCGGTTAATTCTGTCACAAAATCAGTAATATACTGCTCACGATCTAAACGACGCTCATGTAATAATTTGGCGATATTTCGATATTGTTCTGGATGCAAATAGCGGAAGCAGTAATCTTCAAGCTCCCATTTCAATTGACCGATACCTAAACGGTTCGCCAATGGGGCATAAATATTGGAACATTCTTTGGCTGCCAACACTTTTTCTTCTTCGCAAAAATGATTTTCCGCATCGCGAAGAAAGGTAATACGTTCGGCAAGTTTGATGATCACACAGCGGAAATCGTCCACCATCGCAAGGAGCATACGGCGTACATTATCCACTTGGGAAGCATTGGCAGAATGACTGGCGTTGAGCTGACGGATGTTATCCATCTCTTCCACGCCTTTGAGTAATTTGGTGATTTTAGGACCAAAATCTTCTTGAATTTGTTCCCAATCTACGAGCTGGTTGGCCACTAATGGGAATAGCATCGCAGTGAGCAAACTCTCACTGTCCATATTCATTTCATGCAGGATTTCCACCATTTCCACACCGGATTGCAATGTGAGCACTGCATTTTCCATTTTATCGGTGTGTTCAGCTATTTTAGCTTGAGCGTAATACCAGGCATCAATCAGGGACTTTTCAGTGGCGGCAGGAAGTTTAAGGCTCGAACACCATTGCTCGATCACAAAATCTTGCGGATTTAATAAGTGAGAACCACGAACTGCAACCATAATACCCCCTTGTTGATGAATATGGCTCGGTGACATCCTGTCAACCGAGTTGTCTTTTTAAGACAACAAAAAAGTCTGACTATTCTATCAGAATTTACACCTTATTTGATAAATAATGTCACCGACTCCAAATGACTGGTATACGGGAACATATCAATCATAGCCGTTTTGATGATACGATAACCGAAAGAGCGAAGTATTTCTGCATCTCGTACTAAGGTTGCAGGGTTGCAAGATACATAAAGAATGCTTTCTGCACCAAGCTCACATAAGGCATTCAGTGCAAAAGCCGCACCGCTACGAGGCGGGTCGAGAAGAATTTTATTGAAATGTTGTTTTGCCCAAGGTTGTTCTGAAAAAGCTTGGTCTAAATCGGCTTGATAAAATTCAACATTCTCAATGTGGTTAAACTGTGCATTCAATTGGGCTTTTTTCACCATATCCAAAACACCTTCAATTCCAACCGCACTTTTCACGCGTTTGGCTAAAGGCAATGTGAAATTACCCATCCCACAGAATAAATCTAAGACATGAGCATCCTGATTCAAATCAAGCCAATCTAAAGCCGTCTCAACCATTTGCTGATTTAACTGGGTATTCACTTGAATAAAATCGCGGATATCAAAAGATAAAAGAATATCGTCTAACGCATAATAAGGCATTTCACCATGTACAAGTTGGATGTTTTGATCATCTTGCAGAAACAAATTCACGGCATTGACGCGTGCAAACTCGAGCAATAAAGTGCGGTCAGTTTCGGCTAAATTTCCCTTATAGCGTAACAACATGGCTACGCCATTCTCTGCTGAAACTAATTCAATATGCCCTAATTGTTTCGGGGCTGAATATTGCGCCCAAAGTGCGGTCAATTTGGGGATAAGATCATTGATTGCTTGCTCTGCCACTAAGCATTGCTTAATGCTGACTAACTGATTGGAGTTTTTCTGACGAAATCCCATTTCAACGGTTTTGTTTTTCGCATTCCACAGTAAACTTAATCGTACTCGACGACGATAAGCCCATTGTTCGCCACAAATCATGGGCATTAATTGAATGGGCTCTGCTTGCAGTTTACTTAAACGAGAAAAAAGGGCATTCTCTTTCGCTTTACGTTGCATTTCCACCGGAATATGCTGACCTTGGCAGCCACCACAACGCCCATAATAACGACATTGTGGCTCAACACGCTGATTACTCTCTTGTAGCCATTTTTGTGCAGTCGCTAATCCATATTGACGTTTTTCATCGGTCACTACTGCTTCCACTTTTTCCATTGGCAAGGCATTTTCAATGAACCAGGTTTTACCTTGAATTTTGGCGACACCTAGCCCTTGATAATCTAAATCCTGAATTTCAGCGACGATTTTTTGCGTGGTTTTCTGTTTTTTTTGTGGAGCGTAAAGTAAAGCCATGATGGTGTTTTAATCTATTTGTATCAAAGAAAGGGATTATTTTAAATAAAGTACATTTTGAGTAAATAATTCTCGGCTTTTCAGCGGCTTATCGCCTAAATAAGGTTTAAGTGCGATACGGGTAAAGCGTTTTGCCGCTTGCAAGACTGCCTCATCGGTAAATTCCAAACGGTCAAAAGCGAGTAAATCTCGACCATAAAAGGTCAAGTTATCTTTCACTAACGAGGCGATAAACCCTTTTTCCGCACGGTATTGGTAAGTCATTGATTCATCCACTGGCAAACCTGATCCAGCACAATGCAGAAAATCAATGCCATAACCTAAAATTTTAAGTAAATGAAATTCAAATAAGCGTAATGTAGGTTCGACCTGTAGCTGAGTCGCTAAGCCCGTTAAGCATTGTAGATAATGCTGAAAAAGCTGTGGATTGGCCGTTTCTGGCTCAATCACTCGCATAATCAATTCATTAACATAAAACCCGCTGTATAGAGCCGTCTGTTGTAAAGGTAATGTAATCGCAGCTGGTTCAGCTTTGGTGAGTGTTTTTAATGCGCCTTTCCCTGACCAACGTAGAAGTAATGGCGTAAAAGGCTGTAAGACAGATTTCCATGCCGAACGTTTCGCACGTGCACCTTTTGCAATAACCGTCAAACGTCCCGTTTCTTCAGTGAATAAATCAACCAAAAGGCTGGTTTCACTATAAGGACGACGATGTAATACAAAGCCGCGTTGGAGATCCATAAAAGAATTATTTGCCTGATTTTAATTCACTTGGTTGTTTAACACAGCGTTCTGCGAGCACTTCACCTACGCTAGTTTGTAATTGACTGAAGTCATCACGCTCCTGCCAATACCAACGAATATTCGCATAATTTCTCCCACGCTCAGAAATCACTCGTGTCAATTTTTCGGTTACATCATTAAAAGTAACGGTCACCTGACTAAGTGTTTTTTTACTTTTCTGTTTTTGCTTGGTATGAACCACACTCACTTCTTTATTGCCTTTACACAAATAAACCGTCGCTGAACCCTTTTGGGATTTTTTATCAACGGTTTGCACTTTCATTTTCTGTGGTGCTGGCTTGCTTAATTCAACATTTTGTGAACAAGCAGAAAGACAAAGTGCGGTCAAAATTACGCTTAATTTTTTTAACATGAATTCTATTTCCATCAAGGGTTGTTTATGATTGCTCACTTTGCAAAATGAGCAAGGATAAACAATCTTATCTAGAAAAATGGGCGATTACTCGCCCACTAAAAATTATTTTTTATACTGATATGAACCGTCGGCTTGACGAATGAACTTGCCGCCATTTGATAAGCGAAGCTCACTTACTCGACCTTGACTATTCACAGAAACCTGTACTTTATCACCAGGTTTGAAACTGCTTAATGCATTACCAGCACCGCTTGCTTTGGTCATCGCATTCACATCTGAAATATTCAGTTTATTATCACGGAATACTTGCATCAGTGAAACACCTTGAGGCACCGTTAATGTTTTTGTTGCACCAGTTGAAGCGGTTTGTGCTGCTGGTTCAGCTGCTTTCACTGCATTGTGGGTTGCTGATTTCGCTTCCACAATTTGAACCTTACTGTCTTTAGTAGCAACAGGTTTCGCTTCTTGAATTTTGCTTGACTCTTTTTTCACTGTTTGAGTCGGTTGAGCTGTCGCTTTTTCAGTTACTGGTTTAGGTTGTTTTTTCTCTTGAACCACTGAGGTCTGTTCACGACGAGGTTCTGCTTTATGCTCAACTGTTGCGGTATGTTTTTCTACAGCTGGTTGTACTGTTTTCACGGGTTCTTTAACTGGTGCAGGAGCAACAGCTGATTGAACCGGTGCAGGTTGAGTTGCTGTTTGTTGAGCAACAGTTTGTTGTGCAGACTCTGCAGGCTGTGATTTCGCAGAATCTGCTTTATCACCTACATACTCCATGGCTGGAGGGGCATCTGATTTAGCTTCATTTGCAGCTTGTTCCGTTGTTGCCGGCGCTGCATTGTTATTGTTATCTAATACGGTGGTTTCAACTGGTTGAGACTGATCCAATGATTGGAATTGAACCGGAATTTCATTGCTGTTTTGTTGTTCAAAAGACTCCACTGTATCTGAATTTGGTTTTAGAGTGAAGAAAATGATCAGTAATACCACTAAACCCAAAATCGCAATAAATAAACGACGATGTTTTTCTGGTAACATTTGTAGAACCTTCCATTTTTCAGGTGATTTCAAGCTTGCTGCAGCAGCGGCTGCTGGTGCAACTGTTTCTGCTTGAGTTGTCACTTCTTCCACAATCTCTTCTGCAGGTGAGTTTTCAAAAATCACTTTTTCTTCCGCTACGTTTTCTACTTGAACATTTTCAACGGGCTCTTGAGCTCCGAAAGCACTTGATGGTGCTGACTGTTCAGCATTTTCACTTTGGAATGCTTGAGAAGGAGAAAAAGGTTGGCTTGCTGCCGCGCCAAAAGTTGGCTCGCGACGAACATGGAATTGCGTATCTGGCTGTTCTTTTTTACCAAATAAACCTTTGGCTTTATCAAAAATTGAGCCACTTTGTTGAACCGGCTTTCTTGGTGTCACAGAGTCAGAGTGATTAAATCCTAAATCTAATTCATTTTGAGATGAATTGTCGTTAGGTTGATTTTTATTATCCACGGTATTACCTCGATTTGCTAAACTAAAGATCGCACAAAAGTGCGGTGAAAAATTGAATCGTATTTTATCGGATCTTAAGCTGTGTATAAAGTCTTATTTGGCTCTCCACTGATTTCTCGTGCTAATTTGGGTACTAAATAGCCAGAAGTGAGCGCCTGTAATTCTTTATAAATTTGTAACGCTTTCTCATCTGAAATATAGAAATGGCTCGCACCTTGCACTTTATCCAACAAATGCAAGTAATAAGGCAGAATTCCCGCTTGAAACAGCTTATCGCTTAATACTTTCAATGTATGTGGGTTATCATTCACATCTTTTAAAAGGACTGATTGATTGAGTAACGTGACCTTAGCACCTACCAGTTTTTGCATAGCCAAAGCGAGTTCTTCATCAATTTCATTTGGGTGATTGATATGCGTCACAAACACCGTTTGTAATGGGCTTTTTAGCAACAAATCACAAAATTCATCCGTAATACGTTCTGGAATCACGACAGGTAAACGAGAGTGAATACGCAAACGTTGTAAGTGCGGTATTTTTTCAAGGCGTTCTAATAGCCACGCCCATTCACTATCCTTCGCCATCATCGGGTCGCCACCTGAAAATATCACTTCTTCGATTTCAGAATGTGCGGCAATATAGTCTATTGCTTGTTGCCAACTGGTTTTATTGCCTGGGTTTTGATCATAAGGAAAATGACGACGAAAGCAATAACGACAATTGACTGCACAGCCCCCTTTTGCCATGAATAGCAAGCGATTTTGGTATTTATGCAGAATATTAGGCACGGCATTTTTTTGCTGCTCATCTAAAGGATCTTGGCTAAAACCTTCGGCCTCAATAAATTCTTGTTGAGCCGTCATTACCTGTAAAAAAAGTGGGTCTTTAGGATTCCCCTTTTCCATTTTTTCAACAAAAGGTAAAGGAACTCGCATAGCAAAAAGTTTACGAGCGGCGATATCTTCAGCAAAATCTTCAACAGGTAAATTTAAGGTTTTTAATAAGATTTTCGGATCAGAAATCGCATTTTTTAGGGTTTCTAACCAATTTTGTTCTTCTCTAATCGCAATATTTTGGGTTAAAATACGCACTTTCAAACAATCTCTATTTTTTAGGATATTTTTAATATGGCTACATATACTACCAGTGATTTCAAACCAGGTCTAAAATTTATGCAAGACGGTGAGCCTTGTGTGATCGTTGAAAACGAATTCGTTAAACCAGGTAAAGGCCAAGCTTTTACTCGTACTCGTATTCGTAAATTAATTTCAGGCAAAGTATTAGATGTAAACTTCAAATCTGGTACATCGGTTGAAGCTGCTGATGTTATGGATCTTAACCTGACTTATTCATACAAAGATGATGCATTCTGGTACTTTATGCACCCAGAAACATTCGAACAATACTCTGCTGATGCAAAAGCAGTAGGTGATGCAGAAAAATGGTTATTAGACCAAGCAGATTGTATCGTGACTTTATGGAATGGTGCGCCAATCAGCATTACTCCACCAAACTTCGTAGAATTAGAAATCATCGATACAGACCCAGGTCTTAAAGGTGATACTGCAGGTACAGGCGGTAAACCAGCAACATTAAGCACTGGCGCTGTGGTGAAAGTACCTCTTTTCGTTCAAATCGGCGAAGTGATTAAAGTCGATACTCGTTCAGGCGAATACGTTTCTCGTGTGAAATAATCTTTCATTATGAGATAAAAAGAACGGTCAATATTTAATGAATATTGGCCGTTTTTTATTGTTTGTGCATTAGTTTCAGTGATATAAAAAATGCGGTTATTTCTAACCGCACTTTGATTGATTATTTTGCTTTTGAGCCTTCTAACTCTAAAGAGGGTTTTCTATCTGAGTTCACACAAATGATTTGTGCAGCCGCATAGAGCGTTGTATTAGGTTTTAAGCTAATTGTGTATTTCTCTTGTTTTTTCGGTGCGGCACGTAAACCTTCGCCCCAGAAATCATCATAAAAATCAGTACGAACTTGGGTTAAATGGTAGTTCTTACAGTTTAAAATTTTATATTGGCGAACAGAACGCGCATAACGTCTTTTCTCATTTGGATACACATATAAACCTTTATCCAAATTCACCACGGCATCAAAATGCACTTGATTTAAATCTTGGTTGTCCACCCAAATTGAATCGGTATCAATGTAGTAATTTTTATCTTTTACTAATCGCACATACCCTACTCTATCTTTTGAAGGAGGTGTTAATGTCACCTCTTCTTGTGTAACTGGCGATTGAACAGCTGAACAGCCTGCTAAAAGGGCTACACCTAAAAACGTTAATGCTAATTTTTTCATTTTTCCTCCTTAAAGCTTTCTAAAGCCTGCTGTTAATCTTTTTATACCTTAGCTTAATATTTTACCGTATGTCCATATCCTTCAAGAATCGTTTTGATGTGTTCAAGTGACTCTTTTGTCGGTGGTAAAACATCTGCGAGCTCATATTCAAAGCCAAGGGTTTTCCATTTATGAGCGCCTAATCGATGATAAGGGAGAAGTTCGACTTTTTCAATATTGGTCATACCTTCAATAAACTGTCCGAGCAGATGAACATCATGATCGTTATCGGTATAACCTGGAACTACTACATAACGAATCCAGGTTCGCTGATTACGTTTTTGCAGATATTTCGCAAATTCCAGTGTCCGTTTATTTGGTACACCAATCAGATTTTGGTGCACTTGATCGTTCAGTTCTTTTAAATCAAGCAAAACAAGATCGGTTACATCGAGCAGTTCATCAATAATGTGGTCATAATGACGTACAAAACCATTAGTATCTAAACAAGTATTAATGCCTTCTGCTTTACAAGCTCGGAACCAATCTCGTACAAACTCAGCTTGAAGAATAGCTTCACCACCAGATGCTGTTACACCACCACCGGTTGCATTCATAAAGTGACGATAACTCACCACTTCTTTCATAAGTTCTTCCACACTGATTTCACGACCACCATCAAGATCCCAAGTATCACGATTGTGGCAATATTTGCAACGCATTAAACAGCCTTGCATAAATAAAATAAAACGAATGCCAGGACCATCCACGGTTCCACAGGATTCAAAGGAGTGAATTCTTCCTAGAACAGACATACATAAATTTCCCAAAAATGAATATAACTAAATTTTACCAAAAATATCATCTATAAAAAATGAGCCTGACTTAAATCAGGCTCATAATTTTTATATTCCCGCTAAAGTGCGGTTAAATTTTATCGTGTTTTAGAACGATTCTGTGAATGTACGAGTGACGACGTCTTGCTGTTGCTCTTTAGTTAAAGAGTTGAAACGTACTGCGTAACCAGATACACGAATAGTTAATTGCGGATATTTATCCGGATTTTCCATCGCATCTAATAACATTTCACGGTTTAACACGTTCACATTTAAGTGTTGACCACCTTCTACTGCTGCTTCGTGGTGGAAGTAACCATCCATTAAGCCAGCAAGGTTGCGACGTTGTGCTTCTGGATCTTTACCTAACGCATTTGGTACGATTGAGAAGGTATAAGAAATACCATCTTTTGCGTAAGCAAATGGAAGTTTAGCCACAGAAGTTAATGATGCTACCGCACCTTTTTGGTCACGACCGTGCATTGGGTTAGCACCTGGTCCGAATGGCGCGCCTGCACGACGACCATCTGGGGTGTTACCTGTTTTCTTACCATAAACTACGTTAGAAGTAATGGTTAATACAGATTGTGTAGGCACAGCGTTGCGGTAAGTTTTAAGTTTTTGAATTTTCTTCATGAAACGTTCAACTAAATCACAAGCGATGTCATCAACACGGTTGTCGTTGTTACCATATTGTGGATATTCACCTTCGATTTCGAAGTCGATCGCTACGTTGCTTGCTACAACATTGCCATCTTTATCTTTGATGTCGCCACGAACTGGTTTAACTTTCGCATATTTAATTGCTGAAAGTGAGTCTGCAGCAACAGAAAGACCTGCGATACCACAAGCCATAGTACGGTATACATCACGATCATGTAACGCCATCAATGCTGCTTCGTATGAATATTTATCATGCATATAGTGGATGATGTTTAAGGCAGTCACATATTGTTTTGCCAACCAATCCATAAAGCTGTCCATACGAGTCATTACTGTGTCGAAATCTAACACTTCATCAGTGATTGGTGCAGTTTTCGGACCTACTTGCATACCTAATTTTTCATCGATACCACCGTTGATTGCGTATAACAATGTTTTCGCTAAGTTTGCACGCGCACCGAAGAATTGCATTTGTTTACCAACAACCATTGGTGATACACAACATGCGATTGCGTAGTCATCATTGTTGAAGTCTGGACGCATTAAATCATCGTTTTCGTATTGAACAGATGAGGTATCAATCGATACTTTCGCACAGAAACGTTTGAAGTTTTCAGGTAATTGTTCAGACCAAAGAATTGTTAAGTTTGGTTCTGGAGAAGTACCCATGTTGTAAAGGGTGTGTAAAATACGGAATGTATTTTTGGTTACTAATGTACGGCCGTCTAAACCCATACCTGCGATAGTTTCAGTTGCCCACATTGGGTCACCAGAGAATAATTGATCGTATTCAGGTGTACGTAAGAAACGAACCATACGAAGTTTCATGACTAAATGGTCAACTAATTCTTGCGCTTCAATTTCAGTAAGTTTACCCGCTTTTAAATCACGTTCGATATAGATATCGATAAAGGTTGCAGTACGACCGAATGACATCGCTGCACCATTTTGTGATTTGATTGCTGCTAAGTAAGCAAAGTACATCCATTGAATTGCTTCTTTAGCGTTAGTTGCAGGGTTAGAAATATCGTAACCGTAGCTTGCTGCCATTTGTTTCATTTGGCCTAATGCACGGTGTTGTTCTGCAATTTCTTCACGTAAACGGATAGTTGCTTCTAGATTTACGCCATCTTCTAAGTCTTTTTGTAAAGAAGAGAATTGTGCGTATTTATCTTTCATTAAGAAGTCAACACCATAAAGTGCGACACGACGATAGTCACCGATGATACGACCACGGCCGTAAGCATCTGGAAGACCAGTTAATACACCTGATTTACGACAACGTAAAATGTCTGGCGTATAAACATCGAATACACCTTGGTTGTGGGTTTTACGATATTCAGTGAAGATTTTTTTCACTTCAGGATCTAATTCACGACCGTAAATTTTGCATGATCCTTCCACCATTTTAATACCACCAAATGGCATAATGGCACGTTTTAATGGAGCATCGGTTTGAAGACCTACGATTTTCTCTAAGTCTTTATTGATATAACCTGGTGCGTGAGAAGTAATCGTTGAAGGCGTATGTTCGTCAAAGTCTAATGGCGCATGTGTGCGGTTTTCAACTTTAATTCCTTCCATTACGGCTTCCCAAAGTTTTGTTGTCGCTTCGGTTGGACCTGCTAAGAAAGAATCATCACCTTCATACGGGGTGTAGTTCTTTTGAATAAAATCACGCACGTTGACGTTTTCTTGCCAATCACCGGCAACGAATCCTGCCCACGCAACTTTTTGTGCTTCATTAAGTTCTGACATAGTCATTTCCTTTTTTAATTGATAAAAAATAAGTCTTGTTTAGTTCGTTAGTACATTAGTGCGCTTTGGTTAAATAACGTTGGAATAAGCCGATACAAACCGCACCACCCACAATGTTTCCTAACGTTACTGGAATCAAATTCTTCACAATGAAATGATAGAGATCTAAATCTGCATATTTCATTGGATCCACACCAATTTGTTGCCAAAATTCTGGCGTACTAGAATGAGCTGTGATAATGCCTAGTGGAATCATAAACATATTTGCCACACAGTGTTCAAAACCAGATGCGACAAATAAACCAATCGGCATGATCATAATAAATGCTTTGTCTGTAACAGTTTTACCGGAATAAGACATCCATACCGCTACACACACCATAATGTTACATAAAATACCAAGGTTAAATGCTTCAAACCAAGTATGATGAATCTTATGTTGAGCGGTTGCCAAAATGGTTAAACCCCATTGACCATTTGCTGCCATGGTTTGTCCCCCAAACCAAATCACTGCAGCAATAAATAAACCGCCCACAAAGTTGCCCAAATATACCACAATCCAATTTCGGATCATTTGAGTTGTGGTTATCTTACCGCCTACGCGGGCAACTAAGGTTAAAGTAGAAGAGGTGAATAATTCAGATCCTAAAATTACCACCATAATTACGCCTAAAGAGAAGACTAACCCACCGACTAACTTGGTTAATCCCCAAGGCGCTCCTGCGCTTGCTGTTTGTGTCGTCGTATAGAATACAAAGGCTAAAGCAATACAAGCCCCAGCACTAATACCAGACAGAAATGATAAAAATGGGCGTTTTTGCGCTTTATACGCAGCGACGCTTTCAGCATAATCCGTTGCTTCAACTGGTGTGAGAGCAACAGAAGATTGATTTAAATTTTCTGATGCCATATCTAACTCCAAATAGTTGGTTTATTATTTCTTATACTACAACATAGGTATTCCTATACCCATTTGGTATTCTACTCTCTTATAAAACCATTGCAAGAAATCCCCGACTTATTCCAAAAAAATTTGATATTTTGCAAGTTTTGGTAAATTTCCTGCTCAAAAAATAAAAAAAGCGGAATATCACTATTCCGCTTTTCATATAAAAATAACAACATTAAAACACGATACGATCTCGGTTTTTCTCTAGTGTGGCTTTGCCAATGCCTTGTACTTCAAGTAGTTGTTCTGCCACAGTGAAATTACCGTGTTTTTCACGATACTGCACAATGGCTTCTGCTTTTTTCGCCCCAATACCAATCAGTGCTTTTTGAATTTCTGATGCGCTAGCGGTATTGATATTTAATTTATCACTCACCGTTTGTTGTACAGTTTGTGATGGTGCTTGCACAGCAGTTTGTTGCTGCACTTGCGTTTGCGATTGAGCCTGCTCTGCTGCCTTTTCTTCTGCAAGTGCTTGTGTACTCAACATCGCGCCAGCAATAAATAATGAACTAAATAAATGTTTCATCAATTTCATAAAAATGCCCTTTATTAACAAATAAGTACCGTTGATTCATATCAACAGCGACATTTTTAAGAAACACCAAAAACACGCAAGAAATTGAGCGCACTTTTGCGATCTTGATCGCAAAAATTACATTTTAATAAATGAAAAAACGACCTTAGCGCACTACCACTGCAGTGCCACTCGCAATCACCATAAACATACTTTTATTGCTTACTGTTGCGTAATTAATCTCTACGCCAACCACAGCATTTGCCCCTAAAGCAATTGCTTTTTCTTCCAACTCTTTCAAGGCATCTTGGCGTGCACGACTAATACGACGCTCATAAACACTCGAACGCCCACCAATCACATCGGTAATAGCCGCAAAAAAATCACGGATGAAGTTTGCCCCAGCAATCACTTCCCCAAAGACGACTTGTTTATATTCTACGATTTGTTTACCTTCAATATTAGGCGTAGTGGTAATAATCATTTTGTATCCTTTAATTCTCGTTAAAAATCAACCGCGCTTTAGGCCGTTAATTTTGATTTCAAAACAGCTAATGCCTTCGCACGATGAGAAATTTTCTTTTTCTCTACGGTTTCTAATTCGGCAAAAGTACAGCCTTTTTCAGGGCTAAAAAAGAGCGAGTCGTAACCGAAACCATTTTCACCTTTTTCTTCATAAATAATCTGCCCGTCACATTCACCTTGAGCAATGATCGGAGAAGGATCACTTAGGTGTTGTAATAACACAATCGTACTCACAAATTTTGCTTGGCGACGTTCAGTCGGTACATCGGCTAATTCTGCCAATAATTTTTCTCGGTTTTTCGCATCAGCTTCGTCACCATCCACACCTGCATAACGAGCAGAATACAATCCAGGCGCACCATTTAACGCATCCACCACAAGACCGGAATCATCTGCAATGGCCGGTAAACCTGATTTTTCAGATGCATAACGTGCTTTCAAAATCGCATTTTCAACAAACGTTAATCCTGTTTCTTCTGGACTTTCAATGCCTAAATCGGTCTGAGCAATGACTTCAAAACCGAAATCGGCTAATACGTCTGCCATTTCTTTTACTTTGCCTTTATTGCCCGTGGCAAGCACAATTTTTTGCTTCATGATTCTGTCCCTCATATCAAATATTGTCTTATTTTAGCACCTCACCAAAAATTTTCGGAATAAATATTGACTTTAACCTTAGGTCAAAGTTTATGATTCGTGCTCATTCAGTTATCACATAGGAGAAAAACATGAAAAAACTTATGACTTTTATCACACTTAGCGCTGCTGCAGTTTCAATTTATGCCCAAGCTAATGAACAACCGCATCAAGCACACATGAATATGCCAATGTCGACAGATTCTGCAATGCAACAAGAATTAATGCAAGGTATGAATCAAATGAATCAAGACATGATGGCAGCTGCGCAATATAAAGATCCTGATGTTGCTTTTGCAGCAGGTATGTTGCCACACCATATTGGCGCAGTAAAAATGGCGGAAGTTGAATTAAAATACGGAAAAGATCCTGAAATGCGTAAGCTTGCTGAGAATATTATTAACGCTCAACAAGCAGAAATTGAACAAATGCAAAAATGGCTTAAAGTGCACAATAAAAAATAAAATAACACAAAAAAGTGCGGTAAATTAACCGCACTTTTTTAATAGAATTAGTTCACTTCTTTTATTCTTAACTCTTTTGGCACTTCAAAGAACATATTTTCTTCTAAGCCTTGAAGCTCTTCGATAGTATCGGCACCAAATTCTTTTAATCGAGCAATCACGGATTGCACCAACTCTTCTGGTGCTGAAGCACCTGCTGTTACGCCAATTGTTTCAACGCCTTCAAACCAATCTGCCGCCACATCATTTGGATCATCAATCAATTTTGATTTCACGCCCATACGTGATGCCAACTCAGCTAAACGGTTAGAATTTGATGAGTTTTTAGAACCCACAACGACCACTAAATCACATTGTTTTGCTAATTCACGCACCGCTTCTTGACGATTGGTGGTGGCATAGCAAATATCATTTTTATGCGGGCCTTGAATAGCAGGATATTTGTCTTTCAATGCACTGATAGTTTCCGCTGTATCATCAAGAGAAAGCGTAGTTTGTGTCATAAAGGTTAAATCGTCACTTTCTTGAACCGGCAAACGAGCAATATCTTCCACGCTTTCAATTAAGAAAATGCCACCTTCCTCGTTGCTGTACTGCCCCATTGTGCCTTCCACTTCTGGATGGCCTTTGTGTCCGATCAAAATCGCTTTCGTCCCTTTACGGCTCGCACGAGCCACTTGCATATGTACCTTGGTTACCAATGGACAAGTTGCATCAAATACTTTTAACTGACGATCTTTCGCTTCTTGACGAACGGCTTGTGACACGCCATGAGCGGAGAAAATCACAATGGCACCATCTGGCACTTCACTTAATTCTTCTACAAAAATTGCCCCACGCTCACGCAAACCATTTACCACAAAACGGTTATGCACCACTTCATGACGTACATAAATCGGTGCACCATGAATTTCAAGCGCTAATTCAACAATGCTAATGGCTCGATCGACACCTGCGCAAAATCCGCGAGGGTTAGCTAAAATTATCTTCATTTTTGACCGCTCTTTTTATCACCTTTAAAGGCATCTAATGCTAATAAACCCGCACCAATACAAATCGCAATATCTGCCACATTGAATACCGGATAATGATAAATATCCCAATAAAAATCTAAGAAATCCACCACAAAACCGTTATACACACGGTCCACCATATTGGCTAAAGCGCCACCAATAATCAGAGCATAAGCTGAATTTTGTAATTTTTGTTCTGCTGAATTCTTTTTCATAAAGTAAGCCAGCATTAAAGAAATCCCAATTGCAAGCACGATAAAGAAATATTTCTGCCAACCATCATGTTCCGCAAGGAAGCTAAACGCTGCGCCATAGTTACGCACATAGGTTAAATTAAAAATGGGTAATATGTTCACGCTTTCATAGAGATCAAAGCGTTGCACCACAATATATTTGGTCAGTAAATCGAGGATAAATGCGACCGCACTTAGCCAAAGAAATGAAAGTCCTGTTTTATTTTTTGTCATAGGAAATTATCTGTCTTTATAAATGGACGATGATTTTAGCAACTCGAACAACCTTTATAAAGTAAAAGGCATCAAATCATAAAAGGCGAACACATTGGTTCGCCTTGCAATGTTAATTACTTTTTCTTCACTGGTCTTTGCCAACCTTGAATATGACGTTGTGGCACGCGAGTAATCACCAGCTCATCTTTCTCAATATTCTGAGTGATCGTTGAACCAGCCCCAATGGTTGCTCCATCTGCGACGGTAACAGGCGCGACTAACTGCGTATCCGATCCAACAAATACATTGTTACCAATGATTGTTTTAAATTTATTTGCACCGTCATAGTTACAAGTAATGACACCTGCACCAATGTTACAGTTCTCACCGATTTCGGTATCACCGACATAAGTGAGGTGGTTTACTTTAGAACCTTTCCCTACTGTAGATTTTTTAATTTCCACAAAGTTGCCTACATGGGTTTCAGCGGCTAATTCAGCACCTGGACGTAAACGAGAGAATGGGCCAATCGCCGCTTTCTCACCAATTGTTGCATCTTCTAAAACAGAATAAGGTTTGATTTCAACATCATCACCAATAGTCACATTTTTCAATACACAACCCGCACCGATTTTTACTCGATCCCCCAAACGTACATTGCCTTCCACAATTACGTTCACATCAATTTCAACATCTTTACCGTGTTCTAATGTACCACGTAAATCAAAACGTTCAGGGTCAATTAACATCACGCCTGCAAGTAAAAGTTTTTCTGCTTGTTTACGTTGATAAAAACGCTCTAATGCAGCAAGTTGTAAACGGTTATTGGCACCTTCTACTTCCATAAATTCAGAGGCTTGAACGGCAGTAACCTGACAACCATCTTGGTTGGCTAAACCAATCACATCAGTTAAATAAAACTCGCCTTGTGCATTGTTATTTTTCACACGAGAAAGCCAGTTTTTGAAATGCGCACCATCAGCCACTAACACGCCAGTATTCACTTCTTGGATTTTTAATTGCTCTGCGTTGGCATCTTTTTGTTCCACAATCGCCACCACATTGCCATTTTCACGAATAATACGACCATAACCCGTTGGGTTATCTAAATTGACAGTAAGTAATGCAATCCCATTTTCTGGTTTCGCTGCAATGAGTTTTTCCAATGTTTCTTTGGTCACTAATGGTGCATCACCATATAAAATCACAATATTTTCATCATCTTTGAAGAATGGTGCAGCTTGTTGAACCGCATGGGCTGTCCCCAATTGTTCTGCTTGGAATACCCAGTTTACGCTTTCATTTGCCAAACGTTCACGCATTAATTCGCCACCGTGACCATAAATTAAATGCACGTTTTCTGCACCTAATTGATTCGCCGTATCGATCACATGTTTTACCATCGGTTTTCCTGCCACTTTATGCAAGACTTTCGGTAAATCAGAATACATACGAGTGCCTTTACCGGCTGCTAAAATCACCACGCTTAATGCTTTATTTGTCATAAATTCTTCTCTTCTTTTAAAAAAAATTGAACGTATTCTATCGTAGAATGGAGAATATGATAAGCCATTTAATTTTCATACATTCCTGACAAGACAAGATTGTATAAAAATCTCAAATCCTGTAAACTATCCTCCCGTCTTGATAGCTAATCATCTTTTTCTTTTATTTTTGACCGCACTTTTCAGCATTCTGCACAAATTTGCATAAAAGATGATTGGCTATAATCATTTTTATCCCAACATATTAGGTCTCTCACTATGGCTACAAATTATATTTTCGTCACAGGCGGTGTAGTTTCATCGTTAGGTAAAGGTATTGCTGCAGCATCATTGGCAGCAATTTTAGAAGCACGTGGCTTAAACGTGACTATTATGAAATTAGACCCTTACATCAACGTAGATCCGGGTACAATGAGCCCAACCCAACACGGCGAAGTGTTCGTGACACAAGACGGGGCGGAAACCGATTTAGACTTAGGTCACTACGAGCGTTTTATTCGTACCAAAATGACAAAACGCAACAACTTCACCACAGGTAAAATTTATTCTGAAGTATTACGCAAAGAGCGTCGTGGTGATTATTTAGGTGCGACAATTCAAGTTATTCCACACATCACCAATGAAATCAAAGATCGCGTGATTGCCGGTGCGCAAGGCCATGATGTGGTTATCGTGGAAGTGGGCGGAACAGTGGGTGATATTGAATCGCTTCCATTCTTAGAAGCACTCCGTCAACTTGCCGTACAAGTAGGCCGTGAGCATACTATTTTTATGCACTTAACGTTAGTGCCATATATTCCAACTGCAGGTGAAGTAAAAACTAAACCAACTCAACATTCTGTGAAAGAATTACTTTCGATTGGTATTCAGCCGGATGTGCTTATTTGTCGTTCTGATCGTATGATCCCACCAAACGAGCGTGCAAAAATCGCCTTATTCTGTAACGTACCAGAACGTGCGGTCATCTCATTAAAAGATGTGAATTCAATCTACCAAATTCCGGCATTATTGAAATCACAAGGTTTAGATGAATTCATCTGTCAACGTTTCCACTTAGACTGCCCAGAAGCTGATCTTTCTGAATGGGAACAAGTGCTTTATCAAGAAGCAAACCCTGTGGGCGATGTCACCATCGGTATGGTAGGTAAATATACTGAATTACCGGATGCGTATAAATCAGTGAATGAAGCCTTAAAACACGCTGGCTTAAAAAACCGTTTAAGCGTGCATATCAAATACATTGATTCTCAAGATGTTGAAACCAAAGGTACTGACGTATTAAAAGGTGTCGATGGTATTTTGGTACCGGGCGGCTTTGGCTATCGCGGTGTAGAAGGCAAAATTTTGACAGCAAAATATGCGCGTGAAAACAATGTTCCTTACCTTGGTATTTGTTTAGGGATGCAAATTGCATTAATCGAATACGCTCGTAATGTCGCTGGTCTTGAAAAAGCCAACTCATCTGAATTTGATCGTCACTGTGAGCAACCTGTTGTGGGTTTAATTACAGAATGGCAAGATGCGGAAGGCCACATTGAAACCCGTGATGATAATTCAGATCTGGGTGGTACGATGCGTTTAGGTGCACAACAATGCCATTTAATTGAAGGCTCAAAAGCGCGTGCATTGTATGGCAAAGAAACAATCGAAGAACGTCATCGTCACCGCTATGAAGTGAACAATAACCTGCTTCCACAAATTGAAAAAGCGGGCCTTAAAGTAACTGGTTTATCAGCGGATCGTAAATTAGTGGAAATCATCGAAGTACCAAACCACCCATGGTTTGTGGCATGTCAATTCCACCCAGAATTTACATCAACACCACGTGATGGCCACCCATTATTTGAAGGCTTTGTCAAAGCAGCTAGAGAAAATCAGTTAAAAACTGAAAAATAATTTACTGATGATTCCATAAACAAGTGCGGTCAAAAATTCTTGTATTTTTGACCGCATTTTGTATTAATAAGGAATAATATCATCTGAGCCTTATTCACTCATTTAATAATGGATAGCCAAAAATGAAACTTGCAGTAATGTTACCTGCATACAATGCAGAAAATTTTCTCACTGAATGTTTAGAGTCATTATTGAATCAGACATTTAGTGATTTTTGTATTCTTGCGGTTAATGATGCTTCTACAGATAACACAGGCAAGGTTCTCGAAACTTATGCAGCAAAAGATGCTCGCTTACGTGTTTACCATTTACCACAAAACCAAGGTGAGCCTGCTGTAATGCAATTTGTCATGGATATGCTTAACTATATGAATGTTGAATATGTTGCACGTATGGATGCTGATGATATTTGTGTGACACATCGTTTTGAAAAACAAGTTCAATATTTAGACGAGCATCCCGAAATTGATATTTTAGGAAGTAATGCTCTGTTCTTTAATGATGGGCAAACTGATAAAACGACTAAAGTGAGTACACTTCCCCTTTTAGATAAAGATATAAAAGCATATTTTTCTTTAGCTCGCGACAATATCATTAATCCCTCTACAATGTGGCGACATTCGAGCATTAAAGAGCTCGCCATTAATTATGCCCAAACAGCCACAGCTCCTGATTTTCATATGTGGGTACAATGTGCCTTACATCAAAGGAAATTTGCTAATTTACCAGAACCCTTGTTGTTTTATCGGATACATCAAGGCCAAGCGAGTAAAATACATGACAAAATTAGCGAGTCTGTTCAATACTCTATAGAGCTATGGATAAGTCATTTATTTCCTGACTTAACATCGAAAGAAGTGAGCTTACTAAGCCGAACGTTACACGAAAAATCCATTAAACTCAGCAAAGAAGAGTTTGAAATGGCATTTTTGGCTTACGATAAGATTCAATCTACTTGTGAAATTTCATTATTTGGAGAAGATCGACATACGATGTTCAGCATTTTAGACCAACGCATCCAATTATTGAAAAAACTTTTATATCAACGCGTTCAATAACGCTTTGAGTTCTATTACTTGACGCCCCCAATCTAAATAGAATTAGGGCAGTTTTATTCATTTAATATCAAAGTGCGGTCAGTTTTAGCCAAATTTTTTCAATACATCACCGCACTTTACACATCTAGCCTATTTATCAAAAATAGCTTCAACGGTTAGCGACTTATAGTGATAGCCTTTTTCTTGACTAAATTGCATTTCAAGTGAACCTAAATAGATAGCAAAACCTGGTGCATCAATTTTTAGCAAGTCTTTACGGATGAGTTTGAGATCTGATTCTGCCAGTTTCTTCATTGAGTCTAAGTGATGTTGTTGAAACACTTTCTTAATGTGTTGATCCATATTAGTACAATATCTATCGTGCTCTTCAACAAAGCAAACTTCTGCTTGTTCTTTTGACTCATTCTTTTCTTTTTTTGAACTGTTCTCATCCGCGCGATAGAATTGATATACAGGTACATGGATCCATTTTTTATACGGCGTAAGATCAATTGACGTCCATTCAAACTCCGCTTCTCTAATCGGACTATTTTGCTGAGCCATAATTTCGCTATCATTGATACGGAAAGAATGCTCATAAACCTCCAATGAAATCAGTTCATTCGCTTTTTCACCATATTTTTTCACAAAGGCTTTTCGTTTCTCTTCATAATTAGAGTCATCATAAAGCCCTAAGTCTAAACGATGGAGTAAATAATCAGATACATCATCTAATTCATTCCAATCTTGGCGCTCGTTTTCAGGCATATTTTCTAAACGACTTAAAAAATCCACATCATCACGAATTTTCCCTTGTCCATCAGATAAATTAAGTTTTTTGAGTAAATGCTCAAAACGTTCCGTTTGGCTTTGATAAGCAATTTCTTTTGGTTTCACCACCCAAGTCATGGCAAAAATGGCCACCATTACAACGGCAGAAATCAAACGATATTGGCGAATTTTAGGGATAATCAAAATGGCATAAGCAATCGTAATCGCCGAGGCTAATGCCACTAAATAAATCCGTTGCTCAGTCCAAGCATAGGCACTAATTCGACGGTCAATCGCCAACCATAACAATACAATTGGCACTGTGGAAAGGTATGGGAAAAACTTAAAGAAACTATTCCAATTTGCTTTAACACTAATACTACGTAAAGCGTAAACACCTAAGCCTCCAACTAAGTAAGGCAACGCAATATTCGACACCATACCTTTTGGCAAAGCCCCTGCTAAGATAATTTTGCCAACGTAAGCATAAAGTAGTGCAGTAAAAATCATCAAGGCGGGCACTAAAATAAAATTCACTAAAATATCAAAACTACGATTTAGCGTCATCTCTGTATTTTCTTGGCGCTGCTGAAAGACCAAGAAGAATAAAGGAAGACAAAATGCAGTAATTGAGGAATAAAGATGCTTTTGAAACCATTCACTAAAATCAATGTTAAATAATGTACTGATTGAAGCCAAAATTGCGGCTACCAAACCAGAGACGAGCCCCCAGCCAGCAATGGATGAAGTGATGTAATATAGCGTCGTAAAATTACGATAAGTAAAGGCTTGATTGTTTCTGACAAATGGAAAGCCACATAATATCAATAATACAATAAATTGAGCGCCCCAAAACTTAGGGCTATAGCCATAAAAATCAGCATTATCATTTACTTGCCAAATGGTGAAAATAGCAATGAGAGGCACAATCCACGAAAAACGATACCAGGCACAAGGACGAGACAAATAAATAAAGGCAAACAGCATTGGCTCAAATAGCCAATAAGCTAAATGATCTTTTTCGGAGTTCATATCCACAAACCAAATCCCAAGAGCAAATGCAGCAATCATGAAGATTTCAATCGGATGGGTGGATATTGCTGATTTTATTTGTGTTTTGATCTGCTGAAAAAAAGTCGAAAGAGACATAATGATTCCTTTTTCAATGCAACAAAGTCTAATTAAGAATAAATAATTCTCCGTAAAATAATACGAAATTTCGTGCAACTTTAACCAACTTTTGAAGGCAATTCCACTGAAATAAAAGAAATAATTGGCGAAAAAGAGATAAAAACTTACCGCACTTGAGTGAAAAATAAGATACAGATCAAAGTGCGGTCATTTTTCCAAGACAAATTTCTAAATTTGCTTTATTATATTGCCACTTTAGGTTCGCCTAACTAATTTTAATTAACTTTAAACAGAGGAAAACAAAATGGCAAAAATCGTTAAAGTCATTGGTCGTGAAATCATCGACTCTCGTGGTAACCCAACTGTAGAAGCTGAAGTTCATCTTGAAGGTGGTTTCGTTGGTTTAGCAGCGGCTCCATCAGGTGCATCTACTGGTTCTCGTGAAGCATTAGAATTACGTGACGGCGACAAATCTCGTTTCTTAGGTAAAGGTGTATTAAAAGCGGTTGCAGCAGTAAACGGTCCTATCGCTGATGCATTAGTAGGTAAAGAAGCATCTAACCAAGCTGAAATCGACCAAATCATGATCGATTTAGACGGTACTGAAAACAAATCTAACTTCGGTGCAAACGCAATCTTAGCGGTATCTTTAGCAAACGCAAAAGCCGCTGCAGCGTCTAAAGGTTTACCACTTTACGCTTACATTGCAGAACTTAACGGCACTCCAGGCGTTTACTCTATGCCATTACCAATGATGAACATCATCAACGGTGGTGAGCACGCAGATAACAACGTTGATATCCAAGAATTCATGATTCAACCAGTTGGTGCGAAAACGTTACGTGAAGCACTTCGTATCGGTGCTGAAGTATTCCACAACCTTGCGAAAGTATTAAAATCTAAAGGTATGAGCACTGCTGTAGGTGATGAAGGTGGTTTCGCGCCTAACCTAGCATCTAATGCTGACGCTTTAGCATGTATCAAAGAAGCAGTTGAAAAAGCAGGTTATGTATTAGGTAAAGACGTGACTTTAGCAATGGACTGCGCATCTTCTGAGTTCTACAACAAAGAAACTGGAAAATACGAAATGAAAGGCGAAGGCCGTTCATTCACTTCTCAAGAGTTCACACACTATCTTGAAGAATTAACTAAACAATACCCAATCGTGTCTATCGAAGATGGTCAAGATGAATCTGACTGGGAAGGTTTTGCATACCAAACTAAAGTGTTAGGCGACCGCATTCAATTAGTAGGCGACGACTTATTCGTCACTAACACCAAAATCTTAAAAGAAGGTATCGAAAAAGGTATCGCAAACTCTATCTTAATCAAATTCAACCAAATCGGTTCTTTAACTGAAACTTTAGCAGCAATCAAAATGGCTAAAGATGCAGGTTACACAGCGGTTATCTCTCACCGTTCAGGTGAAACCGAAGATGCGACTATCGCTGATTTAGCGGTTGGTACAGCAGCAGGTCAAATCAAAACTGGTTCTATGAGCCGTTCTGACCGTATTGCGAAATATAACCAATTAATCCGTATCGAAGAAGCATTAGAACGTGCTGGCACACCAGCTCCGTTCTTAGGTTTAAAAGCGGTTAAAGGTCAAGCATAATTTTTGCTTAATTTAATGTAAAATAGCACCGCACTTTGCATAAAAGTGCGGTGTTTTTCTATCTAATATTTAAAGGAAAGAAAATGTTACACTTAACCCTCGAAGATCAACTCTTTCTCGGTCAACCAAAACAAGTCGGCACACACTCGACTGTGCATGATCACCTAGCAGTGATGTTTGAAGATGACGGTGAAACCGGCTATTTTTATGCATTAGATATGCGTCAAAATGCGCAGCCTATTGTCGATTGCTTACATGTTTATAACGTCGATAACACTCGCAATCACCACGAGGCACGTAAATTAGAAATTTGCTGGGATGAAAGCGGTTATTTAGCCTTATTGCTTATTAACGGCTATCCCCATGCCGTATTTGATTTTGCTCATTTGATCGGCTATAACACCAACAAGCATCCTCAGCCTGACTTAATGAGCATGTGGACACACGAAGAAATCACCAATGAACGAGCAACCGCATGGCTTGGTGTGAATACCATTAAATAGGATTAACTATGCGATTTTACCGCGGCCTTCAGCCTTTCAAGGTCATGAGTTTTGATCTTGATGACACCCTTTACGATAACAGTGATGTCATTCGTTTAGCCGAAGAACGCTTTCTTCAATGTGTGCAAGAATACGCGCAACTGAATGAACTTACCTCAGAATATTGGCGAGAATGGAAATGGCAACTGGCGGAGAAAGATCCCTTGATTGCTGAAGATGTGATTGCCTGGCGTATCGAAACGTTACGGCACTTACTGGCGCATCATAGTAAAAGTGCGGTTGAAATTGACCGCACTTTGGCCATCGCTATGGAAGAATTTATTGAATGGCGACATAAAATCGATGTGCCCACTGAAAGCATTGAAGTATTAAACCAACTGAAAGATCGCTACCCGCTTAGCGTGATTACCAATGGTAATGTGATTGCAACACGCATTGGGCTTGAACACTTTCAGCTGAGTTTACGTGGTGGAGAGCAAGGCAGAGCGAAACCTCATCAAGATTTGTTCCACCAAACCGCCTATTATTTTGGCGTAAAATCGAGTGAAATTTTACATATCGGTGACAACTTAACCACGGATGTTCAAGGCGCCATTCAAGCCGGTTGCCAAGCTGTATGGATTAATTTATCAGGCAAAGATCTCAATTCATTTACTGAAGCAAGTGTTTTGCCTACATTAGAAATCAATCATTTAACTGAATTATTAACACTTTAACCCTATGATGAAAAAGAAAAATCAAGTTCTCGTCAGCCTTTCCATTGTGGCTTTATTGGGCGGCTGCTCAGAAGAGCAAGTTCAACGAGATGTTTATAACAGCCTTGAGGATTGTTTAGCCGATTGGCAAAAAATTGAATTGTGCGAAGCTGACCAATCTAGTGAAAATAATAGCGGCACAACTGCACATGCTGGATCTGGCTCCTCTCTCTCGGGCAATTTAAATACACGTCCAAGCAATAATAGCGAATGGTCAGAAGACAATCAGACCGTCAAACAAACCTTAAATCCAGATGGAGTAACTCACTCTGGCAACTCAAGCGGTTCTGAGGGAACAAGCCACACGAGCTCTGCAACAGGAGAAGGACACGGCAGTATGGGCAGTGCGATTGCAGGCGCCGCAATGGGCTATATGATTGCACGTACGATGGGCTCATTTTTAGGTCCAAGCTACAATCCAAGTAACCGTGCCGTTTCAACGCCAACGGGCCAAGTTATCCAACCGCAAACTAATCGTTCTGTCGGTAAGCCTGTATTAGTGAAAGGCAATGCAGGTAGCACTTACAGCAAACCAGTTTCACGCGGTGGCTTTAAAAGCTCAAGCTCAAGTAGCAGCCGTAGTTCAGGCGGTTAAATATGAAACGAATCACAGGTTTTCCTACTCGCCCCAATATGGTGCAACAATTATTAGATGTGGGCTTTGATTACTATAATCTGCCTTCCTCTGATGGCTCGCATTATTGGTCAGATAATGTAGCGTATGAATTTACCTTAGCTGAAATCGATCGTATTGAAGATGCTACCAACGAATTGCATGCAATGTGTATGGATTTTGTTGCCGATGAAATTAAACAAGGTGATTATGCGCATTATCGCTTCACTGATTTACAGAAAAATCTCATCGAACAAACATGGGCTAAAAACGTACCGTACTTATATGGACGTTTTGATTTTGGTTATGACGGCGAAAACCTCAAAATGTTTGAATACAATGCCGACACCCCCACTTCCCTGCTTGAAGCTGCCGTGGTGCAATGGCAATGGTTAGAGCAAATTGAAGGCTTAGTGCATCGTGACCAATTTAATTGGATTCACGAAGAATTGCTCAATCGCTTTCAGTTTATTCAACAGCAAACAGGGCTAAACGATTTCCATTTTAGTGCTATGCAAGAAGCGGGCCGTGAAGATTGGGGCAATATCGATTACCTTGCTGATGTGGCTTACAACGCAGGTTGGCATATTCATCAGCTTGCCATTGAAGATGTAGGCTACGATAAAGACAGTCAGCAATTCCTCGATCTGAATAATCAGCCTATTGATTGTTTATTTAAGCTCTACCCGCTTGAATGGATGACTACGACAGAATATGCACCACACATGCTTAATTCATCCACCACTTTTATTGAACCTGCGTGGAAATTACTATTAAGCAATAAAGTGCTGTTAGCGAAATTGTGGCAAAAACATCCAAATCATCCATTATTACTACCCGCTTACTTTAGCAAGCATGATATTACCGATCGTCAATCAATATGGGTGAAAAAACCGACTTTAGGTCGTGAGGGCGCCAATGTTTCTTACTATGAAAAACGTAATGGTCTGGAATTTGCCGCTAAAGGCAGTGAACATTCTGCTTTTTACGATCAAGCAGGTTACATTTATCAACAAAAATTTGAACTGCCAAATTTTGATGGCATGTACCCTATGATTGGTTCTTGGGTAGTGGGTGATGTGGCATGCGGCATCGGATTAAGAGAAGATTTTACCCCAGTTACCGGCAATGATAGCCACTTCATTCCGCATTACTTTGTGGAATAAAAACAACGCAAAAACTGACCGCACTTAACAGATAATAAGGAGATAAATATGTATCCATTTAGTTTTCAAAACCCTACTCGCATTGAATTTGGTCTCGATAAAGAAAAAGAGATGGGTAAATATATGCACGAATACGGTGCAAAAAAGGCCTTAATTATCTATGGCAGTGAGCGAATCAAACATTCCGGCTTATTTGAAGATGTGGCGAAAAGTTTACGTGAGCATGGTATTGAATACGTTGAATGTGGCGGGGTAAAAAGTAACCCGACAATCAACAAAGTCCGTGAAGCCGTTGCAATGGCAAAAGCCTTTGGTGCAGATAGCGTGTTGAGTATCGGTGGTGGCTCCTGCCTTGATAGTGCGAAAGCGATCGCGGCTGGTGCGTGCTATGAGGGTGATACTTGGGACTTTTTTAAAGGTACACCGGTGCAAAAAGCGTTGATGATTTTTGATGTAATCACCCTTGCGGCAACAGGCAGTGAAATGAACTGGGGAGCCGTCATTACCAATGAAGAAACACAGCAAAAATATTCAATTCACAGCAATCATTTATTCCCGAAAGTATCAGTCATTAATCCGAAATTGCAAGCGACCGTCAGCCGTGATTATTTAGTGTATTCTGCTGCAGATATTATTGCTCATTCTATTGAAGCCTATTTCACGGCAGAATATCGTCCTGAAATTATTGATTTCTTGGTAGAAAGCAATATCAAAACCGTTATCCGTACGACTGAAATCCTGCTCAATGATCCACAAGATCTCAATGCTCGTGGTGAATTTGCCTGGGCTGCTACACTGGCGTTGAACGGTTTAACGCATTTAGGTATCTCACCTTACGGTTTCCCAAATCATATGATTGAGCATTCCATGAGTGCGATTTCAGATGTGCCACATGGCGCAGGCCTTTCCGTGATTATGCCTGCGTGGATGCAATGGTATCAATCTCAAAGACCTGCTCAATTCAAACGCTTTGCTAAAGAAATATTTGGCTTAGATAAGGCTGAAGATGGCATTCAAGCCTTAAAAGCTTGGTTTGATAAAATCGGCACACCAACTCGTCTTGAGCAACTTGGCATTGATGATAAAACTTTAGCTGAAATTATCGATAATGCGGTTCAAACTGCGATTAAGGCGAAAATGGATAAGATTTACACCAAAGAAGCTATTGAAGCAATTTTCGCTTTAGCGAAGTAATCTCTCATAAAAAGAACACAAAAAAATAACCGCACTTCAGTTACCCAAAGTGCGGTTAATTTGAATTAAGTTTTAACGCTTAATTATAGTGAAGCTTGATCAACAGCCACACCAGCACCCATAGTTGTAGAGATGCTTACTTTCTTGATAAAGATACCTTTTGCAGTAGTTGGTTTTGCTTTGTTTAAAGCAGCCAATAATGCTTGAAGGTTTTCTTTTAATTGAACTTCAGAGAAGTTTGCTTTACCAATTGTTGTGTGGATGATACCGTTTTTATCATTACGATAACGGATCTGACCAGATTTAGCATTTTTAACTGCTTCAGCAACGTTTGGTGTTACGGTACCAACTTTAGGGTTTGGCATTAAACCACGTGGACCTAATACTTGACCTAATTGACCAACAACACGCATTGCATCAGGAGAAGCGATAACAACGTCAAAGTTCATTTCGCCTTTTTTGATTTGCTCTGCTAAATCTTCCATACCTACTAAATCAGCACCAGCTTCTTTAGCTGCATCTGCGTTAGCACCTTGGGTGAACACAGCTACGCGTACTTCACGACCAGTACCGTGTGGTAATACTGTTGCACCACGAACGTTTTGGTCTGATTTACGAGGATCGATACCTAAGTTTACTGCAACGTCAACACTTTCAACGAATTTAGCAGTTGCGAATTGTTTTAATAACGCGATTGCTTCGTTGATTTCGTATGCTTTAGTAGAATCTACGCCAGCTTTGATTGCTTTCATTTTTTTAGTCAATTTAGCCATCGTATTATTCCTCCACCACTAAGCCCATTGAGCGAGCAGTACCAGCAATTGATTTCATTTTAGTTTCGATAGTCGCGCCAGTCATATCTGCTGCTTTAGTTTCAGCGATTTGACGAACTTGATCTAAAGTTACTTTACCCACTTTATCTTTGTTCGGTTTGCCAGAACCAGATTTAATACCTGCAGCTTTTTTCAATAATACTGCTGCTGGTGGAGTTTTAGTAATGAAAGTAAATGAACGGTCTGCATATACAGTGATAACAACTGGAATTGGTAAACCTTTTTCAATGCTCTCAGTACGAGCGTTGAATGCTTTACAGAATTCCATGATGTTCACACCTTGTTGACCTAATGCAGGACCAACTGGTGGTGATGGGTTTGCCATACCAGCTGCAACTTGCAACTTAACGTATGCTTGGACTTTTTTTGCCATTTTTTAGTTTCCTCTAAATGGGTGATAACGCCGAAATCGGCTCCCCTGTTAATGAAAGGCTGTATTTTAATTAATCAGCCTCGAAATTTCAAGCAGAAAAACTACTCGAAAAACAACCGCACTTTATTTTTTAAGTGCGGCCATTAAATTTCTTATTTTGGAAAAGGGAAATTAACGTGTTTTTTCCACTTGACCAAATTCAAGCTCAACTGGTGTTGCACGACCGAAGATAGATACAGACACTTTTAAGCGACCTTTTTCGTAATCCACTTCTTCAACCGTACCATTAAAGTCAGCAAATGGACCTTCTGTCACACGTACTTCTTCACCTGGTTGATATTCTTTACGATGACGTGGTTTTTCAGCACTTTGCTCTAAACGATTTAAAATTAAATCTGCTTCACGTTTAGAAATTGGCGCTGGCTTATCTGGTGTACCACCGATAAAGCCCATTACACGTGGTACGCTTTTCACTAAGTGCCATGTGTCATCATTCATTGCCATTTCAACTAATACATAGCCAGGGAAGAATTTACGTTCGCTTTTACGACGTTTACCTGCTACGTTTTCAACGACTTCTTCAGTCGGCACTAATACTTCACCAAACTGATCTTCCATTTGTTGTTGTTTGATATATTCACGCAATGTGATTGCAACACGACTCTCAAAGCCTGAGAATGCTTGCAATACATACCAACGTTTTTTGGATACGTTTTCAGTTTCGCTCATTTTAGAATCTCAAATCAGTTAAGAAGTTAATCAATGCAATGATAATTGAATCAATTGCCCAGAAGAATAAAGAGGTAAGCACGGTTACCCCAATTACGATTAAAGTTGTTTGACGTGTTTCTGCACGAGTTGGCCATACCACTTTACGACCTTCAACTTTTGCTTCGCTAAAGAATGTACGAGCTTTTGTACCTTGATTAGTAATTGCAGCTAAACCAAAGGCAATTAATAAAGCGACAACTACGCCAACTACACGTACAGGTAAAGAGAAGGCGTCTTTAAAATAAACGTTACCAATCGCTGCAGCAGTAAAAAATGCCACAGAAAGAATCCAAAGAAGTGTGTTTAAGCCTTTTGATTTTCCTTCTACGATTTGTTCTTGGTCGTGTTTCTTTTTCTCAACAATTTCAGTTGCCATAAGTGAATCCGTATAAAATAAGGGATAAATAATTTTTAGATTAATTTCAGAACGTGCGATTGTAGCATTTTCTTTCGGGATTGCCTATGAAAAATGTTAGAAAAAAACAACCGCACTTTCTATTAGTTTTTATATTCGAGCTTTGGTGGTTTGTTATCCACGATGGTTTCTTCATCCACAATCACTTTTTGCAAGTTTTCGATTGAAGGTAAATCATACATCGTATCTAACAATACAGCCTCAACGATTGAGCGTAAACCACGTGCACCGGTTTTACGTTCAAGGGCTTTTTTCGCCATCGCTTTTAATGCTTCTGGGGTGAATTCAAGTTCCACATCTTCTAAGCCAAATAATGCTTGATATTGTTTGGTCAGTGCATTTTTCGGTTGAGTAAGGATCTGAATCAACGCTTCCTCATCTAATTCGCTTAATGGTGCAATCATCGGAAGACGACCAATAAATTCTGGAATCAAACCAAATTTCATTAAATCATCCGGCTCAACTTGACGGAATAATTCAGAAAGATTTTCTTTGTCTTCTTCCTTCTCTACTTTCGCATCAAAGCCAATGCCGGTATCAGTTTGTGTACGCTTACCGATGATTTTATCTAAGCCAGCAAATGCCCCACCACAAATAAAGAGGATTTTTGAGGTGTCCACTTTCAACATTTCTTGTTGAGGATGTTTACGTCCACCTTGTGGAGGCACAGACGCAATAGTGCCTTCAATTAATTTCAATAAGGCTTGTTGCACACCTTCACCAGACACATCGCGAGTAATAGACGCGCCTTCTGATTTACGACTAATTTTATCAATTTCATCAATATAGATAATACCCTGCTCTGCTTTTTCTGTATCGTAATCGCAATTTTGCAATAATTTTTGCAGAACATTTTCCACGTCTTCGCCCACATAACCAGCTTCGGTTAACGTCGTCGCATCAGCCATAGCAAAAGGTACATTTAAACGACGCGCTAAGGTTTGTGCTAATAAGGTTTTACCGCTACCTGTTGGACCGATTAACAAGATGTTACTTTTACCTAATTCCACATCATTGCTTTGGTGGTTCGTACGTAAGCGTTTATAGTGATTGTAAACCGCCACTGACAAGACTTTTTTCGCATAATCTTGCCCAATCACATAATCATCTAAGTGAGCACGAATTTCGTGTGGGGTTGGTAATTTTTCTTCAACTGCCAGTTCGCTAGGTGTTTCGATTTCACCACTGTCTTCTAACATACTGTGGCAAAGCTCGATACACTCGTTACAAATATAACCATCTGTACCTGCAATTAATTTACCTACTTCACTTTTCTCTCTTCCGCAGAAAGAACAGTGAAGATCGTTATCATTTGTTGTCATGTTAAATCCTTAACGTTTAATCAACACATCGTCCACTAAGCCGTAAGCTTTTGCTTCTTCTGCCGACATAAAGTTGTCACGATCGGTGTCTTTTTCGATACGTTCGATGCTTTGACCTGTATGGAAAGCAAGACGCTCGTTTAAGGTTTGTTTGATTTTTAAAATTTCTTGTGCGTGGATCTGAATATCGGATGCTTGTCCACGGAAACCACCTAACGGTTGGTGAATCATCAATCGTGCATTCGGTAATGCAGCACGTTTTCCTGCTGCACCTCCTGCAAGTAAAAATGCACCCATTGAGCAAGCTTGGCCAATACAAAGGGTACGCACATCCGGTTTAATAAATTGCATAGTATCGTAAATAGCCATACCCGCAGTCACTGAACCGCCCGGTGAGTTAATATAAATATTGATGTCTTTTTTCGGATCTTCTGATTCTAAGAAAAGTAGCTGTGCCACGATCAAATTTGCCATATGATCTTCTACTTCACCACTCAAGAAGATCACGCGCTCTTTTAATAGGCGGGAATAAATGTCGTACGAACGTTCACCACGAGAGGTTTGTTCGACAACCATAGGAATTACACTCATTTTTGCCCCTAAATATGTGCTAAAAAATCGGGCAATATTCTACCCGAAAATCAGTAAAAACAAAATGCGGTCGCTTTTCATTAAAAAAAACGACCGCACTTTTCGATGATACACCTGTGAATTTAATTCACGTTCTATCAATTATTATGCTTGTGGATTCATGATCTCATCAAATGAAGACGCTTTTTCAGTCACTTGAGCTTTAGCAAGAACGGCATCAACAGCTTGTTCTTCTAATACTACGTTGCGAATGTTGTTCATTAACTCTTCATTTTGGCTGTAATATTCAACCACTTCAGCTGGTTGTTCGTAAGCAGAAGCGATATCCGCGATCATGGCTTTCGCACGTTCTTCATCCGCTTTCAATTCGTTTGATTTGATCACTTCAGAGAATAATAAACCGACTTGAACACGACGTTTTGCATCAGCTTCAAATAATTCACGTGGTAATTGTGCAGCTTGTTGTGCATTGCCACCGAAGCGTTGTGCTGCTTGGTTACGTAACACATTGATTTCTTCTTCTACTGCAGAAGCTGGAACATCAATTGGGTTTTGTTCGATTAAACCGTTGATGACTTGTTGTTTAACGCGAGAAACTAATGCATTTTTCAATTCACGTTCCATATTTTTACGGATTTCTGCACGTAAATCTGCCACAGTTTTGGTGTTTGGACCAAATTTAGCAACGAACTCATCGGTTAATTCTGGTAATTCCATTTCTTCTACTTTTTTCAAGGTGATCGCAAATTTTGCATCTTTACCTTTTAAGTTTTCAGAATGGTATTCCGCTGGGAAAGTCACATTGATATCGAATTGTTCGCCTGCTTTGTGGCCTACGATGCCCTCTTCAAAACCAGGAATCATACGACCTTGGCCCATGAATAGAACGAAATCAGTTGCTTTACCGCCTTCGAATTCTTCGCCATCTACTGAACCAACGAAGTCGATTGTTACGCGTGAATCTGCTTTCGCTGCAGCTTTGCTTTCAGCCCAAGTTGCTTGTTGTTTACGTAATACATCGATCATTTTATCGATATCAGCTTCAGTGATTTCAACAGTTGGTTTCTCAACTTTGATGTTTTCTAAGCCTTTTAATTCAACTTCTGGGTACACTTCGAAAGTTGCAGTGAATGATAAATCTTTACCAGGTTCGAACGTTTCGATAGCGAAAGTTGGACGACCTGCGATATTGATTTTCTCAGCGATTACTGCATCAAAGAAATGACGTGGTAATAAATCGTTTAATACATCTTGACGGATTGATGCGCCAAAACGTTGTTCAATGATGTGAGCTGGCACGTGACCTTTACGGAAACCATCAACACGTACATTTTTTGCTGCACGTTTGAATTCTTCACGAGTTGCTTTTTCTACAGCTTCAGCTGGAACGGTGATCGTCACACGACGCTCTAAACCTTGAGTTGTTTCAATATTTAATGACATTTGTAACCTCAATTAATGTTGCACTCGGTAAAAACCACACCGAACACGTTATTGTTTGTAAAAATAAAAAACCGCCAAATTATAGCGAAAGAAAATCAAACAGTCGATAGAAACCGGAAAATTCAATAGAAAACCCGATAAAATTGCACAATTTATCAACAATTCTTGATAAAGAAAAAAGTGCGGTCAAAAATAACCGCACTTTTTATCGAATTATAAACCTTTCGGTAAACGAATTTTTTGACCAGGGAAAATCTTATCCGCGTCTTTAATCACTTCTTTGTTCGCTTCAACGATAGCGGTATATTTCGCACCATTTCCGTAAGCTTTCTCAGCGATTTTCCACAAGGTGTCACCTTTTTGGATTACATAGAATGTTTCATCACTGCCTAAAGTTTCACCGTTATTGATGCTTGCATCGCTTGTTACTGAGTGGATACCTTGAATGTTACCCGCCATTAATACTGCTTTTTCTAATGCTGCTGCAGTTGATGCCACACCTTGGATATTTGCTACACCATTTTCAACGGTAACAGATAAGTTTTCCACGCCTGGATTGTCTTCTGCGATGTGTTGAGTCACTGCTTTAGATGCATCTTCTTCTTTAGAGAAAACTTTCTTACCAATGTCACTGACAAAATCAAATAAACCCATTTTAAAGTTCCTTTTGTATGTTTGTTTAAGGGATTATTACGATACTGAAATTCCCTTAAGAAGTCTATAAATCAGAGTGTAAAGCTATGTAAATATTTCAAGAAAACTGATCTAAAATTGACCGCACTTTGATAGAATACGCCGATTTTTAATTTACTCACTCAAAAAGGACAATTTATGCGTTGGGAAGGTCGTAGAGAAAGCTCAAATATTGAAGATAGACGTGGCTCTGGCGGTAACTTCGGTGGCGGAAAAGGCACGGGTATTTTCGGTATTATTATCTTATTAGTTGGTGCTTATTATGGCGTGGATCTTTCAGGCTTAGTGGGCACCCCGGATTTTTCTGGACAAAGCTCTCAACGATTAGAAACCCAAGAAGAACAGCAGCTTGCGAGTCTTTCTAAAGTTGTATTAGCGGATACTGAAACCGTTTGGGGACAATATTTTAGACAAATGGGGAAAACCTATAGTGAGCCAACCATGGTACTTTACAATGGTGTAACCCCAACCGCTTGTGGTACCGGTCAATCTGCAATGGGCCCGTTCTACTGCCCAAGCGATCGCAAAGTTTACCTTGATTTATCATTCTATAATGAAATGAAAAATAAACTGGGTGCAGCAGGCGATTCAGCCTTTGCTTATGTGATTGCGCACGAAGTCGGTCACCACGTGCAAAATATGCTCGGCATTCTGCCGCAAGTGAATCGCGCACAACAAAGCAGCGATCGTAAAACGGCAAATCAACTTTCTGTTCAATTAGAACTTCAAGCTGACTGTTTCGCTGGTGTTTGGGCAAGCCAAGCGGTAAAAAGTGGTTTATTTGAACGCGGTGATGAAGAAAAAGCGTTTAATGCGGCAGAAGCTGTGGGCGATGACCGTTTACAAAAACGCAGCCAAGGTTATGTGGTGCCTGATAGCTTCACTCACGGCACATCTGCACAGCGTCTAGAATGGTTCAGAAAAGGCTTACAAAGCGCTAACCCTTCTGTATGTAATACCTTTAACCAATAAAATCTTTAAGGCTGATTCATATCAGCCTTTTTATTTCTGTTCATTTCAGCATAAAAAAAGTGCGGTCAATTTCGACCGCACTTTTTCTTTATGATGTTAAGCTTACGCGAACTGACGTACTTCGCCGTTACCCGCTACGTTTTCCACACAACGTGGACAAAGTGTAGGATGTTCAGGATTCATGCCGATTTTGTCAGAATAATGCCAACAACGTGGGCATTTTTCACCGTTAGAACGTGCGACGCTTACCGCAATTCCCTCTAACTCACCCGCAGCCACATCCACAGGTTTGTCTGCTAATGCTTTCACTTCTGCTTTTGAGGTAATTAACACGAAACGTAATTCATTGCCTAATTGTTCTAACAATGCACGATATTCATCGTTAGCATAAACCGTTACTTCTGCTTCTAAACCACCACCGATCACTTTATCGTTACGGGCGATTTCTAATACACGGTTCACTTCAGAACGAACTTTAATCAGTTGTTGCCAGTAAGCATCGTCTAATTTTTCATTCTCTCCTAAACCAAATAAGCCTTCGTAGAATTCTTCAGTAAAGACAAATTCAGCACGTGGCGTCGCAGTTTGTGGCAAGTAGCCCCAAATTTCATCCGCCGTGAATGACAGGATTGGTGCCATCCAACGAACCAATGCTTCCGCAATGTGCCATAACGCTGTTTGGCAGCTACGACGCGCAAGGCTGTCTGCTTTGGTGGTATATTGACGGTCTTTGATAATATCAAGGTAGAACGAGCCCATTTCCACAGAACAGAAACGCATTAAACGTTGAACCACAGTGTGGAATTGATAGTTATCGTACGCGTCTTTAATTTCTTTTTGTGCATCTAACGCACAAGCTACCGCCCAACGATCTAAGCTAATCATTTCTTCCGGTTTAACGGCATCACGTTGCGGATCAAAACCGTTTAAGTTCGCTAATAAGAAACGTGCGGTGTTACGAATACGACGATAGCTATCCGCGGCACGTTTTAAAATTTCATCAGAAACGGTCATTTCACCGGTATAGTCGGTAGATGCAACCCATAAACGTAAAATGTCACCACCGAATTTATCCATGACTTCTTGTGGGGTCACGATGTTACCGATAGATTTTGACATCTTACGGCCTTGACCATCCACGGTGAAACCATGGGTTAATACTTGTTTATATGGCGCTTTGCTGTCTGTTGCCGTAGAAAGCATTAAAGAAGACATAAACCAACCACGGTGTTGGTCAGAACCTTCTAAATACATATCGATATCTTGACCGTTAAATTCCGGACGATTCGCGACAACAGAAGAATAGGTTGATCCTGAGTCAAACCATACGTCAAGGGTATCAGGCACTTTGCGATAGCTTTCTGCGTCAGCCCCTAATAATTCTTTTTCGTCTAAATCCCACCATGCTTGAATACCGGCTTTCTCTACACGTTTCGCTACTTCTTCAAGTAACTCTAAGGTATGAGGATGAAGCTCTTCGGTTTCTTTGTGCACGAATAAGGTCATCGGTACGCCCCAAGTACGTTGACGAGAAATACACCAGTCTGGGCGGTTTTCAACCATTTTCTCAATACGTGCTTGACCCCAATCTGGAATCCAACGTACACCTTTGATTTCACCTAAGGCTTGTTGGCGTAAACCTTGTGTTTCCATACCGATAAACCATTGTGGGGTTGCACGGAAAATAATCGGGGTTTTGTGACGCCAGCAGTGTGGGTAACTGTGTTTGATTTTCTCAACTTTTAATAAGTTGCCCACTTCTTGTAATTTTTCAACAACCAATGGATTGGCTTCAAATACACCTTTGCCTGCGAAGAATTCAGTCGTTGAAATAAATTTACCGTCATTCGATACAAGACCCGCCATTGGTAAATTATATTTTTGTCCTACAATAAAGTCGTCTAAACCGTGGTCTGGTGCGGTGTGAACTAAACCTGTACCGCCATCAGTGGTCACGTGATCACCTAAAATTACTGGTACAGTGAAATCATAGAACGGATGGTTAAAGCGTACTAACTCAAGCGCTTGACCTTTTACTGAACCTAACACTTCAACTTGTTCTACGCCCACAGCTTTCGCAACAGACTCAACTAATTCAGCAGCTAAAATCACACGCTCATCGCCAAGTTGTACTAAGTTGTATTCTAAGTCTGCATTTACTGCAATCGCACGGTTAGATGGCATAGTCCAAGGTGTAGTGGTCCAAATCACCGCAGATAATTTGCCATGACCTTTGCCTACTGCGTTAAATTTCTCTTCAATTTCGACTACATTTACTGCAGGGAAGCGCACATAGATAGACGGAGAAACTTTGTCTTCGTATTCCACTTCTGCTTCTGCTAAAGAAGAGCCACAATCCAAACACCAGTGCACTGGTTTTGAACCTTTGTATAAGTGACCATTCGCAATCACTTTACCGAGTGTACGGATGATGTTTGCTTCAGTGTTGAAGTTCATCGTTAAATAAGGATTATCCCAATCGCCTAACACGCCTAAACGGATAAAATCTTTTTTCTGACCTTCTACTTGTTCTGCAGCGTATTCACGGCATTTTTGGCGGAATTCAGCTGCGGTCACTTTCTCGTTTGGTTTACCCACCAAACCTTCTACTTTTAATTCAATTGGCAAACCGTGACAGTCCCAACCCGGGATATAAGGCGAATCAAAACCTAACGCCGTTTTAGATTTAATAATAATATCTTTCAGAATTTTATTAACGGCGTGACCGATATGGATGTTACCGTTCGCATATGGAGGGCCATCATGCAAAATAAAGGATTTTTTACCTTTCGTCGCTTGGCGGATTTTTTGATACAACTGTTTGTCATACCAATTTTTTAACATTACAGGTTCGCGTTTGGCTAAATCGCCACGCATTGGGAAACCTGTTTCAGGTAAATTTAACGTGTTTTTGTAATCAACTGTCATGTTATTTTCCAATTTTATATTTCAATATAATTCTATTTTGCAAAAAATGCTTTCGCTGTTTTTACGTCTTGTTCAATTTGAGCTTTTAACACTTCAAAAGACGGAAACTTTATCTCATCTCGAATCTTATGGCAGAATTCTACTTCGACCATTTGTCCATAAATATTCTCAGAAAAATCAAATAAATGGACTTCTAATAATTGTATCGTACCGTTAATGGTTGGGCGTTTTCCCATGTTGGCGACGCCGTCAAAAATCTCGTCTGATTTCAACCGCACTTTCACGGCATAAACCCCTTTTACGGGATTCACTTGGCGATGTAAGCGAACATTCGCGGTAGGAAAACCAATGGTTCGGCCTAATTTATTGCCGTGGATCACGCGTCCAAAAATACGATAAGGCTTACCGAGCAAATTTTCCGCATGCTGTAAATCATCTTTAGCCAACGCTTCACGAATAGCGGTGCTACTGATACGTAACTCATCTAAACAGAAGGTGCGACTGTCTTCTACTTCAAAACCAAACTGCTTTCCGGCTTGTTGCAACATCGCAAAATTGCCTAAACGTTTCGCACCAAATTTGAAATCATCACCAATGCTGAGAAACTTCACATTTAATTTGCGTACAAGCCAATCTTTAATAAATTGTTCTGCTGGAAGATCAGCAAAAGTGCGGTCAAATTTCGCGACGATCACCACATCCACACCCGCCTGAGCCAAATAATGCAATTTATCTCTTAATCGCATTAAACGCGCAGGGGCTTTGTCGCCCATAAAATATTCACGCGGTTGTGGTTCGAAAAGCATCACCGCCATGGGTAAATTCAGCGCATTCGCTTTCTGACGAAGATGACGCAAAATCGCCTGATGCCCCAAATGCACTCCATCAAAATTGCCAATGGTTAATGCGCACCCTGACAAATATGGCTGTGAATTATGAAGCCCACGAATTAATTGCATTACATCTTATCCAAAAAACGAAAAATAATCGGTGCATTATAGCGGTAACTTAATGTTTTGTCAGTAAATGGTGTTTACGAACACCCAAGAGCACCAATACGCCTAAATAAACGACCGCAGCCAGCCCAATTAACCAAACCAACCAATATATACGCATTAAAAATGTCATGGCAGCCCATTCTTGAATCGACGGGCAGTTATACCAAACCAAACCGCCCATGGCTAAGGCTGCACCTAAAACTTTCAGAAAAAAGACCGCACTTTTACGTGAAAAATGGTATACATCCTCTTTAGCTAAACCACGATAAAGCAAATAAGCATTTAAGGTTGCTGACATGGCAGAAGCAATCGCTAACCCCACATAACTAAATGGAATCGCCAATACGTTAAAGCCCATATTACTCACCATGGCGATGATCCCGATTTTCACGGGCGTTTTAGTGTCTTGCCGTGCGTAATAGCCATTAGCCAAGATCTTAATCAGCATAAAGCTAAGCAAACCGGCATTGAATGCCCATAAAGAATAAGAGGCGGCATGCACATCTGTTAAGGTAAAACTGCCACGCATAAACAATACCAGTAACATTGGTTGGGCTAACACGGCAATACCAATCGCAGCCGGCACGCCGAGTAATAAAATCATTCGTACGCCCCAGTCCATTGTGTTGCGAAAATCAACCGCACTTTGGGAAGAATTATCTTCTCGATTCACATGATGGCGAGCAAGCGTCGGTAAAATCACAGTGGAAATCGCAATACCAAATAGCCCAAGCGGAAACTCTAATAGACGATCAGAATAATAAAGCCAACTAATAGATCCCGTCATTAAGAAACTGGCAATGACCGTATCAAGCAACAAGTTGATTTGACTTACGGAAACTCCAAACAAGGCAGGAATCATTAATCGACGGATTTTCGCTACTCCTTCATCATGCCATGCCCATTTTGGTTTTACGAGCAAGCCTGCTTTCTTCAAGAAAGGGATTTGAAATAAAAATTGTAATAAACCGCCTAAGAAGATCCCGATAGCGAGAGCAAGATCAGGATTGTCTAATCTTGGTGCAAGGAAAAGTGCGGTTGCAATCATGGCAATATTTAACAAAACAGGCGAAAACGACATCACACCAAATTTGCCTATCGTATTTAAAATCGCGCCTGAAAGTGCCACAAAGGTGACAAACCATAAATAAGGAAAAGTAATTTTTAAGAGTAAAGAGGCTTGTTCAAATTTGTGTGCATCGGGTCCGTCATTTAGCCAATCGGTAAACCAGCCCATCCCGAAGATCGCCGCCACAACAGGTGATCCCACCATAGCAAGCAAGGTGACAATACTGACTAAACCGCCTAGCGTACCCGACACTTTCCCGATAAATTCTCGCGTTTTAGAAAGATCGCCCGATTTTTGATATTCGGCTAACACAGGGACAAAAGCCTGAGAAAATGCCCCTTCCGCAAATAAACGACGTAAAAAGTTTGGGATACGGTTAGCGAATAGAAACACGTCCGCCGCTGCACCAGCACCGATTAAATGGGCGATCACCACATCGCGGACTAAACCTAACACACGGGACACTAATGTCATCCCACTCACGATAATGCCGGATTTTAAAAGTCGTTTACTCAAAATAGGGGTCTCTTCAAAAAAATTTGCCTTAATTGTATAGAATTTTTGTTTTTACGCTATATTCCAACGAAAAAAACTGATAAAATCCTGCCCACATCGTTTGTGTGAGCCAATAGAAAGCGCTTTTTTTAAATAACGATGCTTACTTTCGGTTGTGTCTCACCGAAATCAACACAAATTATTCATTGACAAAAGTATAAAAAATCGGCATATTCTACGCCCTTATTTTGTCATAATCATCTAACAGAAATTTTAGGAGTTTGACCTTGGCTAATATCAAGTCAGCAAAAAAACGCGCGGTTCAATCTGAAAAACGCCGCCAACACAACGCAAGCCAACGCTCTATGATGCGTACTTACATCAAAAAAGTATATGCTCAAGTAGCAGCAGGTGAAAAAGCAGCAGCTGAAGCAGCATTCGTTGAAATGCAAAAAGTTGTTGACCGTATGGCTTCTAAAGGCTTAATCCACGCTAACAAAGCAGCAAACCACAAAGCTAAATTAGCTGCTCAAATCAAAAAATTAGCGTAATTAAAGCATTAAAACAGCTTAAAAATAAAACCGCACTTTGGTGCGGTTTTTGTTTGCCGTAAACCGTCCTGCCACAAACGTCTGATAACAAGCTTGCATTCCCCCCCTTAACCTGTAAACTACCCCACAACTTAAAAATTAATCATAAAATAAACAATAAATGACCAAAAAATCTTTTAAAAAATCGGATCCGAATTATCAAAAAGAATTAGCAAAATATGGTAATCCGATCCCAAGCAGAGACTACATTCTGCAAATCATCCGTGAAAATAATGCCCCGATGAGTCGGGAAGAAATTCTGACCGCACTTTCAATTAAAAGTGATGAACAACAAGAAGCCATGCGCCGCCGATTGCGCGCCATGGAGAATGATGGACAATTAGTTTTCACTAAACGTAAACGCTATGCCTTGCCTGAAAAATTAGATTTATTCAAAGGCATGGTCATTGGCCATCGCGAAGGCTATGGCTTTTTACAAGTCGAAGGCAAAAAAGAGGATCTCTTTATTCCTAATCACCAAATGCAACGCGTAATGCATGGTGATTTTGTATTGGCGCAACCTGCAGGCTTGGATCGCCGAGGTCGTCGTGAAGTCCGTATTGTTCGTGTTCTTGAAAGTCGGAAAAAACAAATTGTCGGCCGTTTCTTCTTAGAAAATGGCTTTAGCTATGTGGTGCCTGATGACAGCCGTATCGGACGAGATATTTTAGTCCCTAATGAACACCGCAATGGGGCTCGAATGGGGCAAGTTGTCGTGGTTGAATTGCAAGAACGATCTGCCTCCTTCACTCAACCTGTTGGTATTATTACCGAAATTCTGGGTGACAATATGGCAAAAGGGATGGAAGTGGAGATTGCTCTTCGTAATCATGACATTCCTCACCAATTCCCAAGTGCGGTCGAAAAATACGTTAAAAAATTCACGGAAGAAGTGCCTGAAGAAGCAAAAAAAGGCCGTGTGGATTTACGCGATCTACCACTGGTTACAATTGATGGCGAAGATGCGCGCGATTTTGATGATGCCGTATATTGCGAAAAAAGCGGTAAAGGCTGGAAGCTTTGGGTGGCAATTGCCGATGTCAGCTATTATGTGCGTTTACGTTCTGCATTGGACACAGAAGCTTATAACCGAGGTAACTCCGTTTACTTCCCTAATCGTGTTGTGTCAATGTTGCCGGAGATTTTATCCAACGGATTATGTTCACTGAATCCACAAGTTGATCGCTTGTGTATGGTGTGTGAAATGCACATTTCTGCCAAAGGTAAACTCACGGACTATCGTTTTTATGAAGCGGTAATGAATTCTCATGCACGTTTAACCTATACGAAAGTCGCGGCAATTTTAGACGGCGATGATGAGCTCCGCACCCGCTATCAAGGGCTAGTACCACATTTAGAAGAATTGCATCATCTCTATCAAGCGTTACTCAATGCACGTAAACAACGTGGTGCCATCGATTTTGAAACCATCGAAACCAAATTTATTTTCAATGCCATGGGACGAATTGATCGCATTGAACCTGTTGTTCGAAATGATGCGCACAAAATCATTGAAGAATGCATGATTCTTGCAAATATTGCAGCTGCAAACTTTATGGAAAAGCATAAAGAGCCAGCACTCTATCGTATTCATGCCACACCAAGCGAAGAAAAACTGACGTCTTTCCGGGCATTCTTAAGTGAATGCGGTTTAAGCCTTGAAGGTGGCATGAAACCGACCACAAAAGATTATGCGAAATTGTTAGAGCAAGTGAAAGATCGCCCGGATCACGAGCTTATCCAAACCATGTTACTTCGCTCATTAAGCCAAGCGGTTTATCATGCGGATAATATCGGCCACTTTGGTTTGGCGTTAGAAGAATATGCACACTTCACTTCCCCGATTCGTCGTTATCCGGATTTAACTCTTCACCGTGGAATTAAGTATTTATTAGCGAAAGAAAAAGGCGCTAAACGTAAAACAACGGATACTGGCGGCTATCACTATTCCTTTGATGAAATGGATTTGTTAGGTGATCACTGCTCGATGACAGAACGCCGTGCCGATGATGCCACTCGTGAAGTTGCTGATTGGCTGAAATGTGAATATATGCAAGATCACGTGGGCGCTGAATTTAGCGGAGTGATCTCATCTGTAACAGGCTTTGGCTTATTCGTACGTTTAGATGATTTATTCATTGACGGCTTAGTCCATATTTCTACTTTAGATAACGACTACTATCAATTTGATGCGGCAAAACAACGTTTAATCGGTGAAAATAGTGGTATGATTTATCGCCTTGGCGATAAAGTCAAAATTCGCGTAGTCGCCGTTCATTTAGAACAAAAAATGGTGGATTTCAGTTTAGTCGAAAGCACTCGAAAACCGCGTCGTGTTGGCAAAACGGCGAAACAAAAAGCGAAAAAAGTGTTTAAGGAACTGCCACCTAAAGCGTCAAAAAAACGTAAAAGTGCGGTTAAAAATAAAGATGTTTCGAAGAAACCGACGAGAAAACGGAAAAAATAATAAATAAGAGAACCCTATGTCAGAAAATATCTATGGTATCCATGCTGTAAACAGCATTTTAGCAAATAGCCCTGAGCGTTTAATTGAAGTATTTGTGCTGAAAGGCCGTGAAGATAAACGCCTACACCCCTTACTCAATGAGCTCTATGCTTTAGGCATTGCGGTGCAATTTGTTAATCGTCAAACATTAGATAAAAAATCCAATGGTGAAGTGCATCAAGGTGTGATTGCTCGTGTGCAAGAAGCGAAAGAGCTAAATGAACATGATCTGGATGAACTCCTTACTCGTAAACAAAATCCACTTTTATTAGTGCTTGATGGCGTGACGGATCCCCATAACCTGGGAGCCTGTTTACGTACTGCGGATGCTGCCGGTGTGAGTGCTGTTATCGTGCCCAAAGATAAATCCGCTCAACTCACTTCTATTGCACGTAAAGTGGCTTGCGGTGCTGCGGAGACTGTGCCATTAATTCGCGTAACCAATTTAGTGCGTACTTTGCGAGATCTACAACAAAATCATAATATTTGGGTAGTAGGTACGGCCGGCGAAGCAACAGAAACTATTTATCAAAGTAAACTTACTGGTTCTCTTGCCTTAGTGATGGGGGCCGAAGGTGAAGGCATGCGTCGTCTCACGCGTGAACATTGTGATCAACTCATTAGTATTCCAATGGCGGGCTCAGTTTCATCCCTCAACGTTTCCGTTGCGACGGGTGTATGTTTATTTGAAATTGTGAGACAACGTCTTGCAGCCTAAAAATACGTGAAAAAACGACCGCACTTGATATAAAAAATGCCGATAAATCATTATCGGCATTTTTATTATTTTGAAATGGTTTTCCCGAATATCATGGAAAGCACTAAAGTACATAATGCAGGCACAAGCCACGCAAGCCCTTGTGAATAGAGCGGGAAATGAGTCATGATTTGATGTAACCCTTCTGGCAACATATCCAAGTTTTTCAGGCTATCAATCAAACTAAAACAAACTGTCACAAAAATAGTGGTGTAATAGCTCAATCGAATAGAAGGCAATTTATTACGCACAAGCTGTAAAACCACTAACATGATCGCCATTGGGTAAATCAACAACAAGGCTGGAATCGTCACTCGGAGTAATTTTGTTAAGCCATATTGTGAAATAATTGTCGTCATGGCAGTGAAGAAGACAATCCAAAATGGATAAGAAAAACGCGTCGAAAACTTGGAGAAGTAATCACCACACGCACTGGTTACGCCCACTAATGTGGTTAGACTTGCTAAAGTAATAATACCCGCCATAATCCAGGTTCCCGCCGTGCCAAATAAACTGTTCACATAACGAGAGAAGATTTGGCCGCCATTTGTTGCACCTTGTGCCACCGCATCAGAAGTCGCGCCTAAGTAGAATAAAGAAAAATATAAGCAACCTAATAAGACGACTGATACCAAACCCGCTGAAATCGTATATTGAACAATCTTTTGTGGATTGGTCACATTTTTTGCAGACAACGCCCGTGCAACAATGCCACCAAAGGCAATCGCAGCCAGTACATCCATTGTTTGATAACCACTAATTAATCCTGTGGTTAATGCTGAATTCTCGGCATAAGCCTGCGACGGGGCAACAATGTCAGAAAGAGGTGAAACAAAAACCGTGATCCCAACAAAGAGCAATAATACCAACAATGCTGGTGTCATCACTTCACCCACCGTTGAAATAATGGTACTTGGGCGAATCATGAATCCCATCGCGATAATATTAAAGATCACAGAGAAAATAAGACGTGTTGTCGCACTATCTTCAACGAGCCCCAATGGTAACCATGCCATTTCATAAGCGACATTAGTAATTCGAGGCATTGCAAAGGTTGAACCGATGACTAAATAAAGAATGGTTAAAAAGGCTACGCCTGCCCACTTGGGTAAGTCCTTAGTCAGTTCTTCACCACGTCCTAATACTGACACAACAACTAATGTAATAAATGGCATGAGTACGCCTGTTATCACAAATCCTAGCGAAGCGGTTGCCCAATGGTTACCTGCGGAGTAACCTTCCATCGGTGGAAAAATAATATTTCCTGCGCCTAAAAATAAAGCAAAAATCATCATGCCTAATACGATGATGTCTTTTTTTGAAAACATAAGTATTCTCGAATAAATAAATTTTAAGAATTTTACTATTAAATTGTTTTTTATTCCAAAAAGGAAAATAAATTTTGTGAAATAGATCACGAAATCTATCATATTCCGATTAAATCACACATTATCCACCGCCTCTTTCCCCAAAATCAGTAAATTTGTGATAATATCCAAGCTTTATTATTTTTATTACTTTTTTTAGGAGAGAATGAATGAATAAACTGAGTTTGATTCAACAAATTCAGCGTTTTTTCAAATTGGAATCAGCTGGCGGAATTTTATTACTTTTTTCAGCGGTAGTTGCAATGCTATTAGCCAATTCACCGCTTAATCAAACCTATAATGACTTTTTAAACTTACCAGTCAGCATTCAAGTAGGTACTTTTTCTATCGATAAAACCTTAATTCACTGGATCAACGATGGTTTTATGGCGGTATTCTTTGTTTTAGTGGGAATGGAAGTCAAAAGAGAATTATTTGAGGGATCCCTTTCAAGCTATCAACAAGCGATTTTCCCTGCTATTGCAGCGGTGGGGGGAATGATCATTCCAGCATTAGTTTACGTTTTTATCGCCCAACACGATCCCGCTTTAGCCGATGGCTGGGCTATCCCAATGGCAACAGACATTGCCTTTGCTCTTGGTATCATGGCGTTATTAAGTAAACAAGTGCCACTCCCACTAAAAATCTTTTTACTTGCTTTAGCCATCATTGATGACTTAGGTGCCATCGTTGTTATTGCACTGTTTTTCTCACACGGATTGAGTGTACAAGCTCTCATCTTTGCTGCAGTTGCTATTGTTGCACTTATCGCATTAAATCGCTTTAAAGTGACCGCACTTTGTGCCTATATGCTGGTGGGAACAATCTTATGGGCTTCGGTATTAAAATCAGGCGTACATGCCACTCTTGCAGGGGTTATCATCGGATTTTGTATTCCATTGAAAGGCAAAAATGGCGAAACTCCATTACATGACTTTGAACACATTCTTGCCCCTTGGTCATCTTTTGTTATCCTACCATTATTTGCATTTGCCAATGCGGGGGTAAGCTTTGATGGCATAGATCTCAGCATGCTAACATCACCATTATTGCTCGCGATTTCTCTTGGCTTAATTATCGGAAAACCACTCGGCGTATTTGGTTTCAGTTATCTTTCCGTTAAACTTGGCATTGCAAAACTTCCACAAGGCATTAACTTTAAACAAATTTTTGCCGTGGCAATTTTGTGTGGTATCGGTTTCACCATGTCGATGTTCTTAGCAAGCCTTGCCTTCAATGCTGATGCAGGTGAAAGCATTAACGCGCTTTCTCGATTAGGGATCTTATTAGGCTCCACTGTTTCTGCGATTGTGGGGTATATGGCGTTAAAAGCGACTACCGCGAAAAATAAAGGGTAATCAAAACGATGGAAAAACTAACCTGTTATGTGATTTATGCTTCTGAAAAAATAGAGACACTGAGTCATTTTTTACAATGCGCCTATGACTCTCATGTTGTTCCTATTTCTGCAGTAACTAAAGAACAGGTTAGCTTACTGGGTAATTCTTCAGCCTTATTTAATTTAAAGAAAGCAGAAGAACTACTTGATCGGACTCCCAATAACAAAGAAATTGCCCACACGCTATCTCATATTCACTGCTGGAAGACGATTGCTGAAAATGAACAGTTACAAGATAATGATTTTGTTTTAATTGCTGAAAGTGAAATACAATCTGTTGAAAACTTCATTCAGCATGCTATCAATTATGCTAATAAATACTCTTCTTACGGAATTATCAAATTACAGCGCGATGGTGAAACTCCTGCTTGTGAACGCCTATACCAAGCTAGTGATGAGCCGGATGCATTAATCTATGGTGATACAAATCAGTACAACTATGGTTGTTCGCTTTATCTCATCCGAAAAGATGTCGCAAAAAAATTAACCGTACTTTTAAGTGAAACAAAACCCTACTGGCTTGCAGATCAATTTACTGCATTCCATGAACCTCAAAATATTGCTCAAGCACGTTATCTATTGGGGAAAAATCCAAGACAAAAACAACAAGATAAAGTTGAAAATCCACTATTTAGTATCATTGTACCAATCTATAATGTTGAACGTTACCTCGAACAATGTATTGAATCTGTCTTAGCACAAGATTATCAAAATTATGAACTTATTTTAGTTGATGATGGTTCACCAGATAATTCTATCGACATTTGCGCCAAATATGCTAAACAATATTCTAATATTGTTTTTATCCATAAAATTAACGGTGGAGTATCCGACGCAAGAAATGCAGGCATTCAAATTGCTCGAGGAGAGTATTTAATGTTTTTAGATAGTGATGATTATTGGGAAGGAACAACTGTTCTCTCTGATTTACAAAAGATAATTACTGAAAATAATCCCGATATTATCTTCAATTATATGAGTAGTATCTATCCTGACAAAATTGTAAACCATTACATCAACCGAGATAAGCTAATAGGTTCTTTTAGGGAAGACTTTCAAGGTCTTTATCAAGATGGAATTTATCTTGGGTTCCCCTTTACAAAAACAATAAAAAGAGAATTAATTTTAACAAACCACCTCTTTTTTATAAAAGGGCGATCTTTTGAAGATGTTGCATGGAGTTTTTTTCTTACTAAATATATTAGTAGTTATGCGATTTATAAAAACTGCTTTTATATGTATAGAAGAGAAAGAAAAGGTTCAATTAGTTCTGTTGCGACCTCTAAAAATCAAGTAAGTCTATTTCAAAATCTATCTGATGTAATAACTGAAATAGAAAATATGAAACTCAACAATGAGTTGTCACCTGGATTTAAAAAATATGTAGATGATATTTATGGGTATGTAATGACATGCTATGAACTGCTGCCAGAGAATGAAAAAGTAGATTTTCTTAATTTGAAAGAAAAATACGAAAAAGAATTTAATGCTTTGTGGTAAATATTATAGATAAACACACTATTAATACTAATTAAAATTTATAAGTTGAATAAAAAATCCCTTAGTGCTCACTGAGGGATTTTTACAAGTCTTATTCAGAAAACAACCGCTTGATCTCTTTCTCATACAAATAAATATTCACAGGATTAGTTGGTAATTGCGAATCTAGATATTCATTTGCTCTTTTCACATATTCTTCATGATGCTTATCATGGTTATCAATCACATCAAGTAATACTTTTGCACCTTCAAATGCATCGAACTGATCGTAATAATACCCTACACCTTTCGGAATTAGTTTTGAATTATGAATAAATGGATAACCACCATACAATGCATCATTATAAGCATAATTTAAGCCATTTTCCCATTGATGACTAAGCACAATATCCACATAACGGGTCAGAAAATCTGGCATTTGGTAACGCCCTTCTACCGTCATTACTCCATTTTTGACAAGATTAGTTCGTCCTATGAAATTGAAAAAGGTTGGATTATCTTTTTTATCGTAGGTGTTGCACATATAGACATTTTTAATTTTCTCAGGAGCTTCACGATAGGCTTGTTCAGCAATTAACACTGGCGTAAAGCAAGTTTTCACTACGTTAATATTGGCTTCAAAAGAGGCTATACGTTTAGCTTTTTTCTCAGCATCTGGTTTATAACCAAAAGTAAGATTATGCTTCTCTTTAATTCGCTTAATCACCTGATCACAGAATACCGGCGACCAAATTGCAGGCACCACATAAGCAGGACAACGATACATAATGGAAAAATAAGATTTACAGGTATTCTCATGCTGTGGAATCATCCATACAGAATCAAATAACGTACCGTTAAACACTCTTCCTGCTTTCTTATCAAAAAGGAAATTTTCCATATCCATAATAAAGTCATTACCCATTTTATAGCAAACAACTTTACCACCATGTTGATGCATTCGAGTAACTTGATTAGGTTCAATCACCAATGTTCCCTCAATCAATACGTCTAATTGATCAATTACATCCTCAATATAAGCGTATTTCAAATTTAATCCATCAAGCATAAACCCTTCTGGAGGTGTAGTGCGTTTTTCTGGTCCCCATGAAACCAAAATAACATCTTCTACAATCGATGAATGTTGCAATAAATGATAAAGGTGAATAACATTTTGATTCGCACCATTTGCCCAAATATCTGTGACTTTTGCTTCTAAATTAAAGGTGATCCCAATTTTATATTTACGCATAATTCTCTTCCTTTTTATTATTTAAATCATCTGAAAGTGCGGTCAAAAATAAACGTATTTTCAAATGATTTAAATAATAAAAATCACTCGGATATTCCTACCCGAGTGATTTATCTTAATTAGTTGATTATTACCATTGGTAACCTACACCGGCACCAACATTGTAATCACCTTGTGTAGTTGCTGCACCACTCACTTTGAAGATAACTTTATTGTTATCGCTCGCACGTGAGTAACCTACTGCAACTGCACTTTCACCTTTGTAGTTACCTACACCAAGGCCAACCATTGAACCACCTGGTTTAGTCACTTGTGGAATATTCGCTGCAGCAGTTGCTCCTGCGATACCACCACGAAGTTTCTTATCAGTTTTCTTCATTTCGCTACGAACTGCACCAACAGAACGATCAACATATTGTTTGTTTGCCGCATCCGTACCACGAACTGGATCTGCCACATTGGTGATTCGACGTTCATTACCAACTGAACCCACTGAAACAGTATTCGCTTCATTTGCTACAGAGCCTTGACCTAATGCCACAGAATTGTTTGCGGTGGCTTTCGCACCTTGACCGATAGCCGTTGCATTATTAGCTGAAGCATTAGCCCCCTGACCAATTGCAGTTGCATTCTTACCATTTGCGTTAGCATTTGTACCAAACGAAGAGCTATTATCACCTTTCGCTTTCGCACCTGAACCTACTGCAGTCGCATTGTTGCCATCGACTTCAGATTCAACGTTGTTTACTTTGCCGTTTTCATCTGTTGATTTCACAACACGTTTAATTGATGCTGATTCCTCTTTTGCTACTGTCGCAGAGCTTTCTGCCGCTGAAGCGGATGAGCTTGCTGCGGTTGCTGAGCTATCTGCCGCTGAAGCTGAAGAACTTGCTGCTGTCGCTGAGCTGTTTGCTGCTGAAGCTGAAGAGCTTGCTGCGGTTGCTGAGCTATCTGCTGCTGAAGCGGATGAGCTTGCAGCGGTTGCTGAGCTATCTGCTGCTGATGCAGAAGAGCTTGCTGCAGTCGCTGAAGAATCTGCCGCTGAAGCTGAAGAGCTTGCTGCAGTTGCTGAAGAATCTGCCGCTGATGCAGAAGAGCTTGCTGCAGTCGCTGAAGAATCGGCTGCTGAAGCTGAAGAGCTTGCTGCAGTCGCTGAAGAATCTGCCGCTGATGCTGATGAGCTTGCTGCAGTCGCTGAGCTGTCTGCTGCTGATGCTGAAGAGCTTGCTGCGGTTGCAGAGCTATCTGCTGCTGAAGCTGAAGAGCTTGCGGCTGTTGCTGAGCTATCTGCTGCTGAAGCTGAAGAGCTTGCGGCTTTCGCTGAAGAATCTGCCGCAGATGCTGATGAGCTTGCTGCGGTTGCAGAAGAATCTGCCGCTGATGCAGATGAGCTTGCTGCTGTTGCTGAGCTATCTGCTGCTGAAGCTGAAGAGCTTGCTGCGGTTGCTGAGCTATCTGCTGCTGAAGCTGATGAGCTTGCAACTGTCGCTGAGCTATCTGCTGCTGAAGCAGAAGAGCTTGCTGCTGTTGCTGAGCTATCTGCCGCTGAAGCGGATGAACTTGCTGCAGTTGCTGAAGAATCTGCCGCTGATGCAGAAGAGCTTGCTGCAGTCGCTGAAGAATCTGCCGCTGATGCAGAAGAGCTTGCTGCAATCGCTGAAGAATCTGCTGCTGATGCAGAAGAGCTTGCTGCTGTTGCTGAGCTATCAGCTGCTGATGCAGAAGAGCTTGCTGCAGTCGCTGAAGAATCTGCCGCTGATGCGGATGAGCTTGCTGCTGTCGCAGAAGAATCTGCCGCTGAAGCAGAAGAGCTTGCTGCGGTTGCTGAGCTATCTGCCGCTGAAGCTGAAGAGCTTGCTGCGGTTGCAGAAGAATCTGCTGCTGAAGCTGAAGAGCTTGCTGCGGTTGCAGATGATTGTGCAGAAGATGCACTATTTGATGCGGCTGTAGCAGAGCTTACAGCTGCAGATGCCGCACTTTCAATTTTATCTAAATTGTTATTAACCACTTCCGCAGCTGATGTTGCCGCTGAAGCTGCTGCTTTCGCTGTTTCGTTTGTTTTATCTAATTGCGAGGTTACTGCATAAAGTTGTGAACCATTGATCGCTTCTGTTGAAGTTGCGGAAATATTTCCTGCTGCCACATTGATCAATTTACGCTCATCATCTGCAGCACCGACGCTTACGAAGCTACCGGCACCTACAACGGTTCCTTTGAAGCCACTATAGGTTAAATTACCCACAGTTGCTTCAGTTACATTTGCAATAGTATGAGAACCTGTTGTAGTTGAATGATTACCTAATACAACTGCTTCATCTAAACCAGCAGCGATATTTAAGTTATTACCCAATACGGTTGTACCGTTTGATGCAATAGTATTCCCGTGTCCAATAATCGTGTTATTTTTAACGCCATCTTTTACGTTATTTGCAACACCTACAGCAATGGTATTTTGAGTATTATTACCAACAAGGTTATATACCCCTAAAGCTGTACCATTATTCACGTTTTCGCCAACCCAAGTGCGAGCACCAACTGATGTACCATTTGTTGTGCTGTTATCCACACCAGCGTAATGACCTAATGCTGTGCCATCATTCGTATTTGGACGAACATAACTTCTTGAACCTACAACGGTTGCATTCACAGAATCTTTACCTGCAGCAGAGAATTGACCAACAACAGTCGCATTTTGGGCACCAGCTTGAACTTCTGAGTTAGAACCTAATAGAGTTGCATTAGTACTACCCGCTTTTATGCTTGAGTTTTTACCAATGACTGTTGCATTTGCTGCATCAGTATAAACAGCACTACCAGAACCAATTACAATTGCATCTTCAGATGCTGCTGAAGATTTATACCCCATCACAACGGCACCAGCTGCAGCTGTTGTTGTAGTGGCTTCTACACCTGCAGTAATAGAGTTTCTGCCTTGTGCCCCACCTGCTAAACCAACTTTATCATTATTAGTAGTTTTAGCAGCATCAGAAGACGCATCATTAGAACCATTATTTACATGGAAATAGTTAGTTGTATTTAATGCTTGATTTGCTGCATCTAATGCTGTATTAGCTGTTGTATTAGCTGCGTTAGCTGTTGTATTAGCCGCATTAGCAGTTGTGTTAGCCGCATTAGCAGTTGTATTAGCCGCATTAGCAGTTGTATTAGCCGCATTAGCCGTTGTGTTAGCTGCATTAGCCGTTGTGTTAGCCGCATTAGCAGTTGTGTTAGCTACAGTTGCTGTGCTTAATGCATTGCTAATATTAGCTTTAGCTGTAGTAGAAAGATCGTAAACTACATCACCAGTGCTAGAAACAGTTGCAATAGTTTCTGTTCCATTTTTAAAATTAAGCTTACTATCATTGTTAATACGTGCTTTTGATAAACCATTTTCTGCAGCATTAAAGCCCACATTAGTCATTACTGCATAAAGTTGGCTACCATTAACAGCATCTGTAGAAGTGCTACTTAGGCGACCAGCACCCACGTTTTGGATTTGGCGTTGTTGTTGTTCTGTACCAACAGAAACTGCTCCAGAAAAACCTGTAGTGCCAGCAAAATCAACGGGTTTGCCATTAAATGTTGCTTTTTTAGCTGAGTCATCGAATTTATTTTCTTTAGCTTCAGATTGCGCACCTAATGCCACACCATACTCAACACCAGTCTTAGCAAGCATACCAATTGCTACTGCGCCAGTAGCTGTTACATTCGCTCTAGTACCTAAAGCGGTACCTGAAGCGCCACTTACAAATGCATTTGCCCCAAATGCAGAACCATAATTCGCGGCCTCAGTAACATTAGCCTCAGGACCAACAGCAACACTATATGCACCTACTGCTTTAGCACCCTGTGAAATCGAAGTAGAATTAAGTCCAGCAGCTTCAGCTTCAGCACCAATTGCTATCGCATTATCTTTACGAACAATTGCAGTATTACCGACAGCTACACCATTAGCTGCAGCATTAGCTAAACGTCCTACAGCAACAGATTGAGTTTGAGCATTTGAATTCGAACCAATAGCGACTGCATCTTGCCCATTAGCATAAACAGTATGACCAATTGCGATACCTTTAACCCCTCCAGTTGCTTTTGATGATGCCCCCACAACAACAGCACCAGGCCCATCCGTCCAACTTCCACTACCAATTGCTATCGCTTGACCAGCAGTTCGAGTCACTGTGCCTTCAGGAATTGCAGCATATGCAATACCCGTTACATCTAAAAGCAATAAAGATAATGCCGATAATTTAAAAATTTTGCCTAATGAGGACTTGCTCTCCCCGTGCGTGTCACAAGATGATTTCACTTGCCCTTTTGCTAATTCGGACGTTACTACCAACGACTGAGTAGTACGATTCCAAATCACTTTAAAAATCTTATTCATAAAAAAATAAAACTCCTTTGCATAAATTTAACTATTATAAAACGATGATCCTACCTCAAAACGCAAAAGCAGAAACCAATCCCCATTATCTAACACACGCTTAATAAAATCTAGGCATTTTCAATATAATTTTTGTAAAAGTATGTAAATAAATTATCTTAAAAAAACAAACACATATTTATTTTATTTTTATACTTATAAACTATAACAAAATCCCACTCTCTGCCTTGATAAAATTCATTACAAACTCTTATAAGTTCTAACATAAGGACGCAGCGGGTAAACTAATACGACGTTGAAAGGTAGCCTTTGAACTATGTACTTTATTACGCCAAAGTGCGGTCATTCTTGAAATAATTTTAATTCACGTTCATAATGAACGAATATTCATATTTTATAGGCTGAAGCCTTTTACTTCAGCATTTTCTCATAAGGCTCGCATTATGTCCGATCAACAAACAGATACACAAACGTCCTCAAATAATAAATCTCAACAACGTAAAAAAGGGCTTTCCATTTTTATTCTGTTGCTTCTTTTGATTGCAATCGGTTCTGCGGCTTATTGGTTTTTCTTTATTAAAGACTTTGAAGAAACCGAAGATGCCTATGTGAGCGGCAATCAGGTAATGGTCTCATCACAAGTCGCGGGAAATATTTCGAAAATTAATGTCGATAATATGGATCCCGTACAAGCGGGCGACGTGTTATTAGAACTGGATGATACCAATGCAAAACTCAGTTTCGAACAAGCTAAAAGCAATTTAGCCAATGCCGTTCGCCAAGTTACTCAACTGAATTACACCGTAAAACAATTGAAATCTGCTGTTCGAGCGAATGAAATCACCCTTGCTCAAGCACAAGGGAATTTAAACCGTCGCGTTCAATTAGTGAAAGATGGAGCGATCGATAAAGAATCTTTCCAACACGCCAAAGAAGCCGTTGAACTCGCCAAAGCAAACTTAACAACCGCACAAAACCAGCTGGAGGCCAATCAAGCCTTGTTGTTAGACGGGCCTTTAAGTGAACAACCGCAAATTCAAAGTGCGGTCAGTAATTTGAAACAAGCTTGGTTGAATTTAGAACGCACAAAAATCCGCAGCCCAATTAAAGGCTATGTAGCTCGTCGCAATGCGCAAGTAGGACAAGCGGTTTCTGTTGGTGGAGCATTAATGGCAGTGGTGACTACCGATCAAATGTGGTTAGACGCCAACTTCAAAGAGACACAATTAACCCATATGCGAATTGGTCAGCCGGTTGAAATTCATTTCGACCTTTATGGTAAGGATAAAACCTTTAATGGAAAAGTGGTCGGAATTGAAATGGGGACAGGCAGCGCATTCTCATTATTACCCACTCAAAATGCGACCGGTAACTGGATCAAAGTGGTGCAACGCGTGCCAGTGCGTATTCAATTGGATCCACAACAGCTAGCTGAAAATCCACTACGTATTGGGCTTTCTGCCACAGTAAAAGTTAATGTGACCGATAGCCAAGGTGAAACCTTGCGTGACCAAGCACCAGCTACAACGCTTTATTCCACAAATGTGCTGCAATATGATGAAAGTGCGGTCAATAATTTGATCGAATCTATTATTCGCGACAATAGCTATTAGGTTCTATTATGCTGCAATCTCGTTTCAAACCGCTACAAGGCGGTGCGTTAGCGATGCTTACATTAGTGCTTTCATTAGCCACCTTTATGCTTGTGCTAGACTCCACCATCGCCAACGTAGCCATTCCAACCATTGCAGGTGATTTGGGTGCGTCGTCGAGTCAAGGAACCTGGGTGATCACCTCGTTCGGTGTGGCAAATGCTATTTCGATTCCGATCACAGGCTGGTTAGCCAAACGTTTTGGTGAAGTGCGGTTATTTTTAATCTCAACCTTATTATTCGTGTTGGCCTCTTGGCTTTGTGGCATTTCACACAGCTTGGAAATGTTGATCGTTTTTCGTGTCCTTCAAGGTGCAGTAGCAGGCCCCATCATTCCCCTTTCTCAAAGTTTATTATTAAATAACTACCCGCCAGAAAAACGCGGAATGGCATTGGCTTTTTGGTCAATGACGATCGTCGTCGCCCCGATTTGTGGGCCTATTTTAGGTGGTTGGATCAGCGATAATATTCATTGGGGTTGGATTTTCTTTATTAACGTTCCGATTGGGCTTGCCGTTGTCTTAATCAGTTGGAAAATTTTAGAAGGCCGAGAAAGCAGAATTTCTCATCAACCTGTTAACACTGTCGGACTGATTTTGTTAGCACTCGGTGTGGGTGCGTTGCAATTAATGCTGGATCAAGGGCGCGAGCTAGACTGGTTTAATTCCACTGAAATTGTGGTGCTTACCATTATCGCGGCGGTAGGTTTAATCGCCCTCATTATTTGGGAACTCACAGACGATAATCCGGTTGTGGATGTTTCCTTATTTAAATCCCGAAATTTCACCGTAGGTTGTGTTTCAACCAGCCTTGCTTTCTTGGTATATTCAGGGACGGTCGTGCTTATCCCGCTTCTGCTCCAACAGGTTTACAACTATACAGCAACATGGGCGGGACTTGCGGCAGCTCCAGTAGGATTATTGCCGATTCTACTTGCACCGATTATCGGGAAATTCGGCAATAAAATTGATATGCGTATTTTAATCACCGTCAGTTTTATGGTTTATGCGCTCACCTTTTATTGGCGAGCCGTGACCTTTGAACCTGAAATGACGTTTATGGATGTGGCATTACCGCAATTTGTGCAAGGCTTAGCCGTTGCTTGTTTCTTTATGCCACTGACAACCATTACCCTTTCAGGTTTACCACCTGAAAAAATGGCTTCGGCGTCGAGCTTATTTAATTTTCTCCGAACCCTTGCCGGCTCAATAGGCACATCACTTACTACTTTTATTTGGTATAACCGCGAAGCCGTGCATCACACGCAACTCACAGAAGTCATTAATCCATATAATCCGATTTCCCAACAATTCTTCCAAACTATGGGGAGTTTTGGTTTAAGTGAAGAACAAACGGCATCATATATTGCCAGACAAATCACTGCTCAAGGCTTTATTATTGGTGCTAACGAGATCTTCTTTGTCTCCGCGATAACGTTCATTTCCTTGGTTGTTCTCATTTGGTTTGCTAAACCACCGTTCAGTAGCAAACATTAAAAACATCCAAAAAAATAACCGCACTTTAATGATGTTCAAAAGTGCGGTTAGTTTTTCTAGCCTTTTGCCAAAATGTCTTTTAGGAATCTCGCGGTATGCGAGCCTTTGACTTTAGCGACCTCTTCCGGGGTGCCTGTCGCGATGATTTGACCACCGCCACTGCCCCCTTCTGGACCAAGATCCACAATCCAGTCTGCGGTTTTGATCACATCTAAGTTGTGTTCGATCACCACGATAGTATTGCCTTGATCGCGCAAGCGGTGTAACACTTCGAGAAGTTGTTTAATATCGGCAAAATGCAGACCAGTTGTCGGTTCATCCAAAATATAAAGGGTTTTACCGGTATCGCGTTTTGAAAGCTCTGTCGCTAACTTAACGCGTTGTGCCTCACCACCTGAAAGCGTGGTAGAAGACTGACCTAAACGAATATAAGACAAGCCTACATCCATTAGGGTTTGCAATTTACGCGCAATCATTGGGATGGCATCAAAAAACTCACGGGCTTCTTCCACCGTCATATCTAACACTTGGTGAATAGTTTTACCTTTGTATCGGATCTCTAAGGTTTCACGATTATAGCGTTTACCTTTACATTGATCACAAGGTACATACACATCCGGTAAGAAATGCATTTCCACTTTTAGCACGCCATCACCTTGGCATGCTTCACAACGACCACCGCGTACGTTAAAACTAAATCGTCCTGGATTATAACCACGCGCACGCGCTTCTGGTACGCCCGCAAATAATTCACGAATTGGGGTAAATAACCCCGTGTAAGTTGCTGGGTTAGAACGCGGTGTACGACCGATCGGACTTTGGTTAATATCGATCACTTTGTCGAAATATTCCAAGCCTTCAATGGATTTATAAGGCGCAAAATCCGTTTTTTCCGCACGATTTAAAGCATTTTGTGCCAATGGGAATAACGTATCATTGATTAGCGTTGATTTGCCTGAACCTGACACCCCTGTGATACAAGTAAATAAGCCCACTGGGATCTCTAAATTCACGCCTTTTAGATTATTCCCTGTCGCACCTTTTAATTTTAGAAGTTTGCTTTTATCAAGTGCGGTTCGTTTTTTTGGAATTTCAATTTTTTCTTCACCCGATAAGAACTTACCCGTAATCGAATTCGGATTATCCATAATCTCTTTGGCTGTCCCCTGAGCAATCACTTGGCCACCGTGTACACCTGCTCCAGGGCCAATATCAATAATATGATCGGCTTCTCGAATGGCATCTTCATCATGTTCCACGACGATCACCGTGTTGCCCAAATTACGCAAATGAATCAACGTATTTAACAGACGCTCATTATCGCGTTGATGCAAACCGATAGAAGGCTCATCCAACACATACATAACACCCACTAAGCCCGCACCAATCTGACTCGCAAGACGAATACGTTGTGCTTCACCGCCTGAAAGGGTCTCGGCTGAGCGAGAGAGGGAAAGATAATTCAAACCCACATTCACTAAAAATTCTAACCGCTCTTTGATCTCTTTCAGGATTTTTTCCGCAATTTGTGCTTTTTGACCGGTTAAAGTAAGCCCTTGGAAAAACTCAAGGCTTTCACCAATGCTTTTCTCTGAAATCTGTGGCAAATTAATGTTACCAATATATACATTGCGAGCTTCTGGACGAAGACGTGAGCCGCCACAATCTGCACAAGGTCGGTTACTGATATTTTTCGCCAATTCTTCGCGCACAGACATGGATTCCGTTTCTTTGTAACGGCGTGCCATATTATTCAAAATCCCTTCAAAAGGATGTTTACGAATCACCACATCGCCACGGTCGTTCATATATTGGAATTCAATTTCTTCCTTGCCCGAGCCGTGCATCACAATATCTTTAATTTTTTGTGGCAAATCTTCGTATGGCGTTTCAATATCAAATTTATAATGTTTCGCCAACGAAGTAAGCATTTGGTAATAATAGAAATTGCGACGATCCCAACCTTTCACCGCACCGCCTGCGAGGGAAATGCTTTCATTTTGCACCACTCGGCTTTCATCAAAGAACTGCTGAACACCTAAGCCATCACAAGTCGGACACGCCCCTGCCGGGTTATTAAATGAGAATAAACGAGGCTCTAATTCCGGTACAGAATAGCCACAATGCGGACAAGCAAAGTTCGCCGAGAAAACCAATTCTTCAGCTTTAGGATTATCCATATCTGCCACAACCGCTGTACCTCCCGAAAGCTCTAAAGCTGTCTCAAAGGATTCGGCTAAACGTGTAGCTAAATCTGACCGCACTTTAAAGCGATCCACCACCACTTCAATGGTATGTTTTTTCTGTAAAGCAAGTTCTGGTGGATCAGATAAATCACAAATCTCACCATCAATTCTTGCGCGAATATAACCTTGTGCCGCTAAACTATCTAACAGCTTAACGTGCTCACCTTTACGGTTTTTCACCACGGGCGCAAGCAACATCATTTTGCTTTCTTCTGGCAAGCTTAAAACTTTATCCACCATTTGGCTGATGGTTTGTGCCGTTAATGGCACATCATGATCAGGACAACGCGGTTCCCCTACGCGAGCAAACAGCAAACGCAGATAATCGTAAATTTCGGTGATAGTGCCTACGGTTGAACGCGGGTTATGAGAAGTAGATTTTTGCTCAATAGAAATCGCTGGCGACAAGCCTTCAATCGAATCCACATCTGGTTTTTCCATCAAAGAAAGGAATTGACGCGCATAAGCAGAAAGCGATTCCACATAACGGCGCTGCCCTTCCGCATAGAGCGTATCAAATGCTAAAGAAGATTTGCCCGAACCAGACAAGCCTGTAATCACAATTAATTTATCGCGCGGAATGGTTAAATTGATGTTTTTGAGGTTGTGGGTTCTAGCCCCACGAATGTCGATAGTATCCATAAAAAAGCGATTGCCTTAAGAAAATAAATTCAAAAATTGCGACCATTATCGCATATTTCAATATCTGTGCAAATATCCAGTTAATTTTTATGGATCTTTTGTTTCTTTTAAGGCAAAATAGTCAAAATTTTTCATCTTATTTCTAAAATATAGAGGATTCTATGGCAGGTATTAATAAAGTAATCATCGTGGGTAATTTAGGTAATGATCCTGAAATCCGCACGATGCCAAATGGCGAAGCGGTAGCAAATATCAGCGTGGCAACAAGTGAAAGCTGGACAGATAAAAACACAGGCGAACGTCGTGAAGTCACCGAATGGCACCGTATCGTGTTATATCGTCGTTTAGCGGAAATTGCGGGTCAATACTTACGCAAAGGTTCACAAGTTTATGTTGAAGGTCGTTTAAAAACCCGTAAATGGCAAGATAACAACGGCCAAGATCGTTACACCACTGAAATCCAAGGTGATAACTTACAAATGTTAGGTGGTCGCAATCAAGAGATGGGCGGTTATACACCTGCACAATCAGCACCACAACCAAGCTATCAATCTCGTCCAGCTCAATCTGCGCCAGCGCCACAAGCTGAGCCACCAATGGACGCATTTGATGACAACATTCCATTCTGAATTGTATACACAGAATAACTGTAAATAAGCCACTTATTGCAGTTAATAGACAGCATCGGTAATCAATATAGACCATTTGGTTAATTTAGGGATTAGCCATTCTCATAGATCGTCCATTAAGGAATAAACCACGGGCACGAACACTAGGTTCAACAAAGTTGAGGCGATTAAGCCGTAGAGAATGGCGTTGCAGTCGGCGCTCTAAATACCGCACCTGCACCGCAGGCAAACACAGCGCCATTCTTGCTACCATCGCAATAGTGGTTATTAAAATCGAGCGGACGCGTTCCAAGCCTGATTGAATTAAGGCTGATAGCATGTCACTCCTTGTCAGCGTTATTTAACCACGTAGAAGTCCACTAGTAAAACGGGGTTTTTGGTTACAATGCTCATTAACATCAAAATTCCGATAACAGAGTGCGTCTAGAGTGGCTGTAGTGTGAATATAAACTCGACTATTGGTTTTTATATTTTCCTTCATAAAATACAGGCTGAATAGCTATTTCATCAAAAAAGGTCAAAACTTCGCGCTTTCCAACTGCAACTTTTGAGGACCGGCTAGCATTTCCTTTAAGAATTTGTTTTGCCTCATTGGTGGTCTCATCTAATCCAACATAGGGGGCTGAGCTGTGAGTTAAGTTTTCATCAATAACAACAAAATTATCCTTAATCCTGTGTTTGACCAACTGATTCATAAATAATTGTTGAGAACTGAGCGTAATATCAATAATGTTAGGAGCGGCTTTTCTAATATCTCCTTCCCCCCAGTCGGTCAAGCCACCTTTTTTATTGGTCTTTGGATTGATGGTTTTCTTAGATGATAATGTGCCAATAGACAAGATTCTGACTTGATTTATAGGGTGTTCAAAAAAGATTTCGGCTTCGTGTAATCCAACCAAACTTGGGCTATTGGCAAACAATCCACCATCAATATATTCATTTTCTCCAATACGATGGCGTTTAAAATAAGTTGGTGCCGCCGAAGTTGCTAATGCCACATCAACAATCTTCTGTTTCCAATCTCGCTTAAATGTATCGTGATGAGCTGTTTTAAATGTAACAGGGAAGCCCGTTGTATAATCCACAGCTGGAATAACTACCGGATGCTTTAAATCACCAATTAAAGCATCACCAAACCAGTCGACTAAAATATTTTTTAAAATGGCTGAATTATATTTTGCCTTAAATATGCCAATACAAGATTGTTTCTTAAAAATTTCTTGACCTTTATTATCAAATATTTTGGCAATTTCTTCAGCAGGAATTTCATAAGCTAATGCCAATGCAATAATACCGCCAATCGATGTACCTGTAATTAAATTAAAATAATTGGCAATACAGTTATTTTGACTTTTATCTTTTAAATAGTTTTCCAATTCTTTTAATACTTCAGCAGTATATAAACCACGATAACCACCACCAGATAATGACAGTATTTTAAAATCAGGTTGATTTTGCATATTTTTCTCCACAATAAGGGCAGTTTACGTCTGCCATAATTAACATATCATTGATTTTCTCATTTTGATATTCAGAGTTGTAACGGGTTTGGTAATTATTTTTTACCATACCGGTTTCTAGCCATTCCAATATCATATTAATACCCAATGAGCTTGCCATCATTCCACCAGATACTGCATAGGGTGTAAATGCTGAACAAACACCAAAGCGTTGTTCTTTGTTTAAATTTCTAATTGGTAAAGTACTTTCAAACAGTCCATTAGCCGATGTTCCCAAGCATTGAATACAGCCACCTTGATGATCTTGCAATTTTGCATCATGCCAAAATCCTTGTACACATTCGCCATTACCAAAAACCCACAAATGTAATAAATTGGGGCGAGATTCTAATGGCATTTGTTGCACTAATTCATTAAGATATTCTTGTACTTCAATACTACCTGTTGCATCCACAATTAAATCTACTGGATTATCCATAAAATATTGAAAGTTATAATCACTAATATTATTATCCTTAGTTTTTAGCTTTTGTATTTGATTAAAAGTTTGCCTTTGTGCATATTCTTTAAATGCTTGAGATTTACTTTTTCCAATATATTCAATACCTAATAAATGTCGCCCAATATTATCAATACTTAAAATGTCATTATCAATAATAGTAAATTCATCATCAATACCAGCACCGATTTTGATCAAGGAATCTGCAATATATCCACCAACAGCCCCTAATCCAACTTGAAAAACCTTTTTACCCAATAAACCATTTTGTGATTTCGATGGCAAATTTCTTAAAATACTGGCTTTAAAATCAATTAAGTTCACCGTATAAAAAACTACCTTTTGAGTCAAATATTGCTTATCAAGAAATTTTTTTAATACTTTATGTTGGAAATCATTCCATTCAAATGACGCGCCCATTAACTTGTTTTTCCAATTTATCAAAATATTAACTGGTTCTTTCTTGTGTTTTTTATTGATATGATTTAGATGTTCTTCTAGTTTTTTGTAAGCACTACCATCCCATTTTTGTATAAAATCTAAAAATGACTGAACAGTAACTTTGCCATTTTTAAACAACTCTGAAAAATTTGGATTATTTTGGTCGTTGGCTTGTAAATAAAATATATCATTTTTATTTTTTAGTTCTAAGAAATTATATTTATCTTCATTTTTAATAATATACCAAGAATTATTTTTATCATTGGTCAAATCACTTAATACAATAACTACCCCCAAGAAATCTTCCAAGTACTCTTGAATATATTGGTCTTTATCCAAAAATTTAACAAAAAAATTCATTAAATATTGCTCAATTGTCAAAATAAATTTACCAAGATAATTTCTTGGTATGATTTGACTGTTTTCCATAAAATAACAAACATAATACAACTGATTATCTAAATAAGAGATTTGTCTTTTTTGTAAATGCGGAATGGGTTGAGTAATATGTGGAAAAGCTTGTTGCAAGAGCAATAGTTGCTTTTCTGTTATATAAATTTTAGGGAACTCCAACAATGCTGAATTAGGAAAAATCAAAAAATATTCAATTTTTTTATTTTCTACAAGAATTTCTTTTTTATAACAAATACTTTTATGATTTAATTGACTATTTTTAAAATCTGAAAACGAGATTGGTTCATATTGGTGATAAGACAATTTTTCAATAATTTTATTGCGGTGATTCATCGTTTTTTAATACCAACTTAAAAAATACATTATTAATACGAATATTTAGCCAATCGTTGCTATGGACTTCACTACTACAAATCCAAAATAAGTGAATACTTCTATCATAGTAGCTATTTTTAGGTAATTCATTCCAACTATTCAAATCTGTTTTTGATGGTTTTGGATAAATTTCTGGGTGTGTATGCCATTCTCCCAAATAATGCCATTGATGATTGGATTGTTTATTTAATTTTTTCAATAAGTTGAAATTGTAATCAGCTGATTTTTGTGTGCGAATACATAAAAAACGACTGAGTTCATCAAATGGTGTTGGCGTGGTAATTGCTTTGACCCAAAAAGCATTTTCCCAAACCAATCCAACAAGCAGTCCCAAAGATTCAGACTGCCTGTTTGTTTTTTGACGATACGTAGTTAATTGAGTGATAATATGGTTATCTATACGCACAATAAAATCACTATCAACTGCTTGCCATTCTGTATAACCCATCATCCTTGTCTTAATGGGACTTGTTGAGTGATATTTGATTGTGCTAATGGTGGTGTATCAAAAATGGATTGTAGAGAAGTCTCAATCAAATTTTCATCTTGTGGTATTCTATCACCCCATTCATTTGTGATGAAATTTAAGACTTTGGTTTTATCCAAATTATTTAAACTTGCCATAAAACTTTGATAGAGTGCATTAGCATCTTGGCTGGCTTCAACTCTTTCATACTCTTCCATGCGGTTAAAATCTTCACTTTCGTGTTCTTCAATGTTTTCATAAACATCGTCATTCAAAGCATTTGGTAATTTTTCTAAAACTGATAATAGTGCTAAGTCATCACGATGTTGATGATATTGATAATACTTGCAGGCAATAATCATCAATAAAATAGAACTTGGCTGAAAAGATTTATCTGCAAATTGCCAATCACGCCACGCCTTTAAGTAGCGGCAAATTGCTCGTAATTGCTGACCGTTATTTTCTAAAGACTTTAATTTATCGACAAACCATTTGCGAATCAGTTCACAGTCGCTTTCTTGCCAAGTACCATCTCGTCTTGCCATATGAATCATTTGAATATTTTTATCCATTAAAGATGCTTCAGCAAATGATCTGATATTAAAATCTTCAAATATCCATTCAGAATAATTTAAACTTTCATGAATAGCAGTCGCACTGTCCAATGACACTTGTAATTCATTGCGTTCTTCTAAACTATCAAACATATCGTCAGGAACAGCATAAAGTGGAATGTCCATATGTGCATTACTTCTGATTTTAATGCGAATACATGATGATGGAGCGGAAGTATCTAACAGCCAATCGTGTTGTTCACATAAATCTTCCATCATTAATTCCACTTGCTCAAAATAATTTTTGGCTTGTTCACTTGCTCCAGCATCAGGATTAAAGCCGTCAAATGCACGAACAGGCAAATATACCCCATAATCAAAATCCATTTCTTGACCTTTTTGGGCAGGCAAATTGCAAGTACCATACGCCCACGATCCTTGAATGCGAAATTTTGGGGCAATATTAGCAATTCCTTGTTTCTCCAAAAATTCCTTGATTTTGGTCTTTAAGTGGCTTTTAACAACCTTTTTAACATTATTAAAAAAATCTAAATCCAGTTCTGTTGGGGTAATTTTTTTCTTAAAACCAATCTCTCTGTCTACAAAAATACGATGAAGGTTGTTTGTATAATGGCTCATATTTCACCTCTAAATAAAATGACGTACTGTATATGGGGTTATCAGCAATAAATTTCAAGCCAATTTGACACTTGATTTATATTTTTTGTAAAAAACACTATTTTCCTAAGAGGTGTTTCCTTATTCTTATTGAGGATTTGATAATGTTACTGTCGAATTATGTAAAGGCCAATGATCGTCTGTATTTCAAACCCAATAATCGCCTTGAAAAATAAGTAGATAGAATGGAACTTACCAAAAAACAGCGAACTGATTAAACATTATCGCCTTGTGGAAGGTTTCCGCATCATGATTTCCAACTGAGAAGCGTTAAGTTTTTTTATGTATCAGCGTTACGATATGCCTACTATTCAGTGTAACGCTCACGATTTCCCCCCTAAAACAGGGCGTAACCGCAAGGCATATTTATGCGGTGATTACTTATCTTTTGATCTTATCCATCAGACTAGACGATGCACCAAGATTAGTCGAAACTCCTATCGAAGCTGAAGGATATTGAGGAAAAAAAAAGGGGGGGGATGTAAGGACGGCATAATCAACACAATGACTTTATGAACAAATATTATCTTTTTGGTATCTCTTAGAAAGCCCATTGTGTAAAAATAAAATCTGAAATCTAATCTTTTTATACTTTATTTTTACGTATTTATACTTTATTCTGACAAGGTGATATTTAATTTATTGATTTTAAATTACTTTATAATTTACATTTTATTAATGATATGGAAACAAGCATTCTAAGTTACATATAATTTAAAAATAAAAGCGGTCAGATTTTTATAACCTTTTGCAAAATTTATGAAATTTTAACCGCTCTTTGCCCCTCAAAAAAGAACCTAGACACCTAATTTTAGGTTCGGATTATTATTCAATTTCGTTATAACTAAAAATCAGTACATATATTTAACAATTCTTTCGTTTTTGCTATGTGCTTTGCTACATTTTTACCGTCTTATTTTCACTAGAGGTACAACTATGCAGCATCGCGATCTTTATCCCCACGAAATCTTACAAGATGTTATTGATAAAAGTTATGCTAAGTCGCAAGGACACCTAAAAACACTGGCTATTTTAAGTTTTTTAGGTGGCGGCTATGTGAGTTTTGGTTATATGGCCTATTTAAAAGTAGTGAGCGGTATTCCTCCAGAGTGGAGTGGACTATCAACATTACTTGGTGCGGCCGTGTTTCCTATTTGTTTGATTTGTATTCTAATCGGTGGTGGTGAATTAGCCACGGGAAATATGATGATGATGGCATTAGGCCGTTTAACCAAAAGAGTAAGCCTTAAAAAATTATTTCGTAACTGGATTGTCGTGAGTTTGGGCAACCTGCTTGGTGCACTGTTTATGGCCTATTTCTTAGGACATTATGTCGGTTTATCAGAAGGTGCTGCCTCTGCTAAAACCATTGCTATCGCCGAGGCTAAAGTGCAAATGGATTTTGGTCGCGCCTTTGTTTCTGCCATTGCCTGTAACTGGATGGTCTGCATGGGGATTTGGTTTTATTTTGGTGCCAAACAAACCTCCGGTCGTATCCTCGCCATATGGTTCCCAGTGATGATTTTTGTGCTTATCGGATTACAACACTTTGTCGCCAATATGTTTATTATTCCTGCCGGAATTTTTGCTGGTGCTAATGTAACTTGGAGCCAATTCTTCTTCAATATGATTCCTGTCTTTTTAGGCAATGTCACGGGTGGTGCGGCATTTGTCGGCGCATCTTATCTTTATGCCTATCGTCACTTATTAAAAGAAGATTATTGTATTTAGTAAACGAAAATCTGCCCGCACTTTGATGTGAAAAAGGTCTTTTGAAATGTCAAAAGGCCTTTTATTCTCCCTAAAATGTATTGAATCCTCTCTTAATTAACTCGATACCGCTTTGAATAGTGAAGAGTTGCACTTTACACTTAAAGCATGTAAACTCATCTATTAAGATCAATATGGAAAGAAAAGTATTAGCAGAATTTCCATTTTATTTAACATTCTCAAATTTACAGTAAGGAAGAGATCACATGCTGAAGATGAAAATTTCTAGACTGATGTTTTATAGTACTATTTTGACTAGTGTTATGTTGTCTTCTTGCAGTCAACATCCCCAAACCCACTCAGCAGTAGAAAATACAGCAAGCAATTATGCTCAAAATGTGGCTACATATTGGACTGAACAACCATTTTGCAGTGGAAGCTACCAAATTAACTTACCATCTAACCGTATAAGTGGGACTGGTTGGCTTAAATACAATGGTTGGCAGATAAGAGTGCGACCAGATTATTGGAATCTGGAAGTAGAATCCGCATTAGAGGTTAAAGAAAAAGGATATAATGGAAGTGATCGTTTTATAGAGTACCGCACTATTATTCCCAACAAAGCAATAGTTTCTGTGACACAGGCTTCTGCTTCATGGGATAGCCCATTATTAACTCAGGTAAATGGAATGCTTTATAATGTTGACTTTAGTTTCAAGTTAGGTAAGAACGATGCCTATACGGTTAGAGCTTTTGTACGCATTATGCCTGTCAACGGCAAAGCTCCCCCAAACCTGAAACAGCTGGAAAAAAGTAAAGTTGACGAAGCTATTGGGCATATACGGAATGATTTTTTCGACAAACTGAGAGATCGTAACGATACTGAAATGCCACAGCAACAAGGTGTCTGTTTAACTGAGGGATTTATTGCCGATAAGGGAACTGAGCCGTTTTTGGGCAGTGCGGGCATTAAAATCAAAGACTATAAAGACGTTTATGCCGAGCTAACGACGGGAGGATCTTTGGAGGAAGGTGATAAACCGCTATTAGAACGAGATCTTTTCACTAAAGATAGTGCTTTGGATAAACTCTTCTCGTGGGCGAAATACAGCACCATCCGCAAAGGAAAGCGCAACATCAATGGCATGTCCGGTAGTGAAAAACTGGTTAAGTGGCAGGGAAATCGATATCTATTTATCTGGGAAAAAGATGATGGCAGTGTGAGATTTAAGATGACTTTCGGTACCAATAAGAAAAATGCCAAAGGTTCGCCACTCAGTGAGAAAGAGGCTTTAACCGCTTGGGATGTGATATTGCCGACATTAAAAAAACGGCTTTAAATAAGGGACTATTGCAGTTAAATTAAAGTAAAAATACAATCGGTCATCTTTTAAAGAGAATTTGCAAAAATACCTAAAAATTTGACCGCTCTTGGGTGTAAAAAAGCCGTCTGAATTTTCAGACGGCCTTTTATTTCTTGCTTTATTCTCCAAATACTGCCCGATCGAAACGTTCAATATAGGCGACTAAATTTGCTTTGGTTCTTGCATATAGCGCAATTTCAGTGTCGATGGGGGTAAGAATCAGGTTTGCAACAACAGGCACGATGGACACATCAACGGAGGTTAATTCTTCGCCGAAAAAGTAGGATTTTGTGCCTAAGTAGTTGCTAATGGCGTCTAAATCTCCTTTTCCGAAGGCGTAAATATCGGATTGCGTGTGTCTTCCGATACCATGTCCGTACATTTCTTTTTTCGCGTTTTCCTGTAACACAGCAAAAATCGCTTCGGCTTGTTCGGTCGGCATGCCATCAAACATTGCCTTCATCATAAATGGTTTGCCGAGAGGATCGACGAAACGGTTATATACGCCCATCCAATATAAATGTTCTTCTGTCATACGGCGAAAGGCTTCAGCAATCGCTTTTTGTTCAGGCGTTAAATGTTTATCTAAATCAATGCCGTAGGTTTCGGTTAGATAACGCTGAATGAGAGAGCTATCAGGGATCAACTTCTCGCCATCTTGCAATACCGGAACTTTGCCTTTAGGCATTTTGCTGAGATCGGCAACATATTCTTTTTCGAAATCTAAGCCGGATAAACGCAGCATCGCTTCAGTTTTCCAAGCGAAAGGTGATGGACTGCGAATTTTACCTTCACCAGGTAAAGTAAATAATTTAAGCATTTTGTTTTCCTTTCATTATTTGTTATTCAAATACGGTTCTACAATAGTCCAAACAGCCGGGAAGTTCAAGACAAATACCGGATGTGGCGCATTTGGGATAACGGCTAAATCGGCATTCTGTGTCATGCGATAGGCGTTGATGACTGTACCTAAGGGTACATTGGCATCGTCTTCGCCAACCACAAACAACACCGGCGATTGAATCTTACCGAACGTCTCTTTGCCAACTTGGGTGTTGTCATAATTTTTCTGCGCATTGTCAAACCATGCCGCCGTTTGTTGTGGGTTTGGGCGAATGGTTTGCTGCATTTCCCAATAACTTGGATCTAACTGGCGGATTTGTTCATAACTTGCACGTTTATTTCCACCACCTTGAATAAACCCACGTTTCCATTCGCCGGCACCGATAGCAATAATTTTGGCTGCCTGTTCGGGATAAGCGGCAGCAAAGGTGAGGGCGGTATAAGCGCCGTCTGAAAAGCCGAGCAAATCTACTTTACCGTTAATTTGTGCGGCTTTTAACACGGCAAGCACATCAGCCGCTTTTTGTGCGTAAGTTGGTGCGACACTGCCGACTTCAGATTTGCCATGACCACGTGTACTGATGGCGATGACCTCATGATTTTGGCTTAAACGGTCAATAAACTCGCCCATTTCGGCCGTTGAACCCACTAATCCGCCATGCAAAACAATCACAGGTAAGCCTTTGCCATAGCGTTCAAAATAAATTTTTGCCCCATCACTTGCCGTCGCATAATGACCGACTTTTTCATTGTTCCCATAAGGCACTTGGCTATGGTAGGCAGTTTCATTTTGTCCAAAATAACGCAACGGTTCGCCGGCAAAACTGCTCGTTGCAAGGGTGGCGAAAAGTACGCTAAGCGCTAACTTTTTTAATGGTTTCATGGTGTTCTCCTGAGTAAAGTGCAGTCGTTTTTTTAGGTTTTTGATGATACGCGCAGGTTACATTTCATATTCGGGCTTACGTAACAGGCTTTCTACATTTGGCTCAATTTCTTTGTCCCAAACCTTTTCTTTCCATTCATCAGCAGGAATTTCAGTGTAGGCAATGGTGATGAATTCTGCAGGCGTGTTTAGGCGCTCGCTGGCAAATGCCGTTAAATCATCTGCGAAGGCTTGCAATTCCTGTTCAGACAGGTTCTTTGGATAACATTTAATATTGATATGTGGCATAAGGTACCCCTTGTTTTATCTGTTTTCAATGAAATGTATTGTATATTCCTTTAATAAACTTGATAATTCATCAAATTAAACAAACAGTTTTAAGCAGAGCTTTATAATGGAGCAATTTAAACTTATCTATATTTTTGCCACCGTGCTGCAATATGGCAGTATGAATGCCGCCGCACCGCATTTGGGCATGACCGCCAGCGCAATCAGTCAAGCCATTCGCAAGCTGGAAAATCATTACGGCGTCAAATTGCTTAACCGTACCACGCGTAGTCTTACGCCGACGGCAGAAGGGCGGCAGTTGCAACAATACGCCCGTCAATTGACCGACTGGCACGATGCCGTTGAGCGCGAAATGGGCATTTTGCAAACCGAACCGGAAGGCGAAGTCCGCATCAGCCTACCGACCGGTTATAGCGCGGTTGAACCGATGAAACGCACCGTGCAAACCTTACGCCATCGCTACCCCAAAATTCGCTTAATACTCAATGAAAACAACCGCTTGGTGGATTTACAAAACGATACTGATATCGCTATCCGCGTTGTTTTACATCCTGACGATCCTGACAGTATCGCGCGCCCGTTGGCACAATGGCAAACCTTGATTTGTACTTCTCCAGACTATTTGCACAAACACCCCATTGCCCAGCCGCAAGATTTACTCAATGCCGACTGGCTCAATCACAATAGCAATGTCCTGCTACACGCCTTCAAGTGTTTAGGGCTACCTGAAACTCTGCCCGAAAATCGCACCGATTGCCCAGATTCTTCACTGGTTGCACGCGAATATGCCTGTGCAGGTATGGGGTTGGCAGTGTTGCTTTCTGGCGATGTCGCGCCTTTAATAGAAAATGCTCAGCTAAGCGTTGTATTACCTGAACACACGCTTCCCACCCGCACCCTTTACGCCACCACCGCACATCGCACCCAATCAGCAAAAGTACGCACCGTATTGGATTGCTTAATGCGTTGTTTTGGTGAAGAAAAGGATTGATAAAAAGTGCTGAAAATTGACCGCACTTTGATGTCTAAAACAAAACTTTGTACTATTATTTCAACTTGCGATACATGTTAGGGAGTAATTTATGAAATCCAAACTATCCGCGCTCGTCGCTACAGCCCTTCTCGCCGCCTGTTCTACCGTTCCGCAACATAATGAGCAGGCGAAAGCCCTGTTGGACGAAGGCATCGCCTTGTATCAAAAACAGGATTACCAACATGCAATGCCCTACTTTGAGCAAGCTCAACAGGCTGGGCATATGAAAGCGCCGCGTTATCTGGGCTTGATGTATCTGAACGGCGAAGGTATCGCCAAGAATGCGAAAACCGCTTTTGCCTACTTCATGCAAGCGGCAGAAGAGGGCGACATCACCGGGCAATACTGGCTCGGCCATTGCTACGAAAACGGCATCGGCACGGCAAAAGACATGACCAAAGCCGTGCATTGGTATCAAGAGTCTGCTAAACGAGGCGACCATATTTCCCAGCCAGCGATTGATGCGTTGAACCGTTTAGGCATCGAAAAAAATTAATGATTTCCCGCAAAATTTAAGGAGTTTCCACGATGAAGAAAACCGTAACGATGATTGCCGCAAGCTTGTTGCTTGCCGCTTGCAACGCCACCTCAAATGCGACTGAAAAAGCAGTGACGACTCAAAACATGCAAAATACAGCTTGGGACAAACAATACGGCGGCGCGGATAAATCCTACGATAGTCGCTTGCTTGCCTTGCGTGAACAAATTGCACCACGTTTTGAAGTGTTAACGTTTAAAGATCCCAAAACAGGCAAAGAAATGCAGTACAACCTGTACACCCCGAAAAATCTTGAGCCGGGTCGCAAATATCCGTTAGTCATGTTTATCGCAGATGCCAGCACAGCAGGAAAAGGCGTAAAAGCCCCACTAATGCAAGGCTACGGCGGCATCATCTGGGCAACCGATGAAGCGCAGGCGAAATACCCAGCCTTTGTCCTTGTACCGTCTTACACCGAAACGGCAGTCAACGATAAATGGGAAACAACAGAAGAAGTCCCCATGACCTTACGCCTTGTCAAAAATCTGATCGCCGAAAAAGCGATTGATGCCAATCGTGTTTATACCACGGGTCAATCCATGGGCGGTATGATTTCATTCTACCTAAATAGTATCGAGCCTAACTTCTTTGCGGCGTCTATGTTTGTCGGCAGTCAATGGGATATCAATGTTTTAAAACCATTGGAGAAAGCGAAGTTTATTTATACCGTTTCGGCTGCCGATCCAAAAGCCTCCGCAGGCATGGCTCAAGTTGGAAAAATGCTGAAACAAGATAAAGTCAGCTACGCCGAAACTGAGTTCTCTGCCAAATTACCGCAGACCGAACAAGACGCAAAAGTCCAAAAAATGCTCGACCAAGGCAAACATATCAACTTTATCCGTTTCACTCCGAATACCGTAATTCCAGAAAACTCAACCCACAAAGGAGCAGAACATATGTACTCATTTGATTACGCCTATTTACTCGAACCTGCCCGTGATTGGTTGATGAATCAGAAGAAAGGAAAATAATCTTAAAAATACAAGCGGTCAGATTTTGAAGATGATTTACAAAAATACCTAAAAAACTTAGCGCATTGAGATTTTTATTATTAGTATTAAATTAAAAAAATCTAATGTGAATTGCCTTGGAAATAATTGTAGAAATCTAATTGATGAATGGATAAACTGAAATCATCAGCAATTTTCGAAAATCTTCAGTTAGAGATGTAAAAGACCTGTCTCAATTTAGTCGCAAATCAACCTTATTTTAAATACTCGCCAAATAGCATGCACAAAGAGGAAAGTTACAATGGCTATTTTTAACAAATTTCAACGTGCCAAGCAGGTTGCAGAAATCTTATTACGTTATGGTTTAGATGAGTTTTTTGAACGCAGTAATTTAGAAAAGTGGTTACCGGAATCCCTTTCAAATAAGTTAGCCAATGAATCAAGTGGAAGCGTGTCCGTATATGAACGTATCCGTCGAGCGATGGAAGAGCTGGGCACAACTTACGTTAAATTAGGGCAGATGTTAAGTGATCGCCGCGATTTGCTACCAGTTGAAATGATTACTGAACTACAAAAGTTGCAAGATAAAGTAGAAGTTCAGCCCATTGATATTGCAGAGAAATTTCAGCGTGAATTAGGCATAGATATTCATGAACATTTCGAAACGCTTGCTTCAGAGCCTATGGCATCAGCTTCTATCGGTCAAGTATTCAAAGGGCGGTTAAAAAACGGACAAGATGTTGCGGTAAAAATCAAGCGAGAAGGCATTGATGAAGTCATTAAGGCAGATTTACTTATCTTACAAGATCTCGTGAATTTTCTAGAACAACGCAACGACATTATTTCTAACCTTCAACCTAAAGCGTTATTAAATACCTTCAAAGAATCCATTACAACAGAACTTTCCCTTGAAAATGAGCGTCGTAGCATTGAGCGTTTTGCTAATAATTTTAAGCAAGATTCACGTATTTTAGTCCCACAAACCTATTCGAATTTATCAAACAATAACATTCTTTGTATGGATTTTGTGTATGGCTCAAAAGTGACCAATAAAGCACAAATTGAACAACAAGGTTTACTGGCTAAAGATGTTGCTTTACTTGGATTAGATCTCTATATGAAACAAGTATTTGAGTTTGGCTTCTTTCATGCTGATCCCCACCCTGGCAACATTCTATTAACTCCTGACGGGCAGATTGCTTTTATTGACTTGGGGGCAATGGGCAAACTCAGCCCTAAAGAACGCGAATTACTTGGAAATTGTTTGTATTATGCCTCTCAAAAAAATGTGCGAAAAATCATCGAGACCATTAAGCAGCTTGCTGTCAGTTATAATGTGCCGAATGAAAAAACGCTAGAAAATGATCTTTCTGAGATTTTCATGCTCCTCACTGAAAGCAATTTGGCAGGGTTAGATGTCAGTGAATTGATGAATCGTTTTACCAAAATTATGAGCGAAAATAGCATTATTATGCCTGAGGGCGTTTATTTGTTAGCAAAAGGCTTTGCCCAGATTGAGGGGATCGGACGTTATCTCTATCCTGAATTAGATATTGCAGCCGTACTTAAACCTTATGTTACACAAATGCTCAAGAAACGATTTTCACCTAAACGCGTGATTAGTGAAAATTTCGAAAAAATTGCTGACAGCTACAACAACTGGCTTTCGCTTCCGGAAGAAGTCAAAATTTTCTTACAAAAAATCAGCAATAAGGAAATTCGTCTTGAACATGAAATCCACGGATTAGAGCATTTTCGTAAGACTGTCGAACGAGTGGGCATTATGTTGATTATTGCCGCACTCATTATTGCAGCGTCTATTTTATCGTTGAACGAAAATCTCCCTCAGCTCAATGGTATCCCAATACCAAGCTTGATTTGCGGTGCGATTGCATTAGTACTGGCGGTCTTTTTATTGATTAAGTGAATAGATAAGAATTAGTGTAATGAGGACAATACAAGCGGTCTAATTTTTAAGATGATTTGCAAAAACACCTCAACATTTGACCGCTCTTTGTTATGAAAAAGGCCGCCTGAAATTTCAAACGGCTTTTACTTTTAACGCATCCACAATCAGCTTAAACACATTGGAATGCCCGCGGCGGCTGGGGTAATAGAGGTAAAGCGGTTCGTAAGTCATAGCATACTCAGGCAACAGCTCGACCAGGTGCCCCGAATTGAGTGCATCCGCTACGCTCATATGTGCTATCCACGCAATGCCAAGGCCGTCTGAAACGGCTTGCAGACGCAGATGATTGTTGATGGAAAAGTGCGATTTTGGTGTGAACGTAATCAGCTCTTTTTTGTATTTGAATTCCCACTGCATCTCCGTGCCGTGTTCAGCAGAGAGTTTTATGCCGATAAGGCGGTGCTGTTGCAGATCATCAATATTTTTCGGCGAACCGTGTTGTGCCAAATAATCGGGCGAGGCAACCAATACCATTTTGAGCGGTGCGGAAATTGGCACCGCAATCATCTCTTTCGCTACCTTGTTACCTAACCGAACGCCCATATCAAATCCTTCTTTCACAATATCTGCCCAACGATCGTCCACCACTATTTCCAAGCGGATTTTCGGGTATTGGTTCAAAATCGGCTTTAATTTTGGATACAACACGGCTTCCGCTGCTATTACAGGGGCATTGATGCGAATCAATCCCGATGGCGTATTCAAAAAATCATTTAATGCATCGACTTCTTGGTTTATGGCTTGATAAAGTGGAGAAAGTTGGTCGAAAAGCTGCTGCCCTGCTTCGGTCAGCGACACATTGCGTGTAGTGCGGTTGAACAGACGCAGGTTCAGCCGCGTTTCTAAATTATTCATGCTATGGCTCAACGCCGAAGAAGAAATCCCCAAAAGCTGCCCTGCCTTCACAAAACTCTGCGTTTGCGCCAACGTCAAAAAATAATTCAGTTCGTTAAAGTTCTGCATTTTCTCTTTAAACTCTCTTTTATTAGTGAATTTAATTCATTACATCATAAAGCTAAACCCTATTTATCTCAATAAAAACAAATCATAAAATGACTGCACTTTCATGAGAGTAAACAGAAGACAATATCCGTAAACATCACATCCTTTTTTTATAAATTATTTATTCTAGGAGTTAAAAATGAACATTTTATTATTAAACGGTGGTAAAGAATTCGGCCATTCGCATGGTGAGTTAAACAACACGCTTCACAAAAAAGCAAAAGAAGTTTTGACCGCACTTGGACACAATGTAAAAGAAACTGTGATTGATGCTGGCTATGATGTTGAGGCAGAAATCGAAAAATTCTTGTGGATGGATGCTGTGATTTGGCAAATGCCCAGTTGGTGGATGCATGAACCTTGGACAGTGAAAAAATACATAGATGAAGTATTTATCGCCGGACACGGAAAACTTTATCAAAATGACGGCCGCCATCGTGTCAGCCCGACCGAAGGATTTGGCACAGGTGGTTTGCTGCATGGCAAAAAACACATGCTTTCGGTTACTTGGAATGCTCCGATTGAAGCATTCACCCGTGAAGGCGACTTTTTTGAAGGAAAAAGCGTGGATGACTTGTACATGCACTTTCATAAACTCAACGAATTCCTCGGTATGAGCCGTTTACCGACATTTATGTGTAACGATGTAGTTAAAAATCCACAAGTAGAACAATACTTCGCAGACTACCAAGCACACTTGGAAAAAGTGTTTGGTTAATGATAAAACATCAACTTGAAGCGGTGGGCTTTGCCCACCATTTTGTCAGTCGCTAATTGGTACGAAATATGGCAAATCCGTGGCGCAAGTGATTACCCGCTGACTGGTGGAACGCGACATCATCGTGTTGGCAAAATCCACCAAACCCGAACGCATGGCGGAAAACTTGAACGTCTTTGACTTTGCGCTTAGTAATAAAGACTAAGCCGAAATTGCCAAACTGGATGGCACGTTTGCCGCCATCGTCAATCACGACACGGTGGATAATTTGAAGCGCATCTCCGCGTGGAAAATGAGCGTGTAAGTGTAGCGAAAAACCATCTGCAATTCATCATATGAAAGGACAAAACATGATTAACGGGTTAGATATTGAACGTTTCCGAACTACCATGGCAGCGGTTGAAAACGACCATACAAAAGGCAAGACAGCATTACGCGCCGATTCACGCTGGGTATCCGGCACGAAGAACGAAATCTCCGTGCGCCGCTTCCCTGCCTTTACCACAGACGAACCGAAAAACATGGGCGGTGAAAACGCCGCCCCAAGTCCGATGGCATACCTGATCGGCGCTGCTGCAGGCTGCTGCTCCATAGGTTTCGAGTTGCAAGCAGCACAGGCAGGCGTGAAACTGGAACAGTTTGAAATATCCGCAAGTGGCGGTATCGACATGGCCAAACTGTTCGGCATGGAAGATGGCTACGGCGGTCTGGATAATCTGGTGCTAACCGTAAAAGTAAAAGCCGACGCCGACCTTCCTACCCTGCAAAATTTCGCCGACCGCTCCGCCGCCACCTCGCCAGTGTTGAACAGCCTAAAAGCGCGGGCAAAAGTGGTTGTGGAAAAAATCTAGACGACTCAAAACGTTTTCTTGTTTTCATTTCGTTGAAAGCCCCTTTTCTGGACAACTAGAAACGTGCTTAATCGCTCAAAGGAGTACATGACATGCAACAACTACACACTCTGAAAGACATCGAACAGGCCATCGCCACACACCCTTTAGTATCACTGTACATCAAAGCCCCAAGCTGCGGTGTTTGTACGGTCGTGGCCGCCCAGCTTGACTCAGCTTTGGCGGAGGAAGAAAATGTGTATGCCGTAAAAGCCGATATTGCTGAAATACCCGAAATGGCTGGACGTTTCCACGTGCTGACCGCACCTGCATGGCTGCTGTTTTATCAAGGCAAGGAAGTAGAACGGATGGCCCGCTTCATCCCTCAGGCACAGATGAAGCAGACATTGGCAAAATGGACAAAAGTAGCAGAAAGCGGACATCAGTAACCGGTCTATCAATGTTTCAGACGGCTGCGGTCTTGATAATGATGCAAGTGGTCAAGTTTTTAAGATGATTTGCAAAACACTTAAAAATTTGACCGCACTTTATAGTAAAAATCCCCTAAATGCTTAATCTAGGGGATTTTTACGTTAAATGATGTGTTGTTTATTTCAAACCTTTTTTTACCAAATCTTCATAACCGCCGTGGTTGGTTACATTGGTATAGCCTGCATTTTTCAGCTCAGTGAGTGCGGCTTCGGCACGGCGACCACTACGACAGTAAAGGTTGATCGGTGCATCTTTATCTGAGCCAATCGCTTTAACACCTTCAATGATTTTATCATGTGGAATATTCACCGCATCTTGTAAATGACCTGCGTTAAACTCCTCGGCTGAACGTACATCAATCCAAACGCCTTTTGCTTTTTCCGGTTGTACTGCACTTTGTTCTGTTTGTGGCGCAGTATTCGCAGAAGCAAAAAAAGGTACAGTCATCGCTGCCGCAGAAAGTACTGCTGTGAATAATTTTTTCATCATTCAATCTCCTATTAAATAGAAATAATATATTTACCTAAATAAATTTAGTGGTTATGTAAAACTAATAGTCATCATACGCCTAAATATAAAGATAATAAACTGTAAATGAAGTAAATTTTAAGTAAAATTTTCGTGAAATTTAACCGCGCTTAAAAAGAAAAAAGGCCATCTAAAATCTAATATTCAGATGGCCTTTTCAATTTATTCAATTATTTCTTCGCAGGCTCTACTTCACCCACCGCTTTCTGAGATTTTTCATCCATTTCCACTTTAATATTATGGTCCACCACCACATTCATATTAATGGTGATGCCTTCCTTTGGTGTATCCAATTGAATGGTCGGTGTACAAGCTGTAAGTGTAAATATTGCCGCAAAAATAAAAAAGTGCGGTTGAAATTTAAGGTGTTTTATCATTTGTCTTTGTCTAATTGCTTATAAAGTTTATATTGCAGATTTTGTTCAAATTGCGAGCCGTAGTCAATCATATTCCACAATTCAAACATATTTTCTTGGTGCGTATAATTTAACGTTATTGGATTATGGGTTCGCTTGGTTGGATTAAATCCGCTAATACTCGCACGCAATGTCATTTGCCCTTTCGGATCGAGCGTCACCGCTGCATGGGAATTTTGCAATTCCATTTCTTTTAATAAATCCACCAAAATATTTTCTGTCCAACCGCCTTTTTTCAGTCCTTTCACCATTTCATCGGTTAATTTGATGGACACATTCCCCACTTGTTCCAATGTCCCATTACAAATCAAACATTCCTTATGTCCAAGCCAAAATGGCAGGGTCGCATTGGCGCGGCCGGTTAAGGTTACTTGGTTATATTGTGCCAAGGCTAACACTTGGGCTAAATCAATATTAGTAAAAGAAAGTGTCGCCATTTTACTTTGTGGGAAACTGAGCTGAGGCACCGTCAATACGCCATCAAATAAGGAAAGTTTCACATTTCTCAAAGTAAGCGGATTTTTCATAGTATTCGGATAACGCCCAAATAAATCCAATTCCCCATTTGCGACGGAAAGCGCACCATAGCGAATATTGTGAGTCGAAATATGGATTGGTTTGTTCGAAGACACTTGCAATGCCGAGTTTTCATAATTCATCGGGAAGCGAATGTTTAAGCCATAAATCTCGCCATCTGGCATGGTGATTTTACCGTTTTTCAGGTTCAGCTCTCCCCCCATTTTCACACCATTGGTATTAATCACGAATTCGCTCTGTCCTTTTATGCTTCCCTCATGAATTAACCAATTCCATTGTTGAGGGAAAAGTGATTGGAATACTTTTGCAGATTGTTCTTTCCAGCTGATTTTGCCTGAAAGTGCAGTATTTTGATATACACCCAAGACATCTAAAGGCCCAAGCGAACCAACCTTTAAATCACCTGCAAAATTGAAGTTACTGATACTCTTACCATCAATACCTAAACCGAAAACAGGCGAAACAAAACGACCGCCATAAGCCAGTTCAATCCAATCTGTTTTCGCTTGCAACAAACCTCGAATATGCCCTTCTTCATAATCCCAACGGAGTCGATCTTTAAGTTCCAATGAAAGTGGTGCCATTTTTACCTCTTTCATTTTCACTTCTTTAGAATGGGCAGAAAGTTGATTTAATTCAATATGATCGGCTTCCCAAAATCCCTTACCTTCCATTTTGACTGGCGTATTTAAGGATTTCCAGTTTGCGCTTCCATTGATAATCCAATCCCAACGGTTTGTCGCTTGTTTTTCCACCGACTGTAACTTATGTTCTTCATCTCGGAAGTCAAACACGGTTTTAATACCGGCAATAAACTCGTGGGCGTTTCCGTCTAATTTTAAATTGAGATTTTCAAACTGCGAGGTTGTGCCATTCAACGTTGCCTGCAAACGCCCTTCTAAGCCATAACGCCCAATGATGATGTCATCTAACGGCAAACGAACATGTAATTTGGTATCGGGTTGTACAGTATCCATTTTAAAGACAGAGCCCGGATAAAAGTACACCACTGGATGCGTAAAAATCCCGCCTAGATGATAAGTTAAATTGGTGAGTGCCACAGTCGAGTTATAACGTAAATCCCCACGTGTTTTCAGCTCAAAATCCAATTCATTATTATCATCGCCACCACCGATTTCGCCATTTTTACCTGAAATCACGATCTCCCCTTTGCCCATTTCGCCAAAGGTTTGCAAGATCACGTTCATATCAATGCTTAACGGTAATAAACCTTCTGCCGCACGGTGAATAGATAAGCCAAGGAAGCCTTTAATCGGTTGATAGCTGTCAAAGGTCCAATAAAATTTCCCCCATGAAATATCCAAACCGTCTTTGGTGAAGACGAAAGGCACATCCAACAACGGCGAATTTGCCGTTAAATCTTGAACATTTAACTGACCATCCGCACCTTGCCACGACACTTTTGCCTCGCCTTTTGTGACGGCTAGTTCTGGGTTATTCCAATTGAATAAAACATTTCCTTGTTGAGGAAGTTGAGAAAGATCGGGCTCAAAATTTGCAGTGAACTGAAGATCATAGGTTTTATCGCCTGATTGTTTGATATCGGTATTGCCCGTCCATTGGAAGATCCCATCTCGTGGCGTGACCGTGGATTGGTGATGTAGCTCAAGCCCATCATTATTCGCTTGAGCTTCAAGCGCTAATTGGTTGCCATTATAGTTGGCATCTAACGACCAATCAGCTGATAAAAAAGGCTGCAACGCGGCTTGTTTTAGTGCGTCGGTATTTGTTAATTGAAAGTGTTTAACTTTGACATCAGAAATAGGCAATGCCGCCCAAAGTGCGGTTAAATTTGGCGGTGTTTTTTCAACGTTATCGCTTGGCAAATGAGTTAAACAATCATAATTCAAGCTAGCCTTTTCAATATCAAGACTATGCGTATTCCACCAAGTGAGTTGCGCATCATTGAGGTTTATGAGGGTACATTGATCTGTTTTCACTTTTAGCTCAGGTAGCGTTAAACCTGTCGCTTTCCATTGCCAGTCATCAGCTAATTCAATGTGATAATGTGGTGCTAAAAAATGATTTGCAAGTTGTTCCACTCGTTTCGGGGTCGCAAAAACGCGCACTAAGCCAACGCTTACTACGATCAAGAGCAACAAAATAATCAACGCCCACAGGCAACGCTTTCGCATAGTTTCCCCAATTACGCGATAAATAAATGAACAGAGACGTATTCTATCTTATCTCGTCCCAAATAGCTCAATTAACTTATCCCCAAAGAAATAAAATACTAATCCAAAGGCGACAATAATTAAGCCGATAAATTTCGTGATATTGACTTCTCGAATCGGCATACCGATAAGACCGAAATGATCAATAGTGGTTGCGGTAATTAATTGTCCGACGATGATAAAAAATAACATCGCGGTAATGCCTAGCTTAGGTGCAAGTAAAACCGTTGTGAACACGACAACTGCACCAAGTATCCCACCAATTAATTTCCACCAAGGTTGTGAAGGGACGGTTGATAAATTGCCCCATAAATCGGTTTTTACCCAAGCAATAAAAAAGAGAACGATCGTTCCCACTGCAAAAGAAATAAAGGTCGCGATCACTGCTTCGCCACTCATGGCTTTCGCCAACTGCGTATTAATGGCTGATTGCGTCGCGAGTGCGACACCTGCCGCTAAGGCGATAATGAGATAAACAAAAAACATTGAAACTCCCAACAGAAAATTTGGCTTATTTTAACCTTTTCCTATTTGTCTTGTCGCGAAATGCTTTCCATTCGATAAAAATCGTCCAAAAATCAACCGCACTTTGCATTTCATTCATAAATACCTCAAAAGTTGTAAGTCATCTTACCTGTTTATTTGATCTCGATCACTATTTGACTATTCTTTATTTGACGGTAATCTTCAAATCCATACACTAAACTCCATTCGGAGCAATCGTTTGCGTAATGCGTATTGAAAGCAAAATAGACTGATTTTATCAACTCAATGGGAGGAATATCCATGACCCACATTATCGTTGCAACGCACGGTAAGTTTTCTGAAGAAATCGTCAATTCCGCCGCTATGGTGTATGGCGAAGATGAAAACTGCCATGTCGTGACTTTCTTACCGGGTGAAGGTGGTGAGCATTTAATCGAGAAATACAATGCGATTATTGCCACGCTGCCTGAAAATGAACCGGTGCTCTTTTTGGTCGATTTATTTGGTGGTAGCCCTTATAACGCGGCAAGCCGAGTTGCCAGTGAAAGGGATAATACCGATATCGTCACCGGCATTAATCTACCGATGTTGCTAGAAGTACTTGATGCTAAAGATGGCGCTAGCTTAGATGAATTGGTAGAAACCGCGAAAGAAGTCGGGGTCGCTGCCGTGAAATCCTTCCGTCAACCTAAAGAAAGCAAGCCTGCTCCAACGCCAGCCTCTAAACCAGCTGAAGCACCAAAAACCTCTCCAAATCCAACCGCACTTTCTGGCAATATGAACATTTCCTTGTTGCGTATTGATAGTCGTTTAATCCACGGTCAAGTGGCAACCTCTTGGGCGAAAGCAGTGAAATGTGAAGCGATTTTTGCGATAAATGATGATGTGGCGAATGATGCGCTTCGTCGTGATTTATTACTCCAAATCGCGCCTGAACATTTGAAAGCTTATGTGATTCCTGTGGAAAAAGCCATTAAGGTGTATCACAACCCGAAATATGCAGGTAAAAATATTCTTTGGTTAGTGACCAACCCAACGGACATCCTGCGTTTAATCGAGGGTGGCGTGAAAATTGATAAGGTCAATGTGGGCGGTATGACCTATCGCGAAGGCGATAAACTTATTTCTCAAGCCGTTGCCGTCAACCCAACAGATGTAGCGGCATTTAAACAGCTTTTAGATAAAGGCGTGGAATTAAGCTTACAACAAGTGGCGAGCAGCCCGAAATCAATGCTCACACACAAAGAGCTTGATGCGATTCAATTTTAATTACGAGGACAATTCATTATGACAACAATGGAAATTATTTTAGTCACGCTCGTTGCCGCCATTTGCGGAATGGGGAGTGTATTGGACGAACGTCAAACCCATCGTCCTTTAGTTGCTTGTACCCTAATAGGCTTAGTATTAGGTGATTTAGAAACCGGTATTATTGTCGGTGGTACCCTTGAATTAGTGGCATTAGGCTGGATGAACGTGGGTGCAGCAATGGCACCAGATGCGGCATTAGCCAGTGTGATTGCGACTATCCTTGTCATCAAAGGCGGACAAGATAAAGGGAGCGCATTAGCGATTGCGATTCCGGTAGCGGCGGCAGGTCAAGTATTAACCATCTTCGTTCGTACTTTAACTATCTTCCTTCAACACAAAGCCGATGATTTTGCCGCAAAAGCGAACTTCCGAGGTATTGAATTCTGTCACTTTAGCGGCCTTGCATTACAAGCGTTACGCGTGGCAATTCCAACCTTCTTCGTTGCGTTAGTAGCAGGTACGGATACGGTAACCGAAGCATTGAACGCGATTCCAGAAGTGGTTACTCGCGGTTTACAAATCGCTGGTGGTTTTATCGTGGTCGTCGGTTATGCGATGGTCATCAATATGATGCGTGCAGGCGCATTAATGCCATTCTTCTTCCTAGGCTTCGTGATCGCCTCTTTCACCAATTACAACCTTGTCGGTCTCGGTATTTTAGGCACATGCTTAGCGATGATTTACATTCAATTGAACCCACGTTTCCATCAATCTACTGCACCACAAGCAGTTGCAAAACGTGAATTAGCTGACGATGAACTTGAAGGACTATAAGGAAGAAATTATGACTGAACAAACTAAAAAATCATTAACAAAAGGCGATATTCGTAGCACTTACTGGCGTTCAACTTTCTTGCTTGGATCCTTCAACTTTGAACGTATGCAAGCAATGGGTTTCTGTGTATCCATGATCCCAGCCATTAAACGTCTTTACAGCAAAAAAGAAGATCAAGCAGCGGCATTAAAACGCCATTTAGAATTCTTTAACACCCAGCCTTGGGTGGCATCATCTATCATCGGTGTAACCGCCGCAATGGAACAAGAACGTTCGAACGGTAACGATATTGATGACTCAGCAATCAGCGGGGTGAAAGTCGGTTTAATGGGCCCATTAGCCGGTGTGGGTGACCCGATTTTCTGGGGTACATTACGTCCTGTACTCGCAGCACTTGGTGCGGGCTTAGCCCTTACTGGTAGCCTTTTAGGGCCATTACTTTTCTTCATCGGTATCAACCTTTGCCGAGCAGTAACTCGTTGGTATGGTTTCAAATACGGTTATGAAAAAGGTACCACAATCGTTAACGATATGGGTGGCGGCCGCTTACAAAAATTGACGCAGGGGGCGTCTATCCTCGGTCTCTTTGTCATGGGCTCACTGGTATCAAAATGGACAAGTATTAATATTCCATTAGAACTTTCCCGCTATAAAAACCAAATGGGCGAAGAAGTGGTGACCACCGTACAAAGCGTGTTAAACGATCTTCTCCCTGGCCTTGCTGCGTTAGGTTTAACCTTCTTATGTATGTATTTATTACGTAAAAAAATCAACGCCATGTACATCATCTTCGCCTTATTCGGCGTGGGTATTTTAGGCTATCATTTTGGTGTGTTAGCGTAATATATTATGATATTGCCTTCCCTCTTTCGCTTGAGGGAAGGCAAATTTTTAGCATGACATATAAATCCTATGAATCTGAAAGATCTCATTAAGCCACCACCAGCTGAAGGCTATATCAAAAATTCATCCAATTTAGTGACCGCACTTTTTGTTCTCGCGGGCATTCTTTATTACCCCACTAATGGCTATGGCGCCGTCATCGCTTTAATTGCCGCATTAATTGTATTAATCGGACAAAAAATGCTGATTGCTCAAACCAATAAAGATTTCACCGAAATGCAATTAGCCGAAAAGCAATTCCAAGAAACCCAAAACAGTGATTACCTCCGCTTTATTGAAGCTCGTGCCTCCCAAATGTTGCGCGACAACAAAGTCCTTTCTGAAAAAGGCAAAAAAGAGTTGGAGAGATTACTGTCTATCGTTAAAACGCATTTAGCCTAGCGACGCCAAAATAATCATAACTTTTAGCTATATGAAATAAGCTTTTCTTCTTTTTCTTACTTAAGTTAGAAAGGTATTATCAAACGGAAATTTATGATTTACCCCTTAGGAGTAGTTTATGTCTCAATTTAAAATTCACACCATTGAATCAGCCCCTGAAGCGGCACAAGAAGCTTTAAAAGCCGTACAAAATGCCAATGGTTTTATTCCAAATTTAATTGGTGTTCTTGCAAATGCCCCTACTGCACTTGAAACTTATCGTACAGTGGGCGGTATCAATGGTCGTAATAGCCTAACGGCAACAGAACGCGAAGTGGTTCAAATTACTGCGGCTGTAGTCAATGGCTGTGGTTTCTGTGTAGCTGGCCACACGAAAATCGCGTTAAAAGTATTAAAACTTGAAGAAGAACTTGTAAACCAAATTCGTGCGACAGCCCGTATTGAAAGTGATAAAAAACTGGATACCTTAGCGCGCTTCACCCTTGCCGTTATTTTACAAAAAGCAAAATTAACGGAAGCACAGCTTAAAGCGTTTTTTGATGCAGGTTATACCCAAGAAAATGCTATTGATGTGATTTTAGGGGTTAGCCTCGCCACATTATGTAACTATGTGAACAACATTGCTGAAACCCCAATCAACCCTGAATTACAGGCATTTGCATAATCAAGCCAATATAAAAAGTGCGGTCCAAAATGACCGCACTTTTTTATTCCTTCACAAATTGTTGAATTTGATCTGAATTCAAATGACCTGGTTGTGCTTTGATAAGGTTTAAATCCTTACCTAATAGCAAATTAAACGGATAGCCTAATACATTAGCTCGTTTAATGATTTCACCCTTTTCATCCAATAATACCGTGATATTTTTGTAATCCAGGCCTTTATACCAATTGATGAATTTTGGGCCATTTTGTTCGTTCTTTTGCCCAGGTGAGGCAATCGTAATCACATTAAAATCAAGATTCTTTTCAGCACTGAGATCATCAATTTCCGCTAAGCCTGCTAAGCAAATTGGACACCAGGATGCCCACATTTTGATATAAAGCGGTTTGCCTTGATATTGTGATAAAGAGACGGTTTGATTATCCAACGTTTTCAAGGGAACATCAGCCAAAGACACTTTCTCTTGTGCAAAACTCAATGGACTCAAAAACAATAAAAGTGCGGTCAATATTTTTTTCATTTTTTCCTCTTATTTCACAAAGGGAATCAAATCGCCATAACCTTGTTTTTCCATTTCATCTAATGGAATAAACTTAATCGATGCGCTGTTAATGCAATAACGCAAACCACCTTTATCACGCGGACCATCATCAAACACATGGCCTAAATGGGCATGACCACTGCGACTTAACACCTCAATACGAGTCATATTAAAGCTATTATCTCTTTGATACTCCGCCACTTCAGCGGCAATCGGTTTAGTAAAGCTTGGCCAGCCACAGCCCGATTCAAACTTATCTTTGGAAGAAAATAACGGTTCTCCCGTAGTAATATCCACATAAATACCTGGGGCGAAATTGTCCCAATATTCGTTGCTAAAAGAGCGTTCGGTGTGTTTGCCTTGCGTCACGTCATATTGAAGTGCGGTCAATTTTTGCTTTAATTCTGCATCACTTGGTTTTGGGTATTTTTTATCATCAATTAATGGCTCATCGGCTTTTTTGATGTCGATATGACAATAGCCATTCGGGTTTTTCTTGAGATAATCCTGATGATACTCTTCCGCCTCTACATAATTTTTCAGCGGTTCCACTTCAATTTGAATCGGTTCTTGATATTTGCTTTGTAAGGTTTTCAATGCTGCCTCAATAACCACTTTATCTTGCTCATTTTGATAATAAATGCCGGTGCGATACTGTCTGCCACGATCATTGCCTTGCTTATTGATACTGGTTGGATCGATAACACGGAAATAATATTGCAATAATTTATCTAACGAAATTTTGTTTGGATCGTAAGTCACTTTCACGGTTTCAGCATGATCTGTCGCGTGCAATAATTGATAGTTCGTGGTATCGCCTTTTCCATTGGCATAGCCAGAAACGGCATCAGTCACGCCTTGAATGCGTTCCATATAAGCTTCTAATCCCCAAAAGCAGCCACCAGCCAGATAAATAATTTGTTGTTCTTCTTTACTTTCCATTGTCATTTTTTGCTCCTTTGATGAAGTTGGATCATCAGCATACGTTAAACTACTTTGCAAACCGCCAAAAAGTGCGGTTAATATGAGAAATGTTTTTGTATATTTCATTTTCTTTCCTTATTATAGAAAATATCTTCAGATTACATTTCATTAGACGAAGACAAGCCCATTTTCTTACAAAATAAGGCAATTTTTTACCGCACTTTATGCAAGGAACCCTTATGCCAAACATACATATCCGCAATAATTATCAAAAAGCTGTTGTTTGTATGGTGTTAGCTTACATCAGCATTGCCTTAATGGGCGTATTTGTAAAATACGCCTCTGATGAATTACCGTCCAGTGAAATTTTATTTTCCCGTTTTTTTATTGGTTTTGTGTTTCTCCTGCCTTTTTTAATTAAAGATGGAGATTTCAAAGTTGATATGTCGCAATGGAAGTTTCTCGTTTTGCGTAATCTCGCCGGCATTGCCAGTATGTTGTTAACCTTTTACGCGATTAAATATTTACCAATTTCCATTGCGACTTTATTGATGAATACGTCCTCACTTTTTGTGCCTTTATTGCTGTTTTTCTTTAAAGTCAGAACACCATTAAAAGTATTAGCTTGTAGTTTTATGGGTTTTATCGGTGTATCCATCATTATGCTGACCAACGGATCAATGAATATCAACCCTATCCATGTAGGTTATGCGTTAGGTGCTGCTATGCTAGCAGCCATGGCATTTATCAGCTTACAAGAGCTCAATAAACACAACTCACCTAAAAATATCGTGTTTTACTTTCACTTATTAGGCTCGATTTTATTGCCACTCTTTTTCATCACGCAGTGGAAAATGCCAACATTACATGGATTTACTCTGCTACTTTTAGTGGGCGGATTCGGTCTTATTTTCCAATTGTTATTGACTCGCGCCTTTAAATACGCGCCTGCAAATGTCATTACGCCTTTTGCTTTTACTGGCGTCATTTTCTCCAGCATCTGTGACTGGCTCTTCTGGGATAACGTACCTAGTCTGAATTTCTGGATTGGTTCATTAGTCATCATTATCGCTGTCAACTTGCTTGCTAGAATGCGGGCAAAATAGAGAAATCCGACCAAATAGATAAAATATAACTATTCTCAATAACATTGTTTGAGTGTATAATCCAAATGCTTTTTATTATTGAGGACACAATATGAAAAAATTATTCAAAACCACTTTAGCTTCTGCATTATTAATGGTATCCGCATTCGCTAGCGCCGTGACGGTTAAAGATGCCAAAGGTGAATTTACCCTTGATAAAACCCCAAGCCGTGTTGTGGCATTGGAATATTCTTTTGTGGATGCTTTAGCCCAAGTCGGTGTTAGCCCAGTGGGTGTGGCTGACGATAACAAAGTCGATCGTATTTTGCCACAAGTGCGCGAAAAAATTGCTGCATGGCAATCCGTTGGCACGCGTTCTCAACCTAGTCTTGAAGTGATTGCTTCTCTGAAACCCGATTTAATTATTGCCGATCCTTCCCGTCACACAGCGGTGTTTGAAGAATTGAAAAAAATCGCACCAACGGTGATGTTCGATTCCCGTCATGAGAGCTATCAAGGAAATCTTGAAACAGCACAAAAAATTGGTGATTTAGTGGGTAAAAGCGCTGAAATGAAAGCGAAGATCAATGAACATAATGATTACATTGCCAACATTGCAAAAAATCTAGGTGTACAAGGCAAAAAAGCCTCCTTTGGTACATCCCGAGAAGATAAATTTAATATCCAAAATGCGAATGGCTATGTGGGTAGTTTCTTAACGGCATTAGGTTTTGCGCCAACTAAACTCAATGGTGATCAAGCTTTCGTAGAAATTAACCTTGAACAATTAGTAATGGAAAAACCGGAATACTTGTTCATCGCCCATTATCGTGATGAAAGCATTGCGCGCAAATGGGAAGCTGAGCCACTTTGGAAAGCCATTCCTGCCGTAAAAGCAAATCATGTTTACAGCGTTGACGCCGACATGTGGGCGCGTGGTCGCGGCTTAGAAGCGAGCAAAATTATGGCGAAACAAATCGAAGGTTTCGTGAAACAAAAATAATGATGAAGTCCATTTTCCGTTGGGGACTTCCCCTTATCATTCTGGCTTTCCTATTATGGGGAAGCCTGTTTTTGTATTATCCCATCGAAATTCGACCGCTTGCAGCGTTACAAGCTTTCCTCCCTAATGGCGATGAAATTGCCAAAATTACGGTAACCGATTTACGCTTACCGCGCGCATTAGTTGGCATGATTTTAGGTGCCAATCTTGCGGTGGCAGGGGCGTTGTTACAAACCATTACGCGCAATCCGCTTGCCTCGCCTACGCTACTCAGCGTGAACTCGGGCGCTAGCCTTGCGATGGTGACTGCTAGTGCTTTTAGCCCCTTGATTCTTTCTGGTTATAGCATTGCCTTAGTTGCCAGTATCGGTGGCGGTCTGAGTTGGTCTGTAGTGATGCTGATCAGCAACGGATGGAAAGATAACAGTGGGGATCGTAGCCGAGTGATTTTAGCGGGGATTGCCGTATCACTACTGTGTGCAGCGCTCACGAAATTGGTGCTCATTATCGCGGAAGATCATGCCTTCGGTATTATGAGTTGGCTAGCTGGCGGCATTGCACATGCCCGTTGGAATGAATTATTGACGTTATTTCCGTTCTTTATTTTGACCGCACTTTTCTGCCTGTTTTTTGCCAGCCGTTTGAATTTACTCAATTTAAGCGATGAATCCGCTCGTTCCCTAGGCATCAATCTCTTCCGTTTACGTTGGTACGCTAACATCATGGCGTTATTGATTGTGGGCTCAAGCGTGAGTGTTGCTGGCCCAGTTGCCTTTATTGGCTTACTCGTGCCACATCTTGCCCGCTATTGGATTGGCTATGATTTGAGAAAATCTCTCCCTATGGCGATGTTACTCGGCGCAATTTTAATGCTCTCTGCAGATACCATTGCCCGTGCGGTGAACTTCCCTAGCGAAGTGCCTGCTGGTGCGGTGCTTGCCTTAATCGGTGCCCCAGTCTTTGTATTATTTGCCAGAGGAAGACACTAATGCGAGCTTCTCATGTATCTTTTCGTGCTATCGGCTTTTATGTCATCACGCTCAGTCTGATGGTACTACTCTTTGGATTGAGTATTCGACTTGGCACTTATACGCTTTCCTTTGAGGAAATTTGGGCGGCCTTTCAGCCTGACGATAAAAACTATTTTACCTTGATGGAATATCGCTTACCCCGTGCAGTGTTAGCGATTTTATTAGGTGGTGCCTTAGCGATTTCTGGTGTGTTAGTGCAAAGTGTGGTGCGCAATCCACTTGCCTCTCCCGACATTTTAGGGATTAACAATGCGGCTGGGTTAGTTGCTGTTTCGGTATTGATGTTCTTGCCAAACTTAGCATTTTACTGGATGCCTATTTTTGCCTTTTTAGGTGGTGTGCTCTCTTTTGTCATTTTATGGATCGTGTGCGGTTTTAACTTCCGCCCTATCAAAATGGCAATCATTGGGGTCGCACTTTCCGCATTATGGGCAGCGATTAGCCATTATCTAATGCTTACTAATCCGGTCGAGATCAACACGGCAATGTTATGGCTCACAGGAAGCCTGTGGGGGCGCAGCTGGTCTTATTTGAATGTGGTATTACCATGGCTAGTGGTATTGCTGCCTTTACCATTTATTTTCTGTCGCGATCTCGACACCCTTGGTTTAGGTGAAAACAAAGCCTCCACCTTGGGCGTGACCGTAAATAAAGTGCAAATCAGCGTTTTAGTGCTAGCAGTAGCCCTTTCTACTACAGCCGTGGCAATTTGTGGTCCGATTGCCTTTTTAGGCTTAGTTGCTCCGCATCTTGCCCGTCGTTTAGTCGGCGGCAGACATCGCACCCTATTACCGGCAGCCTTAATTATTGGCGCCCTCTTATTACAACTTTCGGATATTTTGGCGCGGGTGATTGCCCCACCAACTGAACTACCAGCGGGTATTCTGACCGCGATTATCGGTGCGCCATATTTCTTCTACTTATTGATGAGAACTAAATAATGAGCATTGAAATCAATAATTTATCTTTAGGTTATCAAGATAAACTCGTAGTTAAAAATCTGTCACTAAAATTCCCGAAAAATAAAGTGATTGCGTTAATCGGCCCAAATGGTTGCTGTAAGTCCACCACATTAAAAGCGGTGGCTCGATTGCTTAAGCCAAAGCAAGGCTCAATCACCCATAAAGGCAAGAACATTTGGCAAAAAAGCCCTAAAGAATATGCCCAAGAATTGGCTTTTCTCCCGCAGCAACACTTGGTACCAGAAGGCATTAAAGTGCGCGAATTGATCGCTTACGGGCGTTCGCCTTACTTAAACCTCTGGGGTAAACTCAGTCAAAAAGATGAAGAATTGGTGACTTGGGCGATGGCGCAAACCCAAACTGCAGAACTCGCTGAACAGCTGGTTTCCGATTTATCTGGTGGTCAACAACAACGGGTATTTTTAGCCATGACTCTTGCGCAAGATGCCGAATTAGTGCTACTCGATGAGCCTACCACTTATCTTGATTTAAACCGCCAAGCAGAACTCATGGGCATGATGCGACAAATGCAACAAAACGGTAAAACCGTGATTACGGTATTGCATGATCTCAACCAAGCCTGCCGCTATTGCGATTACTTAATCGTCATGAAAAAAGGTGCCGTAATGGCACAAGGCACACCTGATGAAGTGATGACCGAAGAGTTGCTGAAGGATGTGTTTGATTTAAATGTCATTATTCATCGCGATCCTATCAGCAACACACCGATGTTTATTTTGAAATAATGCTCAATCACTTTTCTAAATATAAAATAGGCGATTTATTTTACTAGAACGCCTATTTTTTATTCCCCCCCCCCCTCCATTTACACACAATTAATGTTTTCCATTGCCTACAAAGAGGTCGGACCTCTTTGCAAAACTTACACTTTTTTACACTGTCTGAAATAACGAAGTACTAGATAATTATTATTAATATAGTAGAACTAAAAAATGAAATCTCTAGCCCATGTCTTTAAGGCAATGCTATTAGCGGGTGTCAGTACCTCTGTAGCACAGGTTGCCTATGCCCAAAAATCCTCTATTGATACCGAACGAGAAAATATCATCATTTTCTCTCGTCAAGGAGAAGCCCAATTAAATCAAGCCATTCCAAAACTTGAGACCTTATTTAAGAGGACAAACGATATTAAAGTGCGCGATGATTTAATTACACTCTATCTGAGGACGAATCAATCCGCTAAAGCACTTTCACTTTGCGAAAGCTGCGCACCAGCGCAATTTTCCCAAAATGAACTGGAAAATTTAGGTAAAGCTGCTCGAAATGAAAAACAATACGACCGTGCTGTTGCATTCTATTCCCAATTGCAAAAGCAATTCCCTGATAATCCAAATGGATGGCTTGGTGGCGCATTAGCCTCCACTGAAACCAAAAACTACAATGCGGCAAAAAATGCACTGAATGTCTATAAAAAACGTTTTGGACAAGATCATGCTTATCTTGATGCAGAAAGTTATTTGCTTGACTTCACTGAACCCGACATGGCTAAACTTGGCCGCTGGCAACGTCAGTTAGAACAAAATCCGAAAAATATCACCTTGATGAGAGAGTTGTATCGTTTAGCATCGAAATACAACCTTCAACCATTACAAGAGAAACTACAAAAAGCCTATCCTGATCAATTCAATCAAAAAGATATGATGTGGTTTGAGCATGGTAAGACGATTACCTCCTCAAAAAATGCGACAACACCTACACAACAAGAAAAATCATTTGAAGAATTGACCGCACTTTTGGCCAAAATTAATCCTGAGCATCCTCTGTATCAACAAGCATTACAAGATCGTTTTGTGATGGGGGTTCGCTTGAATAAATTTGATGAAATAAAAGATGACTTCAATACATTACAGGCTCAATCTAATGTGCCTGCATATTTAGAAGAAGCCTTTGGTGATTATTGGGCAGCAAAAGGCTCACCACACAAAGCATTAGCGATTTATCAATCAATTGAACAACAAGCCTCAAACAATAAACTCGCTGTGAGTGATGGTTTACTTCATAAACTCTCTCTGACCGCAAGCGATGCGGGAAAATTTGAATTGGCTCAACAATATTTAGAGCGTATGAATTCAAATGTTTATATCAATGACTATACCCGAACATCAAAAATTCTGAATCCAGGCTACGATTCTCGCTATTTTGGTTTGGCACGTTTAGCTTTATGGCGTGGTAACAGCAAATTAGCTCAGCAATTTATTGATGATCGTCTATTTAACAAAACGCCTGGTGATCCATGGGTGATGTTGCAAAAAGCAGAACTTGAGCGAAATCGTGGCAACTATGATGATGCTAAATTATGGGCGGAAAAAGCCGGTTATTTTTTGAGTAAAAATGATCAGCAAGAAGCTCGTAATAACCTGGCTGAAACCGCCTTAAGTCAAAATGATTTACCAACAGTTTCAAAAACGATTGATGCAATGAATGAAGAACAACGTCAGTCAACGCAATCCCTTATTAAGCATTATGAACAAGCGCGTTCTGGCAAAATTGTAGGGAGTGTCGGCTTACAGCATCGCACCTCACCAATAAGTTATAGCAATGAAAGTAGCCAAGATTATGCGATTTACGCACCGAAAACAGCAAATGGTCACGATCTCTACGTTCATTACTTAGAAACTCGCTCCCCTTATGACAAAGAAAGTCTTATTTCGCGTCGAATCGGTGTAGGCACTGAACTCAATTTCTATCCACTCCAAGTAAAAATGGAAGGTGGGAAAGGAATTAAGCTTAATGATAAAGCCTATTTCTCTACAGAGGCAAATTATACCCTCAACCAGCATTGGTCATTTAATTTAGACGCCAATATTAATGGTAGTGGCACTCCAGTTAAAGCCATCAATAAAGGGGTGTATACCAAAGATATTGGTTTCTCTACCACGTATTCCTATTCCGATATTTTCCAAGCTGGGCTAGGTGGTGGCGTCATGAAATTTAATGACGGCAACTTAAGAAAAGAAGCCAATTTCTGGTTGAATCTCAATACATTCAAACATGACCGTTGGGCGCTAACCAACAATTTCAGAATCGATTACAGCAAAAATAAAACCATTGATTCTGCTGAATATTACAACCCATCAAAAGCGACAAGCTTGGAATTCGGTGCAGATTTAAGTTACTACCAACCACTTAATTATGGCTTAGTCTTAAATCATCACCTGAAAGCCAGTGTGGGTGCTTATAAACAGGCAGAACTCAGTCGAGAAAAAATGTGGTCGATAAGTTACGGACACCAATGGCGTGTTGGTAAAAAATTTGGCGTGTCTTATGAAATTGGTCGTAAAAAGAATATTTACGACGGCAGTGCTGAATTCAACAATTTCGGAAATTTAAACTTCTCTATTTATTATTAAATACTTAAGCGGTATAACTTTATGAGATCTCTAAAACATTTTGCAAAAATCATTATTTGCATGCTTTCCCTTTTTTCGGCTTTTGCCTTTGCGCAAGATCGTTATGGCGTATTAGCTTATCACTCTGTTGTAGATGAAAGTGCGGCTGAAAATCAAAAACATTATTTTCCTCAAACAATTTCAGCCCAAACCTTAATTAAACATTTTAATTGGCTAAAAGAAAACGGATACAATGTGATCAGTTGGCAGCAAGTTATCGATGCTGAAAATGGTCAAGGCACATTACCTGATAATGCGGTGTTGCTAAGCTTCGATGATGGCTATGAGACTATGTATAACGTGGTCTTCCCTCTATTGAAAGCCTATAACTACCCCGCTGTTTTTGCACCAGTTACGGGCTGGTTAGATACGCCGGCAGATCAAAAAATCGCTTATGCCGATAAAATGCTGGATCGTTCTGTTTTTGCCACTTGGTCGCAAGTCAAAGAAATGGAACAAAGTGGGCTCGTTGAAGTTGCCTCACATACTCATAATCTTCATAACGGTATAAATGCCAACCCATCTGGTGGTCAATTACCCGCTGTGATTGCGCCTGAATATAAAAACGGAAAATATGAAACAGAAGATGCCTACAAAAACAGATTGAAATCTGATTTCACTCGTTCTGTTCAAACGTTAGTCAATCATGTCGGTAAGAAACCACGTGTAATGGTGTGGCCTTATGGACAATTTAATGATGTTGCTGTGCAACTTGCACGACAAGCAGGAATGCCACACTATTTCTCATTAGGTGAAAAAATTGTTAATAAAGTTGGCGATAAACACATTGGACGCTTATTACTTAATGCAGAAACCGATCTAAATACTGTTAAAAACTATCTCGATGGTATTGATGAAAGCAAGCAAATTCAACGTGTGCTACATGTTGATTTAGACTATGTCTACGACGCAAATAAAGCTCAACAAGCCAAAAACCTTGATAAATTAATCGAGCGTATCTATCGCTATGGTGCAACGACAGTTTATCTTCAAGCTTTCTCCGATCCTGATGGAGATGGTGTAGCGGATGCCTTGTATTTCCCTAACAAATATCTTCCTGTACGAGATGATATTTTTGGTCGAATTGCATGGCAATTACAAACACGTGCAGGCGTACAAGTTTATGCTTGGATGCCTGTACTTGCCTTTGATTTACGTAAAAACGTAAAAGAAGCAGAATATCTCATTGATAGTCGCACGGGTAAGCCTTCAACAACAGCCTATTTACGTCTTTCACCTTATAACAACCAAAATGTTGAAATCATTAAATCCATTTATAACGATTTGTCATTCCACGCCAAATTTAACGGCATTTTATTCCATGATGACGCGTTCCTAACCGATTTTGAAGGTGCAGAAGGAAACCATGCTGAAGGCATGGTTAGCCCACAAGCAAAACAAAAAACACAAGATTTAATCCAATTAACCCATCAACTCACCGATGCGTTAAAACCTTATTTCTTGCGTGGTTCATATTCTCTAAAAACGGCTCGTAATCTTTATGCATCAGTGATCACGAATCCAAATGCTGAAGAATGGTTAGCACAAAACTTAAAAACGCTCACTGACAATTACGACACGACAGCCATTATGGCGATGCCATACATGGAAAATGAACAGCCAATCTCACAAAAAGAAGCCTATCAATGGTTTGCTTCTCTCATTGAAAATGTGAAAGCTCAAGCGCCATTAGAGAAAGTCTTATTTGAATTCCAAGCGGTGAATTGGCGAACTCAAAAACCAATTCCTGAATCCGAATTGATTGATTGGATGACGCTATTACAAAAAAATCATATTTATAGCTATGGCTACTATCCGGATAACTTTTTAACGAATCAACCGGATATGAGCAAAATGAAACCGTATTTTTCCGTAAATACGAATGCAGGAAAAAAATAAGGATTGACTATGAACCAACAATTCTTAGAAGCCGTGAGTATCTTCGTATTCATGTATCCTGCCGGGATGGCAATATATTGGGTGACGGCAAGTCTGTGTTATTACCTTTTTATGGAAGGAAAACTTGGGCAACCAACTTTCCAACAAATGCCAAAAGAACGCGTTCCTATGGTCAGCATTATGGTGCCTTGCTACAACGAAGGGGACAACTTAGATGAAGCCATTCCTTACTTGCTCCAACTCAGATATCCAAACTATGAGCTCATCTTTATCAATGATGGGAGTAAAGATAACACGGGTGAAATTATTGATCGTTGGGCCAAAGCTGACGAACGCATCGTGGCGCTTCACCAAGAAAACCAAGGTAAAGCCAGTGCATTAAATCATGGCTTGTTAGTTGCTAAAGGTGAATATGTAGCTTGTATTGATGGCGATGCAGTATTGGATTTCGATGCGATCGATTACATGGTGCAATCCCTCGAATTAAACCGTGCTTATGGCGCCGTTACCGGAAACCCTCGAGTACGTAACCGCAGTACTATCTTGGGACGTTTACAAGTGTCTGAATTTAGCTCCATTATCGGTCTAATTAAACGTGCTCAAAGTCTGATGGGAACCATTTTCACCGTATCCGGCGTATGTTGTCTCTTCCGCAAAGATGTGATGGAAGAAATTGGTGGCTGGAGCACCAACATGATCACCGAAGACATTGATGTTAGTTGGAAAATTCAAACGGCTGGTTACAACATTATGTATGAACCGCGCGCTTTATGTTGGGTATTAATGCCTGAACGTCTTTATGGCTTATACAAACAGCGTTTACGCTGGGCACAAGGTGGAGCAGAAACCATTCTCAAATATTTCCCTCAGGTCTGGCGCTGGAAAAACCGTCGTCTATGGCCAATGTATGCCGAATATTTTGTTACCGCAACTTGGGCAATCTTATTGGTTACACTGGTTGCGCTTGCACTATACCGCAAGATTACCTTAGGTATAGGTATTCAAAACATGGAGCTGTTTGAAACAAATATCTCGATCATGTTTTTTTCCTTCTTCTTACAGTGTCTCTTAAGTTTATACATTGACTCACGTTATGAAAAAGGATTGATCCAATATGGAATTTCCTGCATTTGGTATCCCTATGTTTATTGGTTACTCAATACCGTAACGTTACTCGTTGGAATCCCAAAAGCGATTTTTAGAAACAAGTCCAAGCTAGCCGTCTGGACAAGCCCTGACAGAGGAGTTTAAATAATGGCAACCGCCACTTTACAACAATTGATGGTTATTAATAAAGGTAGCAGCCTTCCCCTGCTGATTAAAGCCAAAAGCTTTGCACTAGATATAGTCACCTGGGCTTTATGGGCTTATATCATCACTTTTGTCGCGAGATATGCGGAACGCATCTTCACTAAACCGATTCTGGAAAGTTTCTTTTTTGTTGATGTGATCAGCATCATGTTTTCTGTCTCTGCGGTATTGGTCATCTTGGCTTATATTTGGTCTATTCTTACCGTAGCAAAAGAATAACTCGCAAAAAACTTAATATAAAAAAACCGCACTTTGGTTAACAAATCAAAGTGCGGTTATTTTTAGAAATGTTTAATTAGATACGATATTCTCTAATTAAGCTTTTGGACCTGCTGCGATAAGCGCTTTACCTTCTGCGTTGGTCGCATATTTTTCGAAGTTTTTCACGAAACGTCCTGCAAGGTCTTTCGCTTTCGCTTCCCATTGTGCTTTATCAGCATAAGTATCACGAGGGTCTAAGATCGCAGGATCTACGCCAGGTAATGCTTTTGGAATCGCTAAATCAAAGATTGGTAACTCGCCCATTTCTGCTTTTTCGATAGATCCATCTAAGATTGCATCGATAATACCACGAGTATCTTTAATTGAGATACGTTTACCCGTACCGTTCCAACCAGTATTAACTAAATACGCTTCCGCACCAGCAGCTTGCATACGTTTAACTAATACTTGAGCATATTGTGTTGGGTGGAGAGTTAAGAACGCTGCACCAAAACATGCTGAGAAGGTTGGAGTTGGCTCAGTAATACCACGCTCTGTACCGGCTAATTTAGCGGTGAAACCAGATAAGAAGTAGTATTTGGTTTGCTCTGGTGTCAATTTAGACACTGGAGGTAACACACCGAATGCATCCGCAGTTAAGAAAATTACTTTTGTTGCGTGACCTGCACGAGATACTGGTTTAACAATATTATCAATGTGATAAATTGGGTAAGACACACGAGTATTTTCAGTTTTAGAACCATCATCGAAATCAACTGAACCATCTGCACGAACCACGACGTTTTCTAATAATGCATCACGACGGATTGCACGGTAGATATCTGGCTCATTTTCTTCAGAAAGATGGATAGTTTTCGCGTAGCAACCACCTTCAAAGTTGAAGATACCTACATCATCCCAACCGTGCTCATCGTCACCGATTAATTCACGTTTTGGATCGGTAGAAAGTGTGGTTTTACCTGTACCTGATAAACCGAAGAAGACTGCTACATCACCGTCTTTACCTACGTTAGCAGAACAGTGCATTGCACCTACACCTTTAAGTGGTAGGAAGTAGTTCATCATTGAGAACATACCTTTCTTCATTTCACCGCCGTACCAAGTACCACCGATTAATTGGATACGCTCAGTTAAGTTGAATGCAACGAAGTTTTCAGAGTTCAAACCTTGTTCTTTCCAGTTCGGGTTGGTGCATTTAGAACCATTCATCACCACGAAATCTGGTTTAAAGGTTTTTAATTGTTCTTCTGTCGGACGAATGAACATATTTTTCACAAAGTGCGCTTGCCATGCCACTTCAGTCACAATACGCACTGCGATACGGTCTTGTTCACTTGCGCCACAGAAACCATCAACCACGAATAAACGTTTGCCAGAAAGTTGTTTAGTCACAAGACCTTTCAAGCTTGACCAAGTTTCTTGAGTCATTGGTTTGTTATCGTTTTTCGCCACATCAGAAGTCCACCACACAGTATCTTTTGTGGTATCATCTAAAACGATGTATTTGTCTTTCGGTGAACGACCAGTAAAGATCCCTGTATCAACAGCCACCGCACCCGTTGTGGTAAGTGTACCTTTTTCAAAGCCTTCTAAGCCTGGTTTTGTTTCTTCTTCAAAAAGCTGTTCATAACTTGGGTTATAAACCACTTCTTTAACATCATGAATACCAACGGCTTCAAGTTCTTTAATTACGTTTTTAACATCAGTCATAGTTCACCTCTTGATTAAAGTTTAAAAATTTTCCTATGTTTATTGTATGGGAATTGTCAAAAAAAAAATGTTAACTAGATCTCATTTTTGAATATTCATTGGAAAATTCTACCCCTTTTTAGGTGGTTTAAGAGGCTAAGATACAACAAGGTTGATTTACCCATCATATTTTCGATATAGTGAGAACTATTATCAACTCAAGACTCAATAACTATGTTCTCATTTTTGCGTTTACCCTTTTTATTTTGTCTGCTGATATTTACGCAAATCACGCAAGCAGAACCCGACTTTAAGATTCCACCTATTCAAGAAAACATGAAAAAAATGTATCAAATTCAACAAAAAGATTTTACCTTTGAAGACAAACATTACCGCTTGTTTATTGCGGTACCACCAAAAACATCGCAAAAACTGACCGCACTTTACACCTTAGATGGCAATGCTCAATTTCCAATGGCCGTAAATGCTGTCAATCCCAATAAACCTCTCCCGCTTATTGTCGGTATCGGTTATGTATCTGATAAAGCTTATGTTATTGAAGAACGCACGAGAGACTACACTTTCCCGGCAGAAGGTGCCGAATTCGCCAAAGGAGGAAAAGCCGCCGATTTTCTACGCTTTATTCAACAAGACGTAAAGCCTTATATTGAACAGCATTTCGATATTAATAAGGAAAAACAATATTTCTTTGGCCATTCTTTTGGTGGATTATTTGGATTATATGTACTCTTCCATCAACCGGATTTATTTCAATATTACACCTTGGCAAGCCCTTCTCTTTGGTGGGGAAATGGTTCATTTTTACCTCAAAATGAGCCATGGATTAGCCAAAAACCATCACATATCCTGATTACATTAGGCTATTATGAAGAGCATCCTGAACAGGACCCGAATATGACTGAAGAACAATTACAGCGTATTAATCAACGGAAACAAATGCGAACAATCAATGCGCATCAATTGGCGGAAATATTGGAAAAACAAGGTAATTCCGTGGAATTTATTTCAATTCCCAATAAAAACCATGGTGGTTCGATTCCAGATGCCATCAAACATTGTTTAGAACAAGTTCAACAATAAAAGGCTATAAAAAATCCCCGTTATCATGAACGGGGATTTTTCTTATTGGGCTTGTTTGAGTTTATCAATGGCTTCTTTATTGAAGAAGTAATGCGTGCCACAACATTCACACTGCATATCAATGCTGCCTTTATGCTCTTCTAAGATTTCCTCAATTTCAGCTTCTGGAATCAGTAATAATGCTGCCCCAGAACGCTCAGGTGAGCAACCGCAGAAGAAAGAAACTGATTGCGGTTCAAAAACTTCCACCACTTCTTCGTGATATAAACGATAAAGCAATTCTTCTGCAGGTAATCCAAATAACTCCTCATCTTTTACAGTTGCAGCTAAGGTCGTTAAATGTTCAAAATCTTCTGGCGTACCTTGCCCATCTGGCATAATCTGTAGCAACATTCCTGCAGCAACTGGTTTTCCGTCATATTCACCTGTACGAATAATAAGTTGGGTTTGTAATTGTTCTGAACGGACAAAATAGTCTTCTAAACATTCTGTAATCGTTGGTTTATCTAAACCGATAACGCCTTGATAACGTTCACCTTCAGTTGGAGCAATCGTAATCACTAACACACCTTTGCCGATCATATCATGTAGGCTCATGCCGTCTTGAATATCATCTTGCACACGGGCTAATGCACGGATCTGTTGTTGGTCATTACCATTTACTAAAGCTAATTTTAATGGACCATCACCTTGAATTTGAACAGTAATATTACCGTTAAATTTTAATGTTGCAGTCAATAAATTAGTCGCCACCATCATCTCACCCAATAAGTTTTGTACTGCTTTTGGATAATGATGAGTATTCAACGTATCAGTAAAAGTTTGGTTTAATCGCACCCATTCACCACGCACGGCACGGTTTTGGAAAAGGTAGCGGTAAAGTTTGTCATTGTCTTGAGTGTAATTCATTATTTGTTCCTATTTATTCTTTGAGTAAAAAGCGCGGTCAATTTTTCGAATAAATCGTAAACATTCAAAAAGATGTCATTTTGTTACCGCACTTTGCGCCTGAGCAGTATTATGGGGGTGAAAATCAAAATTACAAGCCAAAAAGAAAAGCGGATAGCTTTCACTATCCGCTCACTTTATAAAATTAAACTGATAAATTACCAGTATGCACGTAAACCGATAACAGTTTTGAAATCACGGCTACGATCAAGCTGTTTACCTGCGTCATCAAAGGTATTCTCGTATTTAGTACGAGTCGCTTGCCATTCAATGAATGGTTTAACTTTTAATGAACCTTGATTATACACATAGTATTCAGTACCCACTAAGAATTGGCGATCTGTTGATTTTGAATATGCAGAACCCACAGGTAACGTTTTCTCAGTTTTATAAGAATACATTGCATATACGTTCCAGTCTTCATTTAAACCTTGGCGAATTACTGCGGTTACTTCATTATTTTTTACCTTGTTACCTGCGCCATCTTTATTTTTAGTATCTTTGTGAGCAAAGTCTAAACCATAAGTAGTGTGAACAAAGTTATATGCTAAGCCTAAAGCATAAGCATTGCTGTAGTATGCTGTTTTGTCAGCATTTTCAGAAATTTCACGAGTGAAACCTGCTGCGACAGTTACATTTTGGATACTATCAATTTCATGATCAAAGATAAGACCTGTACCCCAAGTGTTTTTACGGTTATTTTTTAAATCTACGTTTTTGATGTCACGTTTGCTTGAACCGCCATAGTACGCACCAAATTTCACTTTATTTGAACCGTAGTCACCATTATAAACATATTGTGCTACACGACGAGCTGAAGTCTCTAATAAACCATCAGTCAAGCTATAAGTATTTGCTAAATCACTTTGTGTTACTTCATCAGTGATAGTTACCATGTTACCGTAAGTTAACTCACCGAATTGTTTGTGACCAAAACCAGCATAAAGTTGACGAGTATAAACATGGTCAAAATCATGTTGTGAAGGCGCTTCACCACGCATACGCCATTCCGCACGACCTAAAGCATAGAAATCGCCACCTAAACTTTGTTTTAATTTAAAGCCAAAACGTGAACCATCGTTATCAACTGCATGGTTGATGTGCTCTTTGCTTTCACCGCCCGCTACATAGTTAGTTTTGTTAGAGGTGCTTTCCCATTTAACACGTAAAGAACCGTAAAAATCCACATCTGTACCAGTTTGGTCAATGTGGAAGTTATAAGCTTGTGCAGAACCTGCTGCTAATGCCGCTACAGATAAAGCAAGAAGTGTTTTTTTCATAACGCTTTCCCTATTATTTAATGAAGTTTATTAAAAAATTGAACTTTTTGCAGTTTATACACTACAACCTAAATGGTCAACCCTAAATTTTTCCAACTATCAGAAAATAGGCAATATTTTGACTAAAATCAATCAAGATAATTACATATTCGACTATTTTATCGCCTATTTAATTAATAAATTAAGTGCAGAAAATACTTGGTCTGAAGTAATATTTTCCATTGTATTCGCCGTTAAATAATGCTGATTTTGACCATAACAGCCAATTAAGGTCGGATCTGTTGCGCCATAAAGCGTAATATTCGGTTTATCCAGCGCAGCAGTTAAGTGGGCAAGCCCTGTATCCACCGATACCACGGCTTTTGCATTAGCAATTTGGCCAGCCAATTCATTCAATGAAAACTTAGGCAAAACGACTACATGAGATAATCCTTTTGCTAATCGCTCTGCTCTAGCCTTTTCTTTTTCATTTCCCCAAGGCAAACGGACTTGAACAGAAAGTGCGGTCAGTTTTTCGATTAAATTTCGCCATTCTCGTTCTGGCCAATGCTTTTCATCTCTTGTCGTAGAATGAAAAAAGATCACATAAGGTTCGATAGAATCTGCGGAAATGAAATGTCGAGCAATGTCATAATCCCCTTTTTCTTTCGGTAATGGATAAGATAAGGCTTGAGCAAAAAGTTGACGAATACGCTCTACCGCATGTTGTTGATAGGAAATAGCGTATTTTTTATCGTAGAAAAATGAGGCAATCGGCTCACGGATACTTTTGCAATCATAGCCATGTTTAACGCCATTGGCTAAGCGTGTTACAAAAAAAGCACTCTTAAAAAGCCCTTGAGCATCAATCACAGCATCATATTGGTTGGCTTGTAATAAAGTGCGGTAAGATTTCCACTCGTTTTTTGTTTGAACCGAAAAAGGGGATTTTCGCCAACGTCTTAAGGCTATTGGAATGATTTGCTTCACGGCAGAATGCCAACGTGGAATTTCGGCAAAATTCTCTTCCACCACCCAATCAATAGATAAATTAGGAATAGCACGCTGTGCATCAGTTAATGCCGGCAAAGTATGGATTACATCGCCCATAGAAGACGTTTTGATCACGCATACTTTCATTTAATTAACCTTCTTCCCCAGTGCATAATTCCAAGCCCAGATACGGCTAAAATGCCTCCTATAATTAAGGAGGAATCCACTTGCTCATTCAACCAAACGGCTGAGAATAAAATCCCTAAAATTGGCACAAGGATAATGTAAGCTGCGGCATTACCTGCCCCTAAGTATTTCACCCCATCAAAATACCATGCATAGGCCAATACTGTTGCACCAAATGCGAGACCAAGCAAACTGATCCACTCACCTTCAGATAAATTCAGTACCGTAAGCCAATCGTCTGCACTTTCCACGCATAATGCGCTCATAAATAACAATAAAAAACCAAAAATGGAAGATAATGTGGTCGCGGTGAGCGAATCAATACCTGCGAGTACTTTTCTCGCCAATAAGGTGTAAACGACCCAACAAATTAGCGCAGCAATTAATAAGACTTGCCCAAAACCAAAGGAATCCATCATCTGTAAAAAATTCCCTTTTGTGAGAGCCAATAATGACCCACTCATGGCAATAATCATCCCAAGTATTACCCATCGATTCCATTTTTCTTTAAATAAAAAAATCGCCAAAAGCGTGGTAAATACAGGGTTTGTTGCCACAATAACAGCCGCTTGTCCTGCTGGAAGATATTTCAGCCCCCAGATAAAAAACGTGGAATAGGCAAAAACACCGAAAAAAGCGGTAACAAACAAACCGAACCATTGATTCGCACTAAGTTGTTTTGCATATTTGAAGCGATTTGCAGAATATAGCCAAATAATGAGTGGAATAATGGCGAAAAAAAATCTTAAACTGGAGGCAACAAATGTCGGCATGGCTTGGGCAACCACTCGCCCCCAAGGCCAAGAAGCCCCCCATAAAATGGCCATTCCGATTAATTGTAAGTGTATGCGTAGAGGGTTCATTTTGCTAATAATGCCTCTAATTTTTCTAATGCCATTTCTGGTGTAATATCAATTAAACTTTGATGATACCCTTCCGAGCTATCTGTACTTTTACGCACCTTAATTAAATCGCCCTCAATTAAACGAATAATTACAGCTTTATCTGATAATGGTGGCGTATAAGTTGGGCTCGTTGGGCCATAAAGTGCAACCAATGGACGATCTGTCGCCGCGGCAATATGCATTAAGCCGCTGTCATTGCTCACCACTGCTGTGCAGTGAGCAATTAAATCCACGGCTTGATTAAGATTCGTTTGCCCTGCCAAATTCAAACAGAATTGTTGTAGCTCGACTGGCAGCGCATTGCGGATTTGCTCTCCTGCTTCCACATCTTTTGGTGAACCAAATAATTCTACCGCATAGCCTTTTTCAATTAGCATTTCAGCCAATTTAGCATAATGATAATGCGGCCAACGTTTAGCTGGACCAAATTCTGCTCCAGGACAAAAACCGATAATCGGACGCTCGCCTAAAAGTGCGGTCTGTTTTTCAAAGTTTTTTAAGGTTTCCGCTTGTTGAGTGGGTTCAACGGTTAAATAAGGTTTTAGAACAGGAATATCTGCCGCTTTCGGTACTGCATTTTGCTCAAAAGCTAACGCCACATAACGTTGCACCATCATTGGGTAATCACGTTTGTTATTGCGTAAATCGTTAAGTAAGAAATAACGGTTTTCCCCTTTCCAGCCACGACGCACCGCAATTTTTGCAAAGACAGGAATAAAGGCTGACTTCAAGGAGTTTGGTAACACAATCGCCATATCATATTGATTGCGTAATGCCTTACCTAAACGATAGCGTTCGCATAAGGCAAACTTGCCGTGTCCAAGAGGCATTTCAATGGCATGACACACTTCTGGCATACGGGCTAAAAGCGGTTTACACCAATTCGGTGCCATCACATCAATTTGGCAATTAGGATATTGCAGTTTGAGTTGTTGATACAAACTGTGCGACATCATCATATCGCCGACCCAAGACGGGCCGATAATTAAAATATTCATGCTTGACCTTATAACAAAAGTGCGGCTAAAAATAAGACTAATTTTAACCGCACTTTATTCATTTTCTAGTATTGAACGACATTATTTGTTCAATATTTTTATTTATTTAACCACGCCATGTACTCAGCCACACCTTCCGCGACAGTTTTAAATGGTTTGTCGTAGCCTGTTGCGCGAAGTTTCTCAAGATTAGCTTGAGTATATTCTTGATAGCGCGATTTCAAATGCTCTGGGAATGGAATGGTTTCCACTGCGCCTTTGCCGTGGAATTTAATTACCGCTTTTGCTACCTCTGCAAAAGACTCTGCATTGCCGGTACCACAGTTAAAGATACCCGAAATGCCATTTTGCCAGCACCAAATGTTGACTTGTGCCACATCGCCTACATAAACGAAATCACGGCGGAAGTGTTCACTGCCTGCAAATAATTTTGGATTTTCGCCTTTCAGGATTTGGTTATTTAAGTGGAATGCCACACTCGCCATTGAGCCTTTGTGTCCTTCACGCGGACCATAAACGTTAAAATAACGGAAACCACATACCGGTGATTGCGCTTCAGGTAAAATCGCACGCACATATTGGTCGAATAAGAATTTAGAATAACCGTACACATTCAATGGGCCTTCAAATTCACGCTCTTCACGGAATTCAGTTTTGTCGCCATAAGTTGCCGCACTTGATGCATACAAGAACGGAATTTGACGATCTAAGCAGTAATGCAATAACTCTTTTGAATATTCGTAGTTATTATGCATAATGTATTTGCCGTCCCATTCAGTGGTCGCTGAGCAAGCCCCTTCATGGAATACCGCATCGATATCACCTAAATCATCGCCTGCAATAATGGATGCAATGAAGTCTTCTTTATCGCAGTAATCTGCGATATCAAGATCCACTAAGTTAATGAATTTAGTCCCGTCTTTTAAGTTATCCACCACTAAAATATCTTTGCGTCCCATATCGTTTAACGCTTTAACGATATTACTGCCGATAAAACCTGCACCACCTGTTACGATAATCATAATTCTGTCCTCTTTAAAATAAGTCTGTGTATTGTAATAGATTTTGTACCGCTTAGCCAAAAAACTCTGTGAAAAACAACCGCACTTTTAAGCCCCAGTAACTTGTCCAGCCCGTTGTGGCCAAATCCATTTTTCCTTTATTTAAAATAATAATTGTTGGTGTCACATTCACCTGCCATTGATCCGCAATCTTGCCTTGAGGATCATTCACCGTTGTAAACTGATAGTGATGCGTTTGTAAATAATCTTCCACTTCCTTATTTGTCCCCGAACGCAGCGCAACAGAGACTACCGGATAGCCCTCTTCTGAAAGTGAATTAATTGCTGGAGAAGTATAACGACAATAACCACACCAACTTCCCCAGAAGTAAATGATCGTCGGCTTAGCTTGATCTAATTGGGGTAAAAAGAAGGCATTCCCCTGTAAATCATAAAGTGCAGTCGCATTGATTTCAGGTGGAATATTGGGTTTACGAATAAAATCGAGAATACTGCTTACGATAATCAACGTCAGCAGGAGCGAAATCGCATTTTTTAATAATGTTTTAAGTTTCACAATAAAATTTCATGATCTAGGATAAATGGATTGTAATCGATCAGAAAAGTGCGGTCAAAATTACAGATATTTTGCTATGATAACCACATCATTTTATAAGGAGAAAAAATATGGATAGTAAACAATTAGCACAATATATTGACCACACTGCCCTTACAGCTGAAAAAACAGAGCAGGATATTCTTAAGCTCTGCGATGAAGCCATTCAATACGGCTTTTATTCAGTCTGTATTAATTCAGGTTATATTCCTTTAGCCAAAGGAAAACTCGCTGGCTCAGATGTAGAAATTTGTACGGTAGTCGGTTTCCCACTTGGTGCCAACTTATCCTCTGTCAAAGCGTTTGAAACCCAAGAAGCCATCAAAGCTGGTGCGGGTGAAATCGATATGGTGATTAATGTTGGCTTAATTAAATCCAATAAATGGGATGCCGTAAAAGACGATATTCAAGCTGTATTAACGGCTTGTCATGGCGTGCCACTTAAAGTGATTTTAGAAACGTGCTTACTCACCAAAGAAGAAATCGTAAAAGCCTGTGAAATCTGTAAAGCATTAGGTGTAGCATTCGTTAAAACCTCAACGGGTTTCAATAAAGGCGGCGCAACCGTAGAAGATGTGGCATTAATGAAGAAAACGGTAGGCAACATTGGCGTGAAAGCCTCTGGCGGTATTCGTGATACTCAAACCGCACTAGCGATGATTAAAGCGGGAGCTACTCGAATTGGCGCAAGCGCAGGCATTGCGATTGTAACGGGTGTTTCTGGTAATACCTCAAGCAATTACTAATCGATAATAAAAAAGGAGATTGAAGTGTGTGCTTCAATCTCCTTTTTAATCATCAAAGACTCAATTAAGCTTTAATTTGTCCTTTCAAGAAATCTAACAACTGCTCTTTTGCAATCATTTGTTTTTCACCAGTGCGGCGATTTTTGTATTCGATTTCGCCGTTTGCGAGATTTTTCTCACCAATCACTACCATGTGTGGCACGCCGATAAGTTCCATATCTGCAAACATCACACCTGGGCGTTCTTTACGATCATCAAAGATCACTTCTACACCTTGTGCTTGTAAAGTGCAGTACAATTCTTCGGCATATTCTTGAACGCTTTCAGATTTATGCATATTCATAGGCACGACAGCTACGGTGAATGGCGCAATTTCATCTGTTGGCCATACAATACCGCGATCATCAAAATGTTGTTCAATCGCCGCAGCCACCACACGCGTTACACCAATACCGTAACATCCCATGGTTACGACCATTGGACGACCATCTTCACCTTGAACAGTCGCATTCATCGCTTCTGAGTATTTTTTACCTAATTGGAAAATATGACCTACTTCGATACCACGTTTAATCAATAAGGTACCTTTACCATCTGGGCTTGGGTCACCTTCAACTACGTTACGAATATCGGCTACTTTTGGTAAAGCTACATCACGTTCCCAGTTGATATTGAAGTAATGTTTACCATCAATATTTGCACCTGCACTGAAATCAGACACTAACGCCACTGAACGGTCAATAATCACTGGAATATTAAGATTAACAGGGCCTAATGAACCGACACCCGCCCCAATTTTTGCTTTGATAACAGCTTCGTCTGCAAATTCAAATGGTGAAGCCACTTCTGGTAATTTTTCGGCTTTGATTTCGTTTAATTCATGGTCACCACGAATCACTAATGCCACTAACGGTTGCTCTTCGCTTGCCCCTTTTACGATTAAGGTTTTAACCGTTTTCTCAATTGGCAAATTAAATTGTTCCACCAACTCTGCAATTGTTTTTGCATTTGGTGTATCAACTAATTCCATCGCTTTCGCTGGTGCTGCACGCTCACCAATCGCCACCGCTTCGGCTAATTCAATGTTTGCTGCGTAATCAGATTCCGTAGAGAAAATCACATCATCTTCACCGCTGTTTGCTAACACTTGGAATTCATGTGAGGCGCTACCACCGATAGAACCAGTGTCTGCTTGTACTGCACGGAAATCTAAACCTAAGCGATTAAAAATATTGCTGTAAGTTTGGTACATCACATCATAAGTTTGTTGCAAGCTCGCGTGATCAGCATGGAAAGAATACGCATCTTTCATGATAAATTCACGCGAACGCATTACACCAAAACGAGGACGTACTTCATCACGGAATTTAGTTTGAATTTGGTATAAATTGATTGGGAGTTGTCTGTATGATGACACTTCGCGACGAACTAAGTCCGTAATTACTTCTTCGTGTGTTGGACCTAATACAAAGTTACGATTACCACGATCCTCAAAACGAAGTAATTCTGGACCATATTGTTCCCAACGACCTGATTCTTCCCATAATTCTGCTGGTTGCACGACTGGCATTTTGATTTCAAGTGCGCCGCTTTTATCCATTTCTTCACGAATGATTTTTTCTACTTTACGAAGCACACGCCAGCCTGTTGGCATCCAGTTATAAAGACCTGAAGCAAGAGGACGAATCATCCCCGCACGAAGCATTAATTGATGGCTCACAATGGCCGCTTCAGCTGGGGTTTCTTTTAATGTTGAGAATAAATATTGACTTGTACGCATTGAATTAACCTTAGATTCTAAGCATTGAGAAAAAATTGGTGAGAGTATAACAAAAAGTGCGGTCATTTTTAACCGCACTTTTTTCTGAGAAAAGATTATCTTCTCGGTAAGTATCTAACAGGATCGACAGATTTACCTTTATAACGGATCTCGAAGTGAAGTTTCACAGCATTGGTTCCTGTGCTACCCATTTTCGCAATCTCTTGACCCGCTTTCACTTCTTGTTGATCGCTAACTAAGATCTTGTCGTTGTGTGCATAAGCACTTAAGAAATCATCGTTATGTTTGATGATGATTAAGTTACCGTAGCCACGTAATGCGTTACCCGCATAAACAACACGACCACTCGCGGCCGCTTTAACTGCTTGTCCACGAGAACCACTGATATCAATCCCTTTGTTTCCACCATCCGAGTTAGAGAAACCTTGGATCACGTTGCCTTGGGTTGGCCATTGCCATGCCACATTTGATGCAACTGGTGCCACAACGTTTGCATTAACTGGCGTATTGTTTGTGGTTTCCACTTGAGTTGTCGTTGTCACCGGTGTGCTAGGTGTATTGTTGGTAAACGCTGGTGTTGATGCACCATCTGTTGCAACACCTGATTTAATTGGACCAATTACCGTACCATCAGAACCAATTTGCGTACCGTTTGCACCTGGTGTATAAGTCACTTCTGGCTCAGCAGGGGCTGCCGGTGCAGCTGGTGCCGTTGTTTTTACTGGCACAGTCGTGGTAACCGTTTTAGTTGAACAATTTGAAATTTTTAACGTTTGGCCTACACTTAAACTATAAGGCTCTTTCATATTGTTCATGCTTGCCAAATCTTTCACGTCCATACCCGTCAAGTAAGCGATTAAGAACATGGTGTCGCCTTTGTTTACTTTATAGGTGTTTCCTTTGTATGAACCTTTTTGAATTTGGCTGTAATCTGGTGCGTTGGTATTTGGATTACGTGGCACGTTGATTGCACCTGAGCTGGTACAATCAGAAACTGTTTTAGTTACCGTTTTAGTTTGCGGTTGAACCGGTGCTGGAGCAGGCATTGGTTTAGGTTGTGCCGCAGCAGGTTGTTGAACCGGTTGATAAGTTGGTTGGAAACTTGGTTGTGGTGTTTGAGCTCCCGTTGGCACGCTATTGCCCATGGTATTTGGCATAGTATTTTGTTGTATTTCTGGCTGCCATGTACCGCTCGAATTATTATCAACAGGCTGCATTACACCCGGAGAAAGTGTGCCATCTACATTTTCAATTGGCGCAGGGCTATTTGAACTACAAGCCGTTAAAATAGCGATACTCACAGGGAGCAATAAAAACGATTTTTTCATTTATTCTTCCTTTAACATTAAATTTATTTCATTTGATTTGGCATCGAATTTTTTTCAATTTCCGGCATAAAGCTACCACCGGCAACAGCTCCCGTTCCTTCTACAGGTTGCATAATACCGTTAGGCAATGCATCGGGATCTTGTTTTTGTGGTTCTCCTGTACATGCTGAGATCAACAATACACTTGAGATAATAAAGAGTAATTTATTCATAAAAAAGGTCATCCTGTTATTTTAAAATAAGATAAGCAATCACAGCCAGAGCAACCACACTCCAACCAATGATTTCAATGGATTTACGTAATTTTGCAGCGAATTTTTCTCCGCCCCATGCGGCGAGTTTTGCCACTAAAATAAAACGAGCAAAACGCGACACGAATGCGGTAATCACAAAGGGGATAAATGCCATTTGCATCACGCCCGCGCAAATGGTGAAAACTTTGTAAGGAATCGGGCTAAAACCAGCGACAAAGACCACTAAAACACCCCATTCTTTAAACCACGCCATAGCTTGTTCCCAAGCGGCTTGGTAACCCCATTGTTGAATATAACCTTGAACCCAATCAAAGGCATAATAGCCGATAGCATAACCAATCATTCCCCCCACTACAGAAGCGACCGCCGTATAAAGCGCAAAACGAAACGCACTTTTCGGTTTTGACATTGACATTGGAATCAACATCACATCGGGTGGAATTGGAAAGAAAATGGCCTCAATAAAACTTACAAAGGATAACCAAAATACAGCAAAGCGATGTTTGGACCATTGCATCGTTTTATCGTACATCGCACCAAAAATATTCATTCACTTATCCTTCATGGGTTCAACAGGAGAAAATTTGTTTCAAAATGGCACATTATTCACTTTCCAGCCAATCTTGTAAAGCAGCAATTGACTGATGAGCCGTAAGATCTGCTTGAATTGGCGTAATGGAAACATAACCATTTTTTACTGCATGGAAATCGGTGCCTTCACCATCATATTCCGGCAAGCCTGATGGACCAATCCAATAGATATTTTCGCCTCGAGGATCTTCTTGTTTAATCACTTCAGCTGCAGATGCACGATAGCCTAAATGACACACCTTAATGCCTTTGAGTTCTTCGTAAGGTAAATCTGGTACATTGATATTGATCACTTCGCGTTTATTCAATAATTGAGGATGTAATTTGGGAATCAAATCACACACCACGCGAGCCGCTGTTTCATAATGCAGACGACCATCTAAAGAGACGGCAATGGCTGGCAATCCCAAATGGCGACCTTCTAATGCTGCAGCCAAGGTGCCTGAATACAAGGTATCATCACCCATATTACAACCGGCATTAATACCAGATACAACAAGATCAACTTGTCCGGATAAAAAACCGTTTAATGCCAAATGTACACAATCAGCCGGTGTGCCGTTCACGCAATAATCACCGCTGTCTAAATGATGCGGGCGAAGTGGCTCAACAAGCGTTAATGAGCTTGATGCCGCGCTACGATTACGATCGGGTGCAACAATTACCACATCGGCAATTTTTCGTAATTCTTTTGCTAAAACTTGAATCCCTTCGGCGTGAAAACCGTCATCATTGCTGACTAAAATTCGCATTATTCTTCTTCCTTAATATTCACTAACTCTCGCACCAATGCAGTGGCATAACTCCCTGCTGGCAAATAAAATGAGAGCTTCAATCCGTCTTCAACAAACGTCCAATGGAAATCTTTTGCCTGCATCAATAAAGGGCGGCGAGCGGCTTTCATTCTTTCTTGTTTCATTAACTCTTGGAAAACCTGATGTTCCAAAACCACTTGATTTTCGACCGCACTTGCAGATAAATTTTCTTCGCCAATTAAAGGCGCGGTCAGCAAAATATCTTGCTCGTTCAAACGTTGCTGTAAAACCGCTAAATCTTCATTTTCATCAGCTTTAAACCAACTGTGCGATCCATTTAATTGCACAATATCGTCTCTTAGAACCTGATCTGCCACATTTTGTTCAATTCGTTCTGCTACAACTAAATTAAAAATTTCACTGCGAGCCGCTGAAAGGTAAAAACTGCGTTTTTTACGATCTTTGACCTTAATCTCCCCTTTCGCCCAACGAATTGCTTGAGTCAGATTATGACCATCACGCCCAAAACGTTGTTCGGTAAAGTAGTTAGGGAAACCGTATTTCGCCACAAAATTTAAGCGCTCATTTAATTCATCACTTTCTTTTGCGCCACGTAATAAAATCTCAAAAGCATTTCCTTGAAGACTGCCCGTGCGAATTTTACGATTGTGGCGAGTCACTTCTAAAATCTCGACACCTTCCAATTGAAATTGGCTAAAATCTGGCGTTTCTTTACCTGGCATTTGCAAACAAAACCATTGTTCTGTAATACCATGACGGTCTTTCAGACCTGCATAACCCATATTTCGATCAGAAATACCCGCAAACTTGGCAAGTTTTTCGCCCACAAACAATGTATTGCAATCCGTTTTACGGATTTTTACCGCCACAAATTCGCCTTCGCCTGACATTTCATAGCCAAGATCTTCTTTAACGATAAAATCAGCAAATTCTTGCTTTAAAAGTGCGGTTGTTTTTGGGGGTGTTTTTAAGGTGAAATAAGGGAGATGTTTGACCATTTTTTTCATTCTAAAATAAGAAAGCCCAACTTTTTTCGCTGCAATAAATAGCGTGATCAGCTGGGCATGTTAAGCACAATTTATTCGAGCAGAATTTTAACCTTTCCGCCCCTTCAAGGCAAACTGAAATGAGAATAAATTTTTAGCGACATTTTCATCTTTATCCCCTACAATGACCGCACTTTTTCTGACAAAAGGAATGCCTTATGACGAACTTTAACGAACTTCAAGAAGAAACCCGTGAAATCATTACGGATTTATTAAATGACGGCAGCGATCCGGATGCGCTTTATATTATCGAACATCACATCGCCCATTATGATTTTGATACCTTAGAAAAAATTGCCGTGGATGCTTTCAAAGCAGGCTATGAAGTGTCAGAAGCAGAAGAATTTGAAGATGAAAATGGCAAGATCATTTTCTGTTTTGACATCATCAGTGAAGTGGAATTAAAGCCTGAAATTATTGATGCACAACAAAAAGAAATTCTGCCATTAGTGGAAAAATACAAAGGCATTTATGATGGCTGGGGCACGTATTTTGAAGATCCGAATGCAGAGGACGATGAATACGGCGATGACGGCGAATTTTTTGACGATGAAGATGTCGAAGACGACAACGAACGTTTACATTAATAATAACAAAGGGCGTGTTAAACCGCCCTTAATTTTTATCTTACCCAAATAGGAATGAAAAAAATGAAACTCAAAGCGTTATCTTTAGCATTACTTGCCTTGCCTATCGCTTCTTTTGCTGCAGAACCCGTATCTCATCAACCAACGGATGTCAGCTTTAGTGTTGAAGCAGAAAAAGAAGTAGAACGTGATTTATTGCAAGTGTCCCTTTTTTACCAAGCGGAAGGCAATGATTTATCCGCACTCAATAAAACCATGGCCGAAAAAATGAATAAAGCCATTGAGTTAGCAAAACAACAAAGTGCGATCGAAATTAAAGACAATTCTCGTAATACCTGGATTCGCTATGACAATAAAGGCAAACAACAAGGCTGGATTGCGCGTGCAGAATTAACCTTAGAAAGTAAAGATTCTCAAGTGTTATCAACATTAGTACATGAATTAGATGGCGTATTAGCCATTGATCGCGTAAGCGCGTCTGTTTCACGTGAGAAATTAAGTAGTTTAGAAAAGGAATTAACCAAAGAAGCTTTAGCAAAAGTTAAAGATAAAGCACTCTTAATTCAAGAATCTTTGCAGATGAAAGGTTATCACACACAAAGCCTTGATGTATCTTCTGCCAATGATTCCGCAAATGATTTCCGCCCTTATGCTGCTGGGGCAATGATGGCAAAAAGTTTCTCTTACTCGGATGAAAAAGATGAAACTTACACTCAAAGTGGCAAAGAGAAAATTAAAGTCAGTGTGAATGCGCGAATTGCATTGCTTAAAGAATAATTTTCTATACAATGAACGACGATTTTTTTAATAAGGAAAACAATATGAAAGTAGCAAAAAATACGGTTGTGAGTATCGCTTACCAAGTACGTACTCAAGACGGTGTATTAGTTGATGAAGCACCAGCAAATCAACCATTAGAATATTTACAAGGCCACAATAACTTAATCATTGGGCTTGAAAATGCCTTAGAAGGCAAAGAAGTTGGCGACAAATTTGAAGTGCGTGTTCAACCTGAAGAAGGCTACGGCGAATACAATGAAAACATGGTTCAACGTGTACCAAAAGAGGTATTCCAAGGCGTTGATGAAGTAGTTGTTGGTATGCGTTTCTTAGCTGACACGGATATCGGCCCTGTTCCTGTTGTGATCACGGAAGTGGATGGCGATGAAGTAGTGGTTGATGGTAACCATATGTTAGCAGGTCAAGAATTACACTTCACGGTTGAAGTTGTTGGTACTCGTGAAGCAACATTAGAAGAAATTGCTCACGGTCACGTGCATGGCGCACATGATCACCACCATCATCACGATGACGAAGATGGTCACGGTTGTGGTTGCGGCGGTCACGGTCATCACCACCATGATCACGATCATGGACACGGCGGTTGCTGTGGCGGTGGTCATAAACACGATCATGATCACGGACACGGTCATGGTGGCTGTGGTTGCGGCGGTCACTAACCTTAATCTAGAGATAAAACTAGAGACAAAAAAAGTGCGGTTAAAAATAACCGCACTTTTTCTTTATCTAAACTTTCATTACAAAATGAATCGACTTAAATCTTCATTTTCAATCACTTCGCCTAAAGCATCAATCACATAAGCGGCATCGATATTCACGGTTTGACCATCCATTTCACTCGCATCAAATGAGATTTTATCCATTAAACGTTCCATAACGGTATGTAAACGTCTTGCACCGATATTCTCCGTTTTCTCATTCACACGGAAAGCGGCTTCGGCAATTTTCTTGATTGCATCTTGTGTAAACTCAATGCTCACGCCTTCTGTCGCCATAAGCGCTTTATATTGCTCTGTTAAAGACGCATTTGGCTCAGTTAGAATACGCTCAAAGTCTTCTGCCGTTAATGCAGACAATTCAACACGAATCGGCAAACGACCTTGCAATTCAGGGATTAAATCTGATGGACGCGCCACTTGGAATGCCCCTGAAGCAATAAAGAGAATATGATCAGTTTTCACCATACCGTGTTTAGTATTAACCGTCGAACCTTCCACTAATGGCAATAAGTCTCGTTGCACGCCTTCACGAGAGACATCGGCACCACTGTATTCGCCTTTTTTACAGATCTTATCGATCTCATCAATAAACACGATACCGTTTTGCTCAACTGCATCGATAGCTTTTTGTTTCAATTCCTCTGGATTGATCAATTTGGCTGCTTCATCATCAATTAAGGTTTTTAACGCATCCTTAATTTTCATTTTGCGTTTTTTGGTTTTATCTGAACCTAAACTTTGGAACATGGATTGTAACTGATTGGTCATTTCTTCCATACCTGGAGGTGCCATGATTTCCACACCCATTGACACGCCCGCCAACACATCAATTTCGATTTCTTTATCGTCTAATTGACCTTCACGTAATTTTTTACGGAACGCTTGGCGAGTACTGCTATTAGTATCGTGGTTTTCCACTTCACCCCATTGATTTTTTGGTGGTGGTAGCAACGCATCTAAAATACGATCTTCAGCCGCATCTTCTGCTTTCGCACGATTTTTCGCAATTTCTTGTTGGCGAACTAATTTCATCGCACTGTCCGTTAAATCACGGATAATGGAATCTACTTCTTTCCCCACATAGCCCACTTCGGTGAACTTGGTTGCTTCCACTTTAATGAAAGGTGCATTGGCTAATTTTGCAAGACGACGCGCAATCTCGGTTTTACCCACACCTGTTGGTCCAATCATTAAAATATTTTTAGGGGTAACTTCATGGCGAAGTGGCTCTTGCAACTGCATTCTTCTCCAACGGTTACGCAACGCGATCGCAACCGCTCTTTTCGCCTCTTTTTGGCCGATAATATGTTGATCTAATTCGGAAACAATTTCACGAGGGGTCATTTCAGACATAATTTTTCCTTATTTATTCGGTAATTCTTCAATAGTGAAATTCGTATTGGTGAACACGCAAATATCACCCGCAATTTTTAAAGATTTTTCTACAATTTCACGAGCTGATAAATCGGTATTTTCTACCAACGCACGGGCTGCCGATAATGCATAATTACCGCCTGAACCAATGGCTAAAATCTGATCGGCTTCTGGCTGCACCACATCACCAATACCGGTAATGATTAAACTTTCTTTTTCATCCGCCACAATCAGCATCGCTTCTAACTTGCGCAACGCACGATCGGTTCGCCAATCTTTGGCTAATTCCACCGCAGCTTTTAACAAATGTCCTTGATGCATTTCTAATTTACGCTCAAATAATTCAAATAAGGTGAACGCATCGGCTGTACCACCTGCGAAACCGGCTAAAACTTTGCCATTATATAAACGGCGCACTTTACGGGCATTCCCTTTCATCACTGTGTTGCCTAATGAAACCTGTCCATCGCCCCCAACAACCACTTGGCCATTACGACGTACGCTTACAATTGTTGTCATTCTTTTAATCCTTCTTTTAAGAAAAGTTACTCGTTATATGGCGATCGATTCCACCAAATTCAAGGGAAAATTTTTCTTTGATGCTTTATTAGACAATCAGTTTTAAAAAATGTGACAAAGATCACTTTTTTAAATAGCAAACGATTGCTATTATTTCACACCTTTATTTTAAAGGAATATGATTTGTTACAAATAAAACAAACTACTTAATGAGGAAAACATGAAAAATTTACTTAAACTTTCTGCCATTGCAATTTTAGCGGCAAGTGCAGCCTCTACTTTTGCATCAAACAAAGAACCTTACACTGAACAAGGTACGAATGCTCGTGAAATGACAGAGCAAAAACCGATTCACTGGATCTCTGTTGAGCAGTTGAAAAAAGAATTAGAAGGCAAAGCACCAATTAATGTGAGCTTCGACATTGATGATACTGTACTTTTCAGTAGCCCTTGTTTCTACCACGGCCAAGAAAAATACTCACCAGGTAAAAATGATTACTTAAAAAATCAAGATTTCTGGAATGAAGTGAATGCAGGTTGTGACCAATATTCCATTCCAAAACAAATTGCGGTGGATTTAATTAATATGCACCAAGCACGTGGTGACCAAATTTATTTTATTACCGGTCGTACAGCTGGCGATAAAGATGGTGTGACACCTGTGCTACAAAAAGCCTTTAATATTAAAGATATGCATCCTGTAGAATTCATGGGCGGTCGCAAACTTCCAACTAAATATAACAAAACACCGGGTATTATTGAGCACAAAGTGAGTATTCACTATGGTGACAGTGATGACGATATCCTAGCCGCAAAAGAAGCGGGTATTCGTGGTATTCGTTTAATGCGTGCAGCAAACTCTACTTACCAACCAATGCCAACCCTTGGTGGCTACGGTGAAGAAGTATTGATTAACTCAAATTACTAATCTTCCTAAAAAGTGCGGTTATTTTGACCGCACTTTTCTTATCTAATTAACCATCTTAATTTTTAAAAAGTTTCTGGGAATATGCTAAAATTTTTCTGTTTTCAGGAGCCTATTTATGTCAGAACTCACGTCTAATCAATACTTAATTATCATTGCCGTGCTGGTTTTTATGAGTGTTGTGATGCTTTTTCTATTAAGCCGTAGCAAACGAGATACACAAGAATTACAACAAGATCTCAATAAAACTATCGGCGATTACAATCAATTGGCTGAGCGTTTTGACTCCTTAAGTGCGGTCAAAAATCAATTAGAACAACAAGCCGTTAAAGTACAAACTCATGCGGAAGGTTTGCAAACTCGTCTTAATGAACGTGATGAAAAAATCCAATATTTAGAAAAAGAATTAGATGAAGAACAGCTCCGCCACGATCAAATTGGCGGGCAAATCACCGCATTAAAAGAACGCTTTGGGATAGCATCTGCACAAGCAGAAAGCTTGCAAGGTCAATTACAACAAGCGCAAGAAAATGCACTTAGAAAAGAACAAGAGCAGCAAAAAACGCAGGAAAAATTGACCGCACTTTCACAAGAATTAACGGAGCTCAAAACCACCCTTTCCGAAAAAGAAAAACATTTTGCTGAACAGCAACAGCATATTGAGCAATCCAAACAACAGCTAGGTGTGGAATTCCAAAATCTGGCCAACCGCATTTTGGAAGAAAAAAGCCAATCCTTTAATCAAACCAATCAAACCGCATTGGAAACCTTGTTGAAGCCTTTCCGTGAACAAATCGAGGGCTTTCAAAAACGAGTCAATGAAATCCATTCGGAATCGGTGAAAGGCAATGCGGGTTTAGAAGCGGAAATCAAAAAGGTGTTGGAAATTGGCTTAAATATGTCGCAAGAAGCCAATAATTTAACTTCTGCTTTAAAAGGTGAAAAGAAAACCCTAGGCAACTGGGGAGAAGTACAACTTGAGCGCGCACTTCAGTTGGCAGGCTTGATTGAAAACGTGCATTACAGTGCACAGGCCCATTTTAAAGATGAACAAGGCGGTCGAAACTATCCTGATTTTGTGCTCAATTTACCTGATGAGAAAAATATTATCATCGATAGCAAAATGTCATTGAATGCTTACGAAAGTGCGGTCAATTCTGAGGATGAATTTGAACGTGAGCGTTTACTAAGGGAGCATATTAAAGCCCTGAAAAATCACATTGATGACTTGCACCGCAAGGATTACAGCAATTTGATTGGCATGCGCAGTCCTAATTTTGTCTTGATGTTCATTGCAGTGGAACCCGCTTATATTGAAGCCTTAAAATTAGACCCAAGTCTATTTAATTATGGTTACGAGAAAAATGTCATTATGGTTTCACACACGACTCTCATGCCAATTTTACGCACAGTGGCAAATTTATGGCGTATCGAACGAGGCAATGCCGAAGCCAAAGAAATCGCAGAAAAAGCAGGTGAAATTTACAACCAGATTTGCTTGGTGGCCGAACGCTTGAACAAACTAGGCAACACCCTTTCCACAGTGAGCAATCAATACAACAGCACCGTTACTGCCCTAGTGGGGCAACAAGGTTTAGTGGGAAAAGTGGAGCGCTTTAAAGACTTGTCAGCGAAAGCTAACAAGAGCATGCCAAACGTTGAATTGCTCAATAATGACGTGGATTTAACGCGCCTATCCCTTATCACTACCGAGAATGAGGTAAAATAAAAAACATCGGTTGAATTTTTCTTTAAAAGCGGCTATTTTCTTGCCGCTTTTTTATTTGAATTTTTATTTGTGGGGAATTTTATGGCGACAGAACAAAAAGAAATCACGGATCCATGTGCAAAATATAACGAACAAACCAGTTTTCTAAGCAAAACGATTTTTGCAAGTCGTTGGTTACAAGTGCCTATTTATTTAGGTTTAATTGTCGTGCAAGGCATCTATGCCTACAAGTTTATGAAAAACTTGTGGTATCTCATCACCAATGTTAATGAAATGGATGCGGACACCATTATGCTCGCCGTCCTCAATCTCATTGATGTGGTGATGATTGCAAACTTATTGGTGATGGTGACATTAGGCGGATACGAGATTTTTGTTTCAAAACTTCGTACAAAAAACCATCCTGATCAACCTGAATGGATGAGTCATGTGAATGCAACCGTACTGAAAGTGAAACTTTCTATGTCAATTATCAGCATTTCGTCTATTCACTTATTGCAAACCTTTGTGAATGCCTCAAAAATTTCTGAAAAAACGATTATGTGGGAAGTGATTATTCATTTTTCTTTCTTGATTTCAGCGATTGCCATGGCTTATACCGATAAAATTCTCTACAGTACAAGTCATAAAAATCATTAATACACAAAGTGCGGTCAAATTCGACCGCACTTTTATTTTCTAGAACTCATCTTGGTGTTTAAATTTCAATAAATCTCGACGTTCTTTTTTGTTTGGACGACGATCAGGATGCGGCATCGAAAGTGCATTATTTTTTCTTGCCCATGCCATTTCTTCGCGTTTTTTCAAACTCTGTGCCGTTTCTTGGTAAAGCAATTGTGCTTCAGGGGCGCCACGACGTTGGTCACTCAACGCAATCACTTCAATTTCTTTTTCATCGTTGCCTTGACGTAGCTTAATCATGGCACCGATTTCTACATTTTTACTCACTTTAGCTCGTTGACCGTTGTAATGTACTTTGCCCCCTTCAATCATCGCTTTCGCAATGCTACGGGTTTTATAAAAACGCGCCGCCCAAAGCCATTTATCTAATCGTACTTCGTTATTTTCACCCATAACTCTTCCTATTTCTCTCACTTTGCGTATGATGAGCCAATAACAAAATAATAGGGCTAATATTATGAAAAAACAACTTCCACACATTCTCTCCCTTTCCACGGTGGCAAAATCCCGCTTGTTTGAAATTCAAGCTGTAGATCTCAAATTCTCTAATGGCATTGACCGCACTTATGAACGTTTCCGCCCTTTTAATCGCGATTCTGTCATGGTGATTGCAATTGATGGAGAGGATCTCCTCCTGGTTCGCGAATATGCTGTTGGAACAGAACAATATGAACTCGGTTTTGTAAAAGGTGGAATGGATACGGGAGAAACACCCGAACAAAGTGCGAATCGTGAATTGCAGGAAGAAATTGGTTTTGGCGCAAAAAAATGGACATTTTTACGTACTATGAAGATCAATCCACAAATCATGGGTCATAAAATGCACGTTTTATTGGGTGAAGATCTATACCCCAATAAGCTGGAAGGCGATGAGCCTGAACCATTAGAAATAGTCCGTTATCCGTTATCTCAACTTGATGCACTTTTGGACAGTGATGAATTTAATGAAGCCAGAAATCTTGCTGCACTTTATTCTTTACGCGATCACTTAAAAAAACGATAAATTTAATTGAATAAATTTAAATAATTTCTAATAGCAAGCGATTAAATTTAAAGAAAACTTGCATAAATATTCTTTTTTTGAGAATGTATCGCCATTTTTCAAAAAATATATATAGGAAAATTTATGTCTGATAATAATTTAAAAGAATTGACCTTCCGGGGGATGTTCCTTGGGGCGTTAATTACAGTGATCTTCACTGCATCTAACGTTTATTTGGGTCTTAAAGTGGGGATGACGTTTGCGTCCTCCATTCCTGCTGCTGTTATCTCTATGGCAGTTTTAAAATTCTTCAAGGATTCCAGTATTTTAGAAAATAACATGGTGCAAACCCAAGCTTCATCAGCGGGAACATTGTCTTCTGTTATTTTCGTTCTTCCAGGCCTGTTAATGATGGGTTACTGGCAAGAATTCCCATTCTGGCAAACAGTGTTAATCTGTGCCGCTGGCGGTACATTGGGCGTGCTATTTACCATTCCATTACGTCGTGCGATGGTCGTAAACAGCGACTTACCTTACCCTGAAGGTGTGGCTGCTGCTGAAATCTTAAAAGCAGGTAACAATAGCGAAAGCGACAGTGGTGTAAAAGATATTGCTTACGGTGGTATTTTTGCGGCAACTGTTGCATTCTTAACCAACGCATTACGTGTCATGTCTGATAGCGCAAGCGCATGGTTCTCTAACGGCAAAGCCATTTTCCAATTACCAATGGGCTTCTCTCTTGCCTTAGTGGGTGCCGGTTATTTAATTGGTATCGTGGGCGGTCTTGCCATGTTATTCGGTACATTCCTTGCTTGGGGTGTTGCGGTACCTTATTTCACCGCAACAGGTGATATGCCAACGGATGCCTCTATTGTTAGTTATGCTATGGCTGAATGGAAAACCAAAGTTCGCTTTATTGGTGTGGGTACTATCGGTATTGCGGCAATTTGGACATTATTAATCCTTTTCAAACCAATGATTGAAGGGATGGTTCATTCTTTCCGTATGTTAAAAGGCTCACAAGCTGAATCAGAACATCGTATTGATATCGACTTATCGCCAAAAACTATCATTTACATTTTATTGGCGACTGTCGTGCTAATCGTGATTTCTTTATATCACTTCATTGCAGCCGCACCAATTTCTGCTGAGCTTGCCGTGTTATTAGTGGTTGTTTGTACGCTACTCGCGGTGTTAATTGGTTTCTTCGTTGCAGCAGCGTCTGGTTATATGGCAGGACTTGTGGGTTCATCTTCTAGCCCTATTTCTGGTATCGGGATCATTTCTGTTATCGTGATTTCACTTGTTTTAGTGACCATTGGTAAAAGCAGTGGTTTATTTGAAACAGCGGACGGTCAAAAATTCTTAACGGCATTGACCTTATTCACGGCATCTATCGTTTTAACCACCGCGACTATTTCAAACGATAACTTACAAGACTTAAAAACCGGTCTTCTAGTTGAAGCGACCCCTTGGAGACAACAGGTTGCATTGATTATCGGTTGTTTCGTTGGTGCATTAGTGATTGCACCGGTATTAGAAATTTTATACCACGCTTATGGTTTCACTGGCGCATTACCACGTCCAGATATGGATCCAGCACAAGCGCTTTCAGCACCACAAGCAACCCTTATGACCACCATTTCACAAGGTATTTTCACCGACCATTTAGAATGGACCTACATTTTAACTGGTGTTGGTTTAGGTATTGTATTGATCATTGTGGATGCATTCATGCGTAAAACCAGTGACAGCCGCTTTGCCTTACCAGTATTAGCGGTTGGGATTGGTATCTACCTTCCACCATCAATCAATATGCCGGTTGTGGTCGGTGCGGTAATGGCATGGTTTATCACCCGTCATATTAAAAACTATGCAAAACGCACTAACGATACTGAAGTGGAGAAAAAAGCAGAACGTTTCGGCACACTTTTCGCTGCGGGTTTAATTGTGGGTGAAAGCTTGATGGGCGTCATCTTAGCCTTCATTATTGCGGCATCTGTCACCTCAGGTGGTTCTGAAGATCCATTAGCCTTAGGATTAGAAAATTGGGATAATATTGGCGAATTACTTGGTCTTGCCGTATTTATCTTTGGTATCTTTATTTTCGTTTCTCGTGTATTACGTGCGAAGAAATCGAAATAATGGATTTAAATAGGCTGTCCTCGGATAGCCTATTTTTCTAGGAGCTTAAGGTGTCAACGCAATCCCCTTATCTAAAAGCAATTATCATCTTCCCATTGGTTACACAGCTAATCGGTAGCATTATTGCTTATGTCGCTTTCGGAATGGACTACTGCAAAGAAGGCAACTTCGATGCCGTATTATTTGGTTTCTTTCTAACATTTTGGCCTCTCACCGTGCCAGCAATAATCAATGCTTACTTTGCTAAATACCGCGGCTATCTACGTCATCAGTGGAATAAAATTCTCATTTTTTCATTCATCATTCTTTTTTGTTATTGGAGTATCGGCAACCTTCTCATCGCACAAAATACTCAATATCTGACTGACCGTGTATTATTTGTCTTAGAGGGTTCTGTCATCCTGGCAATCTATACAACAATTTTCCTCTCCTTGTTATTACCGAAATCAAAGTAGGAAATAAACATGCAATTATCTCAATCTCTTCTCGATCAAGTCCGTGCACTCGCTAATGAAGCGGGAAAACATTTAGCTCATTTTTACCAACAGGATGTAAAAATACAAACTAAATCGGATAACACCCCTGTCACGGAAGCAGATTTATTTGTCAGCCAATTTTTAATCAAAAAACTGACCGCACTTTTCCCTGACATTCCTGTTCTTTCAGAGGAAAACTGCAATATTCCCTTTGAACAACGCCAAACTTGGCAAACTTATTGGCTAATCGATCCCCTTGATGGCACGCAACAATTTATTGATCGCACAGATCAATTCTCCGTATTGATTACACTCGTACAAAACCATCAACCTGTACTGGGTGTTATCCACTTCCCTATTTTGAATATCACCTATTACGCAATGAAAGGTTTTGGGGCATTCAAGCAAAGCAACAAAGAAATAAAAATCTTACAACCCAAAAAAATCGATCTCACAAAACCGCTAAAAATCGCCGTAGGCGCCACTACCTCACAAGAAAAAGTGCGGTCAATTTTAGCAAAGAATTTGGCATGCGAATTTACGGTGGTGGGTTCGAGCAGTTTGAAAAGCGGTTTGGTTGCTGAGGGAGCTGTTGATTGCTATGTTCGACTCGGTAAAACTGGCGAATGGGATACGGCAGGCGCTGAAATTTTATTAGCTGAAATCAATGGAATGATTTTCGATCCGCACTATCAACCGCTCACCTATAATCAGCGTGAAAGTTTAATTAATCCCTCCTTTGTGATGGTGGCAGATAATACACAAAATTGGGCATCTGTCTTTCAATTTAATTGATTGGTTCGATTGGTAAAGTGCAGTAATATATTGCATTATTTAAAAATACTACTCGGAACAATAAGGAATAATATGCAAACTAATAATAACTGTATCGTGATTTTTGGTGCTTCCGGTGATTTAACTCACCGTAAACTCATTCCAGCACTTTATAATCTCTTCAAATTTGGTCGTTTAAACAAATTTTCTGTATTAGGTGTCGCGCGTTCAGAATTAAACGATGAGACTTTCCGTGAAAAAATGCGCGAAGCGTTACTTGAAACAGAAGAAACCACTCCAGAAACGCTAGACGCTTTTTGTAGTCATCTCTATTACCAAGCGGTAAACACATCAGATGCGGCCGATTACGGTAAATTAGTCCCTCGTTTAGAAGAATTACATACTAAATATCAAACGAATGGCAACACCCTTTACTATATGTCCACGCCACCAAGCTTATATGGTGTGATTCCAGAATGTCTTGCGGCTCATGGTTTAAATACAGAAGACGAGGGTTGGAAACGTATTATTGTCGAAAAACCTTTTGGTTACGATGAAAAAACCGCACAAGAACTCGACGTCCAAATTCATCGTTTCTTTGAAGAGCATCAAATCTATCGTATCGACCATTATCTAGGTAAAGAAACCGTTCAAAACCTACTTGTTTTACGCTTCTCAAATGGCTTATTCGAACCGCTTTGGAACCGTAATTACATTGATTATGTCGAAATTACGGGGGCAGAAGCCATTGGCGTAGAAGAACGTGGTGGCTATTATGATGGCTCTGGTGCAATGCGTGATATGTTCCAAAACCACTTATTACAAGTTCTCGCCATGGTTGCCATGGAACCACCGGCAATCATCAATGCGAACTCAATGCGTGATGAAGTGGCCAAAGTCATGCACTCTTTACGTCCATTAACGCAAGATGACGTTGAGCACAACTTAGTGCTTGGTCAATATACTGCTGCGGAAATTGATGGCAAAGAAGTTAAAGGTTATTTACAAGAAAAAGGCGTGCCGGCTAACTCTCGCACTGAAACCTTTATGGCATTACGTTGCGAAATCGAAAACTGGCGTTGGGCTGGCGTACCTTTCTATGTGCGTACAGGTAAACGCTTACCGGCACGTGTGACAGAAATTGTGATTCATTTCAAAACTACGCCACATCCGGTATTCAGTCAAAATGCGCCTGAGAATAAATTGATCATCCGTATTCAACCTGATGAAGCCATTTCAATGCGCTTCGGTTTGAAAAAGCCAGGTGCGGGCTTTGAAGCGAAAGAAGTCTCAATGGATTTCCGTTATGCCGATTTGGCCGATGAGCAAGTACTCACGGCTTATGAACGCTTATTGCTTGATGCGATGAAAGGCGATGCCACACTCTTTGCGCGTACGGATGCGGTGCACGCTGCATGGAAATTTGTGCAACCGATTTTGGATTACAAAGAATCGGGTGGTCGAATCTACGAATATGAAGCGGGCACTTGGGGACCTGTTGCAGCCGAAAAACTCATTGCGAAAAGTGGTCGCGTATGGCGTAAACCAAGCGGTAAAATGAAGAAAAAGGTTTAATCATTAATATCTCGCCTTCTTCAACAGAAGAAGGCTTATCACCGAATAGAGAGAAACAAACATGAACACCATTACCTTCCCAACAGCTCAACACGCTGTTGAAAAGATCGCTCAAGAATTTGTGATTTATAGTCAATTAAATCACCCTGTGCATATTTCTCTTTCTGGCGGTTCAACACCTAAGCTGTTATTCAAAACCTTAGCCAAAGCGCCTTATGCGGAACAAATTAACTGGAAGAATCTACATTTTTGGTGGGGCGATGATCGCATGGTTCCACCAACAGATCCAGAAAGCAACTATGGTGAAGTGCAAAAACTCTTATTCGATCATATTCAAATTCCCGCAGAAAACATCCATAGAATTCGTGGCGAAAATGAACCGCACTTTGAACTAAAACGCTTCGAAGAAGAATTAAGTGCGGTCATTCCAAACGGTGTTTTTGATTGGATCATTTTAGGTATGGGGACTGACGGTCATACCGCTTCTCTTTTCCCACATCAAACCAATTTTGATGATGAAAACCTAGCTATCATTGCTAAACACCCTGAAAGTGGTCAAATTCGCATTTCTAAAACCGCCAAACTCATTGAACAAGCGAAACGCATTACCTATTTGGTCACTGGCGAAAGCAAAGCAGACATTTTAAAAGAAATCCAAACCACGCCAGCAGAAAATCTGCCTTATCCTGCAGCAAAAATTAAAGCAAAAAATGGGGTGACGGAATGGTATTTGGATAAAGCGGCGGCGAAATTGCTATAACAAGTTGAGTATCAAATATCATAGGCTTGCAAAATGATAGACTACAAAGTGAATGAACCAGTTTCAGTTAAACAATTTATTGAATTACTAAATAAAACAACGCTCGGGGCACGCCGTCCGTTAGAGGATGAAAAACGTGTCGCAGCGATGCTGCATCATGCGGATTTGTTAGTCACCGCTTGGGATGGTGAACGATTAGTGGGTGTAGCACGTTCCGTGACGGATTTTGCCTACTGCTGTTATTTATCTGATTTAGCGGTTGATGAACAATATCAAAAACAAGGTATCGGCTTGCAGTTAATTGAACACACTAAACAAGCCTTACATCCACAAGCCAAAATTGTGCTTTTATCGGCTCCACAAGCTGTAGATTATTATCCGCATATTGGATTTACTCAACATATGAGTGCATGGACGAAGAGTTAATCTATTAGCATTGTACGGACTAAAGTTAAATTAAAATATAGATACATCAGATGCGGAATGACTTTAATGTTGAATTTAGATAATAAAAAATTTATTGCTGTTGAAAACACCGCAAATGGTGAGGTCAGTAGCCAAACAGAATTTCATTATCACCAACAAGGCAACATGATTTGGGCCGAATATGGTGGAGGTGAAATTTTAAAAGGCTTTTTAATTGGAAAATGGATTGACGAGACTCAAATTGAATTTACGTATCAACATTTAAATCAATCTCTAGAAAATCGTCTGGGTCGTTGTTGTACAAGATTTTCTTTAGAAGAAAGTAAGCTCGTCGGACATGAAAAATGGCAGTGGCTAGACACGTTAGAGCAAGGTAGCTCTTTAATTAGAGAAATTTAAAAGAAGTTTTGCTATAGATTATTATCCGCATATTGGTTTTTAACGCTGACGAAGAGTTAAGATGACCGAACGTGGAGTTATTTCCATGCTATTTTAAATTAAATAATGAAAAAATATCGTTTAACAAATAATACTATTGTTTATGAAGGAAGAACACTTTATCAAATAGAAGCGCTAATAACAATTTACCCCTATGATGACGAAGAAGATAACTATTGGGATCCCCCGATTGTTGAAGAAGGCTCTCTCGGAGGATATATTGAAAGTGAAAATAATTTATCACATATAGGCAAAGCTTGGATAAAAGATAATGCAAAGGTTCTTGGAAATAGTAAAGTTCTAGACAATGCGATAGTTTCTGAAAATGCTATAGTTCGTGATAATGCGATGCTCATCCATAATGCAACAGCCTCTGGGAATGCTATAGTTTCTGAAGATTCATCTGTTGAAAATAACTCTTCGGTATACGGAGATGCTATGATTTTAGGTGCATCTACAATTTGTGGAGACTCATATATCTTCGATAAAAGTAAAATTTGTGATTCTTCAATTGAAAATTCAATTATCTTTGATGATGCAATTATAGAAAACTCAAGTATTGTTAATGGACATATAGGTAAACATGCTCACATTCGATCATATAAAGATGTAATTTCTATATCCTACTCTGGTTTTTTAAAACTAAATCTAACCGCATATAAAACTGAAGATAATGTTTATATTGCGACGGAAAGTTATCCTAACCACGTTCGTGTTTTAGAAAGCAAAAACTTCCTTAACTTCTTATATGACTATGGAAAAAGAATATTAGATAAGAAATTCGAAGTTAAAAACAAAAATATTGCATATATACTTGATAATATTAGCTCAACACTTAAAACAAGCGCTAATATTGAAGATAAAATAATCTTTGATTTTTTAATGGCTGTCTTTTTATCTTTTCAAGAGCTTTTAGAGGATAAAATATATCAATCAATGTAGAGTGAAATTTAGTTACACCAACATATTCAATCGGTACAAAGACTTGTACCTCACAAACAGGAGAAAACAATGTCAGTAAAAGGCGACATCGGTGTTATCGGCTTAGCCGTAATGGGGCAAAACCTCATTTTAAATATGAATGATCATGGCTTTAAAGTAGTGGCTTATAACCGCACTACTTCAAAAGTGGATGAATTTTTACAAGGTGCAGCAAAAGGCACCAATATTATCGGTGCATACTCTTTAGAAGATTTAGCTTCTAAATTAGAAAAACCACGCAAAGTAATGTTAATGGTACGCGCGGGTGATGTGGTGGATCAATTCATTGAGGCATTATTACCACACTTAGAAGAAGGTGACATCATTATTGATGGCGGTAACTCAAACTACCCAGATACCAACCGTCGTGTTAAAGCATTGGCTGAAAAAGGCATTCGCTTTATCGGTTCGGGTGTTTCGGGCGGTGAAGAAGGTGCGCGTCATGGACCATCTATCATGCCAGGTGGTAACCACGAAGCATGGCCATATGTTAAACCAATCTTCCAAGCAATCTCAGCTAAAACAGAACAAGGCGAGCCTTGCTGTGACTGGGTTGGCGGCGAAGGTGCTGGCCACTTTGTGAAAATGGTTCACAATGGTATCGAATATGGCGATATGCAATTAATCTGTGAAGCTTACCAATTCTTAAAAGAAGGTTTAGGCTTAAGCTATGAAGAAATGCAAGCTATCTTCGCAGAATGGAAAAAAACCGAACTTGATAGCTATTTAATCGACATCACTACCGATATTCTTGGTTATAAAGATGCTGATGGTGAGCCATTAGTTGAAAAAATCTTAGATACCGCAGGTCAAAAAGGGACCGGTAAATGGACGGGTATCAATGCATTAGATTTCGGTATTCCATTAACCTTAATCACTGAATCCGTCTTTGCACGTTGCGTCTCTTCATTTAAAGATCAACGTGTTGCTGCTAACCAATTATTCGGCAAAACAATTCAACCTGTTGAAGGCGATAAAAAAGTTTGGATTGAGGCGGTGCGTAAAGCCTTATTGGCGTCTAAAATTATTTCTTACGCACAAGGCTTTATGCTAATTCGTGAAGCCTCTGAACAATTTGGCTGGAACATCAACTACGGCGCAACAGCGTTGTTATGGCGTGAAGGTTGTATTATCCGTAGCCGTTTCTTAGGTAACATTCGCGATGCATACGAAGCCAACCCAGATTTAATCTTCTTAGGTTCAGATAGCTACTTCAAAGGCATTTTAGAAAACGCATTAAGCGACTGGCGTAAAGTGGTCGCAAAATCTATCGAAGTAGGCATTCCAATGCCTTGTATGGCCTCTGCGATTACCTTCTTAGATGGCTATACTTCAGCCCGTTTACCAGCAAACTTATTGCAAGCACAACGTGACTACTTCGGTGCACATACTTATGAGCGCACTGACAAACCACGCGGTGAATTCTTCCACACCAACTGGACGGGTCGCGGTGGTAATACTGCATCCACCACTTATGATGTGTAAGTAAAAAACTCGTGATAAACTCACCGCACTTTGTTCGCATAAAGTGCGGTTTATTTTTACCTTATTTTGGAGAAACCTATGTTACCTCAATCACGCTTAGATAAAATTTCAGAAATGGAAAATCTTCTCAATGAAGCAGAGAGTTTCTTAGCTGACGCAGAACAATTTCTTGAAAAATGGCAGACCTTCTTACCAAAAATGAAAACCTTAGAACACTATTATTTTGATGGTGACTGGCGAGAAGATTATCAAGCTTATGAGGACGGTAAGATCCCAGAGGATATGCCTTGTGGTGTATTAAGTGAAGATTTAGTGTTTAATGCGAGTACGGGGCATCATAGTTTGGCAATTGAATATTTGAAAGTGGTTACGAAAGTATTAGATCAAGCTAAAGATTAACATTCAATATATTTAATTGTTCAGAAAAACAGCGAAAAACGCATATTTTTGAACTTTCATTCATCTCTGTTTGTCTTAGGGATTACTATCAATATGGATAGTTTTATATGTTAAACACGGAGAGATCCTATGAAATTAATTGGAAAATCACTTGTTATCGCGATGACTGTTATTTCTCTTGCTGCATGTGGAAATATGAGTCGTACTCAAAAAAATACAACAGCTGGCGCCGCTATCGGTGGTGCAGCAGGCTATATGCTTGGTGGTAATGCCGCAACCACATTAGGTGGTGCCGCATTAGGTGGCGTAATCGGTAGCCAAGTCAATAAATAGTCAAAAAAATAACCGCACTTAATGAGTGCGGTTGTTTTTTATTATTTCTCGGCTGTTTTTTCTGCGCTTGGCTTACGGCGTTTACCAATGTTTTTCGTATCTTTATGACGCAGTTTAGCTTTCTTCTTCACGTCTGCTTTTTTCTTTTCTTCACGCTTTTCTTTAATACGTGCTTTTTGCTTTTTAGACATGGATTTTACTTCCCCATCTTTCGGTGGTTTAGTACGAGGTTCTAGCCCTTCTAAAATACGTGCTTTCAAAAGCTCTTCCGTATAGCGTTTAATTTTACCGAGTAATTTGTAATCATGGGCTTCCACAAAAGAAACGGCGGTGCCTTTTTTCCCTGCTCGAGCCGTACGACCAATACGATGTAAATATGTATCTGCACTGTAAGGTAAATCGAAGTTCATGACGTGTGTGACATCATCAATATCAATCCCGCGAGCAGCCACATCAGTAGCCACTAACACAGTAACAACACCTGATTTCAATTTATCAATGGCATTATTACGTTGCGTTTGCGCCATATCGCCTTCTAGATAAGTAGAGCGAATACCTCGTTTACGCAAGGTTTCAGAAAGCTCACGCACATCTTCACGACGACGGACAAACACAATGCCGCGACTCACGTTCTCGGTTTCGATAAAGCGTGCAAGCAACTTGATTTTATGTTCATTGCTGTCGGCATGATAATACCATTGGTTGATTTTCTTGCGCTCACGACGACTTGGCTCGGCATCAATTTTTACCGGATCATTCAATAAACGCTCTGCAAAATCAACTAATAACTCCCCTTCTAATGTAGCGGAGAAAAGAAGGGTTTGTTTACGCCAACGCGTTTCAGCAGCAATTTTCTCCGCATCTTGGCCAAAGCCCATTTGCAACATGCGATCTGCTTCATCAAAAATCAGCATTTCTACCGCACGACAATCAAAGTTTTCTTCTTTGATGTATTGCAATAAACGCCCCGGTGTTGCCACCACGATATCCTGATTTGAATTAAACACTTCCCCATGATTTTGATACGCCACACCGCCAGTAATGGTTGCAATCTTCAAATGCGTGAATTGTGCCAACTCTTCCGCTTGCTCTGCAACCTGCATCGCTAACTCACGGGTTGGCGTTAAAATTAAAATGCGAGGTGCGCCTGGTTTACGACGTGGGTAATCCAATAAATGCTGAATTGCTGGCAATAAGAATGCAGCAGTTTTGCCTGTACCTGTTGGTGCAGAACCGAGCACATCACGTTCTTCCATGGCAGCAGGAATCGCTTCTAATTGAATGGCAGTTGGGCGAGTGTAGCCTTTCTTTTCTAAGGCTTTTAATAATTCGGGGGAAAGATCGAATTTTTCAAATGGGGATAAATTCATTATTTTGCGTTAATTTGTTAAAATTGGGGCTGATTATACCTGAAAGTGCGGTCATTTTCCGCAAGATTTTATGAGCAGCTTTACCTTTAAACAATTCCATATTAATCAACAACATTGTTCGATGAAAGTCGGTACTGACGGCATTTTACTGGGTGCCTGGGCGGATGTGTCTGATTGTCAACGTATTCTTGATATGGGAACTGGCACAGGCTTGGTTGCACTAATGCTTGCCCAACGAAGTCATGAGCATTGCCAAATTGAAGCCGTTGAACTTGATCCCCTTGCAGCACAACAAGCACAAGAAAACTTCCAGGCTTCGCCATGGCACAATCGTCTTCATTTAACACGCCAAGACGTGCAAACTTATTGCCAACAAACAGCGCATCAATTTGATTTAATTGTGGCTAATCCGCCTTATTTTGCACAAGGCGTTGAATGTAAAAATGATGAGCGTGCTCTTGCCCGTTATGTTCAACAAAGCCATTTAGATTGGTTAAATTGGGCGGCGAGTTGTTTATCCGAAAAAGGGAAGATCAGTTTTGTCTTGCCTTATGAGGCAGGGAAAACGTTGATAAATTCAACCGCACTTTATTGCATTAAGCAGACTGATGTCATTACAAAAATAGGAAAAGCACCACAACGGATGTTACTCACATTTAGCCGAGAGCATTTACCACAGGTAAAAGATAGCTTGGTGATTTATGACGAAAACAATCAGTACACCGAAGCATTTATTGCGGTGACGAAGGCATTTTATTTAAAAATGTAAGGGCATATTACTATGCCCTTTTTTATTGATGTGATTAGTGGCTTTCCACTTTGACGAGTTTCGTCCAGTTGTAATAACCATATAATGAGTTGAGTAAGTAAGCACTATACATTAAGTACATTGCTGGCTGTTCTGCCCAAAGCAAAATGGAAAGCACATTTAAGACAATCCATAATAACCATTGCTCACGATAACGCAAAATCATCAATAATTGTGCTGCTACGGTGATAATCGTGGTTAAACCATCTAATCCTGTAGAACTCCCTCCTGCCGCTTTTAAGGCTTGCACAAAGCAAAAAGTACCAATACCAACACTCACGAGTAAAACAGCCCAACCTTTTGGTGTCAACGCTTTTGCAATTACACTTTCACCGCCATTATCGTTTTGCATATGCTGTTTCCACATAAAATAACCGATAAATTGTGATGGAATATAGACATAGAGCACTGTATTCATTTCACCAAGGAAATTGTTTCCCCAGGCGACATAAAAATAGGTGTAAGCAAAAATAAGCCCAAAGAAATAGTTACTAATTTTTCCTTTACTTACCAATACCACACAGAGAATACCTGCAATACCCGAAATCATGCCTAATGGGCTATCTGGTGCAAGAACATAAGCAATAATTTGCGCGGCAAGGAAAATAACTACCCATGCCACTTCAAAAGGCTTCCAACCGGATAAAAATTCTTCTTTAAGTCGTTCTGTCCAATTCATGGAACACTCCTGTTTTATGAAAAAGTACGTCATTTTTACACCGCACTTTTTTAAAGTAAAGCTTAGGTGAGATTTAATTTAATTATTGTGAGAAAAATCACACTTTATTTTTCATGCTTTTAGATGTCCATGCCTTGCTTTCCCTTATAATCAGACTACAATATCGCCCCATTTTAAGAGATTCATTAAGAGGAAGATGATGTCATTTGCAATCGGTCAACGTTGGATTAGTGAAACCGAAAATAACCTCGGATTAGGGATGATTACCGCCTTAGATTTCCGCTCGGTTACCCTTCACTTTCCTGCCACGGATGAAACCCGAATTTATGCGGTAGCACAAGCACCATTAACCCGAATTGCATTGAATAAAGGGGAACAACTTCATCACCAAACAGGTTGGCAAGGTGAGGTCCTCGATGTTCAAGAAATGAATGGTCTCTTATTTTATTTAGTCAAAAATGCGCAAGGCGAAGAGATTATCGTCAATGAAAAAGAACTTTCCCCGATAATTTCTTTTAGCCAGGCAAAAGATCGCCTCTTTTCAGCACAAATTGACCGCAGTGAACATTTTGCGTTGCGTTATCAAACCCTTCTGCATCAACAAGCTCAATTTCAATCGCCTTTGCGTGGCTTACGAGGCAATCGTGCGGGTTTAATTCCTCATCAGCTTCATATTGCGCAAGAGGTAGGAAATCGTATCAATCCTCGCGTGCTCTTAGCGGATGAAGTAGGGTTAGGTAAAACCATTGAAGCGGGGATGATTTTGCAAAACCAGCTTTTTGCTGAAAAAGTACAACGAGTGTTAATTATTGTACCGGAAACCTTGCAGCACCAATGGCTTGTCGAAATGCTTCGTCGTTTTAATTTACATTTTTCATTATTTGATGAAGAACGTTGTGAAGATTTTGCCGAACAAGCCATCAATCCATTTAGCACGGAAAGCTTAATTATCTGTGCATTATATTGGTTGAAAGCTCACCCTCATCGCGTACAACAAGCCATTGAAGCTGAATTTGACTGTTTAATTGTCGATGAAGCGCATCATTTGGCTTGGTCAGAAAATGCGCCGAGTGCCGCTTATTTATTGGTGGAACAATTAGCGAACGCTATTCCATCCGTTTTATTACTCACCGCAACGCCAGAACAACTGGGTTTGGAAAGCCATTTTGCACGATTACGCTTGCTTGATCCTGAACGTTTTTATGATTACCAAGCCTTCTTAAAAGAACAGGAAAATTATCAACCTGTGGCCGATGCGGTGCAATCTTTACTCTCTAAGAAGCCGCTAAGTGCGGTCGAAAAAAATCATATTTCTGATTTACTCAATGAGCAAGATGTCGAACCATTATTCAAAGCTTTAGCCTGTCATAATGATGATGAGAAGCAAACTGCGCGACAAGAGCTCATTCAAAATCTAATCGATCGACACGGTACAAGCCGTATTTTATTTCGCAATACACGCCAAGGGGTGAAAGGTTTCCCGCATCGGGTTTACCATCAAATAACGATTGATGCGGCTGAAGTAGATGAAAAAATTCATTGGTTAATTGATTTTCTAAAATCACACCGAAATGAAAAAATCTTAGTCATTTGTAAAACTGCACAAACGGCAATTCAACTTGAGCAAATTTTACGAGAAAAAGAAGCCATTCGCAGTGCTGTTTTCCATGAAAGAATGTCAATCATTGAACGAGATCGCGCGGCGGCTTATTTTGCCGATACCGATAATGGTGCTCAAGTTTTACTGAGTTCTAGCATTGGTTCTGAAGGGCGAAACTTCCAATTTGCTTGTCATCTCGTACTCTTCGATTTACCAGAAAATCCTGACTTACTTGAGCAATGTATTGGCCGTTTAGATCGTATTGGACAAACGCGAGATGTACAAATTTATGTACCTTGCCTCGCAAACTCTGCGCAGCAAGATTTAGCACGTTGGTATCATGAAGGTTTAAATGCTTTTGAACAAACTTGCCCTATTGGCATGACATTGTTTGAACAATATGAATCGTTACTAAAAGTGCGGTCAGAAAATAAAGCGGATTTTGAGCAACTTATTCTCCAAACGCAAAAACAAGCAAAAGCATTGCGCTTAACCTTAGAGAAAGGACGCGATCGTTTGTTAGAATTAAATTCTAATGGTGGAGAAAAGGCACAACGACTTGCGGTAGAAATTGCTCAAACAGATAATTCGCCACAATTAGTCGATTTTGCACTGAATCTATTTGATATTATTGGCGTAGAACAAGATGATTTAGGTGAAAACAGCATTGTTATCACACCAACGGGCACCATGCTTGTTCCCGATTTTCCAGGACTAAAAGAAGAAGGTGTCACAGTAACCTTTGACCGACAACTTGCCCTTGCTCGTGAAGAATTAGAATTTCTTACCTGGGATCACCCAATGATACGCCAAGGCATTGATTTAATCACGTCTGGTGACATTGGCAAAGCAGCCATGGCATTATTAGTTAATAAACAGCTGCCTGCTGGCACACTGCTGGTTGAATTGATTTATATGATTGAAAGCCAATCACCAAAAGGTTTGCAACTGAATCGTTTTCTTCCGCCTACACCTGTTCGCTTATTGCTGGATAGCAAAGGAAACGATCTCGCCGGACAAGTTAATTTTGGCACATTGCAAAATAAACTTAAGCCGCTAGGTAAAGATATCGCAAATAAAATGGTCAAAATGGCTCGTCCAAATATTGAGCAATTAATTAAACTAGGCGATCACAAAATGACTGAAATCGCACAGGCTCAAATTCGAGAAGCCAGTAAATTAGCAGATCAAACATTGAGCACTGAACTCAATCGACTTATAGCCTTGAAAGCAGTAAATAAAAATATTCGCCAGGCGGAAATTGATGTATTGGAAAAACAACGCGAGCTTTCTCTGGAAGAGTTAAGTAAAGCAAGCTGGCGACTAGATAGCCTTCGAGTAATAGTGACAAACAAGGAATAATATGGCACTTATTGAATACCATCCCCCTTTAGAACCGTATTTAGATATTATCTATCAAGATAATCATATCTGCGTGGTAAACAAGCCAAGCGGTTTACTTTCAGTTCCAGGAAATCAACCTGAATACTACGATAGTGCAATGAGTCGGGTAAAAGAGAAATTTGGATTTTGTGAACCTGCACACCGATTAGATATGGCCACAAGTGGGATTATTCTATTTGCATTAAGTAAAGCGGCAGATAAAGAGTTGAAACGTCAATTCCGTGAACGTGAGCCTAAGAAATATTATCAAGCTTTAGTATGGGGACACTTAGAACAAGATAGTGGGAAAATTAATCTTCCTATGATTTGTGATTGGGAAAATCGCCCGCGTCAACGCATTGATTTTGTATTTGGCAAAAGAGCGGTCACTTTTTATGAAGTTTTAGAACGGTTACCGACTAACTGTACTCGAGTGAAACTGACTCCAATCACAGGACGTTCGCATCAACTTCGTTTACATACGCTCGCGCTTGGACATCCCATTTTAGGGGACAAGTTTTATTCTCACCCACAAGCTAAATCGATGTCACCTCGCTTATGCTTACATGCAGAAGAACTTATGATTACGCACCCTATCACAGGTGAAAAAATGACATTCAGAGCTAAAGCCGAATTTTAGGAAAACAAGATATAAAAAAGGCTCACATCAGTGAGCCTTTTTATTTTATAACAAATTATTATTCCGCTGCTGCTTCTGCAACTTCTGGACGATCAACTAACTCAATGTATGCCATTGGAGCGTTATCACCTGCACGGAAACCACATTTTAAGATACGGGTGTAACCACCTGCACGTTGAGCAAAACGTGGACCTAATTCATTGAATAATTTCGCAACAGTTTCGATGTTACGAGTACGAGCGAATGCTAAACGACGGTTTGCAACGCTATCTTCTTTTGCTAATGTAATTAACGGTTCAACTACACGGCGTAATTCTTTAGCTTTTGGTAAAGTAGTCTTGATGATTTCATGACTAACTAAAGCACTTGCTAAGTTACGGAACATCGCTTGGCGATGGCTGCTATTACGGTTTAGTTGACGACCACTCTTACGATGGCGCATGATCTTATCCTTCTCAGAAAAATCTTAACCTATGACCAAACTAGTCTTCAGCAATACTTGCTGGTGGCCAATTCTCAAGGCGCATACCAAGTGACAAGCCACGTGAAGCGAGAACGTCTTTAATTTCAGTAAGAGATTTCTTACCAAGATTAGGCGTTTTTAATAACTCAACTTCTGTACGTTGTACTAAGTCACCGATATAGTGAATTGTTTCTGCTTTCAAACAGTTAGCAGAACGAACTGTCAACTCTAAGTCATCAACAGGACGTAATAAAATCGGATCAAATTCCGGTTTTTCTTCCTTGACTTCAGGTTGACGAACATCACGCAAATCAACGAATGCATCGAGTTGCTCTGCTAAAATTGTTGCTGCACGACGAATTGCTTCTTCCGGATCAATAGTCCCGTTAGTTTCTAACTCGATAACTAGTTTATCTAAGTCAGTACGTTGTTCAACACGTGCTGCTTCAACATTGTAAGCAATACGGTCAACCGGGCTATAACAAGCATCCACTAATAAACGACCAATTGGACGATCTTCATTTTGTGAATGAGTACGAGCTGATGCAGGTACATAACCTCTACCACGTTGAACACGAATACGCATATTAATAGATGCGTTTTCGTCTGTTAAGTGACAGATTACATGTGATGGATTAACAATCTCAACATCACCATCATGGGTGATATCAGCTGCAACAACAGGGCCAATTCCAGATTTATTTAATGTCAGAATAACATCATCTTTATTCTGTACTTTAACCGCTAGACCTTTAAGGTTTAAAAGAACTTCAAGAATATCTTCCTGAACACCTTCTTTACTACTATATTCGTGCAGTACGCCATCAATTTCTACTTCAGTTACAGCACAACCTGGCATTGAAGACAGAAGGATACGACGTAATGCATTCCCTAGAGTATGACCAAAGCCACGCTCTAACGGTTCTAAGATCACCTTAGCATGAGTAGAGCTAATTTGCTCGATATCTACTAAGCGTGGTTTTAAAAATTCTGTAACAGAACCCTGCATTTTATCCTCTCTTTGCTTTTAAGCTTAACTATTATTTAGAGTAAAGCTCAACGATCAGATGTTCGTTAATGTCTGCTGATAAATCAGAACGTTCAGGAACACGTTTGAACACACCTTCCATTTTCGCAGAATCAACTTCTAACCAAGTTGGTTTTTCTCTTTGTTCTGCTAATTCTAATGATGCTTTAATACGTGCTTGTTTTTTAGATTTCTCACGAACAGCAACGACATCATTTACAGAAACTTGGAAAGATGGGATATTTACAACACGACCATTTACGACAATCGCTTTGTGGCTCACTAATTGACGAGCTTCTGCGCGAGTTGCAGCAAATCCCATGCGATAAACAACGTTATCCAATCTACCTTCTAATAATACTAGTAAGTTTTCACCAGTATTACCTTTTAAACGGTTTGCCTCTTTATAGTAGTTACGGAATTGACGTTCTAAAATACCATAGATACGACGAACTTTTTGTTTTTCACGTAATTGACTACCATAATCAGACAAACGCGGTTTACGAGCACCGTGTTGACCTGGTGCTGTATCAATTTTACATTTTGAATCAATCGCACGCACACCTGATTTAAGGAATAAATCAGTGCCTTCACGACGGCTGAGCTTGAGTTTAGGGCCCAAATATCTTGCCATTTTCTTTCTCCAACTATCCTATTACGCCATTAAACACGACGTTTTTTCGGTGGACGACAACCGTTATGAGGAATCGGAGTCACATCAGTGATGTTCGTGATACGGAAACCCGCTGCATTTAATGCACGGATTGTTGATTCACGACCCGGACCCGGACCTTTAACCATAACTTCCAAGTTCTTTAAGCCGAATTCTTTAACGATTTCAGCACAACGTTCTGCAGCAACTTGTGCAGCGAACGGGGTAGATTTACGAGAACCACGGAAACCTGAACCACCTGCTGTAGCCCAAGCTAAAGCATTACCTTGACGGTCAGTAATGGTAACGATTGTGTTATTGAAAGATGCGTGAATGTGTGCTACGCCATCTACAACTTGTTTTTTTACACGTTTACGTGCACGAACTGGTGTTTTAGCCATTCTTTATTTACCCCGACTATTTTTTGATCGGCTTACGTGGACCCTTACGGGTACGCGCATTAGTTTTAGTACGTTGACCACGTACCGGTAAACTACGACGATGACGTAAACCACGGTAACAACCTAAGTCTAAAAGACGTTTGATGTTTAGTGTTACTTCACGACGTAAGTCACCTTCAACGGTAAATTTACCAACTTCGTCACGCAGTTTGTCAATCTGCTCTTCAGACAATTCGCTGATCTTAACATCTTCAGCAATACCCGCTGCAGCACAAATACTTTTAGAACGAGTTTTACCGATACCGTAAATTGCAGTTAAAGCGATTACAGCGTGTTTGTGATCAGGAATGTTAATGCCTGCAATACGGGCCACTATGCACTCCTATTATTTTAACTAATTTGGTATTCTGATCTTGAAAAGCCCGTTTTCAGGATACTCAAACAGAATACCAAGGACATAAATGAGTTGAGTAGTATAACTACTCAACCGGTTCTTTGCAAGAAGAAATGTTAATTAACCTTGACGTTGTTTATGTTTAGGGTCGCTGCATAATACGCGAACAACACCTTCACGTTTAACAATTTTACAGTTACGACACATCTTCTTAACGGAAGCACGAACTTTCATTGCTTATCCTTTTTACTTAAATGAACAATTACTGTCCAAAACCTTTAAGGTTTGCTTTTTTTAACGCAGATTCATATTGAGACGACATTAAGTGACTCTGAACTTGCACGATAAAATCCATAATTACAACAACAACGATTAATAAGGAAGTACCACCGAAGTAGAATTTAACATCCCATGCTGATGTCATAATGTAAGGGACTAAACATACGAACGTTACATAAAGACCGCCGATTAATGTTAAGCGAGTCATTACTTTATCAATGTAACGAGATGTTTGTTCACCTGGTCTAATTCCTGGGATAAATGCACCAGATTTTTTTAGATTATCTGCTGTATCACGTGGATTATATTGCATTGCAGTATAGAAGAAACTGAAGAAAATAATCGCTACCGCATAAACAAGAAGATATAAAGGTTGTCCTGGATTCAACAACATTGATAAGTCATTTAACCACTCAAACTTATCATTCTGACCAAACCATTGTGTCAATGTAGCTGGGAATAAAATAATGCTTGAAGCAAAAATTGCTGGCATCACGTTTGCCATATTAACTTTTAATGGTAAGTGAGTTGAATGACCACCTAAAATTTGACGTCCTTGTTGACGCTTAGCATATTCAACACGAATTCTACGTTGTCCACGTTCTACGAAGACAACAAAGTAAGTTACTGCAAAAACAATAGCAGCGATTAGTAGAAGAACTAAAGGATGCATTTGTCCTTGACGAGCTTGCTCAACTGTTTCGATGATTGCATGTGGCAATCCTGCAACAATACCACCAAAAACAAGAATTGAGATACCGTTACCAATACCTCTTTCAGTAATTTGCTCACCTAACCACATTAAGAACATGGTTCCGGTTACAAGACTCACTACTGCAGTGAAGTAAAAAGTAAAACCGATATTTGGCACTAATTGTGGCAACATATTCGGTAAACCGGTAGAAATTGCGATAGCTTGGATAGTAGCAAAAACCACCGTTGCATAACGAGTATACTTGGTGATTTTTCTTTGTCCTGCTGCGCCTTCTTTTTTCAATTCTGCTAAAGCAGGTGAAACCGTAGCAAGCAATTGCATTACGATAGATGCCGAAATATACGGCATGATACCTAATGCTAAAATTGATGCTCGGCTCAATGCACCACCAGAGAACATGTTTAACATATCAATGATGGTGCCTTTTTGTTGTTCAACTAATTGAGCTAGCACGGCGGCATCAATACCAGGAAGCGGAATAAAAGAACCAATACGATAAACGATAAGTGCACCTAATACAAAAAGCAATCTGCTTTTTAGTTCACTAGTACCACTATTAGTACTTCTGCTTTGATAACCTGGTTGTTTAGCCATTTGCTAATTATTCCTCAACTGAACCGCCAGCAGCTTCGATTGCTGCTTTTGCACCTTTAGTTACACGTAAACCACGTACAGTAACTGCAGATTTCACTTCACCAGCTAAGATAACTTTAGCGAATTGAATATCTTTAGTTAAAATGTTTGCAGCTTTTAATGCTTCTAAAGTGACAACATTTCCTTCAACTTTTGTTAATTCGTTTAAACGAACTTCAGCAGTTACAGCTGATTTCATTGAAGTGAAACCAAATTTTGGTAAACGACGGTATAATGGCATTTGGCCACCCTCGAAACCACGACGAACACCGCCACCAGTACGAGATTTTTGACCTTTATGACCACGACCACCAGTTTTTCCTAAACCTGAACCAATACCACGACCAAGGCGTTTTGCGCTGTGCTTAGCACCTTCAGCCGGAGATAGAGTATTTAAACGCATTCTCTTACTCCTCCACTTTAACCATGTATGAAACTTGGTTAATCATACCACGTACTGCCGGAGTATCGATTAACTCAACAGTATGGTGCATATGGCGAAGACCAAGACCACGCAAGGTAGCTTTGTGCTTCGGTAAACGAGCAATTGAGCTACGAACTTGAGTTACTTTAATAGTTTTAGCCATTATCAATTACCCCAAAATTTCATCAACGGTTTTGCCACGTTTAGCAGCTACCATTTCTGGTGATTTCATATTTGCTAATGCATCAATAGTTGCACGAACAACGTTGATTGGGTTGGTTGAACCATACGCTTTAGAAAGAACGTTACGTACACCAGCAACTTCTAACACTGAACGCATTGCACCACCTGCGATGATACCTGTACCTTCGCTAGCTGGTTGCATAAATACGCGAGAACCAGTGTGAACACCTTTAACTGGGTGTTGTAATGTACCTTCATTTAAAGCGACATTAATCATATTGCGACGTGCTTTCTCCATCGCTTTTTGGATCGCTGCCGGAACTTCACGAGCTTTACCATAACCAAAACCTACGCGACCGTTACCATCGCCTACTACTGTTAAAGCAGTAAAGCTCATAATACGACCACCTTTTACAGTTTTTGATACACGGTTTACTGCGATTAGCTTCTCTTGCAGTTCACCAGCTTGTTTTTCGATGTTTGACATCTCAATTTACCTCATTAGAACTGTAGACCAGCTTCACGTGCAGCGTCCGCTAAAGTTTGGACACGACCATGATATTTAAAACCGGAACGGTCAAAAGCAACGTCTTTAACGCCTTTTGCTAATGCGCGCTCAGCAACAAGTTTACCTACTACTGCTGCGGCATCTTTATTACCGGTATATTTAACTTGCTCACGAATTGCTTTTTCAACAGTTGAAGCAGCGGCAAGCACTTCTGAACCGTTTGGTGCAATAACTTGTGCGTAGATATGACGCGGAGTACGGTGAATAACTAGACGAGTTACACCTTGCTCTCTCATCATATGACGTGCACGAGCTGCACGACGGATACGAGCTGATTTCTTATCCATAGTGTTACCTTAATTATTTCTTCTTAGCCTCTTTCATACGTACTACTTCATCAGAGTAACGTACACCTTTACCTTTATAAGGTTCAGGACGGCGATAAGCGCGAATATCTGCTGCAACTTGACCAATTAACTGCTTGTCAGCACCTTTTAAAACGATTTCCGTTTGTGAAGGGCATTCAGCAGTAATACCTGCTGGTAAAGTGTGCTCCACAGGGTGAGAGAAACCTAAGCTTAATGCAACTACGTTGCCTTTAACTTGAGCTCTGTAACCAACACCCACTAGTTGTAATTTCTTAGTGAAGCCTTCAGTAACACCGATAACCATTGCATTAACTAATGCACGAGCTGTACCCGATTGAGCATTCGCTCCAACAAAACCTTCACGTGGAGTGAAAGTAAATTGACCATTATCTTGTTTAACTTCAACTGAGTTATGAATTGTGCGAGATAACTCGCCATTTTTACCTTTTACTGTTAATAGCTGACCGTCGAGTTTAACTTCAACGCCGGCAGGAATATTAACAGGTGCCTTTGCAACACGAGACATTTTCCTACCTCTCTATTAAGCTACGTAACAGATGATCTCACCGCCTAAGCCCGCTTGACGAGCTGCACGGTCAGTCATAACACCTTTAGATGTAGAAATCACAGCAACACCTAAACCACCCATAACTTTTGGTAATTCGTCTTTACGTTTGTAAATACGAAGACCAGGACGGCTTACACGTTGGATGCTTTCCACAACCGGTTTGCCTTGGAAATATTTTAAAGTAATTTCCAATTCAGGTTTTGCACCTTCTAAAACTTTAACGCTTTCGATATAACCTTCAGCAGCTAATACGTTGGCAATTGCCACTTTTAGCTTGGAAGAAGGCATATTGATTGCAACTTTGTTCGCAGCTTGACCGTTACGAATACGAGTCAACATATCTGCGATTGGATCTTGCATACTCATTGTACTTTTTCTCCGATTCCAAAATAAAGTGGTATATTACCAGCTCGCTTTTTTAAGGCCTGGGATCTCGCCGCGCATAGCAGCTTCACGAACCTTAATACGGCTTAAACCAAACTTACGTAAAACGCCGTGAGGACGTCCAGTTTGGCGGCAACGGTTACGTTGACGACTAGGGCTAGAATCACGTGGTAAAGTTTGTAACTTCAACACTGCATTCCAACGATCTTCGTCAGAGGCATTGACATCAGAAATGATTTTCTTTAATTCAGCGCGTTTAGCGAAGAATTTTTCAGCCAATTTAACGCGTTTTACATCGCGTGCTTTCATTGATTGTTTTGCCATTATAACCTGCCTTATTTACGGAATGGGAAATTAAAGGCAGCAAGTAGTGCTTGACCTTCTTCATCATTCTTAGCAGTAGTTGTGATAGTGATATCTAAACCACGTACACGATCTACTTTATCGTAATCGATTTCAGGGAAGATGATTTGTTCACGCACACCCATGCTGTAGTTACCACGACCATCAAATGATTTCGCGCTTAAACCGCGGAAGTCACGAATACGTGGAACAGCAATTGTAATTAAACGTTCAAAGAACTCCCACATACGCTCACCGCGTAGTGTTACTTTACAACCGATTGGATATCCCTGACGGATTTTAAAGCCAGCAACAGATTTACGAGCTTTAGTTACTAAAGGTTTTTGACCGCTAATTGCTGCTAAGTCCGCTACTGCGTTGTCTAGCAATTTCTTATCGGTCAATGCTTCACCCACACCCATATTCAGGGTAATCTTTTCGATTCGTGGGACTTGCATGACAGATTTGTAGCCGAATTTATTTTTTAACTCGTTTACTACTTGATCTCTGTAGTAATCATGCAGTTTCGCCATCGCATTACTCCAGTTTGTTAGATAATTTCATTGTTAGATTTGAAGAAACGTACTTTTTTGCCGTCTTCGAATCTAAAACCTACACGGTCAGCTTTGTTTGTTTTTGGATTGAAAATCGCAACGTTAGAAGCATCGATAGCCGCTTCTTTTTTCACTAAACCACCAGCTTGTCCTAAAGCAGGAACTGGTTTTTCATGTTTAGTGATGATGTTGATACCTTCAACAAACACTTTACCGTTTGGTAACACTTTAGTTACCTTGCCACGCTTGCCTTTGTCTTTACCGGCAAGTACGATTACTTCATCGTTTTGACGAATTTTTGCAGCCATTTCTCACTTCTCCTTAGAGTACTTCTGGTGCCAAAGAAATGATCTTCATGAATTTCTCAGAACGAAGTTCACGAGTCACCGGTCCAAAAATACGAGTACCGATTGGTTGCTCTGTGTTATTGTTTAAAATTACACAAGCGTTACCATCGAAGCGAATGACTGATCCGTCTGGGCGACGAACACCCTTCTTGGTGCGCACAACAACTGCTTTTAATACATCACCTTTTTTAACTTTACCGCGTGGAATTGCTTCTTTCACAGTAACTTTGATGATATCACCAATAGCAGCATAACGACGGTGCGATCCACCTAGAACCTTGATACACATTACACTGCGAGCACCAGAGTTATCGGCAACATCCAGCATAGTCTGTTCTTGGATCATATTTTATGCTCCGTTAAGTTAATAATACACCCTTGCGGGACGAATCTATCCATGCCTTATAAAGATATATGGCGGATAGATGGCGGAGTTTACCAAAATCAAGCTATAAACGCAATCAAAATTTTATGCTTAAATCAGAGTGCTTAAAGTGCGGTCAAATTTTTATGACTTTTTAGCAAACTTTGGAAAGAAAAAAGCCAACGGTATAAACCATTGGCTTTTATTTTTAACTTGTTAATTAAGCAATAACTGCTTTCTCAACAACACGAACTAAAGTCCAAGATTTGGTTTTAGAGAGAGGGCGACATTCGCGAATCTCTACTACATCACCTAATTTGGCTTCGTTGTTCTCATCGTGTACGTGTAATTTAGTTGTACGACGGATAAATTTACCGTATAACGGGTGTTTTACCTTACGTTCAATAGCAACAACGAAAGATTTTTCCATTTTGTCGCTAACAACTTTACCTTGTACGCTACGAATTTTATCAGTCATTACTCACCCGCCTTCTCAGTTAAAATGGTTTTAACGCGTGCGATATCACGACGCACTTGTTTAGCCTGATGGGTTTGTTGAAGCTGACCGGTGGCTGTTTGCATACGCAATTTGAATTGTTCACCTAAAAGGTTCACTAATTCATCATTCAGCTCTTCAACACTTTTTGTACGTAAATCTTGAGCTTTCATTACATCACCGTCTTAGTTACGAAGGTAGTCTTGATTGGCAATTTAGCAGCTGCTAATGCAAATGCTTGTCTTGCGATCTCTTCAGACACACCATCCATTTCATAAAGTACTTTACCCGGTTGGATTAAGGCTACCCAGTACTCAACGTTACCTTTACCTTTACCCATACGGACTTCTAATGGTTTTTCAGTAATTGGTTTATCTGGGAAAACACGGATCCAGATTTTACCTTGACGTTTAACTGCACGTGTCATTGCACGACGAGCCGCTTCAATTTGACGAGCGGTTAAACGACCACGACCAACTGCTTTTAACCCGAATGTACCGAAGCTAACTTCAGTACCACCCGCGATACCACGGTTACGGCCTTTGTGAACTTTACGGAATTTTGTACGTTTTGGTTGCAACATTTAGCGTTTCTCCTTACTTACGACCTTTGCCACGCGGAGCCTTTTTAGGCTTGTCGGCAGGTTGTTGTTCTGATTGCGCAACTGCAGCCATTCCACCCAAAATTTCACCTTTGAAGATCCATACTTTAACGCCGATTACGCCGTATGTAGTATGAGCTTCTGCAGTGTTATAATCGATGTCCGCACGAAGAGTATGTAGAGGTACACGACCTTCACGATACCATTCAGAACGTGCGATTTCTGCACCACCTAAACGACCGCTAACTTCAACTTTGATACCTTTAGCACCTAAACGCATTGCGCTTTGTACTGCACGTTTCATAGCACGACGGAACATTACACGACGTTCTAATTGAGAAGCGATGCTGTCTGCAACTAATTTTGCATCTAATTCCGGTTTTTTCACTTCAGCAATGTTGATTTGAGCCGGAACGCCAGCGATTTGAGATACTGCGTTACGTAATTTTTCAACATCTTCACCTTTTTTACCGATAACGATACCAGGGCGAGCTGTGTGAATTGTTACACGAATACTTTTAGCTGGACGCTCAATAGTAATACGTGAAACCGAAGCGTTTGCTAATTCTTTAGTTAAGAATTTGCGTACTTTGAAGTCACCGTCAAGATTGTCGGCAAAATCTTGTGTATTCGCGAACCAAGTAGAGTTCCAAGGTTTTACAATACCTAGGCGAATACCATTTGGATTTACTTTTTGACCCATTGCTATTCCTCTACTTATTAACGATCTGACACAACCACAGTGATGTGGCTAGTACGTTTTAAAATACGATCTGCACGACCTTTAGCACGTGGCATAACACGTTTCATGCTAGGACCTTCGTCAACGAAGATTTTAGCAACTTTAAGATCATCGATATCTGCACCATCATTATGCTCTGCGTTAGCAATAGCAGACTCTAATACTTTTTTCACTAAAGCCGCAGCTTTTTTGTTAGTAAAAGTTAAGATTTCTAATGCTTGCGCAACTTTTTTACCACGAATTAAATCGGCAACTAAGCGAGCTTTTTGGGCAGAAGTGCGAGCGTAACGATGTTTTGCGATAGTTTCCATCTATTTACCTCTTATTTCTTAGCTTTCTTATCTGCCGCGTGACCGCGGTATGTACGAGTCGGTGCAAATTCACCTAATTTATGGCCGATCATTTCATCAGATACATAAACAGGAACGTGCTGACGACCATTATGGACTGCGATGGTCAATCCGATCATTGAAGGAATGATCATTGAACGACGGGACCAAGTTTTGATTGGTTTTTTATCCCCGCTTTCCACCGCCTTCTCTACCTTCTTCAACAAGTGTAGGTCAAGGAAAGGACCTTTCTTGAGAGAACGTGGCATGGCTTATCCTCTTATTAATTTAAATTATTTGCCACGACGACGTACAATGAATTTATCAGTACGTTTGTTGTGACGAGTTTTCTTACCTTTAGTTTGAACGCCCCAAGGAGTTACTGGGTGTTTACCAAAGTTACGACCTTCACCACCACCGTGTGGGTGATCTACTGGGTTCATTGCAGTACCACGAACTGTAGGGCGAATGCCTCTCCAGCGGTTAGCACCAGCTTTACCCAATACGCGAAGCATATGTTCTGAGTTACCAACTTCACCGATTGTAGCAACACATTCAGCTAATACTTTACGCATTTCGCCTGAACGTAAACGTAAAGTTACGTAGTTGCCTTCACGAGCGATGATTTGTACATAAGCACCAGCAGAACGAGCGATTTGACCGCCTTTACCTGGTTTTAATTCAACGTTATGTACTGTTGAACCAACTGGGATATTACGCATTGGTAATGAGTTACCCACTTTAATAGGTGAGTTAACGCCAGATTGGATTTGATCGCCAACTGACAAACCTTTAGGTGCTAAGATATAACGGCGTTCACCATCTTTATAAAGCACTAAAGCAATGTTAGCTGAACGGTTTGGATCATATTCTAAACGTTCAACAACCGCTGGGATATCTAACTTGTTACGTTTGAAATCGATTAAACGGTAATGTTGTTTATGACCACCACCGATGTGGCGAGTGGTAATACGACCATAATTGTTACGACCACCAGTTTTAGATTTAGTATCTAGAAGAGGCGCGTAAGGTTTACCCTTGTGTAATTCAGGGTTCACGATTTTAACAACGTGACGACGACCAGCGGAGGTCGGCTTACATTTAACGATAGCCATTCTCTAATTTCCTCCGATTACTCTGCACTGTCCACGAAGTCCAAGTTTTGGCCTTCGGCTAAAGTTACATAAGCTTTTTTCCAGTCGCTGCGACGACCCATTTTATTACCACGGCGTTTAGTTTTACCTTTAACAACCACAGTACGAACTGAGTCAACTTTTACTTCAAATAATTGAGCAACAGCAGCAGCAATTTCAGCTTTGTTCGCATCTAAAGCAACTTTAAGTACAACAGTGTTAGATTTTTCAGCATTGTTAGTTGCTTTTTCAGAGATGTGCGGTGCACGTAGCACGCTTAGCAAACGTTCTTGACTCATGCTAGGATCTCCTCAATTTGTTTCACAGCGTCAACAGTAACAATCACTTTATCGAAAGCGATTAAGCTAACTGGATCGATACCTTGAACATCACGTACATCAACTTTATATAAGTTACGTGCCGCTAAGAATAGATTTTCATCTAAACTTGCTGTGATAATTAACGCATCTTCAACTGCTAAATCTTTTAATTTTTGTACTAAAACTTTAGTTTTTGGTGCATCTAATTCGAATTTTTCAACAACAACCAAACGGTCTTGACGAACTAATTCAGAAAGAATGCTTTTGATAGCACCACGGTACATTTTCTTGTTCACTTTTTGGCTGTGATCTTGTGGTTTAGCCGCGAAGGTTGTACCACCAGAACGCCAGATTGGTGATTTGATATCACCAGAACGAGCACGACCTGTACCTTTTTGACGCCAAGGTTTTTTACCTGAACCAGACACTTCAGCACGAGTTTTTTGCGCACGAGTACCTTGACGAGCACCTGCTGCATAAGCAACAACAACTTGGTGAATCAAAGCTTCGTTAAACTCACGTCCGAAGGTAGTTTCAGAAACAGTTAGTGCGTTTGCACCTACAACTTGTAATTCCATCTCTATCTCCTAGACTTATGCTTTAACTGCCGGCTTAACGATAACATCGCCATTGATAGCACCAGGTACAGAACCTTTTACTAATAGCAATTTACGCTCAGCATCTACACGAACAACTTCAAGTGATTGAACGGTTACACGCTCAGCACCTAAATGTCCTGCCATTTTTTTACCTTTAAACACACGACCTGGAGTTTGGTTTTGACCAATAGAACCAAGTACACGATGTGATAAAGAGTTACCGTGTGTAGCATCTTGAGTACGGAAGTTCCAACGTTTAACACCACCTTGGAAACCTTTACCTTTAGAAGTACCAGTAACATCTACTTTTTTAACATCTGCAAAGATGTCAACATTGATTTCTTGACCTAAAGTGAATTCTTCACCTTCAGTACGAAATTCCCATAAACCGCGACCAGCTTCAACACCTGCTTTCACGAAATGACCTGCTTCAGGTTTAGTTACACGATTCGCTTTTTTAGAACCTGTAGTAACTTGAACTGCAGTATAGCCATCGTTTTCAAGAGTTTTAACTTGAGTTACGCGGTTGGCTTCGATTTCGATAACGGTAACTGGTACAGAAACACCGTCTTCATTGAAGATACGGGTCATACCAACTTTACGACCGACTAAACCAATCATTGTAATAACCTCTTAATTAACCTAGGCTGATCTGCACGTCCACGCCGGCAGCCAAATCTAAACGCATTAATGCATCAACAGTTTTTTCTGTTGGCTCTACGATATCTACTAAACGTTTGTGTGTACGAATTTCGTATTGATCACGCGCGTCTTTGTTCACGTGTGGAGAAATCAACACGGTGAAACGCTCTTTACGAGTTGGTAAAGGGATTGGACCACGAACTTGTGCACCAGTACGTTTAGCTGTTTCTACGATCTCCGCAGTAGATTGATCGATCAAACGGTGATCGAAAGCTTTTAAGCGGATACGGATTCTTTGGTTCTGCATTAGACCAGAGCTCCAATAAAATTTAGCTAATAAAAAACTAACACCAATCACAATTCTAACTTCAAAATAGAAAAGGAGGTGTAAGTTACCTGTTATATAGTCTCCAAATCGGAAACATTGTTAGTATTACATATCGTAATACTCGTTTAATAAATGATTACATTAAACGGCTTTCAATATCTGAAAGCCTGTGGATATTACACAAAAACACCTAATTATGCAAGCTTTTTGTTCAATTAATTTCCACATACAAAAAAGTGCGGTCATTTTCCCGAATGTTTTTCAGATGAAAACACGACAAAAAATGACCGCACTTTAATATAAATGAAATTTATAGTTTATTATCTAACATTGCAATATGTCTTGTTGCAGCAATCCAAGCACCAACATAGCCCATAATCAAGCAGCTGACTAATAAGAAGATTAGCTCACCAACACCTAATCCATTGAGCTCAAATGTGACCGCAAAGATATCTGTCACATACTTCACCGCCGAAGTAAAGTACCCGACAATAAGACTGCTAAACAGCGCTGTAACCAATCCACCCAATACGGCATAAATCATGCCTGTATAAAGATAAGGACGAAGAATGAATTGATCCGTTGCGCCTAATAGTTTCATCACATCAATACTTGCTCGGCTACTATAGACATCAGAGCGAATACTATTTCCGATAACAAGGAATACCGCAATAGTCATCAAAACCGTGCAGAAAATTGCCACATGCGCAAATAACCACGAAAGTGCGGTCAATTTTTCCATCCAATCGTTATCTAAACGAACTTCTTGCACACCTTTAATTTTATTTAAGTTGGTACGTAATTCTGCTCGTTTTTCAGATGCATTAAAGTCTTTAGACGGCTTCACCATCACGACTGCCGGTAATGGATTATCATCTAAAATCTCTAATTCTTCACCAAAACCAGACCAACTTTTAAATTCTTTTAAGCTTTCTTGGCGAGAAACATAATTTAAAGATTCCACGCCTTCTTGTTGACGGATTTTTTCCACCACTAAGTTAGCATCTTCTTCACTTAAATTTTTGTGTAAGTAGATTGTGAGTTCGCTTTCCGGATAAAATTGAGTCGTCGCTAAATGTAAATTTTTCCATAACAAATAGCTCACCGTTGGAATCGTTAAAGACACGGCAATGACTAAAATTGTTAGCAATGTACCAAATTTACGTTTTACTAAATCGCCCCAAACAGAACGCAAAGTATAGGCAGTTTGCGCGCCAAAAGAAGCATCAATACGTCTTGTCATTTTTTATCCTTAATAGCGTAAATAGCCTTGTTCAAGTACAAGACATGGTTTTGGTTTTTTTTGAATTAAATTGATATCGTGTGTCGCAATCAAGACTGTCATGCCTAAACGATTAAACTCTTCAAAAAGATTAAAAATCCCTAAGGAAAGTTCATCATCAAGATTGCCAGTCGGCTCATCCGCTAATAAAAGTTGCGGTTTATGTACGATTGCACGCGCGATATCTACGCGTTGTTGTTCCCCACCTGAGATTTGTGGCGGCATATAATTCGCTTTACTGCGTAAACCCACGCGATCTAACGCAACCAATGCACGTGTATGCGCTTCTTTCGGGTTCATGCCAGCAATAATCAATGGCAACGCCACATTTTCTGCCACGCTACGATCCGTTAATAAACGGTAATCTTGGTGAACCATACCGATTTGACGACGTAAAAATGGGATTTCATATTTAGACAAACGCGTAATATCATGACCATTAAACCAAATATTACCGGCATTCGCCTTTTCCATTCCCATGATTAATTTAAGCAAGGTACTTTTACCCGCGCCAGAATGCCCAACAAGATAAGTCATACTTCCGACAGGCAGATGAAAATTCAAACCCTGCAAGGCCGGCTGAGTCGCACCGTGATAAGCTTTAGAGACATTTGAAAATCGAATCACTTTATTATTCCTTTTTATTCTTCATTTTCGTGAACAAACAATGCTTCAATAAATTCTTCCGCATTGAATTCGCGTAAATCTTCAATCTTTTCACCCACACCAATATAACGAATTGGTAAATTAAACTGATCTGCAATGGCGAAAATTACCCCACCTTTTGCTGTACCGTCTAACTTGGTTAATGAGATACCGGTTAGTCCAACTGCTTCATCAAAGAGTTTCGCTTGGCTAATTGCATTTTGTCCTGTACCCGCATCAAGAGTAAGCATAATTTCGTGCGGTGCGGTTTCATCGTATTTTCTCATGACACGAACAATTTTCTTCAATTCATCCATGAGATTATTTTTATTTTGTAAACGTCCTGCCGTATCTGCAATTAAAATATCAATGTTACGTGCTGCGGCAGATTGCATCGCATCAAAAATCACCGACGCAGAATCTGAACCCGTACTTTGTGCCACCACCGGAATATTATTACGCTCACCCCATACTTGAAGTTGTTCTACTGCTGCCGCACGGAAAGTATCCCCTGCTGCTAACATGACTGATTTACCTTCATTTTGGAATTTACGAGCTAACTTACCAATTGTGGTTGTTTTACCTACACCGTTTACGCCAACCATTAAAATAACATACGGTTTTTTAGTGGTATCAATAACTAGCGGCTGCGCGACAGGTTTTAAGATCTCCGCCATTTCAACTTTAAGTTGTTGGTAAAGTAATTCCGCATCTTGTAATTGTTTACGACTTGCATGCTCCGTTAAATTCTTAATGATTTTATTAGTTGTTGGCACGCCAATATCGGCAATTAAAAGTTGCTCTTCCAACTCATCAAACAAATCATCATCAATTTTCTTGCCTAAAAAGAAAGAACGGAAACCCGCACCAATATTTTGTTTGGTTTTGAGTAAGCCTTTGACTAAACGACTGAAAAAGCCACCTTCACTTGGTTTTTCTTGCGTTTCGGTATTGATATCTGAACGTAATTCGTCTTTAACATCGTCAACAATTTCAGGCTCAATCTTAGCTTCAACCACAGGAAGATCTTCAATGACATTATCTTGTTCAATAATGCTTTCTGCTGGCTCTGCTGTAGGAAGTGCGGTAGCAATTTCTTCTGTTTTTACCGTTTCTTCGTCAATTGTTTCAATCACCGGTGTATCTAAAACAGGTTCAACATTGACCGCACTTTCAGGTGAAATCACTTCTTCGACGATAGGTTCAAGGTGCTCAACAACGACCTCTTCTGCTTTATCTTCTTGCAGTTGTTCAGCTAATTCCTGTAATTCTTCCTGTTCAACTTGTTCTAATTGAACGTTCTCTTCAGCGTGAACAATTTCTTTCTCAGGCGAAACATCAGCAGGTTCTACAGATGGCTCTTCAATAATTGGCTCAATTTTTTGTTCTTCTTGCTTTTTATTGCGACCAAAAAGGGAGGCCCAAAATCCACCTTTTTTCTTTTCTTCTGACATAAATTCTTCTCTTAAACACAAATCTGTAAAAAATACTGCCTATTCTAGCAAAAAATCGTCTAAACTAAGCACAATTTTCACTAAAAATCTGTTTCTTTATGAAAAAAATGCAAGTTCAAAATGCAAAAGGCGAAGTTCGAATCATCGCGGGTCTTTGGCGTGGACGAAAATTACCAGTTTTAAATGCTGAAGGTTTGCGTCCAACAGGCGATCGCGTAAAAGAAACCTTATTCAACTGGTTGATGCCTTACATTGTGGATAGCCATTGTCTTGATTGCTTTGCGGGCAGTGGATCACTTGGTTTTGAAGCCCTTTCTCGCCAAGCGAAACAGGTGACGTTTTTAGAGTTAGATAAAAATGTGGCAAACCAATTAAAGAAAAACTTGCAAACTCTAAAAACAACGAGTGAACAAGCTCAAGTGATCAATCAAAATAGTTTAGAATTTTTAAAACAAGTGCAAAATCAACCGCACTTTGATGTGGTATTTTTAGATCCACCTTTTCATTTTGGCTTAGCAGAACAAGCAATTGCTCTCTTGGAGGAAAAGAATTGGCTGTTACCCCATGCGTTGATTTATGTTGAAACAGAAAAAGATAAACCGCTTAGCGTGCCTGACAATTGGCAATTATTAAAAGAAAAAACTACAGGTATGGTGAGTTATCGCCTGTATCAAAAAGATTAGGAAATGATTATGTTAGATATTGTGTTATACGAACCTGAAATTCCACAAAATACGGGAAATATTATTCGCCTTTGTGCCAACACCGGCTTTCGCCTTCATTTAATCGAGCCACTTGGCTTTACATGGGATGATAAAAAATTACGTCGCTCAGGTTTGGATTATCATGAATTTGCTGAAATCAAAAAGCACAAAACCTTTGAAGCCTTTTTAGAAAGTGAAAAACCTAAACGTCTTTTTGCACTTACAACCAAAGGCAGCCCCGCACATAGCGAAGTGCAATTTGAATTAGGCGATTATTTGATGTTTGGCCCTGAAACACGTGGTATTCCTATGTCTATTTTAGATAAGATGCCAATGGAACAAAAAATCCGTATTCCTATGACCGCAAATAGCCGTAGTATGAACTTATCTAACTCGGTAGCCGTGACGATTTATGAGGCGTGGCGACAACTTGGTTATGAAGGTGCAGTGAATTTAAATCGATAAAAAATCAGTAAAATAGCCGCTTATTTTCTAAACAAAAATAAGCAGCTTTCTTTTTGCATTTAATTTGTGATCTCGATCACATATTTATAATTTCAAGGTTCCCTTTTTACCAAAACAGCAGTATAAATAAATTACATTTAGAGAGGGATCTCGATGTACCCACTTGATCTATCAAGCTCTTGTCTTTCTTGACTCTTCAAGCAAACCTTCCCCGTAGTCCTAAATAAAGAATTGGCAGTCGAATGATTTGCCTTCCGTTTTTATCCCTAAAATTTAACAACTATTGCAGCAAAATTAGTTTCATCTCACATCAATAAGGAGGTTGGGTGAATGAAGTTAATTTTGAATTGGTCGAAACAGCAGTGGCTAAGCACGGATGCTTACAAAAAAAGTGCGGTCAATTTTGGCCGCACTTCCTATTTCTATCATTTGCAAATCACTAACTTTGTATTGCTATTTTCTAAATAATCTGCAATTTGTTTTGGCACATCATCGGTGAAAAGGTAATCCACATCTTTAAGCTCACCTAACCGTACAATCGCTTGTCGAGAGAATTTCGAATGGTCGGTCGCTAATAACGTTTGGCGAGAGCTTTCTATAATGGCTCGTTTAACTTGGACTTCATGGTAATCATAGTCCAACAATGAACCATCAAGGTCAATTGCACTAATGCCCAGAATTCCAAAGTCTAACCGGAATTGCGAAATAAAATTAACCGTTGCCTCACCAATAATGCCCCCATCCTTACGTAAGGAGCCACCCGCCATTGTAATATCAAAAGTTTCATTTTGGCGTAATAAATGAGCGGCATTGATATTATTTGTCACAATGCGTAACCGTTCATGGTTTAACAAGGCACTTGCAACAGCTTCAGGCGTGGTTCCAATATCAATAAATAAGGAGGCACCATTTGGAATACGTTTTGCCACTTCACGAGCAATGGCACTTTTTTGGGAAGGGAAAAATTGTTTACGTTCAATGTAATCAGAATTTTCTGCGGTAGAAGAAGGGGCCGCACCACCATGATGACGACGAATTAAATCTTGTTCAGCAAGGATATTCAGATCGCGTCTAATGGTCTGTGGGCTGACTTCCAGTTCGATAACCAGCTCTTCTGTACTGGCATACCCTTTTAGCTTCACAAGCTCAATAATTTTCTGATGGCGTAATGATTGCTTCATATAAATGCCTATAAATTTGAATTAGCTAAACGATTTAGCCTTAATTTTACTCTGCAGAAATCCCCAAACCAATCCTAAGATAAAGCCTGAAATGTGGGCAGCGTTGCCTATATTAATACCAAAAAGCGGACTAATAAAGCCAAATACAAGCCCTACCAGCAACATCGTGAAAAAGCCTTCTGGTAAGTCAAAGCTATGTGGGTGCAATTTGTCCACCACCAACACATAACCTAACACGGCATAAACGACACCAGATAACCCGAAAAAGGCTGGACCGGTAAAGTAATTCTGTACAGCACCACTCACTGCGGCAGACACTAAGACCAATAATAAAAAATGGAAAGAACCAAATCGGCGCTCAATCGCGCCACCAAATAACCAGAACCACGAAAGATTAAATAAAATATGGGGTACCGACAAATGAACAATAGCATGGGTGAAATAGCGCCATACTTCCTGATCTTCCCAAGAATAAGCCGGATAATGGAATAAATCCATCATTGGCTCTTCAAATCCGATATTCTGCAAGAGATAAATCACCGCGCAAAGTGCGGTCAAAATAAACGTAATTTTTTTCTTTCTTAATAGACGTTTCACCAATTTTCTCTCTTGAATCCCATCAGTTTCGCTACCAAATAAAGGCTGCATTTGCTATATTCCTTTTTCATTTAATTTTTGTTCATCATATAAGGTTCATTATGAAAAAACAAACTATGCCGACAGGATTTAGCAGCTTCGCTTGGGGAATTGCGGCATTTTGTTTACCCATTTTACTGTGGCCTATGGCATCTTTGCTTTCTACTTCTTTTGTGAAAAACCCTACACTAAGCGATTTTCAGATCGATCTTTTCTCGATTATCTTTTGGGTTTACCCCTTTGTTTTGGTTTTGATTGCACGTTTACTTTATAAGTTGCATCAGCACAAACCTAAACTTGCCGTAAAATTATTACTGCTAAGTGCGGTCATTTTCTACGTCGTTTTAATCTCGGTTTGCTACATTGGTTTTAACGCTTAAGAACATAACAATACAATAGACAACAAAAAAGGGAGCTTTCGCTCCCTTTTAAATTATGTTCCTAATAATCAAAAATATAAAAAATTCCTACCTGCAATCAATTATGCAAAGTATTTTTCTAAATCGTCGCTACCGCCGATGTGTTTACCACCGATAAATACTTGTGGCACAGTTGCACGACCAGAAACCGCACGTACACTCACGATAGTTGCATCTTGACCTAATACGATTTCTTCAAAGCTTAAACCTTTATCACGTAAAAGTTGTTTTGCTTTCGCGCAATATGGGCAGCCTGGTTTTGTGAAGATAGCGATTGATTCTTGCACTTGGAAATCTGGTGCAATGTATTTCAACATGGTATCAGCATCAGATACTTTAAACGGATCGCCTGGCTCATTTGGTTCAATAAACATTTTTTCCACTACGCCATTTTTCACGAGCATAGAATAGCGCCAAGAACGTTTACCAAAACCTAAATCATCTTTTCCAACTAACATGCCCATACCTTCAGTGAAAGTACCGTTGCCATCTGGAATAAATTTTACATTGTGTGCTTCTTCCGCTTCTTTCCAAGCATTCATAACGAAAGTATCGTTTACAGACACAACTAAAATATCATCTACACCATGTTTTTTGAACACTGGCGCAAGTTCGTTATAACGTGGTAAGTGAGAAGATGAACAAGTTGGCGTGAATGCACCTGGTAATGAGAAAACAACAACTGTTTTGTTATCAAATAATTCAGATGTGGTCACATCAACCCATTGATCGCCTTGGCGAGTGCGGAATGTAACTTGTGGAACTTTTTTTCCTTCCATATTAGACATAATGTGTCTCCTCTGTGAGTAAAATTAATTTATCCTAAAAACTTGATAGGCATTATAGAAAGTTTTGTGATATAGTCATAATCAATTAATTCTATCCTTTTAATTGACATATTCTATAAAGTGAGAACCCTATGAATATTCGTGATTTAGAATACTTAGTAGCCCTTTCCGAGTTTAAACATTTCCGTCGAGCGGCGGATTCTTGCAATGTTAGCCAACCCACTTTAAGTGGCCAAATTCGCAAACTCGAAGATGAATTAGGCATTATTTTACTTGAACGTACGAGCCGTAAAGTACTCTTCACGCAATCTGGTATGTTACTTGTCGATCAAGCTCGCACTGTATTACGTGAAGTAAAATTACTTAAAGAAATGGCTAGTAATCAAGGTAAAGAAATGACGGGTCCATTACACATTGGACTCATCCCAACTGTTGGTCCTTATCTACTACCCTACATTGTACCAACATTGAAAGAAACTTTCCCTGATCTTGAAGTATTTCTTTACGAAGCTCAAACCCATCAATTATTAGAACAATTAGAAACGGGCCGCCTAGATTGTGCGATTGTCGCTCGCGTACCCGAAACTGAAGCGTTTATCGAAGTGCCTATTTTTGATGAAAAAATGTTACTGGCAGTTTCAGAAGAACATCCATGGGCTTCAGAAACCAAAATATCTATGAATACCTTAAAAGGTCAAGAAATGCTCATGTTAGATGACGGTCATTGCTTACGTAATCAAGCATTGGATTATTGTTTCACGGCTGGAGCGAAGGAAGATTCTCACTTCCAAGCCACTAGCCTTGAAACGTTGCGTAATATGGTGGCAGCTAATGCAGGCATCACCTTTATGCCAGAACTTGCTGTATTAAATGAAGGCACACGTGCAGGTGTAAAATATATTCCTTGTCATTCGCCAGAACCGTCTCGTACTATTGCTCTCGTTTACCGCCCAGGTTCACCATTACGTAATCGCTATGAACGCGTTGCAAGTGCGGTCAGTGAACAAGTTAAATCGATTTTAGCGAATAAAAAATAATTTATCATAAGCTGAGGAAAACCCAATGGCTGGTGTTCGAGCAATTCAAAAAGAAAAAACCCGTCGAGCTTTAATTGACGCTGCATTCAATCAATTGAGTGCAGAAAAAAGCTTTTCTAATTTAAGCTTGCGTGAAGTTGCCCGTGAAGCGGGCATTGCACCAACTTCTTTCTATCGCCACTTTAGCGATATGGATGAGCTCGGATTAGAAATGGTAGATGAAGCAGGTTTAACCCTCCGTCAATTAATGCGCCAAGCGCGTAAACGTATTGATGCAGGTGGCAGTGTGATCCGCGTATCCGTGGAAACCTTTTTTGAATTTATAACTCACAGCACCAACGTGTTCCGTTTGCTCTTACGTGAAAGTTCGGGCACATCTCAGGCTTTCCGTACTGCAGCCGCTCGTGAAATCAAACACTTTGTTGATGAATTGGCTGAATATATTGCGAAGAAAAATCACTACTCGCAATATGTGTCTTATGTTCAGGCTGAGGGAATGGTAACCATCGTATTCACGGCAGGTTCCAACGCTTTAGACATGACAAAAGCTGAACAAGATTTACTAAAAGAGCGTGTTATTTTACAACTTCGCATGCTGGCGAAAGGCGCGGACTTCGCATCTCATAAAGAAAAAATGATGCGAAAATAGACCGCACTTTTAGACTAAAACAAAACACCCGCATCTCTGCGGGTGTTTGTTTATCTCAAGAAGGGAATTATTTACCATCCCAAGCTTTAACTGCATTTAAACGCGCTTTCACTTTGCTGCTTGAATCGCCTTTGAAATAATCTTTTGCTAAGCCGCCTTCAAAGCCACCGTAGTTCGGGTTAGGTAATACGATGAATGTTTTACCAAATTTCGCTTTGTTTTGTGCAACGAAATCACGACGTTCTGCATTTTGTTTACCGTAGATCGCATCACCGAAGTCATCTAGGTTATCACCCACATAAACAACGATTTCATAACCTTGTTTTTCAATTTCTTCAAAACGTGCTGCTTTTGGTGATTTATCTTTTTTCAAGTAAAACGCTGAATCTTCAACACCATTAAAACCTAAACGTTTCATGTCATCAATCGTACCTGCTTTTTCATTGCTGTCTTTACGATTAGAAACATAGAACATTTTACCGCCATGGGTATTTACATAGTTATTGAATTCTACTGCACCTGGTACCACACCTGATTGACGAGCTTCTACCCAACGAGTCCAGTCTTTGCCATCAAATGGTTTATTGTTTTGAACTTGCCAACCTGCATAAGGGCTGTTATCTAACATGGTTTCATCTAAGTCCACCACAACAGCTTTTTTCTTACCTTTTTTCACTTTAGCGTGATCAAATGCCACTTTTGCCGCATTGTATGCTTGGTAAGAAAGGGCTTGGTATTCACCTGATTGTTGAATCCAGTTAAGACCTAATACCGCTTGTTGTTGAAGCTGCGCATCTGCTTCTGCACTCTTATCTTGAGTCGCACAACCGGTTAAAATAAATGCTGACATCGCTGCAATAGCGGTAAGTTTTAATGTTGTTTTCATTGATTGTTCCTTCTGTTAAAAAGTCATAATGACAGGTAAAAGTATAACAAGCCTATTTGGGCAGTGACTATGGCTTTATCAAACTTTATAACTATTTTGTGAGGCAGATCACATTTTTTATTTTTAAGTTATCCAACGAACCCAATGAAATCATTTCAAAAATCATCTTATTTTTAACCGCACTTTTTCATCGCATTTCGCTGTATTTCACGGTAAACTATCCCAAGTTTTCAGAAATAATAGGTAATTTATGCGTCTTTTCATTGGAATTTTAGTAGGTATTCTCGTGCTATTTCAGTACGATCTTTGGTTTGGTAAAAATGGCTATTTTGACTACAAAGATGTCGCCGCTCAAATCAAAGAGAATAAAGCAGAAAATGAAACGCTCTCACAAAGAAATCAAATGATTTCAGCTGAAATTCAAGGGTTAACAAAAGGTTTTGAATCCATTGAAGAACGTGCACGCATGGGTCACGATATGGTCAAACCAAACGAGGTGTTCTATCACATCGTCAAAGAGCATAAATAATGAACCGTGAAATTATTGCCGTCATTCCTGCTGCGGGTGTTGGAAGCCGTATGCAGGCAAATAAACCTAAGCAATATCTGAAAATCCTAGACAAGACGATTCTGGAACATACGCTCTCTGTCATTCTATCCCACCCGGCAATCAATCATGTTATTCTTGCAGTAGGAAAAAATGACCCCTATCTTTCTGAAATGACTTTATTTCCTCATCAAAACATCACCCTCGTTGAAGGGGGTGAAACACGAGCCGAGTCAGTTCTCAATGGGTTAAAAGCGATTAAAAATGACCATGCTTGGGTCTTGGTGCATGATGCAGCCAGACCTTGTTTAACACATCAAGATTTAGATAAATTACTCCAAATTGATGATGAACACGGTGCCATTTTGGCTATTCCTGCAGTGGATACGATTAAACGCGCGAATAAACAACAAGATATTATTAAAACAGAAGATCGCGCTGAACTTTGGCTTGCACTAACACCTCAATTTTTCCGTTGCGATCTATTAAGAAATGCACTTGAACAGGGACTCTCTCAAGGTGCCAATATTACAGACGAAGCCTCTGCGATGGAACTTGCTGGATTTCGACCGCACTTAATCGCAGGAAGGAGTGATAATATTAAAGTGACACGTCCAGAAGATTTAGCTTTAGCCGAATTTTATTTAACAAGGAAAACTCTATGATACGAATTGGACATGGGTTTGATGTTCATGCCTTTGGTGAAGATCGCCCTTTAATCATTGGTGGCGTTGAAGTGCCTTACCATACCGGGTTTATTGCCCATTCTGATGGTGATGTCGCCTTACATGCCTTAACGGATGCCTTATTAGGTGCGGCAGCATTAGGGGATATTGGTAAACTCTTCCCTGATACCGATATGCAATATAAAAATGCAGACAGCCGTGTTTTATTACGAGAAGCATTCCGCCAGGTGCAAGAGAAAGGTTATAAGGTGGGTAATGTGGATGTAACTATTATTGCACAAGCCCCTAAAATGCGCCCTCATATCGATGCAATGCGCGCTAAGATTGCGGAAGATTTACAATGCGATATTGAGCAAGTAAACGTGAAAGCAACCACAACAGAAAAACTTGGCTTTACCGGTAGAAGTGAAGGTATAGCTTGCGAGACTGTCGCATTATTACTCAAAGCTTAAATTTCAGATAAAAGAAAAGGTTGGTAAAATACCAACCTTTTTTTATTTAAATTAAATTCTTATTATTTTTTTAATAAATCGCGAATTTCAGTAAGTAATTCTTCTTGTGAAGGACCTTTTACTTCTTCTACTGGTTTTTTCACTTTGTTGATACCTTTGATCATCATGAAGATTGCGAATGCAATGATGATGAAATCAAAGACGTTTTGAATAAATACACCGTAGTTTAAAGTTACTGCTGGAGTGTCACCTACAGCTTGAGCTAACGTGATTTTCAAATCTTTGAAATCTACGCCACCAGTTAAAATACCTAATACAGGCATTACTACGTCACCGACAAGTGAACTTACGATTTTACCAAAAGCACCACCGATGATCACACCGACTGCCATGTCTACTACGTTGCCGCGCATTGCGAATTCGCGGAATTCTTTAAGAAAGCTCATAAAATTTCCTTTTGTGTTGGTTTAAAAAATTAAAAGAGTGCGTATTATAGATTTTCAGATTAAAAAGTAAACTGTTATTTAAATAAAAAATGCACTTGGTTGGAATAATTTTTCTATTTCTGACACAGATTTCTTGTCATTAATATAAACAATGACACTATCACCTTCTTCAATGGTCACCTGACGACGTGCAATGATAACCTCATTTTTACGTAAAATTGCCGCAATCATTGCACCAACTGGAAGTTTAATATCACCAATCTGTCTTCCAACCACATTGGATGTTGTCGAATCACCATGCACCACAAGTTCAATGGCTTCTGCAGTACCATGACGCAAAGATGCCACGTTTTTGATATCCCCTTTACGCACATGTCCTAATAAAGCGGAAATTGTCGCTTGTTGTGGTGAAACCGCAATATCAATGGTTCCACCTTGAATCAAATTGATATATGCCATGCGCTGAATCAGTACCATGGCTTTTTTAGCACCAAGACGTTTTGCCAGTAACGCCGACATAATATTGGCTTCATCGTCTGCACTTAATGATAAAAAGACATCGACGTTTTCGATATGTTCTTCAAAAAGTAGGTTTTGATCAGAGGCGTCGCCATGGAAAACAAGGGTTTTAGAGAGTTTCTCTGCCAACACTTTTGCTTTTTCACCATCACGCTCAATGAGTTTTACTTGATACTTATCTTCTAGCTGTTTTGCTACACCTGAGGCAATATTCCCGCTGCCAACAATCATGATACGCTTGTAGGTTTTCTCAAGGCGTTGCAACTCACTCATCACCGCTTTAATGTGCTCTGTCGCACAAATGAAGGTAATTTCGTCTCCCGCCTCAATAATGGTCGAACCTTGCGGGCGAATTAATTTATCATTACGTAAAATTGAAATGATACGGCAATCAATATGTGGCATATGCTCTTTAAAAGCGGATAACGCATAGCCTACTAATGGACCGCCGTAATACGCTTTTACGATCACAATGCTAATTCGATTATTGGCAAAATGCGCCACTTGCAACGCACCTGGATAAGCAATTAAGCGTGTAATCTCATCTGTAACTAAATTCTCTGGCGAAATCAGATGATCGATTGGTACGTTTTCATCATTAAATAATTTATCTTTCTCACGCAAATATTCCGCATTACGAATACGTGCAATACGGGTTGGTGTGTTGAAAAGTGTATATCCCAACTGGCAAGCAATCATATTAGTTTCATCAGATGCGGTTACGGCAACCATCAAGTCTGCATCTGCTGCCCCAGCATCTCGTAAAATCTTGGGTGAAGAAGGCGAACCTTTAACCACACGTAAATCATGCTTATCTTGCAAATTCTGCAAATGTTGAGATTCATTATCGACTAGTGTGATATCGTTATCTTCACTCACTAAATTTGCCGCAAGTGTTGTGCCTACTTGTCCTGCACCTAAGATGATTATTTTCATTCTGTTCTCTCCACAACCAAAGGTCGGATACCAATTTCAGCTGAATTTAGACCGCACTTTAATGTTTCAATGCGGCGACAAATGGTCGCCGTTACTTGTTCTGCTTCTGCCATTTTTTCTGAAGTAATCGAAGAATCTTGTTTACCAAATAACAGACCATCGAGCAAACGTTCTGCATGCATCCCTTCACGACAAAAATGCAACACGCCTACATCTTCAAATAATGTCGCTACTTTTGCCGTTTTAGTGGTTGCAATGCCTAAAGCGCCATCTTCACCGCCGAGCTCTCGGAATAATTGATGTGCAGGAAATCCGCCACACGCTAAGAAAAAAGCTTTATTGAAAACGATATTTCCCCCGCAGGTCATGCGCATATATTGCCATGCCTGATCAAAATTAGGGTGTTCCGCATAATGTTGGGCTAAATTTATCGGCTTTAATGCTAATCTCACGACCGAAGTATCTGGCTGAAAATAAAATGTTGCCGCAGCCACTTCCAATGCTCCAGGTTCGTATGCATCATCTGCATCTAAAAACGCAACAAAATCGACCGCACTTTTAGCAGAGAGCATCGCACCCCAATTTCTAGCCATTGCGACACCACTATTTTTCGGCATTTGCTCGACAGAAATTCTGTCAGGATATTGCGCTGCAAGCTGTAAGGCTAATGCAAATGTATTATCTGTAGAGGCATCATCAATTAACCAAAGACTACCAAGATTACCTTGCAACAACGCAGACTCTACTGCACGAACAAGCGTTTGTTCAGCGTTATAGCAAGGAATGACGACATCAATTAAAGGCAAATTCATTTAAGCTGACCGTTTTCTCAATTTTGCATAATAGAACCCATCCCCGCCATTCTCTTGTGGCAGGAATTGGATTCCAATCGTATTTTCCGTTTGTTCAAACGGCAATGGCATTAATTCTGCATCGGGTGTTTCAGATAAAAAATGCTGTATTTGCTGACTGTTCTCATCAGGAAGCACCGAGCAAGTCGCGTAAAGCAAAATACCATTAGGTTTTAATTTTGCCCAAAGCGCTTTTAGAATTTGTCCTTGCAAGGCAACCAATTGAGCAATATCCGTTTCTTGACGTAACCATTTAATATCTGGATGACGACGAATCACGCCCGTTGCTGAGCAAGGTGCATCTAATAAAATACGATCAAAGGATACACCGCTTAAACCTATTTCTGAAAGCCACTTTTCAGGCTCGGTTGCATCACCACAAACAACTGTCGCTTGCTGATTCAAACGGGTAAGATTTTCTTCGACACGTTTTAAGCGGTGAGCCTCCACATCAAGCGCAATCACTTTCGCTTGCGGTGCCATTTCTAAAATATGCGTGGTTTTTCCACCGGGGGCCGCACAAGCATCTAAAATTAATTCATTACTTTGTGGCTCAAGCAATAAAGCAGACCACTGCGCATTGAGATCCTGAACTGTCACTACACCTTGTTCAAAATTCGGCAGTTTCGAGACGGAAAGCGGTTGAGCTAAACGTAAAGCATGTGGATTATCACATTCAAATGCGACTATCTCTTGCTCTTCCAGCAAAGTGCGGTAAGTTTTCGTATTATTTTGTTGTTGATTGACCCGTAACCACATTGGTGGCTTTTGGTTATTCGCCTCAATAATTTCACGCCAATTCGGATAAGCTTTTTTGAGTTTATTCACAAACCATTCAGGATGAAGCGTTTGCCAATGTTTATCTACTACAGCAAGAATATCTCCTTGTTCCCGTAAGAAGCGACGCAATACACCGTTAACCAAACCACGGAAACTATCCGATTTCAATGATTTTGTGGCATTCACCACTTCATCCACAGCCGCATGAGCGGGCACTCGCATATAAAGTAATTGGTACAATCCCACCAATAGTAGGCAGTGCACTATGCGGGTTTTACCCTTCAATGGTTTATCTAATAGTTTTTTTATAATATTTTCTAAACGAGGCAATACGCGACAAATACCAAAGGTAATTTCCTGTAATAAAGGAAAATCCTGTGGTTTTACCTGTGATTGCACTTCAGGAAGCAACGTTGATAAGGACTTACCTTGATCTAAAACCTGTAAAATCACTTGAGCAGCAATAGCGCGTACCGAAAGTGCGGTCGATTTTTCCGTTTTTTTTCGTTGAAATACCATTAGTTTAGAACCTTACCTACCTGGAACCAATCTGCTCGACCATTGAGGAAGTCTTGCACAGACATAGGTTTCTTGCCTGCAGGCTGAAGTTGCAATAAATTTAAAACGCCTTCTTTCGTGGCAATTTGGATACCTTTTTTATCGACACTTAAAATCGTCCCAGCTGGTTTATCTACATGTGGCAACACGGTAGCAGCATAAACTTTTAAGGTTTGTTCATTACCTTGCTCATCGGTTAATTGTAGGAAACTAATCGGCCAAGGATTAAACGCACGAATATTGCGTTCAAGCTGGACTGCCGATAGCGACCAATCTAATTTAGCCTCTTCTTTGGAAAGTTTTTCTGCATAGTTACTTTGGCTATCATCTTGTTTTTCTGCAATGAATTTCCCTTCTTCCAAATGATCCAAAACATCAATCAATGCAGCTGGCGCAATTTCAGCTAATTTATGGTAAAGCGAAGCAGAAGTTTCTTGCGCATCAATATCGCAATACACTTTGTGTAACATATCGCCAGTATCTAAGCCTGCATCCATCTGCATAATTGTCACACCTGTTTGTTGATCACCCGCCCAAATAGATCGCTGAATAGGTGCTGCGCCACGCCAACATGGTAAGAGAGAGCCATGCACATTTAAACAACCTAAACGAGGCATATCTAACACTGCTTGAGGTAAAATTAAACCATAAGCGACAACAACCATTACATCAGCATTTAACGCTTTAAGCTCTGCTTGTGCTTCTTCTTTACGCAAGGATTTTGGTTGATAAACAGGAATTTGATGCTGTTCTGCTAATTGTTTTACAGGACTCGCCTGCAATTTTTTACCACGGCCAGCCGGTTTATCTGGCTGCGTATAAACAGCAATAATATTGTGATGAGAATTTAAAAGTGCAGCAAGATGCTGTGCTGCGAAGTCCGGTGTACCGGCAAAGATGATATTCAATGGTTTCATAATGTTCTACGTTATGGCGTTGATAGGAAAAGTGCGGTCATTTATACCGCACTTTTGATTATTGTTTTGCAATTTGCTTTTTGTATTTCACTAATTTTTCTTTGATACGTTGACGTTTCAACGATGAAAGATAATCCACAAATAAAATACCGTTCAAATGATCGATCTCATGCTGAATACAGATTGCTAATAAACCATCTGCATCAAGCGTAAATTCTTTTCCATGACGATCTAACGCTTTTACCGTGACTTTTTCTTTACGAAGCACTAAAGCACGGAATCCAGGAATAGATAAACAACCTTCTTCAATGCCTGTTTCACCTTCAGAAGCCAAAATTTCTGGATTGATCAACACTAATTGATTTTGTTTGTCGCCTTCAATATCAATCGTAATAATACGCTGCAAGATATCTACCTGTGGAGCAGCAAGACCAATGCCTTCTTCTTGGTACATCGTATCAAACATATCATCTACAATTTTACGAATGTCATCATTGACTTCTGCAACTGGCTCACAAACAATCTTTAGGTGATCATCTGGATAAATTAATACATTAAGTGCGGTCATATTTTCTCTTGTTTTATAAAAATTACAGCGGTGATTGTATCATATAATCAACGCTTTGCTAAAATATTGAAAACTCCATAAACAAAAACCCCAAGCCATTCAGCTCGGGGTTCACATTCAGTACCTGGCGGTGTCCTACTCTCACATGGGGAAGCCCCACACTACCATCGGCGC